>Ga0247740_1000535_pt1 | contig 18043 bp, 21 predicted proteins | sample UWRJL148409B2_FD_180942 | JGI IMG/M metagenome (GOLD analysis project Ga0247740, IMG submission 180942) | Plant litter microbial communities from Arlington Agricultural Research Station in Wisconsin, United States - UWRJ-L148-409B-2 | ecosystem: Environmental > Terrestrial > Plant litter >...
CAGATGCAGCTGATGCCGCCGGCCTCCTCTTCGGGGGTGGCGTCGACGAGGTAGTCGTTGCCGTAGCGTCCGCCGGGGCCGCCGAGCAGCACGAGTCCCTCTTTGGTGAAGGAGTCGATGCGCGAGTCGGGCAGAATCGACGCGCAGTCCGTCGGCATCGCGAAGGTGAGCGTCTCGTCGACCGGGGCGCTGGTGGGTTCGGGAGCCGTGGTCGGTGCCGTGGTCGGGGTCGCTTCAGGGGCCGGTGCGGCGGTGCATCCCGCGAGCACGGCGAGCAGCGTGATGGCGATCGGTAGAACCGCCAGAGTTTTCGATGAGCTCATTGGTGCCCCTTCCCGGTCACGAAACTAACAGTAGGCGGTCGGATGCCCGGCCACTGACCGCTGGGGCCGGGCATCCGATGCGCTATCGGTGGCCGGATCAGTTTCGCGGCGTGGCCTTCCTCAGTACGAAGTACCCGGTGAGGGCGGCCAGAGCGGTCGGCAGCAGGCTCCAGAGGATCACGCCGTTGACCCCGGTGTCGACGAACCAGGTTCCCACCGTCGGCCACGAGTCGGTCAGGGTGACGAGCGCGATCAGCGCCACGATCAGCACCGTGATCGCCGCCCACAGCGCGATCATGCCGTTGGCGCGCCAGCGCACGTACACCGCCGCGAAGGCAGCGCCCACGAAGAAGAAGAACACGAAGATCGTGAAGAACAGGCCAAACCGCACGTACCACTCGCCCACGCCGAAGTAGATCGACGTAAACATGTGCCCGCCGAGCCCCCAGCCGTCGGTCGCGTCTTCGATCAGCGACAGAACGGTGAGCCCGGCCGCATACATCGCCGACAGCAGCACGAAGTAGATCGAGGTGCCGAGGTAGAAGTCGCGCCGGGTCACCCCGTAGCCCTGCGCGAACGGGAAGGTCAGGTTGATCGCCTGGATCGCCACGAACAGCATGTACACGAAGATGTAGAACGAGGCGCCGCTCCAGCTGAGCCCCTCCTGCGCGTCGTTGCGGTCTTGGTCGTTGGTCACCGAGGTGAAGATGATCACCCAGATGGCCAGGTTCACTAGGAAGATGAAGCCGAGGATCATCCACGGCACGATGATGGTGGTCATCGGGCTCACGAAGTGCAGGCGCACAATGGCGAGCAGGCGGTTGCTGGTGGCGGCCCGCGCGCTCGCCGCGGACTCGCTGATGGTCAAGGTGGTCATGATTCGGTACTCCAATCTGAGTTCGCGGCCGTACGGTCGCTCGTGGTGACGCGCACGATGAGCTGTTGCAGCGACACGGGGGCGAGTTCGAGACCGGCGGCCTCGGCCGCCTGCCGTTCGCCGGGGGAGAGCCGGCCGACCGTGACCGACGACAGTCCGCCGAGCCGGTCGCTGTGCAGGATCTCGCGGCCCGCGGTGAACGCGTCGACCGCGGAGCGCGAACCGGCGACGGTGGTGGCCGACCCGCGTAGTGCGTCAGCCGAGTCATCCATGATGATCTTTCCGTCGTCGATGACGATCACGTGCTCGAGCAGGTTGCTCACCTCGTCGATGAGGTGCGTCGAGAGCACTACCGTGCGCGGGTGTTCGGCGTAGTCCTCGAGCAGGCGGTCGTAGAAGATCTGCCGCGCGACGGCGTCGAGGCCGAGGTAGGGCTCGTCGAAGAAGGTCAGCGGTGCCCGTGACGCGAGCCCGACGATCACGCCGATCGCCGAGAGCTGCCCGCGCGACAGTTTCTTGATGCGTCGGTTGACCGGCAGCCGGAAGTCGTCGACGAGGCGGGCTGCGAACTCGGCGTCCCAGTTCGGAAAGAACCACGGCGCGCTCTTGAGCACGTGCTTCGGTTTGAAGTCGTCGGGGTACTTCTGGCTCTCTTTGACGAAACAGACGCTCGAGAGTGCCCGAGAGTTCTCGACGGGATTCTCTCCGAAGAGACGGATGCTGCCCGCCGACAGGAAATCCTGACCGGTGATGAGCTGCATCAGTGTGGTCTTGCCGGCCCCGTTGCGGCCGAGGAGCCCGTAGATGAGGTTCTCCTCGAGTGAGAACGTCGCGTCGTCGACGGCGGCGAGCTGGCCGAATCTCTTGGTGAGGCCTTCGACCTCGACTACGGCGCTCATGCTGCGCCCTCCTTCGTGATCATGTCGGTCAGCTGCGTCGAGGTGATGCCGAGCTTGGCTGCCTCCGCGACGAGCGGGCGGACGAATTCGGATTGGAATGTCTCACGGCGTGCCGCCATCAGGCGGTCTCTGGCGCCTTCGGCGACGAACATGCCGATTCCCCTTTTCTTGTACAGGACCCCGGCCTCGACGAGCAGGTTCACGCCCTTGCCCGCCGTAGCCGGATTGATGCGGTAGAACGCCGCGAACTCGTTGGTCGACGGCACCTGGGTCTCTTCGGCGAGCACGCCGCCCAGAATGTCGTTCTCGATGCCTTCGGCGATCTGCACGAAGATCGGCCGCGACTCATCCACGGTCGGCTACCTTCGTCGGTTCATTACTCATGTAACTAACCAACCAGCCACGGGGGCCCGTGTCAAGACCTAGGCTCGAACAATGTTCGAACTCCACCACCTCACCGCCCAGGAGCAGGCCGACTGGTTGCGTCGCGGCGACGTCTCGCCGACCGAACTCGTGACGCACTACCTCGAGCGCATCGCGCGGCTCGACGGCGAACTCGGGGCGTTCACCACGGTGACACCCGAGGCGGCGCTCGCGCGCGCTGCGCACGTCGAGAAGTCGGTGTCGCGCGCGGTGGCGCTGTGGGGCATCCCGCTCGGCGACAAAGACCTCAGCGCCCGCGCCGGAGTGCGCACCACCTACGGCTCGCGCCTGTTCGAAGACTTCGTGCCGACCGAGAGTGACGAGATCGTCACCGTGCTCGACGACGCGGGTGGTATCAGCCTTGGCAAGACCAACGCCCCCGAGTTCGGCATGCCGAGCTACACCGAGTCGCTCGTCGCCCCGCCGGCGCGCAACCCGTACGACACGAGGCTCGGTGCCGGTGGCAGCAGCGGGGGAGCGGCCGTCGCGGTCGCCGCTGGCCTGCTGCCCGTCGCGCCGGGTTCCGACGGCGGCGGGTCGATCCGCATCCCTGCCGCCGCGACGGGGCTGGTCGGCCTCAAGCCCTCGCGCGGACGGGTGCCCGCGAACGCCGGCTTCCTCTCGCTCGGCGGGCTCGTGGCGCCGGGCCCGATCGCTCGCACCGTGGCCGACGCGGCGATGCTGCTCGACGCGATGGTCGAGGGCGGCAGCTACGAGTACGCGACGCGCGCTCCGTCCTGGGACGGCGGCGCGCTGCTCAACGCCGCCGTGCGCGGCGAAGGTCGCTTCGAGATCGGCGTGATGACCACGTCGCCGTGGGACAGCTCGTACGACATCACGGTGTCGCCCGAGGCGGAAGAGGCTCTTACGGCGGCCGCCTACGAGCTCTCGCTGCTCGGTCACGGGCTGCAGGACTACGAGCTCGAGCCCGACGACACCTACGGCCCGGCGTTCCGCACGATCTGGCAGGCGGGAGCGGCGAACATCCCGGCCGAGGGCGAACAGCTCGAGCTGCTCGAACCGCTCACCCGGTGGCTCGTGGCCCGCGGGCGCGAGGTGAGCGCCCGCGACCTCGCGACGGCATTGTCGACACTGACGAGGTTCGAGCGCAGTGTCATCCGTCAGTTCTCCCGCTTCGACGCGGTGATGACGCCGGCTCTCGCGCTGACTCCACGCCCGGTCGGCTGGTACGACCAGGTCGACCCCGAGCGCAACTTCGCCCAGCAGGTGCAGTACACGCCGTTCACCTCGTTCGCGAACGTGAGCGGGTTGCCCGCCATCACGCTGCCGGTCGCGGTGACGGATGCGGGACTCCCCATGGGCGTGCAGGTGATCGGTCGCCCGGGCGGCGAGCACACCCTCCTGGCCATCGGGGCGCAGCTCGAGCGCAGGTTCGCGTGGCAGCGCCGGCACCCGCCGCAGTGGCGCGGTGGAGCTTAGGAAATCGCGTCAGCGATTTCGCGACCCCAGCGCCGACTGAGCTTGCGAAGGAGGGAAGGCGGTCCCTGAGCGTGTTGAAGGGCTAGCCCAATCCCGCATTGCGGCGGATCTCGTCGATGCGCGCCGTGGAGAAGCCGACGAACCAGTGGCCGCCCGCGAACAGGTAGTTGTCGTTGATGTCGCCCTCTAGCGGCGGTCCGACGTAGAGCTCGCCGTCGACGTGTGGCTCGACGCTGTAGCCTTCCGCGACCAGGCGCGCGATCTCGGCAGCCTTCTGCTCGGGAGTGATCTTGGAGAGCCCGAAGTACTCGCTCGCGTCGGACTGCGGGTAGCCCCACTGGCAGAGCAGGCCGCCGTTCGTCACGAACGCGGCGATCGGCCAGTCCTGCTCGACCGCGCGTTCGGCGAAGTCGTCGCTGATCCGGTACTCCTGCGATTCGAACGACGCGATCGACGCGTCGTCGAGCACGTTCGAGCAGTCGGCCGGTTCGGCGACGGACGGTGTCGTCGGCTCGGGAGTCGCGCTGGTGGGGTTCGTCGGCTCGGTCGAGACCTCGATATTCGGAAACGACGGCGCGCAGCCGGCGAGAAGCAACACGAGGATCGCCGCGAGAACTGCGGTCGGACCACTGAGTCGCGTCATAGTCGAGAGTGTATCGACAGACCGACCGGCTCCCGATAACGATCGGGAGCCGGTCGGGCTGGTGTCAGTGCGCCAGCACCGGCTGGGCGGTGTCGTCGACCGTGTCGTGCAGCGACAGGCCCTGGCCGCGGCGACGGAACAGCAGCGCGGCGATCACGGCGCCGGTGAAGTAGATGCCGGCACCCCACCAGTAGGCGGTGTTGTAGCTGGCGATCGCGGCCTGCGCGGCCACGGCCGCCGTGTTCGGTTCGTGCGACGCGAGGTAGTCGGTCGCGGCCGTCGCGGCGAGGGTGTTGAGTAGTGCGACACCGATCGATCCACCGACCTGCTGGCTGGTGTTGACCATCGCGGAGGCCACTCCGGCGAACTGACGGTCGACTCCGAGGGTGGCGGTCTGCATGGCCGCGGGCATGGTCGATCCCATGCCGAAGCCGAGGATCATCAGCGGGATGAGGATGTCGGGCACGTAGTCGCTGCCCAGGTCGAGCCGGGTGAGCAGCACCATGCCGATCGCCGAGATCGTCATGCCGAACGGCACCATGACCTTGGGGCCGAAGCGGGGCACCAGCAGATTGGTGCCGAGCTGCGCGGCGATGACGAGCATTCCGATCATCGGGAGGAACGACAAACCGGTCTGGATCGGCGTGTATCCGAGCGAGGCCTGCAGGTAGTAGGTGACGAAGAGGAAGATGCCGAACATGCCGGCACCTGCCAGCAGCACGGCGGTGTAGGCGGCCGCGCGGTTGCGGTCGAGCACGATCGACAGCGGAAGCAGCGGGTGGGCGGCCCGACGCTGCCAGAGCACGAACGCCGTGATCAGAACGACGAAGCCGACGAGCATGCCCCACGTGAGCGGCGAGTCCCAGCCGTCGGTCTCGGCGTTCGACAGGCCGAAGACCAGGCCGAAGAGTGCGCCGGAGACGAAGACTGTTCCGGGGATATCGAGCTTCGGGCGCGGTCCGGTGCGCTTGGCGTTGCTGACGAAGACGATCGCGCCGATGACCGCGATGATCGCGATGACGACGTTGATGTAGAGGTTCCAGCGCCAGTCGAACTTCTCGGTGAGGAAGCCGCCGAGCAGAAGGCCGACAGCGCCGCCGGCTCCGGCGATCGCGCCGAAGACACCGAAGGCGCGGGCGCGTTCCTTCGGGATGGTGAACGTCGTGGTGAGCACGGCGAGGGCGGTGGGGGCGAGCAGCGCGCCGAACGCTCCCTGCAGTGCGCGGGCCGCGACGAGCAGGCCGAAGCTGTCGGCCGCGCCGCCCAGGGCCGAGGCGACCGCGAAGCCGATCAGCCCAATGATGAAGGTGCGCTTGCGGCCGATGAGGTCGGAGAGGCGCCCGCCGAGCAGCAGCAGGCTGCCGAAGGCGAGCGAGTAGGCCGTGATGACCCACTGGCGGTCTCCGGTCGAGAAGCCGAGGTCGGCCTGGGCTGCGGGCAGCGCGATGTTCACCACGGTGGAATCGAGAACCACCATGAGCTGCGCGAGGCCGACGGTGATGAGTGTCCACCAGCGACGGGTGGGTGCCGCGACCGCGGCGGCGGGAAGGGTCTGAGTCATGAGCACGACTATATACGAGACTCAACAGTTTCGGATACCATCAGTTTCGGAAGTAGATAGTTCCGGAACATTCGATGGCCTAGAATAGAACAACCGAACGTAAGGAGTAAAGCCGCGATGACGCAGCTCGACGCCCCGCAAAACACGACGGAGACCAAGGCCAAGCTCGGTCGCAAGCGTGATCACACGCGCGACCCCGAGATTCTGGATGCCGCGTTGGAGGTCTTGGCGGAGACCGGTTACGACGGCATGACCATCGATATGGTGGCGGCCCGCGCCAAGGCCGGCAAGGCCACGCTCTACCGCCGCTGGGCCTCGAAGGGTGAACTCGTCATCGACGCCGTCGCCTGCATGAAGAAGATCGACCCCGAGGCGATCCCCGACACCGGCACGCTGCGCGGCGACCTGGTCGCGATGATAAAGCCGCACGCCATGCACGACGCCGACAAGAAGCTGCGCATCATGGGCGCCCTCACGTCGATGCTGGCGCGCGATCCGCAACTCGCCGACGCGGCGTATGCAGCGATCGTCGAGCCGCGCGCATCCGTAAACCGTCTTCTGCTGCAACGCGCCATCGACCGAGGCGAGATTCCGGCCGACACCGACATCGAGATGATCTCGCTCGTCAGCCAGTCGATGGCCACCTACCGCACGATCATGCTGCGCAAGCCGGTCGACCGCGAGTTCCTCATCTCGGTGATCGACGGCGTGCTGATGCCGGCGCTGGGGTTGAGCGGTCCCGCTAAGGATTGATCCGGTCGCCCAGCGACGAGAGGTCGGTGGTCTCGGTCACCTCTGCGGTCTCGAGCGACGAGGCGAGCACGCGGTCGATCAGCGCGCGCGAGCCGCCGACGATCGTCGAGTCGAAGTCGATCTCGCTGGCGACAAACCAGCTGCGGTCGTCGGGCCAGGCGAGATTGAGCGTCTCGTCCCAGCGCGTGTCCCACCCGCTGGCTCGACGCCAATCGGGGTCGCGCAGCGCGGCCAGCGTGCCGCGGTAGAGCGCGTACTCCCGACCGGGGAGCGCGAGCTCGGGTCCCGAGCGAACGTAGTGCCCGTAACCGATCCAGAACCCGAGAGTGATCGGGGCGTCGCCTCCGATCGCCTGGGCCAACACGGCAAGCCGTGACTCCTCGAGGGTGCCCGTGGGTGGTTCGCCGTCGTCCCATCCCTGTGAGATGCGGGCCCACTGCATGCCGGGGTGCGCGACCCGGCCGGTCGACGCCGCGACCTCCGCCCACGAGTGACGCTCGGTCGACAGGGTCTGTGGGTTCACCGGGTGGAACACCCGCGCGTAGGCCTCGAACCCGGTCGGGCAGACCAGGCCGACGGATCCGAAGTCTCCGCGCAGCCGTGGTGCGATCCAGGCGCCCGCGGCGACGTCGGGGCTGTGCGCGAAGCACGGCATCAGCCGACGTCGGCGCGCAGGCGCACCCGGTCGACGGTGGCGACATCACTGCCGTAGAACCAGTGGCCGCGCACGAACAGGTAGTTGTGCTCGTGCCCGGCGGCCTCGAGGCGGTAAAGCTCGGCGCCGTTATGGTCGCTGCGGGTGTAGCCCTCGGCATCGAGACGTGCGCGCTCGTCGGCCGCGGACCGCTCGTCGATCGGTCCGGCGGCCATCACGGTGACGAAGTCGCTCGCGGGGAGGCCCCAGGCGCACAGCGACCCACCGCCGTCGACGAACGCGGTCAGCGGGTCGGCGCGCTGCACGAGCTGATCGACGTACGAGGTCGATTCGACCCAACCCGCCGCGGCGTACTTCTGCGCGTCCTCGGGCGGCACGATCTCGTCGCAGCCGATCTCCGTCGCGACGATCGTGGGCAGGGGGAAAGGCGTGATCGTCGGCTCGACGATGGTCGGCGGCACGGTTGTACAGCCGGACATCACGAGTGCCAGCGCGATGCCGGCGATGGTCGCGGCGAGCGGACGGATCACAGCGCGTCGTACCTCGCGGCCATCGGCTCGAGGTCGGGGAATCCGGTGGAGAAGAACCAGTCGCCGTCGCGGAAGAGGTAGCCGCTCTGGGTGCCCGACTCGAGCGTCGATTCCTGCGCGAAAACGACTCCGCCGGCGACCTCGGTGCGGATCGCGCCCTCGGCCTCAAGGCGGCTCTGGATCTCCTGCGCCTGCGCGGCGTCGATGGGCGACCAGGCATAGGCAACAGGCTGTTCGGGGAACGCCGGGTTGCCCCAGATGCAGACGACTCCGCCGTTCTCCGCGAACGGGACCAGCTCGGTGAATCCCTCGGCCTCGGTAGCACCCGACCACTCCGTGTTCAGGGTGTACTGGGCTTCTTTCGCGCGGTCGAGCAGATCGGCGGTCCAGAGGTTGTCGCAGTCCGGCGTTGCGGCGGTGTCTGCGGGCTCCTCGGTCGCGCTCGCCGTCGGAGCGGTCGACGCTTGCGGCGCGGCGGGAGTCTCGGCGCAGCCCGAGAGCAGGGCGACGAGCATGACGGGCGCGAGGATGCCGGCGGCGATGTGTCGTCTCATGGTCGAGACTTTATCAAGTCGCTCGCGACGCGCGAGTTGCGAGTGGGTAACGGGCGCGCTCAGCCGACATCGAGTGTCTGCCGCACGCGGTCTGCCTCTTCGACGGAACTCGCCAAGATCCAGTGGCCTTCCACGAACAAATAGGCGTATATGCCTCCCGTCTCATCAGAACGCTGATACAGGTCGGCGCCGTTGTGCGGACTCGAGGTGAAACCCTCCGCGTCGAGGCGCGCACGCTGCGTCGCTTCCTGCACCTCGTCGATCGTCGACGCGGCGTAAATGACGCCGTGCCCGTTCGGCGGACCCCAGAGGCACAGCCCTCCGCCGTAGTCCGCGAACGCCACGATGGGATTGTCCTCCGACCGCATCTTCTCCACGTAGCCGTCAATGAGTGACGCGCCATCCGCCTCCATGCGTTCTCGAGAGACGGCGGGCACCAGGGTCTCGCAGGTGATGGGTGTCTGCGTTTCGACCGGCTGCGGTGTCGGAGTCGACTCCGCCTTGACGGTCGGAGCCGGCGTGGGCGTCGGCGCCTCGGGTGTGCACGCGGCGAGGCCTCCGACGAGCGCGACGGCGAGCAGGCTGGCGGTCAGGGCGCGTCTCATGGTCCGGACTCTATCCGGTCAGCCCGGCGAGGGCCCGCCGCACGCGCGGCACCACCTCGGTCGCGAAGAGTCCGATCGACTCGAGCACCTGCTCCTGCGGCACGCCCGACCAGTCCATCTGCAGGCCAACACGGTCCATGCCGAGGTGGCCGTGCACGGAGACGATCTTGGCCGCGACCTCATCGGGGCTGCCGGCGAAGATCGCACCCGTGCCGCCGGCCATCTCGTCGAAGGTCTCGCGGGTCGGCGCCGGAAAGCCGCGCTCGGCCGAGATGCGCGCCATCGAGTCGATCCAGTACGGGTAGAACGCGTCCTTCGTCGCGCGCGAGTCGGTGCCGACGAAGCCGGGCACCGCGATCGCCGTGCGCAGGGTCGCGGGGTCGTGGCCGTGCTGCGTCGCCGACCGGCGGTACAGGTCGAAGAGGGGAGCGAAGCGCTCGGGGTGGCCGCCGATGATCGCGTAGCTGACGGGAACGCCCAGTGCCCCTGCGCGGGCGGATGATTCGGGGTTGCCGCCCGTGGCGACCCAGATGTCGAGCTTCCCCGGGTACTTCCCGTGCTGGCTGGGTCGGGGCAGGATCTGCTGGCTCTCGAGGGCGGCACGGAAGCGGCCGCTCCAGGTCACGAACTCGAAGTCGTTGAGGGCGAGCAGCAGGTCGAACTTCTCGGCGAAGATCTCGTCGTAGTCGTCGAGGCTCGCGCCGAAAATCGGGAACGACTCGGTGAACGAGCCGCGCCCGGCGACGATCTCGGCGCGGCCGTGGCTGAGCAGATCGATGGTCGCGAACTGCTGGAACACCCGCACCGGGTCTTCGGTGCTGAGAACGGTGACCGCGCTGCCGAGCTTGATGCGGCTCGTGACCGTGGCGGCGGCGGCCAGAACGGTCGCCGGTGCCGACACGGAATAGTCGGGGCGGTGGTGCTCGCCGAGTCCGAAGTAGTCGAGCCCCGTGTCATCCGCGAGCTTGATTCTCTCTATCGTGTCGGCGAGGTTCTGCTCGGCGCTGGCACGTTCGCCGGTGAGCGGGTCCTGGTGGATGTCGCCGAAGCTGTAGATGCCGAATTCCATAACTCTGAGAGTATTCCGTCAGAGCGAACGGGGCCTGTCGGGATTAGGTAAGGCATGCCTATACTGAAGCCATGACTTTCCTCGACGAGAACACCGCGTCGATCGGCTGGAACCCCGACGCCGCCGACCGTATTCTCCTCGCCGGCGACGAAGCCGCCCTTCCCGTCATCCAGACCATCCTCGCCACGCTGCCCGCCAAGGCCCGCGGGCAGGTCTTCGTCGAAGTGCAGAGCGAGAGCGACATTGTCGAGCTCGTCGCCCCCGGCCGCTTCGGCGTCTGCTGGCTCGTGCGCGACCGCGGGCAGGCGCTCCGCCGCTCGGTCGACGCCTGGTTGAGCGAGATGCTCCCGGTCTCGGCCTACGACGACCACCAGGTCTACGCGTGGATCGCGGGCGGCGGCGCCGCCCGTATTCTCAGCTCGAACTAGCCGGTCGACCTACTCGACGGGTTTGTCGTAGGTCACCCACTTGGTGGCCGTCGCCGTGGTGTCGTAGAGGCACCGGGCCGTAGCGTTGTTCTCGTTCGTGATCCAGCGCACGACGCTGAGCTTCTCCTCCGCGGCGATCGCGGTCACGGCGTCGATGAGCGCGCGGCCTACGCCACCGCCGCGCAGGTCGGGCCGGGTGAACAGGTCGTCGAGCCACATGCCCGTGGTGCCCGACGAGGGGCGGGCGAACCGTCGGTAGTGGGCGAGGCCCGCGAGCGCGCCGTCGTCGCCGACAGCGACAAGGGCGCTGGTCTCGTGCGAATCGTCGTGGATCCACGACCAGACCCGGTCGACGACAGCGCTGTCGGGCGCCATCGCGTAGAACTCGCGGTAGGCGCTATAGAGGTCGCGCCACTGGTCGTGGTCGGCCGGCGTGAGCGGGCGGATGGTGTGGGTCATGCGGGGATCCCGACGAGTTGCGCGCTCTTGATCCACAGGCCGGCGGCGAGATCGACGTCGTCGGCCTGCGCGCGGGTGCGGCCGTTGGGCTTGAGCTGGTCGTAGTAGGTGCCGGTCACGGCCGGCATCGCCGTGCCCGTCGCGAGCAGCACGAGCGGTTCGGCACCCTGGTCGAGCGGGATGCCCAGGCCGCCCGGCTTCAGCCGGTACGACAGCTTGATGAATGCGCTGCTCGAACCGAAGCTCGTGGCCACGTAGCCGGGGTGGAACGAGAACGCGTCGAGCCCGGTGCGACGTGCGAGTTCGCGCATAAACAGGATCGTCTCGAGTTTGCTGGTGCCGTAGGTCGCCCAGCCGCCGAGCCAGGCACGGTTCTTCCAGTCGAGGTCGTCGAGCCGCACGCGGCCGACGAGGTTCATCACGCTGGCGGTGGAGACGACGCGCGCCCCGCTCTCGACCAGTTGCGGCAGCAGCAGGTTGGTGAGCAGGAACGGCGCGAGGTGGTTGTGCTGGAAGTTGCGTTCGTGACCGTCGGCGCTCAGCCCGCGCTCGCTGACCAGACCGCCCGCGTTGTTGGCGAGGGTGTCGATGCGCGGGTAGCGCTCGAGCAGGGCGGCCGCGAGGGCGCGCACGTCGTCGAGACGGTCGTAGTCGGCGACGAAGGGGGTGCCGCCGACGGATGCCGCCACGGAAGCCGTGCGCTCGGGGTTGCGCCCCACGACCGCGACGTCCCAGCCCTCGGCCGCGATACGCTCCGCGGCCTTGGCGCCGATGCCGCCGCTGGCACCCGTGATCACGATCGTCTTCGTCATGTGTAGCCGCCCTTGTTCAGTCCTGCCTCGATCTCGAAGCGGTTGGTTCGCGCCTCCGAGCCGGCGGCGATGTAGAGCGGGATAAAAGCGAGCCCGTACTTCTTCCACTGTGCACGGTGCACGGCCTCGTGCTCGAGCACGGCGCGCGAGTAGGAGCTATTCGTGATGTACACGGCGCCGATCGTGGTGCCTCCGCGACCGAAACTCCAGCGCGGGCAATTGCGGGCGAGGATGACGCCCCCTGTGGAGCGGATGTGGCCCACGCTCATCGCCCCGCCCCAGACGAGACCCGCGGCGGTGGCAAACCAGAACCCGGGCCGCGCGACGACGGGATGCAGGATGACCCGCTTGAGAACGGGAACGCTCGCCGTGGCATCCGCCCACCGTTTGATGGCGCGAACGATCCACCGCGGGTCAATCGGTCGCCCCTGAGACATACTTCGCACAATACAGTGGGCGTATGGCTGGCGACGTGCAGAGAGTGGCGATGGTGTCGATGCACACGTCGCCCGCGGCGAATCCCGGCACGGCCGACGCCGGCGGGATGAACGTCGCGATCCTCGGCCTCGCCCGCCAACTGGCCGCGTTCGGCATCGAGGTCGACCTGCTCACCCGGTCGAACGGCAAGGGTGCCGTCACCGAGATAGTGCCGGGGGTCACGCTGCATGAGCTCGAGGCGGGCGAGCTCGGGCTCGTCGCGAAGGAGCAGCTGTCGACCGTCGCCGACGAGTTCGGCGAGGCTGTGGCCCGTCTCGCCGGTCGGGAGTCGCGCGGGTACGACATTGTGCACGCCCACTACTGGCTGAGCGGCATCGCGACCCTGCCGGTGGCGATCGAACTCGGTATCCCGTTCGTGCAGAGCTTCCACACCCTCGGTCACATGAAACACCGGGCGATGCCGGCCGGATCGATCCTCACCGAGCCCGAGCGCCGGGTGCGCAGCGAGTCGTTCCTCGCCATGCAGGCCGACGCCGTGGTCGCCAGCTCGACGTCGGAGGTCGACAACCTCATCGAGCACGTCGGCGCGCAGACCGACAAGATCTGGATCATGCCGCCGGGCGTCGACACCGGGCTGTTCCGGCCCGAATCCGACGCGGGCGATGCCGTGCGGCTCGCCCTCGGGGCCGAGAGCGGGCGGCCGCTGCTCGCCGTCGTCGGGCGGGTACAGGAGCTCAAGGGCCAGCGGCTCGCGGTGCGCGCGCTCGCCGCGCTGCCGGCGCCGCGGCCGCTGCTGGTGATCGCGGGGGAGCCGACCCCCGGATCGGAGCACTACATGGTCGCGCTGCACGAACTCGCCGTCGAACTGGGCGTGGTGAACGACGTGCGGTTCGTCGGGGCGCTCACGCGCGACGCGGTCGCCGAGCTTCTGGCCGCCGCCACCATCACCCTCGTGCCCTCGCACTCGGAGACGTTCGGCCTGGTCGCCCTCGAGTCGGCCGCGAGCGGAACCCCCGTCGTCGCCCAGCGGGTGTCGGGGCTCGTCGAGTCGGTCGCCGACGGGGAGTCGGGTGTGCTCGTCGACTCGCGCGACCCCGCCGAGTGGGCGCGGGTCATCTCGCTGCTGCTCGACGACCCGCTGTACTACGAGGAGCTCGCGCTCTCCGCCCGCCAGTTCGCCGAGGGGTTCAGCTGGGCGGCCTCCACGTCGATCTTGCTCGACGTGTACGAGAGCCTGGTGCAGGCCCGGCGTTAGCCGCCCCCGCACCGACCGCCCGCACCGACCGCTCGCCCCGACCGACCGCTCAGGGGCGACCGTAGGTCTCGAGCAGGCGCAGCCAGATCTCGTTCATCGTCGGGTAGGCGGGAACGGCGTGCCACAGCCGGTCGATCGGTACCTCGCCGACGACCGCGATCGTGGCCGCGTGCAGCAGCTCGCTCACGTCCTGTCCGACGAAGGTGACGCCGAGAACCACCTTGCGCTTCTCGTCGACGACCATGCGCGCCTTGCCCGAGTAGCCGTCGGCCTGCAGACTCGCTCCCGCGACATTGCCGAGCTCGTAGTCGACCACGCGGATCTCGAATCCGGACTTCTCGGCGGCGGTGCTGGTGAGGCCGACCGAGGCCACCTCGGGGTCGCTGAACGTGACCTGCGGCACGGCGGCGTGGTCGGCGGTCGCGGCGTGGGCGCCCCACTCGCCGTCGTGCACGCCCCGGCCGAGCGCGCGGGCGACGATGACGTCGCCCGCAGCGCGCGCCTGGTACTTGCCCTGGTGGGTGAGCAGCGCGCGGTGGTTCACGTCGCCGGTGGCGTACAGCCAGCCGTGCTTGTGGTTGGTCTCGCCGCGCACCAGCAGGGTGTCGTCGACGTCGATCCAGTCGCCGGGCTCGAGGCCGACGGTCTCGAGGCCGATGTCGCCGGAGCGCGGCGCGCGGCCCGTCGCTACAAGCACTTCGGTGGCCGTGACGGTGTCGCCATCCGACAGCTCGAGCGTGACTCCGTTGTCGCCGCGCGACGCCTTCTCGGGCGAGACGCCGAGCCGCAGGGTCACGCCGAGCTTCTTCAGCGATTCGCCGACGAGTTCGGCCGCGAAGTCTTCCTGGGTGCCCAGGAGGCCGCTGCGCGCGATCACGGTCACGGCGCATCCGAAGCTGGCATAGGCCGTCGCCATCTCGACTGCGACGACTCCGCCGCCGACGATGGCGAGGCTCTCGGGGATGACCTTGGCGCTGGTGGCCTCGCGCGGGGTCCACGGGCCCACGCCCGCGAGTCCGTCGACGTCGGGCAGGAGGGGGTCGCTGCCGGTCGCGACGACCACGGCGTGGCGCGCGGTGAGGCGGGTGACGGCTCCGTCGGCCCCGGTCACCGAGACGGTCTTGACTCCGGTGATGCGCCCGTGGCCGCGCACGAGCCCGATGCCGGCGCCCTCTACCCAGTCGACCTGGCCCTGGTCGCTCCAGTTGCTGGTGAACGAGTCGCGGCGGCGCAGGGTCGCGGCGACGTCGAGCTCTCCGGTGACGGCCTGCTTGGTGCCCTCCACGTTCTGGGCGGCGCGCAGGGCGATGCCGCTGCGCAACAGGGCCTTCGAGGGCATGCACGCCCAGTAGGAGCACTCGCCGCCCACCAGTTCGCTCTCGATCAGAACGGCGGTGAGGCCGCCCTGCACTGCGCGGTCTGCGACGTTCTCGGCGACGGCGCCGCCGCCGATAACGATGAGGTCATACTCGGTTTGGGTCATGCAGTGAGGCTACCGGGCGCGGCTGACAGGGGCGAGGGGCGGATGACGCGGGGCCGGTGTGAGACCGACGTGCCGCCGCTCGGCAGGACGCATTGGGTGCGACAACCGCATAACAGGACGATCTGCCCGCGGCGCGCGCTCCACAGGACGATACGGCGGCGACGGCGCGACCGGTCCTGTCGGGCGAGTGGCGATCCGAGAGTCAGCGGCCGACGAACTCCGCCGGCTGGCGCGACACGAACGCGCGCATGCCGATCGCGGCGTCCTCGCTGGCCGCGAGCCGCACGAGCTCGGGCTGCAGGGCGGCCTCCGCCGCGGCATCCGACTCTCTCACCGCGAGCCGCGCGTTCGCGAGGGCCGCCTGCACCGCGAGCGGCGCCTGTGCGGCGATGCGGCGCGCGAGCTCGAGCCCGCGCTCGTACTGCTCGCCGTCGGCCACGACCTCCTGCACCAGCCCGATGCGCAGCGCCTCGGGCGCGTCGAACAGGTCGCCGGTGAGGATCCAGCGCATCGCGTTGCCCCAGCCGACCGCGCGCGGGAACCGGGTCGTCGCACCGCCGAACGGGAGGATGCCGCGGGCGACCTCGATCTGTCCGAAGCGGGTCGACGCGGCCGCGACCGCGATGTCGGCCGACAGGATCAGCTCGATGCCGAGCGTGAGGCAGGTGCCCTGCACGGCGATGACGATCGGCTTGCTGAGCGAGACGCCCGAGACCTGCCACGGGTTGATGCCGCCGTCGGCCGTGATGTCGAGTCCGTCGGCGCCGATGCGCGGCCCGACGTCGGCGAGGTCGAGCCCGCCGGTGAAGTGGTCGCCGTGCGCGTACACGAAGCCGACGCGCAGCTCGGGATCGTTCTCGAGCCCGGCGTAGGCGAGCGAGAGCTCCTGCAGCATGCGGAAGTCGGCGGCGTTGCGCTTGTCCGGCCGGTCGAGCCCGATGAGCAGCACGTGCCCCTCGCGGTCGACGGTGACTCTGGGCTCTGTCTCGGTGCCGGGGGCTTCGCTGCTCTGCGTCATGGCTCCAGCCTATTCACGCGGTCGGGCGCTGCCAGCCGGTGAACAGGATGCGACGGATCATCCGCCCCGAATCGTCCTGTCGACTGCGCGAACCTACAAAACGGCCCTGTCGACGAGAGGCGGGAGGCGGGAGGCGGGCTACGGCGAGGTGAGCGCGCCGATGATGCGCAGGATCGTCGGCAGGTCGTCGGCCGCGGCATCGGCGCTCGCCGGGGAGAACCCGGCGATGGTCGCCCCGGCGATAGGGAAGCGGGCCTTGACGGCGCGGATCGACGCCACGAGCGCCGCCGCGCTCACGCCGAACGGCACCGGTTCGCCCACGCCCTCGAACTCGGCGGGATCGAGTACGTCGAGGTCGATGTGCAAGTAGACGGATGCGGCCCCCGTCGCCTCGACCGCGGCCACGAGCCCGCTGTCGAGTTCGTCGACCCCGACGCGCGCGATGCCGGTCTCGGTGAGGAAGGCGTCTTCGCCGTCGTCGACACTCCGTACGCCCGCGAGCACGAGCCGGTCGGCGGCGAGCGGCGCTGCCGGGACCAACCCGTCGACGCCGTCGCCCAGCAGCGTTCGCAGCACCATGCCCGAGAACGCGCCGGAGGGCGAGGTCGCGAGGGTGTTCAGGTCGGGGTGCGCGTCGAACCAGACCACGGCGAGGTCGCCGCCGGTGCGATCGAGCGCGTGCTCTATCGGGGCGAGCGAGATGCCGCAGTCGCCGCCGATCGCCAGAGCCCAGTCGGCGACGTCGGCGAGCACGGCCCGGCTGCGCTCGCGCACGAGCTGCAGCGAACCGAGGCGGGCGAGGCCGGAGCCGAGCTCGTCGCCCGCCTCCATCGGAACCTCGACGACGCGGGTCGAGCCGGTGGGCAGGTCGCCCCTGATCGCCTCCGCGCCGTCTCCGAGTCGGAGGGCGCGTGACGAGCCGGAGCCCTGCCACTGGGGGATGACGACGAAGGTGGCTGGCACCTACTCAGTATCTACGTTCCGCACGCCGAGGGCGAGGTTGGCGACGAGCTCGTCGGCGTTCTGGCGAACGACGTAGGCCGGCTGGTCACGTTCGAAGCGCCAGCTGGTGTCGAGGTCGCCGCTGCTCACGGTGTCGAAGCCGAACTCGTCGTAGAGCGCGGTGATGAAATCGATCGCGGCGGGCGAGTCGCTCGCCGTGGCGAGGGCGCGGCGGTTCGGGGTTCCGGCGGGGCTGCCGTCGGTGGTGATGTCGGCCGACTTGATGTGGTTGAAACCTTTGACGACGGTGCTCTCGGGCAGGTGCGCCTGCAGCAGGCCGCTGACCGTCGCCGTACCGTTGTCGAGCTCGGCGATGTGTCCGTCGCGCTCGAAGTAGTAGTTGTTGGTGTCGATGACGATCTTGCCCGCGAGCTCGGCGACGGGAACCTGCCGGTAGGCCTTCAGCGGCACGGTAACGACGGCGAAGTCGCCGGCTGCCGCGGCCTCGCTCGACGTGGCCGCGCGGGCCTTCGGGCCGAGCTCGTCGACGAGGGCGGCGAGAGTCTCGGGGCCGCGCGAGTTGCTGATCACGACGTCGTAGCCGGCCTTCACTGCCGCGCGTGCGACCTGGCCGCCGATGTGTCCTGCTCCGATGATTCCGATAGTTGTCATGCTTGGCGCAACGAAGTGCCGGCGGGAATGATTCCCGCCGGCCCTCTACAAATGCGCCGTGCTACTGGCCGAGCTGGCCCTGCGAGCCGCTGCCGCCGGCGCCGAGCTTGAGCGCCGCGAGGCGGGCCTCGATCTCGGTCTGCTTGTCGAGGTCTTCGAGGCTTTCGAACTGGGCGTCGAGGCTGGATGCCGCGAGCTCCTGCT
>Ga0247740_1000536_pt1 | contig 18038 bp, 18 predicted proteins | sample UWRJL148409B2_FD_180942 | JGI IMG/M metagenome (GOLD analysis project Ga0247740, IMG submission 180942) | Plant litter microbial communities from Arlington Agricultural Research Station in Wisconsin, United States - UWRJ-L148-409B-2 | ecosystem: Environmental > Terrestrial > Plant litter >...
TGGAGGCTTTCCACTAAGAAGTCCCAACCATTATCCCTCCGTTGAATCGCCACGTCTGATTCCCATTTCCAGCTCTTAGTCTTTTTCTCCTCTGCACTAGCATTCTCCAAGTTGTGAATGATGCTGTTTTCGTACAGGTAATTACGAAGAACGTCTTGTACCTGGAAAGAGATGGGCATAGGCTGCTTGGGGTCGGCGAGAAGCATGGCAACTGGGTTCTCGGCGGTCTTCTTCCTCCTCAGAACGTGCTTTTCGGTCTCGGTGTCGTTTTGTTTGATCTCTTCAGTGGCGGCATTACGGACTAGCAGAAGCTTTTCTTTGAAGATGTCGAACAGTCTGTATTGGATCGCATTGTCGGTTGGGAAGTCGGGGCGCTTCCAGGCTTTGAGATGACCAGGTTCGAGAGTAGGTTTGGCGGGTGTGCGATCGATGTTCTTAAAGCCGGTGTCAACTGCATTGGCTATGGCATCTTCTTGCTCCTCGGTCTTTTCGGTGCGGTTGCGCGGCTGGCTGTTGGGAGCATTTTTCGACCTAGTGTGCTTCTTTTTCTTTGCCATAGTAGTCCTCCGGAATTCCTTTCACAGTTCGGTTTAGTCGCAGCGTTTGTGGGAGTAAAGATTGAAGTTACGCGTTCGAGTCAAGTCAACTTAGGTTCGCGCACGAGAGCGAGGATGTGGGCAATGAACTTGCTTGTTGGGAGTATATACCGTAGTTAGTGAGTTAATTTGCTACTTGTTTCCAAGCTGCTTGGCACTCAAACTGCAACTCGCGAAGTCACTCACTCACGGGATGTTTCCAATTCAGAAAACGACATGCGTCGCGATCGTGACCCTATTGGGCTTCTATTCACAAAGAGAGCGCCAAACTTATCGTTCTAGACGCTCTTCGCCAGGTAAGTATCTATACCCCAGGAGTTTAGTCTCTGATCTTGGCATCGTGCTTTATGCTCAAGTTTAGCCCATGAATAGGGTATGAAGTCAGTAAACGAACGTTATGAAAGCTTCCTTTCCTCTGAGATTGCTTGGTTCCCGCCTACATCTACCACCTCCACATGGATTCAACATGCACCTTTATTACTAGTCCTATTTCACCGTGTTTTCGCAGGATGTTCTCTAGTGTGGCATTGAACAATCCGTATTAATAGCCGCGAAGATGAGGTTTATCGACTTCAAATTCGCCCGTCTGTACCATTTCCGGACACAGGTTCGTTGTGAAACCCGCCAAATAAGAAGCCTGGATCTTCATTAAAAGAAAAAGTAACTACACAAGTGTAATCTCTTTGAGTCGACTGCGTTCACGTCTCGTTTTGCTAGTTTCCCACAGGCACCCAGTACACTCGAACAGGTATACTCTACACATGTACCTGTGAACATCTCCATCAGCACGGAGCGTTAGACCGCTCCTACACTCTGGTACTAAATAGACTTCCTCTTGATGGTTCCCAACCGACGGTATGAAGTCCTCCCAAACCAACCCGAAAAACTCAGGCCCAATAATGAGCGACCGAACTTGTCCAAAGAAGGCTCCAATGCGCGGAATGGTAATTTCGTCGGACAATGCTGGCATACCAGAAGTCGGTGAAGGCGCGACTATGCGCGAGTCGAGCGATGAGTGCAAATTTCGCAATCGCTGAGCAAATTTGGACGCAAATAAATTTCCGTCCTTGTGTTTGGCACCCGTCATGTAATCAAGCAGTGTCTGAAAATCAAAGCGCTTGCTGTGAACGAATGTCCTACGTGTCTTTCCACCTCCGAAGTGTTCCCTGAGGCTGTCAATATATAAGAGAAGTCGCTCGAGCGAAGCGTTGGACCGGACGTCATGCGCTTCGGTCTGTGTGATTGATTTGACTGTTCCAAGACACAAAGCGCGGAAGTTCAAACGCATACCACAGAGAGAAATTTCGAATTCTGTTCGGTCGAGCAATGTGTGGGTGTTCTTGAAAACAGGCGTCCTCGATTCCCAGCTCGGCACCCACGTTGGCTGCCCAGAACGATCACTAGGTCCATGGTCCAGAAGGCTCAAAGGCTTTGGACCTGACGACATATCCTCGAGCATCCATATGGCAGTCTTTCGGTAGACCTCTTCGACACTGTCTTTGTATCCGTGGGCCACAACTTCAGTAAGCCCAGGCGATCGACGCACATTTTTCACAAGTCCAAGCAAGCCAAAGATCCTATCTCGAGGATTGGTCGCTTGCATATGTCCGCTTGTAATTCCTAAGTAAAGCAAGAGTTGCTGTTGAGGTGACATGTCTGATGAGACAGATTTCCGGTCGTATGAGTCGTTGACGAGCTTATGCGTATGAAGAACGTCGGCATTACCAGATACATCGTGGACGGCGGACTTGAGAAATTTGCGGTATTTAAAAGTAACGTTTCCGCACTGCATGATGGGATCTTTGGATGCGAGTGTGACTTCTTGAATGATCCAAACGCGCCTCCACCATGGGAACGAGGCGATCAGACGGAGCCCAGCTTCGTGGGCTTCGCGCGTATGTCGACGTTGTAAACCGACTGTGCTTCCAACCGCTGCCTGAAGTGCGTGCGCGGAGGACTTCGTGAACCTCGAGCCCGGGGTTGAGGGAATAGGACCTAGCCATACGTGTACATTGAACGCCATTCCATATATGAACTCCATGAGCAGCACCTGAGATGCGCGCTCCTGCGGGTCAGACTGGTTGATACAGATCGCATCAACCCAGAGGAAGCGGGGCTGATGTCTATATCGCAGATGCCTCAATGCAGCTTCAAGATTCGAAGTCACCTGAAACTCCTCGTAACTGTCTGTTCGCAAGAAGAACTCGCAGAGCCAAGCGTGGAATGCAAAACCCGGAAGCCGTTGAAGAAGCATCTTGATGCCGAACCCATAGATACAGCTTACGGTCAGCTGGTGCACCCAAGATTCTCTAGCCCAAGACATCGTATAGAGACTGAAGAGCGTGGGTATATACCAGTGAAACCACTTCACCAGCACCTCTTCAAGGCCGAGCAGGAGCTCAATGTCGAGAAATGTGTAACGCGGTAGAAGGTAGCCAAGAACAATAGGTTTTTTTGCTTCGGGATTCCCCCAGACGTACGACAAGGCCGTGAATTCGGTCATCGGCGCGTTCTCGTAGTTGTAGTATTCTGTATAGGCACCGGGTCTCTCGTTATACCGAACATGATGGAGACCGCACTGGATTCTGTCATTGAAACCTCCGGGATGGAGGCGTAAAAGCCTGATTTCGAGGTCTTGTCCACTGCGAAGGGGTTTGTAGATAAAGGTCTGCTTTGACTGCTCCATGATACTCGCATCGGGTACGCAAGTAAGTATGGAACAATGCTGAAGGGAAAGACTAGAAGCTGGCAAAGTGAACAAAGTAAGAGGAAAATGTGAGCAGCATGCTTGAACCAATGAAATACTTGGCACCGGTGAACAGGGTGGCAAAGCGGGGCTGGACAGCTGCACTGAGCCGGGTGGGGCTGTGAGGTGGTCATGGTCAGGATTGGTGCTGTAGGCGAATACGGCGACCTTGCAGCAAACGCGTAAGAACTCGAGTAACAATACTCAATTTTGCCGCAAGGCTCCGCTTCCATGAATGCACTGACGCATAGCACTCATTCCCGATAAAAATACCGACTTTTTCCCAACTCTCTCGATACAGCTCATTATTGCGGACCGCTCAGTGCGCAAACCTGAAATCCAAACGTCTACTGGCGGTGTCCGTAGTGGTTTTCGTATAGTGAATTCGTTCCTGGTGGTGAATCAATTATTGTAACAAAGAAGAAGGGAAGGTGCAGCTAACCTCAGGTGTCATCGCGTTCCATTTCCGGTCGCGAACCTTGTTCTTGGTAACATAGTACACTTTCGCAAAGAGAAAGAGAACTATCGCAAGCAAATTGATGATGATGATGTTGCGATTGCCGCGTTTGTAGAGTGGTTTATCGTCGGCACGATAAAGGTTAGCGCCAATGATGTTACCACACTGAACCGTCACTTTACTTGTAAGCATATGGAGCCGGGCCTGTGCAAAGCATCTGACTTACTGTTATACAGAGCCGCAGACACACTTCGAGATCCAACATTGTTCGAATTCTTCGACGTCCAAGCGACGTTGATGGCGTGGCAGTATGGGTAGCTCAGCAGCACCGTCAGAAGTGCATACGTGCCCCACTTATTTACTACCAGACCGGGCCAGAGGTACAATGCTATGCAACACGGCAGTGTCCAAATCGACTGCCATATCGCGACCATTGCTCGCTGATTGAACCTCTCACTAATCCAGGTGATGCTAAGCAATGTAATGATATGGGCGACCGCGGAGGGAATAACCAGTAGCTGAACATCGAAAGTGCTGAAGCCGAGTTGTCTTAAACTGAGCGTGAGGTAATAATTGACCGGGACCTGGGGGATGAAGCAGATTATTCCGATGGCGTAGATGGGCCAGAGGTCGTAGTCTTTCATGGCCGCCCAGAGCCGTTTCGGGGTGATGGCTTGTCTATTGTGCATGTCACCTTTGCGAGGGTCATCCCTGAGTACGCGGTTGACTACGATGGTAAGTTCGCGATCGGTGAACCATCCATTTGGTCTGAACCAGGTTTTTGTTTGTGCAGCGGACGCCGGCATCAGAAAAAATGATGCGACACCGATGAGGAAGGTTATAAGACCTTCCAAGAGGAAAAGCCAGCGCCATCCTGCCATGCCGCCAACGCCATGCATATGGAAGATGCCGAAGGCGAGAAGTGAGGTAACAATGGTAGTAACGCTCAAGGCTGTCCAGAAAAAGCTCAATCGAATGGGCAACTCGCGGCTAGTGTAGAAGTACGACAGCCAGAGCACGAGATCGGGGATGAATCCGCCCTGCCCAAAAGTCAGTACTGTGCATCGTCCATCAGTGAATGTTTTACCTCTAGTACCGCGAGAAGGGACCGCGTCACGAGAAAGCTAGTTCTACCAGAGAGTGCTGCCTGGCTCATCGCAACAATAGACCAAAGACACTAATCACTGGTTGTTAGTGTTAATGCTCACTATCTCCATGTCGAGCGGATAATTACTATTTGCATAGGAATCCATCGATCGGGACCCAGCTTCTTGGATATCAGCTGCGATGGCAGCTCGGCCAGCAGGAAAGACACGGTAAACACTGTGTTGCCCCGATTGTAATCTAGATGTACGTCAGCAATGTTCTAATTGAGTGAGAGTTTTGTGGTTACCGTTGGTGGTAAGATTTAGATCTTGAAGTAGGGTCCCAGAGACAGCTTGCTGCAGATTGCCACGGTCGATTTGTAAACTAAAGAACATGACACAAGCCCAAAGGCAGACTACAACCATTAGCATCGTTTCTATATAGCGGCACAGCAACCTACCATGCCAATCCAACCGCCGGATCACCTTTTTCTCCTCTTCCTTTGTCCATGTCGCGTCTGCATCAAATACATGTCTTGATTCGTACTTGGCGTCTTCGTACAGTTTGATGTAGTAGTCACGGACCTCTGGGTCGGCAAAGACATTCGTAGATAAGCTGGCATCTGAGTCCACTGTGGATATGAGGGTGTGATCTTTTGATATCACATTCCCTTTGGCGGTCACGAGGTCGGCATTCTCGGTCAAAGCTCTCGGGATGATACCATCAGGCTTTTCGATCGAGTGAATGGAGACGGAATCCGCTTGGTCAGATGTAGAGATGAGAACGTCATGAGAACCCATGGTGCTTTCGATATTCAAAGGCCGAGGTTTAGAGAATGTGAGAAAAGTTGTGCCTGAAAAATATTATGGCAGGCATGGGCCGGCATATATGATGCTCGAGATTAACAGCGTCAGTACGGGTAGGTACGTTAAGATGTATGCGTCGAGGTGGTATCAAATGCGCGAGCATGTCGTGCTCGTCTGGACCCCACATGGCTGTCACAACCCGGAATCTGGGTGCCATTCGAGCGGTTCGAGCATCGTCTTCGAACCCATCCTCCTTATCTCTTCAAACCACATGCACTGCTTAGGAAATACGACCGACGCCACGATTATAGAGTGATGTTGTCAGTGTAAGAAGGGTTGCTGAAACCTGCCTAGATGATCTTTTTCGACGAGTATCCCACCCTCATGTGACAATTTAGAACTCCATTCTCTTCTCACATCTGGTCGCCCGTGTCCTAGGCGTAAAGAGAACGTTTGCTGTCAGCGCGAGAGCTTGGTGCTCGATAAGCACTCGGGCACATCTTCTCCAAGCAGCCATGGATGCGGAAAGGCTGGGCGTGATTGAAGCTCGCTGAGACGCTATGAGGTGGGCCAAGCGCTCTTTAGGCCCGACTTATTTATGACAAGCACTATGCCGGCAACGCGCCGGGGCAATGCATACTCGAAATTGCGATGGTTGCAAAGAGCTGCAAGCCATCCTCGTAGCTACGTCGGGTTCTCCTCGGTGACTACTGGGATGTGAGTACATCCTTGAATGGTCGAACATGCGTGGAGCACGCTGGCTTAGAGACTATTGTGCGATCGCAAGGTCCGGCAGACTAACGCGGGAATGTACTGTAGGTGCGGAGCCTCGAAGTCGATAGATCCACACCTATGCACATCGCTAATCCCTTGCGCTGCAAGAGCGGTTGACGTGGTCACCAGGGTCGATGTCGTTCACGGTGACGAAGCTTTTTCCGACGCGCGCTCCAACAATTCGCGTCATCGGCCCTTGCAAAGGCGTGATATTCGATGCGCATAATGCGAATTCAAGGTCGATCACGCTCCGCTGCCCGAGTGGCGGCATGCCTCAAGCATTATGTGTCGGAGCAATGTTATGGTGGGGTCCGGGGTGTCCAGGAAGCGAAGTTGATGAGAGTTGTGGCGGCGGAAGCAAGGCGGTTCCTGGCGTGCTTACATCTTCGCAGTCAATTCTGGGTAAAGCGAGACCGCGCGGGAAGCGGCAAGCAAAAGGAGCCACAAAGTAGTTCATGCAGACTATGAGTACCGAATTGACTTTTCGGACAGTTCGAGACATCTCGTATGTGCGAATACAGGCGGCCTGGGTCGGGTCACGTGACATTTCCGTCCACACATCTGGTCATCGTCCACCTCACCTACATCAACATACTGTACGTCCCTTGACATAACATCTCCATGCATATTGACCGTGAGCGATGGCGAATCGGGTTATGGATTTTCAAAACTGAGCTGAACTCTTTCCCGAACGCTGGTATGTCGCCATTCCTCGGATAAGCATGTCATTGTCCAAGATAAACAACACTGCAAGCAGAAAGCCTTCCGGCGATAAAGACTTGCAGTAGCTTCGCTTGGAGATAAAGGAGATAAGGTGTGTTTTGGTATCATAATCGTGTCCAAGTGCATCACGCAATACGAGCCCCTCGTTGATTGATGCATCTCGGGATTCCCTCCACAGCCGTTTTACTAAGCTGTTACGTTGAGGGGTTTCCCGTTTGGGCACCAATTTTTATTATATGTAGCATATTAGTTGCACTCAATCCCTATCTCATTCTACTACTTGACCGCTAAGCAGCTTCCTCTTACGCCTTCTTCGACAACTCAAAAGGGTACTCACTCATGGCCACTCAGACCGAATCTGTGCAGACGGAGGCTACTCCAGCCACGATTATCATCTCAGCACAAGATATTGCAGAAAGATTGGGCTCACAACCTAGAGTTCCATTGGACCCAGTGAAGCAGTTGTCCGACGAAGACGTGCAAGGTGCTTCGGCAGAAACGCCGAAGATTCGTCGCGTCGTCGACGAAGAACCGAACACAACCGCATCAGTAAGCGATTTTCCAATCTATGAGTGTTTCACTCGAGCTGATTTTCGTCTAGTATCCTAACTACCTTCCGACCTGGAACCACGGTGAAAAGTACCCCCCCTGGGAGAAATTTACACACGTCGAGCACGGAAAAGATGCGGACCCAACCTTCAAGGACCTGCTCGTCGAAGGCGCCAAGCTGCAGCATCTCACTCCCACGACCGGCTCTGAAGTGAGCGGAGTGCAACTCAGCAAGCTCAACAATGCAGGTAAAGATCAATTGGCACTTTTGGTTGCGCAGCGCAAGGTCGTCGCTTTCCGCGACCAAGATTTTGCGGATCTACCCATCCAGGAGGCCCTAGACTTTGGAGGCTACTTTGGGAGACATCACATCCATCCAGTAAGCCATTGTTCTTGCCACTCATCTTTATCATGACAGCTAGATGCTCATGTTCATGTTTGCAGACCAGCGGTGCGCCGGAGGGATATCCCGAGGTCCATTTAGTTTATCGCTACAGCAACGGTAGCGAATTCGAGTCCTTCCTCGCCAATCGGAACAGTAGTGTAGCATGGCACTCTGATGTGACATATGAAGAACAGCCACCAGGCACGACGTTCTTGATTGCCCTCGACACACCCGAGGTTGGCGGTGACACAGCTTTTGTGAATCACGTGGAGGCATACAATCGTCTATCTCCAGCTATCAAAGAACGGTTGCACGGACTTACGGCGTTGCATTCTGGGTACGAACAAGCTGAGTTCAGTAAATCTCGTGGTGGCGTCGTGAGACGCGAGCCCGTGAAACACTCTCATCCGCTGGTCCGGACACACCCTGCGACGGGAGAAAAAGCTCTTTTCGTTAATGGTGGATGTAAGTACTCGTTTTACTTACAGAGTCCACACACACTGACTCGAGTTCAGTCACACGAAGCATTGATGGCCTCAAGAAGGAAGAAAGCGACGCACTGCTTGCATTCTTGGTGAGTCACATTGGGCGCGGAATCGATTATCAAGCTCGTGTTCGATGGGCACCGAAGACAGTTGTCGTTTGGGATAACAGGGTCACCTCTCACTCGGCTATTGTTGATTGGACGACGGGTGAGCGCAGACATTTGGCGAGGATCACGCCTCAGGCGGAGCGCCCTTTTGAGACTCCATATATACCTGAAGTTGCGACCAAGACTACTTGAGCGCCGTAGTTTGATACTGTTTGACAGCAGATTTTTACATTTCAACCCGCTCTCATGTCTGGCCATGATCAGCCAAATAGCTTGTCGCTTGTACAGGTTATCACTCCTACATATTTGCATGTATTTAGCACCCAGAAGTAAGGACATTAAAACACTGATCCCGAAACTTCCAAAACCACTTCCAGCCACATCAAGCCCCGAAATTATAGTGACCTAATTTCCAGCCAGTACCCAGTGACACGCACTCTAGCCAGAGGAGATACCCTTCTAGGAAGCAGAAAGTCAACTCTAGTCCACTCCCAACGCTTCCTTACAATCGCCTGTATTAGATCTCACCACCAGGAATACCTTGAGTAAACAGCTCATTGACCAGATCCTTCGATACGTTCTTGTAGTCAAGCTCATCATCCTTGAGTGCCTTACCAACCCGATTGTTGACAAAGCGACAATTGCTCTTGAACTCCTTGAGTGCCATTTTGAACGGCGAATCACGCTTCAACGAGCTCCCCACCTGCATCTTAGCAAGCACATCATTGCGGCCCTTCAGTATCCTTCTGACGGTGATCTGGGTTTCGTAGTCGAAAATGGGCTTGCCGTCATCGCCTTGTAGGATCAGCTGGGGTTTGCGATCCGCGTACTGGGAGTAGTAGTCCGGCAAATGGGCCTTTGGAAAGCTCATGTTTTGGGTGCGGCTGTTGTTACTCTTCCGGAGCTGCAGGCTATCGAGTGCAGCTTTCTTCACGTCTTCAAGGTCCTGACGAATAGTAGCGACCCGGATCCTAGCAGCCTCGGCTCCAGTAGACAGGAAGGTCTGCACCTCGTCATCCATGTCGTTCTCGGCGTTGGCGAAAGATCCTTGCGTCTCACATAATATTCCAGCCTCGGTATGATGGTGCACCTCATCATCGGATTCAAAATCGGTGGGATACTCCACCTCTGATGAGTTAGTGGAAGGACAATTTGCGACCCTAAGCTTCTTCGACAGTGCTTCGGGATCCGTCTCATTGTCGCCATCCGAGCGCTTGCGCTTGTCCCTAACTGGAGCTTGTTCCGTCTCCGAAGGAAAAGCCATAATTGGAACTTGGAGAAGAGTGATCTTTGTTTGCTTCGCCTCCACGAGTTGCTTCGCTTTGGCGATTTTGGCCTGCTTCGCTGCCTTCCGCTGCTTCTTATCCTCCACCATGTGTTTGTTGACCTCCACGTAGAGCTCTTCGACTGTACCTCGATATTGAGGCAGGCTCGAGTCACGACCAGTCAGCTCAAGCCACTCCCAGAGCCGTGGTCGGCTGCTCTTCGCTGCCATTGTTCCGCGAGACCACACGGCCTCGCGTGGTGGAACAACACCCTTTTTCCCGCCGTCGTCCGTGACTTGATCTGGCCGTAAGCGGGGTGTTATGGGAGCAGCACCGAGGATATTGTTTGTGACAGGGTGAAGCTTGGTCAAGGGTACATCCTCTTCAGAGTTCGTTTCCTCCCAAGGGTCCGAACCGCCGACCGCTGGATTTTTCGATTGCGAGTCGTCTTCGGGCGCAGTTTCAATGGGCGTGGTAGCAGGAAGCGCAACACCAGCGGTGGATAGAGCCAACAAGGCATTTGCAGCCCCCATTTTCTCATAAACGGCTTCTACACATGAGTGCTCTATGTTTCCAGAAGAATCGATCGACACTTGATGCTCATTTTGCGTCTCGGGAAGAACTTCCTCCACAGTCTTGTATTGTGCAACAATCGAATGGCGGGGTATAATTTGGACCGCATGGTTTCCCATCGCGTGCTCCTTAGGCGGCGGTGACTGGAAAGTAGGATCCTCCTCGTTCATGCCGTGAGAAAGATCGGCAGGGGCTGTCGATAGTTGCCAGTTGTGATTGGGTATCATGCGTTTAAGCTCGGTCTCTGTGACCACAACTACCTGGGAAGAAGACTCAGTAATGGTAACGAGAGCGGCTTCGGTCCTGATGGTGTTCTGTTTCGGCTCGCCATTTACTCCAGGAGCGACCGCAGGAGTCGTAACCGAGTTCCCAAAGAGAGTTGTGGGCTTGTTCTCTGCAGGAAGGGTAATCTTATCCTTTGCGGCAGGTTTGTGCTTCTCCTCTGCGGCAGATGCAGGCGTCTCTTCTGCAAGAGGTTCACGGCGTGTTTTCATAACAAATTGGTGATCGAACTCCTTGATAACAGAGCCGCCTGCCATGGTTGAATGAGGAGGGTTGAGTACGTAGTTGAGTGCGAGTTCAGACATTCGCTCGAGTGTGCAGTCGAATATATGAGTTGCGCGTGCACGGATGCGGGGAGGAATCAGCGTTCATCTTGTCGTTGGGGGGAATATATAGAGTCGAGGAATCAACATTGATTCCGTTGGTGAAGACATCAACGTTGGTCGTCTGGATTGATGATTCACCTCGCCCGGCGACCTTCACTAAACGCGGGAAAGAGTCGATGCTACTAATCTAGGTGGAGAGTCGTGAGGCTACACAATGTAGAGAGTAGATTATTAAATGTGACAGAAGGACAGAATGCATCTTGTGTCCCACAGTGATGAAGAAAGACAGATCGTTGTGCCCAAAGGTATGCCTAGCGTGCTCAGATGCTCACATCACCCTCCAGTCACGCGCTCAAATTGCACCCTGCTCCAACGCATGTGCAAAGCACCCAGTCACCATCCTCGTTACTTCGTTCTCGACATGTATCTCCCTCACCATGAGTTCTTCCGCCACAAAATCCCGCAGCGTCCGAAGATCCTACCGAAACAGTGTTTGAGCACAGAGTTGCTTTTCAGCTACGAGAGGGAGAACCCCGGGATCCTGCCGAAACCTATCCATGACTGTTGCAAGACTTCACTCCTGCCTCCAGTGTTGCGAGACTCCATCTGCATCAATATACTTACATCGGTAGAACGTCATACTATGCATGCTACGAGACACAGGATCTCGATGTTGAGCAACACTTCGCCTGGCTTCATCGAAAGGATGACCTGTGGAAATCAGTGGTGATATCTTGACGATCGCATGAGGAGAAGTTAACCTTCTTTGAAATCTACTTGACACTTTCTCTGGGAGAAAATGCAGTAGGAGTCTTGAAATTTATGGTTTACTTCTCGTTCAATGATACGAAACAGTCAGAGGCGCTTTATCCTAATTTTTCTTGTATCAAGACCAGCCAGATTGGGTACTGATATTATTTGAGAGTGTTTGAGACGTTTATCTGAGTTCTCGTTGTCATGTTGCTTCATTAAAGTATGAACGCATAGCGACGATATAGGGTGGATGGGAAAAGTGTTTGAACTATTATTCAACGCGACGTAGAGTCGACCAGGGACCATAGCTCATGCTGTCATCTGATGACAGCGCGACTTAGATCCGATGAAGGACCACAGCTCGAGCTGTTTTCAGCCGACGACAGCGAGACATAGATCCGAAAGAGGACCATATTCGCCTCGTATCCTCTTCAAGGAGGCCATTGCAGAATGAAAATGAAATTGCAATACACCCTGGTATGGTGTCCAATGCTGATCAAGTATAATGTCCTTTTTGTGACCTCTGTAATAGAGAGATGACAAGCAAAGGCCATACTATGATGAACCTCAACCACCATTTCATCAACCGAGAGCCATGGCACTTCGGTAGTCTCCACAAAGAGACTTATGCAAGCAAGAAGCACTCGTGATCAACTCCTAACCCAGCAGCCCGTTCCAGCACCCAGGAGTGATTGTGACGTTCAGATGACCCATAAGCGGGAATGCGTCTTCGACCACAGCCGTAGCAGCCTCATAGCTGTAGTCCTCCAGTCCACCATCCCAAATCATTTCGTCTTCCATTTGATCAACAAGAGTATCCCGAAGTTCGAGATACTTCTCTTGAAGTTGCTTGAATTTCTGCGTGTTTGCTTCGTCCGTCTTGACATACCGATACTCGTAGGTTGGGTAAGGTCCATACGCGCAGCAGTACAGCATGTCGTGCACAAGGCGCATCATACGCAGCACACTCAGCTGGATGTCCTGCCGGAGGATGAGCTCGCCTTCCGCATTCTCCAAGAAGCCCTCGTGGATGTGACACTCCGCCAGCTCCTCCGCAAGCTTTGCCCTATCGTCGACACCATCGCACGACAAGTCGCGCGCCGGGCTAAAGATGAAAGTATCGTCGTTACTCTCAATATTCTGCTCCGCGTACTTTGACAGGAGTGCCAACCACCTGGTAGCGTCATAACAAGCCAAAGACTGGTAAACGGCCGTCGCGAACCAATTGTGGTGATCCACATGATCTGACCACCCCTCTAATTTGTCGTTGTGCTCTGAAATGGTGCTAAGGCTGCAGCTGGCTGCAGTGGGTGTGGAGCGATAGTTCGACGACGCGGTAGCGATGGTAGTCTCTCCCTGAACTTGGGGTTGATTCGGAGGTGTCACTTGCTCGGAGTCGCAGTCAGCGCCTGAATTGGGGCCAAAGCCAGAGTCAGAGTCTGTGTCGGAGCCGGAGCCGGAGCCGTCTTCTTCATCTATCGGCCACTGCGATTTTATAAGCAACATACCGCCCCAAAGTGGCGTCCTCGTAATTTTACGGGGCTGCTGCTGCTCAATCTTTAGCATCTGGGTATGCTCTTGGCCGCCATCGCACTCCGGTACCTTGGTGACTTCGAGAAATGCCTGATACTTCTCATTTTGCGCGCGAGTCTGTTCTTGGGCGACATAGCTGTCTGGCTTCTTTGTGGCCTCAAGGAAGAGCTGGCGCTTCTTCTTGGCTGGAGGTGCTTCCTCCTCGCTGTCATCTCCATTGAGATCTTTATCTCGGCTTCGCTTCATACTTGGTCCTTGGGTGGATGGTGGTGCCTGGGTAATTAGCCCTTCGGTAGCGGTATCGTTGGTCTCCTTGTTTTGCTCTTCTCTCTTTAACTTCTCCTCGTTTTCGACCTGGCGACGATGGATTTCCTTCGCCATCGCCTTGCCTCGTCTCCTACCAACGATATCCCTATGAAACTGCGCGATATCATCACCTTGCGATATAAAGAACGCCTCCATAGCCACAATGCCCTCTTTGCTCCTCAATGTCGATTCGGAAAGCACATTGCCTAGGGTGATCGGCTTCTTGGGCTTCTTTTCCGAAGCGTCCGTTTGTGGCTGAGCATCAGCGGCATTGGTCGGTGTGAGCGCGGTCGCGAGATTGACTAAATCGGTGTCCTCTTTTGGTCGGCCGCGAGATACCTTCGGTGAGGCAGCTGCAGCGCTAGCGCTTGTCGTAACTGGATTGATGACAGTCCCAACATTGGAGGGTAGAGGCAGAGTCGAGATGCCAGACGCTCCCAATTTTCGCGGCTTCAAGAACTCTAGTTTTGATCCAGATTCGCCATCCCCAAATGAGTCATCCAGGTCTTGGTCTTCTGTGTCTTAGTCCTGGTTAGCCCTAATCTTGAATGCAACTCTAAAGACGAATCAGCTTACCCCCGAAGCCTGTGAACGGCTTTTTCGTAAGAAGCCTCTCCAACTTCGGCTTCGGCTCCGGCTTCTTCACAGTGGCGCCCATAACTGTGTCGTTGTCAGTTGGGAGTGGCATGCTTTTAGAATCCCGGCGGTCTGTACCTTGCAGCTTCTGCTTCTTCTTGCCCCTACTCTCTACCTGCGAGGCAATTGTCGAGTTGCTGATGAACACGGACTCGAGGTTTCCCAAGGCTTGCGTAGAAGCCTGCTTATCGATCATGTCACTGTTCGAATAACCGGAGGCTATTCTGCTCGTTTCAGTTTCCTAGGATTTGCAGCACTAGATAATCAGTTGCACGTTAACGTTAACATCTGCTCCGGCAAACTTACGACCTGAACTCAAGATCTCGATGCTTGATTTGGGGTACAACGCAAGTCTACTACAGTGAGTAGATATGCGTTCGCGGTGGGGGTGTGGCTGCGTACGACGAAGCAGCGAAAAATGCCCGCCGATGCTTTGATAAAAAGGGCTTGTGCGAGTCACTTAGTTTGTTTACACGGCGGCCGCATGGTGAAATATGGCCCGAGGCGCAACTGCATATGACGTATGTCATGATTTTAAACAAGTCGGTCCCGGCAGACATTGGTGAAGTCAAAAGATTGCTACAAGACATTGTTTGGCACCTTTGCACATTGTGAAACATCTAAGATCTACAAATGAGTCTCAGTGAGTGAAGAAAAAACGTTGAGACACTAAAGAGATGTAAGCATCACGATGATTACTTGCTTAAGTATCTGATACATCCATTGCCATAGATATCTTGGAAACTTAGGCTACGTATCTTCGAGTGAGCCTAGATCATGGTTCGAAGCCGTTATGCATGCTTTACAAAAGAAGGTCAATTTACACGCCAAATGCATAGTCAGCTCGCCATCTACGTTGTAAGACCCAACCGACCCTCAATACCTCAAAACCTGATCTACCAACCTCCTTGCTTCATCCTCCACCCTCATCCCCACATCCCAAAGCACAACATTCACTAAAGTCCGTGCCAATCTTTTCTTCCCCGCCTCATATTCCTGTGCAACCTTCTTCAGATCCTCCCCGCGATATCCTGCCTTCATGATCGCCTCATTTTTCGCTATTCCGTCTATAATTTCCTTTGCATCCGACGCATTTAGCGGATGTAGTCGCAAACCAAGCAAAATTGCAGAATCTTCTGCGGTGTATGTTTCGGTATTGGTGCCATCGCTGGAGTAACCGTCGCTTTCGTCAGAATCAGAGCGGGATTGGTCGGAGCGAGAATTACGGACAAGGACTTCGAGATAGCTTCGCGCGTGGGCGATGCACTTTCGGTCGCGGTTTATAAAGACGGGACGTTTTTTCGGTTGACACTGGTGAAGCGGTGCGTTGGGAGCAAAAACCGGTGGCGAAGGTACGCGAGAGTTGGTGATCGATGGCGAGGGCAAGAAACGCAGCGGTGAACGCATTGGATGCTCTTCAACGCTATCATCCTCCACTCGCACAGTAGTTGACGAGATCATCTTCGCAGCCAATGCTTCAGCGGTTTCCATGCGCTGGCGCTTGAGCTCGCGCTCGTCTTCAAGAACTTTCAAGATTCGCTTCCGTTTCTTCTGCTTGCTCTCAACCTCACTCTTGAGCTTCGAGAAACTGGGGTTCTTGCCAGTGGTCTGGTCTTGACCAGTGTTTGCATACAGTGTAGCAATCTGGCCATCTCGTAGACCAAACTCGCCAGCAGCAGCGCTGATATCGCCCCCAGACTTCTCCCACTCCTCCCAGAACCTGTTCTGAACCAAAATGACGGCTTCCGCTCTATCCTGGTTTCTTCCCAGCAAGTGTTTGTATTCCGAGTTGTAGAGGTCGTGAACATAGTATTCGAGAAAGCGCATCATGGGGGTCGAACCGATGTTGGTTGCGAGCGTTGTCTTCTTGTGAATCGTGTTCATGGTTAGGATGTAATTGCTGCCGTAGGGGTTCGAGTTTCCCATCTTGTTACGCTTGTATGTAGATGACATCGGTGGTGCCATAGTGAGCTGGAGAATTTTGGTAGCGGTTTCGAGGGTGTAGATGTAGTGAAGTCGAATTCCCAACGGGTATTGATGACGAGAAGAAGGTATGCCGTCGTAGTATTTCTAGGAGAAGTAAGCTCTCGAGGTCTGCTTATCGACTTGCGAGGTCAATGAGGTGAAGTCTGCGGATTTGGAGTGCGTGATTGCACAATAGGAATACCTGAGAAGGGTGTGAATATCGTTCAATTCTTTTGCCAGGAATGGATACTGGAAAGTATGCTTGGTGAGAGAGTTGGATACAGTGTGGCATCGTGGGCGAGGCTTCATACCGGAAACTTTTGAAGTCTCACGCTCGCCAATTTTGAGTGAAAGCCGAAAGCTCCCAACACTCACATTGTCGCGCTGGGTGAACGGCCCGAATCTGTAGTGAAAGGGGCTCTGAACGCGCAAGTGGTATCACTGACCGCAGAGCACTGACATAGAAATCACGCTGGGTGGTAATTGCTGTGACTGAGAGGGCTGATGTTGTAGTCCTCTATAGCGTAACCTGTCTGTTTTACGACGGAACTCTGCGCAAAGTCACGACCTCAACGAATCCGTTATTATACTTGTACGATAAGACGACAACATTGTTCACCGAAGTGGCCATTGTATACGTCGAAATAACAACAGGGTCCACGGAGTTGAGCACTGCTTGCGAAAGGTCGATTTTATATCCTTAGATTGACACGCTGTTTAACAATATCATTTCGAGCGATTCTCAGGCACTATTTTCATTGTCAATTATAGTTTTGCTCAGCATATCCGTCCCTACATATCAACCCTTGCATCGGCGTAATTCGTTTCTTTCGAATCGGTCTTTCGACATTGGTGGTGCTAGATGTTGCGAATAATTTTGAGTAGGTGACGTGGTAAACTGATCCTTACAACGCCCCTACATGCTTTAAGTGACCATAACTTCGTACAGGGAAGATATTTTTAGACGGGGAGCATGAAAGGTATGTCCAAAGAGCGGGCACGATGAAGTCCAAGCTAGGTCATCCGAGTAGTTTCAGAATAGTCCGCGCGTGATTTGAAACAAAGAACTCAAGCGATCACGGGGTTTAATTAGCAGCTTGATGGAGTAGAACCTGAGGTATCGCAGATCCAGCAGTCGTATCAATAAGCAGATACACTGAGCTCAAACGAGTGCATTGTACAATCCAAGATCCTAACAGCACTGCCAACGTCTAATCCCTAACCAATTTCATCAATCCAACCACCGATCCCATATCCCCCTTTCATCCTCTACAAAGCGCCACCAGGAAGTGACTTGAGCCCTACACAAACGCATTAGCCCTACCCAACACCGCAAGCAACCAAAGAAAACAAGAACTTACATCCATCATGGTTTTCTTGCACAACGTCCTTGGCCTTGCAAGCATTCATTGCCGCCACATTCTGACTCTTAAGCGGCTTGCCGTTCTCGCACGCATTGAACATGCAGCTGCTGTTCATCGCGCGTTGCAAGCTGTCGCCCTTCCAGCCAAACATGTAATCAGCGTGCGTGCCCCACGCATGACCCTCCTGATCGCCGTAGCTGAACACGAACGGGTTGCTGCCATCCTTGGGCCACATGTCCTTGAACATGGCGGTGTCCCAGAGCGTCTCGTAGGCGAGCTGCGGCATGCGGACGGGGTGGGATTTCGGTCACGCGGCGGCGG
>Ga0247740_1000537_pt1 | contig 17987 bp, 12 predicted proteins | sample UWRJL148409B2_FD_180942 | JGI IMG/M metagenome (GOLD analysis project Ga0247740, IMG submission 180942) | Plant litter microbial communities from Arlington Agricultural Research Station in Wisconsin, United States - UWRJ-L148-409B-2 | ecosystem: Environmental > Terrestrial > Plant litter >...
CGTTTTTTGAGATGTTTTTAAATACAAAAGAGAAACAACAAAATATACAATTGCAATACGCTGTAAAACTCCCGGAAGTCGTACGTCTTGATATGCTTCGATACCGCTATAAGCAAGAAACAGATAAATAAACAGAATCGAAAAGGCTAAAATATTTTTGATTTTCGAACTGAAACTGCCCATTAAAGCGTAGCCAACAGCAACGGTAATGATTAATCTTCCCATTAAAAGTGGAATTCCTTCAAGACCAAATAATTGGATTTTTCCGAAAAAGTTGAAGAAAATTCCTAAACAAAGCATTCGTAAGGAACGAACTAAAATTTTGTTGAAAGTTGTGCCGTCATAAAATTTATCTGGCATTGCTAAAGGAACTGCAACTCCCATGATAAAAATAAAAAATGGAAAAACTAAATCGGTTAGGGTGCAGCCGTGCCATTCGGCGTGTAATAATGGAGGATAAACATTTCCCCAGTCTCCGGGGTTATTTACAATTGTCATCAATAAAATAGTCAGTCCTCTAAAGACATCCAATGAAATCAAGCGCTCTCTGGTCATAATTTTGGTAAATAGGTTAATTTTTCGTTTAAAAAAGCTGCTATTTGGTTTAGAGAGGCAATAATTTCAGAAGAGGTGGTTATTTGTTTCTGAGGATTATTACTTTATTGTTTTTGTTTGCCACGAATTAAACGAATTTACACTAAATTTTTAAGGAAAAGCAATATGTTTTTCCTTTGAGAATTTACATTCTTGGAAATTTGTGTAGTTCGGGGCAAACTTTTTTTATATCATAATTATATTAAAATTCGTTTCTAACGGTTTTAGTTTTTGAATTAAAAGCGGAATTAACTGTTCACCTTTTTCCAAATAAAATTCTGAGAAATTAGTATGGCGTTCCTGTAAACTCTGGTTAGGAAACAATTCGAATTGTAAATCTGTTACACGTTGCAATTCGTTCTCTAATTTTCGTTTTTGGGCTTTTAATAATCTTTTTTCAAGATTGTCTAATCCTTTCTTTTGTTTTACTTCCTGCGCTTTTACAGCTCCAGTAAATGATTTGTCGGTTTGTTGCGCAAGTTCATAAAGATATTCAAATTGTTTGTCTAATATTTCTTTTTGAGGTGTTAAATCAATCGGAAATGCAGATAATTTATGTGTAATAGCGTTTATTAAATTATCTGGTTTTGTGAATAAATCTGCCCAGCTTAAACCTAGGTTGTCTGCTTTCTTACCTTGTTTTTCTGTTGCTAAAAGTACAGAATTACGAACCAAAAGCATTGGAAAAGTAATGTTTACAGCTTCAAAAAATGATTTTAATTCCAGCCAATACGCAATTTCTCCGCCTCCGCCAATGTAGCACAAATTTGGTAAAATAATTTCCTGATACAACGGACGCATGATCACGTTTGGACTAAATTTCTCGGGATTGCTTTCTAATACTTTTAAAATTTCGTCTTTAGAAAATGACATTCTAGTGTTGTTGACAAAATATTTATCATTTTCGAAAATAATGCGTTCACGCAAATCATCTTCGATATAAAATAAATTTATTTCACGAGGATTTACCTGAACCGTATAATCCTTTAGTTGTTCTATAGTTTCCTGAACTGCTTTAAAAGAAGTTTGTTGCTCTAATTCTTCCTTGATGTACGGAATGAAAGCTTGTTTTAAATTGGCATCATCTGCATCTAAAATTACCAAGCCGTAATTTGAAAATAAGCTATTGGCGAGAAATCGCGTAGCATCGGCAAGGTTTTTATGTTTTAAATACGCTTCTTCAAACAGTTTTTTTATAACGCTGGCATTGGTGCTTGATCCTAATTCTAACGAATAAATTTCGAAAAATTCAGCTAAACCTTCTGTCGAAAGTCTTCCAACTGGACCATTGCTTTCTTTATTCCAACGGAATTTTTTTCCTTTAAAATTAAAATAATTGATCTCTTCAAAATCATGATCTTCTGTCGCCATCCAATAAACAGGCACAAAATTATTCGATGGATATTTTAATTTTAATTCCTTGGTAAGATTAATCGTCGAGATAATTTTATACAAGAAATACAAGGGACCGCTAAATAAATTTAACTGATGTCCGGTGGTAATGGTATACGTGTTTTGAAGCCCTAAAAGTTCGATGTTTTGTTTTGTCGAATCAGAAATTTCGATGTTCTGGTATTGCTTCCTTAAAGTTTCAACCAGTGGGATTCGGTTGTTGTTATCAAAGTTGGCTGCTTTTTCGGCAATTTGTTTTTCGAAGTTTTCCAAAGTTGGAAAGTTGTTGTACAGCGTCTTCAATTCTAATTTTTGATCTAAATAATCTTGCATCAATTTAGAGAAATATCCTGAAGTTTGGTAGCTGATACAGTCGGTTGGCATAATTTTAAATTTATTTTTGACAGCTGTAAATTTAATGAAAATATGCAGTGAAAAACAGTTTTAACGATAGCTTATGATTTGATTTTTCAATTTTATTTTAAAGCTCCTCTAATCAAGTTTTTAATGTTGAGTTTTTTCAGGATTAAAATAAAATGAAAATTCGGTAAAGTTGTTAAAAATGCTTGATCATTTAAAAGTATTTGTTCTAAAGATGAATTATTAATAGCTAAATTCTATTTTTGTAATCAAAAAAGATATATCTATTTTACATGGAAACTACCCCGAAAAAGAAGAACTCACTAAAACACGTTCTTTTTGGTTCTTTAATAGGAACCACAATTGAATTTTTTGATTTTTATATTTATGCCAATGCCGCAGTATTGGTCTTCCCGCAATTATTTTTCCCCGGTTCTAATTCGACTATAGCGACTTTGGAATCTTTAGCTACTTTTTCGATCGCTTTTTTATCACGTCCTCTAGGATCCGCTTTTTTTGGACATTATGGAGATAAAATAGGTCGTAAATTCACTTTGGTTGCTGCTTTATTAACGATGGGTATTTCGACAGTTACCATTGGATTTTTACCAAGTTATGCCAGCATTGGCGTTGCAGCTCCGTTATTATTAATGCTGTGTAGATTTGGACAAGGCGTAGGTTTAGGAGGCGAATGGGGAGGAGCTGTTTTATTGGCTATAGAAAATGCACCACCAAATAAACGTGCCTGGTACGGAATGTTTCCTCAATTGGGCGCTCCAATAGGATTATTGCTTTCCGGAGGAACTTTCTTATTCTTGACCGATTCTATGAGTAATGAAGATTTTATGGATTACGGATGGAGGATTCCGTTTATTGCGAGTTCTCTTTTGGTAGTAATAGGTTTTTACATTCGAACAAAAATTACCGAAACTCCTTCTTTCGAAAATTCTAAAAAAGAACAGGAAGAAGTAAAAGTTCCTTTTTTAACACTGGTGAAGTCGTATAAAAATCAACTTATTTTTGGAACCTTTGCCGCTGTTACCACTTTCTTGGTTTTTTATTTAATGACAGTTTTTACGTTGAGTTGGGCGACCTCGGATTTAGGAATTGTGAAAAGAGACGGATTATTAATACAGTTGTTTTCGGTATTGTTTTTTGCCATTTTTATTCCAGTTTCGGCTGTAGTTGCAGATAAAATTGGCCGACGTAAAATGCTTATTATTGCTACAGTGGCAATCGCGATTTTCGGATTTTTCTTTTCTTATTTTTTAAGTTCAGGAAATATTGTGTTAGTGACTACTTTTGCCTGTATCGGAATGGCTTTAATGGGCTTTACTTATGGGCCATTGGGAACTTTTTTGTCAGAGTTGTTTCCAACAAATGTGCGTTATTCAGGAGCATCTCTGACTTTTAATATGGCAGGAATTTTGGGTGCTGCTTTTGCGCCTATGATAGCAATTTGGCTTGCCTCAACTTATAGCGTAAGTTATGTAGGTTTGTATTTAACAATCGCCGCATGTATTTCTTTATTTGCCTTTTTGGTCATTAGCAAAGAGGAACATAAATTTTAAAAGTTTAATAGCAATCCTGATAGCTATCGGGAACAAAAGATATATATAAAGTCCGCAATCTTGATAATTATCGTGATTGCGGACTTTGTAGTTAAATCTATCTCTTCAAACTAAAATGGCCTCTGTATTCTTCCCCGTTCAATCTTGTTGCTGTAAACCAGTAATCTGAGGCAGGTTCATTTGTACCAAGATAAGTTCCGTCCCAGGAAGTATTAGAATTTAGTTCCTTGATGAATTTTCCGTAGCGATCAAATATTTTGATTCCTGTATTCGGTTTCAAATAAGCGAAATCTATTGTCCAGGTATCATTATAACCATCATTATTTGGTGTAAAGAATTTAGGAAAAGGAAGTTCGTCTACAAAATTGATACAATCTCCCTGAGTTGCTTCCAAAATATTTATGGTAATTGGGATTCTGTCGCTTTCGCAATTGTTTATGGTTTGTGAGGCATAATAAGTGATTCCGTTTTGAAGAACTGTTGTTTCAGACAAAGTATTATTGGAAGATGTACTTTGATACCATTTTATATTTTGCCCTGTAATGTTGATGCTTTTTATTGAAGCATTTTGTTGTACACAGAATATCTGCGGAGAATCAGCAATTGGATTTTGGGTTTCTTGTATTTTTACTGTTATGGCAAATCGTGGGCTTTCACAATTATTTAATGTTTGTGTAGCGTAATAAATGCCATTTTGTAATAAAGTGGTTTCTGGTAAAATGTTGCCATTTGTGGCGGAGTCATACCATTTAATTGCCGTTCCGGTTAACGCTATGTTTTCTAAAGTTGCAATTTCATCGATACAAAATTGTTGATTATTGTTTCCAATTGGTAAAGGAGTATCATGAATCAGAACTACAATTGGAGTTCTGTCACTTTCGCATCCAATTGTTTGTGAAACATAATACGTTTTATTGTTTTCTATTACAGTTGTATTGGGTAAAACAGCAGCTGAGAAACTAGTATCGTACCATTTTGTGTTTTGTCCTGTTATTTGAATGTTATTTAATGTTGGATTCTCGTTTTTACAAAATTGCTGATTTGCATTTCCAGTAGGAGCAGAAGGCGTATTTACAATTGAAACTGTAATTCCGAATCTTGGACTTTCGCAGCCGTTGATAGTTTGCGATGCATAATATGTTTTTCGATCAGCAAGATTTGTTGTTTGTTGTAATAAAACTCCATTGTTGACTGAATCGTACCATTTTATTGAATTTCCTGTAACTTGAATATTGGCAATTGTTGGATTTTGTCCTGTACAAAAGGGCTGATTTGCATCTCCTGTTGGTGCTAAAGTATTCTGAATTTTTGTTGTTACAGGTATTCTGGTACTTTCGCAGCCATCAATTGTTTGTGAAACATAGTAAGTTACATCATTTTGGACTGTTGTAATATTTGGTAAAATGACTCCGGCTGTTGCAGCATCATACCATTTTTTATTTTGTCCAGTTACAACAATATCATCTAAAGTTGCATTTTGGTTGGAGCAAAATGTTTGTGGAGAATTGGCTGTAGGAAGAGGTTGGCTTGTAATATTTACCGTTTGACTTTGGGTCGAAATGTTTCCGTTTCCGTCGTTATAGCTCCAAACAATGGTATAAGTTCCCGGTAAATTGTATGATAACGGGTTTGTGGTTGTGCCCGTTATAGCTCCTGCGCAGACATCCGTGGCTGTTGGAATGGTTGTTATTATTGTATTACAATCTCCTGATATTGTAGGAAGATTTACAATATCAGGAACTGGTTTTTCAACATCACCAATAACTACAGTGATTTTTTTTGTGTCATCGCAGCCGCCCGTTCCGGTAATTAAGCAACTATATTCTCCGCTATTGAGAGTTGTAGCATTTGTAATGGTTGGGTTTTGATCTGTTGATGTAAATCCATTTGGTCCAGTCCATGAATAATTTGTTCCTCCAGATGCTTTAAGCTCTAAAGTTTTACCAATGCAAACGGGGGAGTTGCTTTCTGCTTTTGGAATACCAAGTATAACTGATTCCTCAAATTTCATTAAAAAATAATTATGAAACCCGAGAATGTTAGATTGATAGGAACTCGCATCAGCAATACCGTTATTCTCACGTGAATTCCCGCTGGCAAATATGTTATTGTTTCTGTCTAATGCTATTTTTGTAGGACTTTCTAATGCATCGCCACCAATATCTGTTCCCCATATAAAATCTGCTTCTTTAGAAAATTTAGCAATGTATCTTTCAAAATGTTTGTTTGATCTGTATGAACAAGCATTTGTTAATTTGGGATTAGCAAATCCAGAGTTTGTAGCACCAAAATATATTGAGTTGTTTCTAAAAACTATTGAAGAAATATGATTTTCACCTAAGTAACTGCCCCAAATTCTTTGACCATTAGAATTCAATTTTGCGAAAAATCCTTTATATGAAAAATTATTACTGCTTTCAAAACTGCCAGAAGTGGTCATGTTATTATTGCTTGCTGTTTCTCCTCCAATATAAATATTATCTTCATCGTCAACTTCTACTGCATAGATTTCGTCAATTTGTTCTCCACCGTAATAAGTTGACCATATTCTTTCTCCGTTAATAGAAAATTTGTATAAAACTCCATCTGGATGTCTAATTGGGTCGTGTAACTCTTGAAAAACCCCTGGTGTAGAAATATTATTAAAACTGTATGTATATCCTCCTATAATCAAGTAATTATTTTTTACTACTATATCATTAAATATATCACGATTTTCACCTCCTACATAAGAACTCCAAATTAAATTTCCTGAAGATCCAAATTTTGCTAGAAATCCGTCAATTGTATTAGAGAAAGCCGGGTCTACATTTATATGTGTTTGAAATTTACTATTTATAGCAATACCAGTTGTACTATTAGTAAGGCCAATAATATAAATGTTGTTGTTGTTATCGACATCTAAAGCAAATCCCGAATCTTCATATTCGCCCCCAAAATAAGTTCCCCACAATCTAATACCTGAACTATTAAATTTTATCAAAAAAGCATCTTGATAACCTCCTAAATTGGGTTTATATGATCCTGCAGTACTTATGTTAGTTTGATCTTGAGTTGTTCCTGTTACAATTATATTATCCTGAAAATCTATTTTTACATCAGTTATGCCAGAATAATTTTGTCCACCATAGTAAGTTCCCCATAAACGATTTCCATTAGGGGCAAATTTTTCAATGATACCATTTAAATAGACTGATGATGGTGTTGTTTGATGTGCCCCTGTTGTGGCATATGATGAATTTTGAGCATTTGTACTTCCGGCTACATATGCATTTCCAAAAGAGTCTGTACTGATACTTGAAGGACTAAGTACTTGGCCTGAACCAGTGTGATCTCCATAAAAAGTCCCCCAAAGTCTTGTTGGCACCGGATCAATTACAATTGTTTTTCCATCAACTGAATGAGCTGAATGAAACCCGTAAACATTCTTCTTTATTTTTCTGTAATTAACAGCAATTTCTTGTTTGCGATTTCCTTCTTCAATCCAGCTTGCCGGAAGTGTTTCTTCCATTTTTCCAAAACGAACATTCATCTCAATTTTATTATCAACCAAATCAGTTTCAGCACCATTAAATTTTAGTTGAATATCAGAAATTTTTCCTTTTGGATGGATAACAAAATTATATTCGACAACTTTTTTAGGATCATTCGGAATCGTAAAAACGACATCAATATTAGGGTAAATATTTTTGTAGGTAATTTGTTTGAATTGATGAACGCCGGTAATTCCTTCCGGTTTATTTGGAATATTATAAAAGTTATCAAAATCTGCTGATTTTTGTTCCGTAATCAATTCAACTTTAGAATTTGAGTTTACAAAATCAATATCAATTCGATGAAAAGTGTATTCTAAATTATATTCTGGTTTTTCTTCTTTGTCTTTTTCCGAAATCTGGTAAGGAAGTGTTTTTGCTGTTTGAGAACGAACAACGGGAATTTTATTTACTTCATAAACGTCATAGGAGAATCCGTTTTTTTTAAGCTGAACATTTAATCCATTAGAGTTTAAAAGATATTTTACAGCAGTATTTGATTTTCCTTTTTGATCGATTATTTGACCTTTATTTTCTTTAAAACCAATAGATTGATTTTTATTTTGAGAAAATAAATGAGTTGTAAGTAGTAAAAAAAATAAAAGTAAAGTTTGCTTCATTGGTGAAATTTGGATAGCGACAAATGTAATTAAATATCTACAAAATAAAACTGAAATTACAAGTTGAATCTTTTCCTGGAAAGTCTCTAAATATCCCGTATTTTTGCAAAAAAATAATCTTGTCTTGAAAACCAAACTTTTTGTTGTTACGCCGCCTTTTACCCAACTGAATACTCCGTATCCGGCGACAGCGTATATAAAAGGATTTTTAAATACAAAAAATATCGAATCGGTTCAGGCAGATTTGGGTATTGATGTGATTTTAGAATTGTTTTCGAAAAAAGGTTTGATTGATTTGTTTCAGGTTTCAGGTTTCTGGTTCCAAGTTTCAGGTTCTGAAACATCTGATAACTCTAAACGTATTTTTGCTTTACAGGACGAATACATCAAAACTATTGATGCTGTAATTCAGTTTTTACAGGGGAAAAATCCAACTTTGGCTTTGCAAATTTGTCAGGAAGATTTTCTGCCGGAAGCTTCTCGTTTTGCGCAGTTAGAAGAACTCGATTGGGCTTTTGGTACCATGGGAACTCAGGATAAAGCAAAACATTTAGCCACATTGTATCTTGAAGATATATCCGATTATATTGTTGAATGTGTCGATGAAAATTTTGGCTTTAGCCGATATGCTGAACGTTTGGGCCGAAGCGCTAATTCGTTTGATGAATTGTACGATGCTTTACAGCAAGAACCAACTTATATAGACGCCATTTTAATTTCGATTTTAAAAGCGAAGATTGAAACTATTCAGCCTACATTTTTCCTAATTTCTGTTCCCTTTCCGGGAAATTTATATAGCGCTTTCAGATGTGCACAATGGATCAAGCAAAATCATCCCGAAATCAAAATTTCGATGGGAGGCGGTTTTCCTAATACCGAATTACGTTCACTTTCGGATGCACGTGTTTTTGAATTTTTCGATTTTATCACTTTAGATGATGGAGAAGTTCCAATAGAAGAATTAATTTTCAATTTAGAAAATCCAAATTCCAATTCTTATAAAAGAACTTTTTTATTAGAAGATGGAAAAGTAGTGTACAAAAACAATTCTCTAAAACACGATTATAAACAAGCCTACGTAGGAACGCCTGATTATTCTGATTTGCCTTTGGATAAATACATTTCGGTAATAGAAATTGTGAACCCAATGCACAGAATGTGGAGCGACGGACGCTGGAATAAACTTACGATGGCACACGGTTGTTATTGGGGAAAATGTACTTTTTGTGATATTTCTTTAGATTACATCAAAGTATACGAACCGGTTGCAGCCAATTTATTGTGCGATCGAATGGAAGATATGATGCTGCAAACAGGGCAAAATGGATTTCATTTTGTGGATGAAGCTGCACCGCCCGCTTTGATGCGTGCTTTGGCGTTGGAAATTTTACGTCGAAAACTGGCTGTTACGTGGTGGACAAACATTCGATTTGAAAAAAGCTTTTCTAAAGATTTATGTTTGTTACTAAAAGCTTCCGGTTGTATAGCTGTTTCCGGAGGTTTAGAAGTAGCTTCAGATCGATTATTAAAATTAATTGACAAAGGCGTAACGGTGGAACAAGTTGCAAAAGTAACACGCAATTTTACCGAAGCCGGAATCATGGTGCACGCGTATTTAATGTACGGATATCCAACACAAACCATTCAGGAAACCGTAGATAGTCTTGAAATGGTACGTCAGTTATTCGAAGCGGGAATTTTGCAATCCGGATTTTGGCACCAATTTGCGATGACGGCTCATAGTCCGGTTGGATTATATCCCGAGAAATTTGGAGTAACAAAAAAGACCGAAGCCATTGGAACTTTTGCCAATAACGATATCGATTATACTGATTCTACAGGAATCAATCATGATAAATTTAGTTTCGGATTAAAGAAATCGCTCTTTAATTTCATGCACGGAATCTGTTTTGACTACGAATTGCAGGATTGGTTTGATTTTAAAATTCCGAAAACAAAAATAGATCCTGATTTTATTTTTAATGCACTTGAAGAAGGAAATGACTTCAATACAAAACCAAATGCAAAAGTAGTTTGGTTAGGAGGAAAGCCTTTTACAGAACATTTTACAAAATCTAAAAAAGGGAGATCCTGGGAAATGATGACTTTTACTTTTCATGATAAAAAGGAAAGTTTCAATATTCAGACCAATAAAGAAGAAGGAGAATGGCTGGTTGAGATTTTAACTAAAATTACAATCTCAAATGCTAAAAATTATACTTTTCAGGAAGTAAAAGCCGATTTTGAAACGAGTTTAGAAGATTTTGAATTGTTCTGGTATTCAAAACCTATTAATACTTTACGTGAATTTGGTTTACTGGTTTTATAACTTTAGTACGAAACAATTTCGCCATCTTCCGGAATCGAAACTTTATTTAAAAGATCATTTTGCTCTAAGGCTAATCTTAATTCAGCTCTTTTTGTAGGGCAATGGTTTAAAGCTTCTAAATGATTTGCCAAAATATATTTAGGCGCTAATGCGACAAATTTCAGAATATCATTCATTCTCATTAATAAAGGCTGACCAATATCTAATCTCGCTGTTCCGCAGGCTACGACGGCAATTTCTGGCTTAAATTCGACCAGAACTTTTTGTACATGTTCAGTAAAAATGGTATCTGAGCTTATGTAAATTGATTTTTCGTTAGGTAATTCGATATAAAAACCCATTACGTTTCCCATCAGTTTTGCAATAAATCCGTAACCGTGAATAGCCGGAATACCTATAATTTTACCTCCAAGAAATTCCTGCGGTTCCCAATAATTTAAAGTTTGAAGAATGTTTAAGCCCCTTGCACTCAAAGCATTTTCATCTTTTGCACTGCAAATTACCGGAATACTTTTTCGTCGAAGAAAAACTTCACCAGCTTTGTCTATGTGATCGGTATGTAAATGTGTAATGAGGCAAATAGTAACCCTGCTTAAAATATCCCTGGTATTTTTGGGTAAAGCAACAAGCGGGTTTCTATGGGGTTTATAACGAAAAATCGTAAAAGGCGGAATCGTTTTTCTCTTTCCTAACATGGGATCAACCAATATAACATCGGTTTCAGTTTCAATAACTAAAGTGGCGTTACGTAAATGATGTAATTTCATATCTAGGAAAATTAGATATTAAAAATACGAAAGTTTTTTAAAAATAATTTTACAGTTTTTTCTATATTTTTAGCAGAATTGTTATTATTAAATTTTATGCATTTAGAGGTTGGGTTTCATACATATTACATTTATATTATTACAAATAAAGCAAAATCTGTTTTCTACACAGGTGTTACAAATGATTTAAGAAGTAGATTACTTCAGCATAAAAATAATATTGTATCAAAAAACAAGACTTTTGCTTCAAAATATAATGTGGAGTTTTTACTCTATTATGAAAAATTTACTTGGATTCAAGAAGCGATTGCAAGAGAAAAAGAAATAAAAGGTTGGAGAAGAGAGAAAAAATTAGCTCTTATAAAAATAATAAATCCTGAATTAAAGTTTTTAGAATATTAAACTTTAATTACTCGTGCGGAATAGTATCGTGGAGATTCCTCGTTCCTCGGAAGGACAAACTTTGTGGTTACTTTTTGTTGATAGGTTTTCGACACCAGTATGTCCTTCCGAGGAACGAGGAATCTCCACAAGAAACTCGACATAGTTTTGTTTTTCATAAAGTTGCCACAACGTTTGTCCTTCCGAGGAACGAGGAATCTCCGCAAGAAACTCGACATAGTTTTGTTTTGCACAAAGTTCTCACAAGCTTTGTCTTTCCGAGGAACGAGGAATCTCCACAAGAAACTCGACGTAGTTTTGTTTTTAACAAGTTGCCACAACGTTTGTCCTTCCGAGGAACGAGGAATCTCCACAAGTAACTCTATACAGTTTTGCTATTCATTAGCTGAAATGAAAAATTACTGTTGGCGAAAATTATCGCGGAGATTCCTCCTCCGTCGGAAGGACAAACAGTGTGAAGAAAGGAGAATCTTTGAGGTTGTTATATGGAAAGAAACGAGCGCTTACACCGTAAACCTAAACCCAATTCCATGCAAATTTTCTATCGAAATACCTTCTTCATTCACTAAAATTTTACGCAGTCGCGAAATAAAAACATCCAGACTGCGTCCCATAAAATAATCATCAGTTCCCCAAAGCGAAGTTAGAATTTGTTCTCTTTTTAAAACTGAATTTTTATTGTCCAGAAATAATTTCAATAATTCGGCTTCACGTTGTGTCAGACTGATTTTTTCACTTTCATTAAATAAAATAAAATTGTTGGTGTCAAATTGATACTTTCCAATTTCGTATACCGATTTTTCTATTGGGATATTTTTCTGGGAACGCTTTAGGAATATTTCAATTTTTAGCAGCAATTCTTCGATGCTAAAAGGCTTTACCAAATAATCATCGGCGCCCAGACGCAAACCTTTAATACGGTCTTCTTTTAATGTTTTTGCAGAAAGAAAGATAATCGGAATATCAGTATTTAATTTTCTGATTTCGGTAGCCAATTCAAAACCATCCATTTTTGGCATCATGATATCAAAGATACAAATGTCAAAATTTTCTTTTTTAAAGGTTTCTAATCCCAATTGTCCGTCGCAACAATGAATAACTTCATAATTGTTTTGTTCCAAATTATCTTTGGTCAAAAAAGCTAATGTTTCATCGTCTTCGGTATAAAGTATTTTGAATTGTTTCATTTTTTATAAGGAATTGACAAAGTTATCGTAATGCCGTTTGTTGGGTTGTTTTGTACTTTTATTTTCCAGTTGTGCAAGTTGCAAATTTCTTTTACATAATACAAACCAAGTCCAAAACCATTCACTTCATTACTTTTTTCGTTTTGGGCACGGTAAAATTTATCAAAAACAAAAGATATATTTTTAGAAGAAATTCCAATTCCGTTATCACTAAAAGCTATTTTGATAACTGAATTTTCTGCGGAGATTTCAATCGTGATTTCCGGTTTTTCATTACAGTATTTTATAGCATTATCCAGTAAATTATAAACCAAATTAGAGAAATGAAAAACATCAGTTTCTATTTGATATTCAGTAGAAAGTGTTTCGATTTTAATAGAAGCTTCAGGATATTTTAACTGAATATTTTCGATCGTTTCTTCGATAATCGGAACAATTAAAACCGTTTCTTTTTTTAATTCCAAAGGAGCATAATCTGATTTGGCAACGTTTAAAATCTTCTCAATATGATTGTTCAGTTTATGACTCTGATTGATAATGATATTGGTGTAGGTGTGCAATTTTTTATCGTCTTTGATAGGATTTTGTTCACTTAAATATTTTGATGCAATTAAAATAGAAGACAAAGGCGTTTTGAATTCATGCGTCATATTATTGATGAAATCCCTTTGCAGTTCAGAGTATTTTTTTTGCTGCAAAAGCGTAAAAATCGAATAAACATAAATCAATAAAATCAAAATTAAAGCGATCGAAAGTATAAACCAAAATCGCATCGAACTGAATAAGTAAGTCGTTTCGTTAGGAAAACGAATCGCAAAATAATACACTAAGTTTTTATGCTTTGGAAAAGAAACTGTTTTTTTTGTTTTTTCTTTTTCAGCAAACGAGATGTATTTTCCGTAAACCATCTCATCACTTTGGCAATTGTAAACTGCGTATTCAAAATCAGTTGTAATGTTCATTTTTTTAAACTCTGATCTTAAATAAAATTCTAGAATATCCGGTTCAAAATCGTTCTGGATATTTACAATATAATAATCGTTTGAAATTTTCTGAACAGGATTCAGACAAGACGATTCATGATCTTTTCCTTCGTATAATTTTCGGGCAACTTCCAGCAAGGCTATGTTGGCTTTCTGGCTTAATTTTTTTTGTTCTAAAGTAAAAGCCTCTTTCGTCCAAAGCAACTGTGCCACCAATATGCTAATAATGGCAACAAGTCCCAGAAGGATAATACTATTGAGTTTATTTATTTTCAAGAAATCGGTATTTTAGAGTGTAATATTAATCAAATTTAGGCTTAAAAATGCCGATTAACAAGTCATTAACAAAGATTTGAAAGCGGTTAACAGCGATTTGGTTTTGTCTGAAATATCTTTGTAAAACAAAATCAGAACTATAAACCATTAAATTATATAACTATGAAAATGATTAAAATTTCGATGTTGGCTTTAGCTTTAAGCTTAATGTCTTTTTCGGCAATTGCACCAATACAGTCTTTGACATCTGAAACAAAAGTTGAAGCAGCAACAGCTTCTACAATTGTATGGAAAGCAGAAACTATTGATGTAGGTCAAATTCCGCAAGGAACGCCAAAAGCAATTGTTTACGAATTTAAAAATACAGGAAAAACTGCCGTTGTAATTACAAACGTTCAGGGATCTTGTGGTTGTACTGCAACAGATTATACAAAAGAGCCTATTTTACCTGGAAAATCAGCTAAAGTAACAGCAACTTATAATGCAGCAAACAAAGGTGGGTTTACAAAAACAGTTACTGTAACAACAAGTGCGGAGACAACTCCAAAAGTACTTACTTTAAAAGGTACAGTAATCTAAAAATAAAGGTTGGTTATAAAGCAAAAGCTCCGGATATGTAATGTATTCGGAGTTTTTTTTTGTTTTTTATAAAGTAAAAATAAGATTTTTAAAGCAGTATTAATTTTTTTGGAAACGCTTTGATTTCGGCAAAACTTTTCTATTTTTATTAAAAAAAATATTATGAAAATTTTGTATCCGCTTGTTGCTGTAGTACTTCTTATTAGTGCTGTTTCCTGTAATAAAAAAGCAGACAAGAACACAGAAGAATCAAAGACTTCAGAAAAAGTGGTTCCTGAACTTAAAATTACAATTGACAGTTCCAGCATTTCCACATTTTATCAGGCGTATCCTAAATTGATTAAATTTCAGAGCGAGGTTCAGGCTTTGTACAAGAAAAATAAATCTACCCAGTTATGGCTGGATAATAAAGGTGTCGTAGAATATGCAAATACCTTATTTAATAAATACAAAGGATTAGATCAGGAAGGTTTAAAAGCTAATTTTCCTTATAATGAAAAGATCAATCCTATTTTTGAACATACAGCCGATAACAAATTATCAAAAGCAGATACCGATTTGATGATTACCAATTTGTATTTTTATTATGTACAGAAAGTTTCCGGCGTAGACGAAAAAACAACCCGCTCATTAGAATGGCTTTTACCTCGAAAAAAAGTAAATTATCAGGTTTTTTCAGATTCGATTTATAAAAAAGCGACGATTAGCGACGACAAGAAAAGCAAAATGTTCAGTCAATATTATAAGCTTCGCGATGCGCTTCATCGATATAGAGAGATTGAGAAAAAAGGTGGATGGAAAACTATCGAAACAGAAGAAGGTGTCAAAAGTCTGAAACTTGGAGATTCTGTTGCAACAATTGGACAAATCAGAGAAAGGCTTTTTATAACCGGAGATCTTAAAGAAAATAGCAAAAGTAATATTTGTGATTCGACATTGATAAAAGGAATCAGAAGCTACGAATTGCACCACGGATTAACACCAAAAAATACCATTTTACCGGAACATATTGCGGAGCTCAACATTCCTGTTTCAGACAGAATTAAAACCATTATTGCCAATATGGAGCGTTGCAGATGGATTGATCCTGAACTCGAAAAAGGGAAAGAATACATTGAAGTTAATATTCCAGAGTTTAGATTGTATTTGATTCGCAATCATGAAATTGCATTTGTATCGCCTGTGGTAGTAGGAAGAGCAATGACCAAAACCGTAGTTTTTAGCGGAATGATGAATAATATTGTTTTTAGTCCGTATTGGAATGTGCCAACAAGTATCATTAAAAGCGAGATAAAGCCAGGAATGGCCAGAAATAAGAATTATTTAGCACAGAAAAATCTGGAATGGAATAATGGAGCAGTTCGTCAGTTGCCCGGAAAAAACAATTCGCTTGGTTTAGTGAAATTTTTATTCCCCAATTCAAATAATATCTATTTGCACGATACGCCTTCTAAAAGTTTGTTCGAAAGAGAAAGCAGGGCTTTTAGTCACGGGTGCGTTAGGGTAGGAAAACCAAGAGAACTAGCCATCGAAATTTTAAAACAAGATCCAAGCTGGACTACGGAACGTATCGATAAAGCCATGCATGCCGGTAAAGAAAACTGGGTAAGTCTAAAAAAGAAAATTCCGGTTTACATAGGTTATTTTACCGCCTGGGTAGATCGTGATGGCAATTTGAACTTTTATAAAGATGTTTATAAAAGAGATGAAAGTCTGATAAAATTACTTACCGAAGAATAAAAGCTTAGAGAGATTTCGCCACGAATTGCACAAATTTTCACAAATTTTTTATTTACAATGCTAAAAAATTTAATTCGCGAAAATTCGTGTAATTCGTGGCAAAAAAAACTTTATTTCGGTAATACATCAACACACTTATAATAACGTTTGCTGTAATGATCAGAATCTAAATCGCTAATCGTTACGCTGCCGGCTTTTCCGGATGAGGCATGAATAAATTTAGAACTCATACCGTTGGCTTCGCAAATAATACCCACATGTCCAACAATTGTTCTGTTTTTATAGCCATAAAAAACCAGAACATCTCCCACTTTAAAATCTTCAGGCTTTTTTGAAACTCCTAAATTTTTATATCCGCTGGAACTTCTGGGTACGCTCACATCAAAATGTTTGAAAACATAATTGACAAAGCCCGAACAATCAAAACCTTTTTTGGGATCATTTCCTGCATACAAATAATGTATTCCTAAATATTGTTTCGCATAAGTAATAATAGAATCGCGATCTATTGCAGTCAGTATTTTTTCGGTTGGATAACTAACAGACTTTTTTTCTTTTGGTAAAGTAAAAGAAGAACATAGAATCATAGATGCAAATGCTATATATAGGGTTAATTTCATTTTTAAGTATAATTTTAAGATTTTATTTATGAATGTATAACGTTGCTTTTGAATATCAAAACAATGTTATCCAAATAAGGAATTGTTGAATAACAAGAACGGAAGATACATCTTTTTATTTTGGTGTTTTTTTATTGCTTTTTGATGTTTTAGTATCTTTAGTGTTATCGTATTTCAAATATATTTGTGAATCGTATTTATATTTTAACAAATAAATTATGTTTATAAAAAAAATAGTGTTTTTAATTTCGTTTTTGCTGATTTCGATTGTTTCGACTTCACAAAATAAAACAAATACTTTTCTATATCAGGGCCGTGTTGAAAAACTTTCGGATAACAAAGTGGTTTTAATAGGAACGGCTTCTTCGGTTTCTTTTAATTTTTCAGGTAATGAATGTTCGATTTCTCTTCAAAGTGTTGATGCATGGGAACATCATAATTATGTTTCTTTGGTTTTAGATGGAAAATATATTGGGAAATTGAGAATTGAAAAAGGAGCAGCGCAATCTTTTCCCGTAAAAATTACTTCAAATAAAAAAGAACATACTTTAGAAATTTATAAAACGACAGAAGCGCACAGCGGTGGAATTTTATTTGCGGGAACAACTGCAAAACTGAATTCGATTTCGGCCAAAAAGAAAAAGAAAATTGAGTTTATTGGAGATTCAATTACTTGTGGCGCGGCAAGCGATCCATCAGATGTTCCTTGTGACAAAGGGGAGTATTTTGATCATCATAATGGCTATTATGCTTATGGTCCAGTACTTTCGAGAGCAATTGGTGTTGATTATCTGATGAGTTCAGTTTCCGGAATTGGTATGTACAGAAACTGGAATGATGAGAATAAAGAAGAAGGAATTATGCCCGATGTTTATCAGAATTTGTATTTAACGAAAGACAATTCTAAACCTCAATATGATTTTGCTTTTCAGCCTGACATTATAAGTATTGCATTAGGAACCAATGATTTTTCTGGTGGAGACGGTAAAAAAGAACGTTTGCCTTTTAATGCTGAAAAATACGTTTCGAATTAT
>Ga0247740_1000540_pt1 | contig 17903 bp, 18 predicted proteins | sample UWRJL148409B2_FD_180942 | JGI IMG/M metagenome (GOLD analysis project Ga0247740, IMG submission 180942) | Plant litter microbial communities from Arlington Agricultural Research Station in Wisconsin, United States - UWRJ-L148-409B-2 | ecosystem: Environmental > Terrestrial > Plant litter >...
TGCGAGGTGGACTGCTGCATCAACTCCTGGACGGTGTCCAACGGGCTCTGGCTCGGCGCCGACATCGAGGGGATCGTCGACTGGTTCGTCGAGCACCGCCTCGAGGACGGCGGTTGGAACTGCGAGTGGGAGGAGGGCTCCGTGCGCTCGTCGTTTCACTCGACCCTGAACTCGCTGAAGGGCCTCCTCGACTACGAGGCGGCGACCGGCGGTACGGACGCCTCGCGTGCGGCGCGTCGCGCAGCCGAGGAGTACCTCCTCACCCGGCGCCTGCTCAACCGGCTCACGACGGGGGAGTACGTCGCCCCGTGGGTCACCCGCTTCGAGTACCCGTCCCGCTGGCGGTACACGGCACTGCGGGCGACTGACTACTTCCGCTCGGCCGCCCTGCTCACCGGTACCGCGCCCGACCCCCGGATCGCCGACGCGATCGCGGTGGTGCGCGCGGCCCGGCAGCCGGACGGCACCTGGACGCAGCAGTACAAGGATCCCGGCCTGGTGTGGTTCGACGTGGACGTGCCCGAGGGGGAGGCCTCGAAGTGGATCACCCTCGCCGGCACGCGGGTGCTCGACTGGTGGGACGGCGCACCCCACTAGCATCAGAGAATGCTGCGCAGTATCGGGGGGATGGGGCGGATACTCGCCAGCACCTGGCCAGCCCTGCTCGCCTGGTACCTCCTCGGAAGCCTGGTCCGGGCATCCGTGATCGCGTTCGCCGCGCCGATCGGTCCCGACAACCCACTCGGCGCCCTGCTTCTCGTGCCGATCGCAGTGCTCGCGAGGCTCGTGTCGTACGTCGGGATGTTCCTCGTGCTGCGACGTGCCCTCGTCGGTTACCGCGAGGTCGCGGGCAACGAGGTGGAGTTCGGCGGATTCAGGGAGGCCGCCAGCGAGTTCATCCGCATCCTGCTCGCCAGCGTCGGGCCGTTCTTCGCGCTGTACGCGATCATCGGGCTTCTCACCGAAGACCTCGAGGAGTACGCGCGGGCGGCGGTGCGCTACTCGTTCGGCGCGGACACGTCCGGCTTCCAGGTCGGGGCGTCCCCGATCGCGCTCGCCGTGGTGGTCACCGCGTTCGTGCTGCGGTGGCTGCTCAAGGTGTTCGCCCCCAAGCTGCCCGCGTGGACCGGGATCGCTGAGATCTACCTCGAGGCGACGTGGGTGTTCGTCGCCCTCACCGCGATCAACTCGCTGTTCGGCCCCGTCGTCGAGTGGATCAACGACCGCCAGGTCACCCACTGGATCGCCGACAGTCGGGAGTGGCTCAGCAGCCTGTGGGCACCGCTGCGTTTCGCCATCGACCAACTCGACTGGCTCACCCCGGTCGCGCTGCAGCTCATCCTGCTGCCGCTCGCCTGGCTGCTCATCGCCAGCATCATCTACCTCCGTTCGCTCGGCAACGTCGAGGAGGACTCCGAGGCGGTGCCCCGGTCGATCGCCGAGACGCTCGCGCTGGGCTCGCGGCGGCTTCCCTCACTGGTCCGCCAGTACCGGCACGTGTTCACCGGCACTTGGGACTCACTGGTACGGCCCGTCATCTACTCCGGGCGGGTCATCCTTCGTGCCGGTTTCACTAATCTCGTCATCTTCGCGGCCGCCTACGGGTTGCTCTTCGCCGCGACGAACTGGGTGCGACGGGTCGTCTACGTCGCGATGGGCGCGCACGACATCGAGTTCTGGTGGGTCGCCGACGCCGGTGTCTCAGCCCTCATCCTGGCGATCAGCGAACCGCTGCGCATCGTGCTGCTCGCCGTCGCCTTCGACTTCTGCCTTCGGCGCTGGAACCGGCTGAGGATGCCCGTGCCCCTGCCCTCCGCGGCAGCCGATCCGGTCACTGCACCAGTTCGAACCTGAAGCCCTCCGACCCGACGGTCATGTCGAGGGTCGCGTCGTCGTAGGCGTGCTCCGGAGTGAGGAACACCAGCTCGACATCGATCGGCACTCGGTCGAGGCTGCACGTGGTGGTGCGCTCCTCTCCGACGCCGTACCCGTAGTCGCTCGGGCTGCTCACCTGCGACCACTCGCGGGAGAGGCCGTCCGCCCGACTGGTGAGTTGGACGTCGCAGTACAGCGGGTCGTCGTCGCTAGCCGGGGGTGCGTCGTCGAGGGGACGCACCTCGAGGATCACGCCGACCAGTGAGCTACCCTGCGCGATCTGGTTGCCGTCCGTTCCCGTGCCCTCGCCCGGGAACTCCTGGCTCAGCGTCAGCGTGAAGCTGTAGCCGCCCGCCTTCACGGAGTCGCCCTGCGCGACCGGGGTGAAGACGGTCTTCTCGTTGATGTCGTCGATGATGGGCAGGCCGATGACCACGAACGTGAGCGCGGGCACCGTCACCGCGACGACGACGAGCGGCACGAGCGACCGGCGCCACCACCCACGGCGTTTCGATGGCGCCGTCTCGTCGGTGAGCAGCTCGGTCATCAGTGGTCCTCGATCGTGGGCGGGTCGATCCGGATCGTGGGATTGGTCGCGAGCGACGAGAGGTCGACAGTGATCGCGGCGACCGAGTCGAGTCGGGTCTCGGCGCTCGGGTTGAAGAGCACTTGGGCGTGCGCCGCTGCGGGGTCGTCAAGCGCCGAGAGCGGCACCTCGAACACGAACGGTCCGCGCTGGGGGATGCCGGAGCTCTCCTCCGGCACCAGGATCGATGGGCTCGGCGCGACCTCCGAGACGCGGAAGAGGCGGTCGCCGATGCGGAGTTCGGTGTTGGTCAGGACGATGTAGCCCTGCTCCATGGTGATGGTGGCATCGATGACCACCCAGACCCCGTCCGTCGTGGTGTCGCCCGCGTCGTCGCGGTACTTGACCACGAGCTCGTCCGCGAGTTGCGCGCCGTGGACGGTGACGGTGAGCAGTCGGCTCGAGATGGTCTCACCCACGTCGCCGTCCACATACAGGGGCGCGATGGTGGCGGGGCCGTCCGGTGCGCTCGCAACTGCCGCCCCGGTTGCCACCAGGGCTACTACGGCGGCGATGGCGCCCCACCTGCGCCTCATCGCCCCGCTCCGACTTCGGTGATCACGCGGGCCACGGCATCCGTCGTGGAGTAGTCGTCGAAGGCCGGGTTCGACGGGTCGTAGTGGCGCTCGAAGATGCCGATGATCGCCTCGTCGCCGTCCTTGATCTGCCCGATCTCGACGTCCCAGGAGTAGAGCACGGTCAGGGGGAGGTTCGGCTGAAGATACCCGACCGGGCCGCCGAAGCGCGGGTCGCTCACGTCCGGAGCGGCGGCGTCGCCGTACGGCTCGACGACTCCGGAGACGAGCGCCCGGATCAGCTGCCGGGTCAGGGTGAAGATCGGCCTGTCCGTGGTGTTCTCGACGGTGGCCTCCACGACGAGGTACTCGAATCCCTCCTCGGCGGCGTACCCGGTGTTCGGCAGCTGCGACGTGAGGTACACGGCATCGACTGTGGTGCGGTACTCGTCACCCTCGTGAGTCTCACCCAGCGCGATCGCGGGGAGCTTCGCGATCGGCACCTCGCGGAATCCGCCCAGTGCGGCGACGATCGCGACCACCGCAGCGAGACCGATGAGGGTCCAGGCCCAGCCCGGCAGACGTCGCTTTCGAGGGGCGGGCGCGGGGGCATCCGGGCCTGTCTGGTCCGTTTCCCCGATGGTCACGGGTCCAGCTAAGCAGATGGCGCGTTCAGTTCTTGCCGTGTCCGACGAAGAGGGACGCCGTGCCGAGACCGATCATCATCACGCCGCCGGCCGCACCGAGGGTGGAGATGCGCCGTGGCGAGGTCGCGAACCAGTCCCGCGCGAAACCCGCCGCGAGCGCCCACACGCTGTCGGTGAGGAGGGCGATGGTGACGAACAGGGTGCCGAGGACGAGCAATTGCGCGGGGATGCTCCCGCCGCCGTAGTCCACGAACTGCGGCAGCACGGCGATGAAGAAGACGATCGTCTTGGGGTTGGAGACCCCGACCAGGAACCCCTGCAGCAGGAGCCGCCACGGCCGCGCCGCGGGTACCGGTTCGGCAACGGCATCCGCCCGGGCCCGACGGTGCCGGATCGCCTGGACACCGAGGTAGATGAGGTACGAGGCACCGGCGATCTTCACGACCGTGAACAGCACGAGTGACTGCGCGACGACGAACCCCACGCCGAGCGACACGGCGATCACCGCGACCAGGCCGCCGAGCGCGTTCCCGACGACGCTCAGGAGCCCGCCGACGCGGCCCAGCGACAGCGATCGGCCGATGACGAACAGCACGCTCGGCCCCGGGAGCAGGATGATCGGGATCGCGACCAGCGCGAACGCGAGGAGGTTGGGCAACGGCACCATGCAGGAATGCTAGCGAGTGCGGGGTACGTAGCGCGGCAGGTACCGGAGCATCACACCGGCCCCGAGCAAGCCCAGCACGCCGAGCACGCCGGCGCCGACCGCGATGGACGCGGCGGCGGTGATCCCGGCCAGCAGGACGGGGGCGGCGGCACCACCGAGGTTGCCGGTGAAGCGCCACGCTCCGAGGAAGGGCGCGGGATTCGACTTGTCGGCCAGGTCGGCGCCGATGGTCATGAGGATGCCGCTGCCGAGCCCGTTGGCCACCGAGAGCACCATTGCCGCAGCGATGAACCACGCGACGTTGTCCGGCAGGTCGTGGGTGAAGGCGAGCATCCCGAAGCCGAGGGACAGGCCGAGCGTGGAGGGCAGCGCGCTCGCGAGTCGGCCGAACCGATCCATGATCTGCCCGCCGGTGTAGAACAGGGCGAAGTCGACGGCACCGGCGATGCCGATGATGAGCGCCGTGTTGGTGTCGCCCACGCCGATGCTCACCGCCCACAGCGGGAGGATCACCTGCCGACTGGCGCGCAGTGCGGCGATGAGCGCCGCGCCCAGGCCCAGCCGGGAGAGCACCGCCCGGCTGTTCCAGATGGTGCGGAACAGACCGGCCGACTCCTGCTCCGCCAGCGCCTCGCCCTCGCGCATGTCCCGTCCGGCCAATCGAACGGTCTTCACCGAGCCGAAGGTCGCCGTGGGATCGGGGAGGGTGATGAGCACGATCGCGGCGGCGGCGCAGGCGACCACGTGGATCCAGAACGCGGCGCTCGCCGTACCCGTCAGGTGGATGACGCCCGCAGTGATGAACGGACCGATGAAATAGCCGAGCCGGAAGGTGCCGCCCAGGGTCGAGAGGGCGCGGGCGCGGTAGGCGAGCGGCACGAAGCTCGTCATGAACGCGTGGCGGGCGAGCGCGAAGACCGCGGCGGAGAGGCCGATGAGGAGGATGCCGAACGAGAGGGCGATCGGATTCGGCGAAATCACGCAGATGATGAGGCCCACCACCGAGAGCGCGGTGGCGCCGATCATCGCGGGGCGCTCGCCGATTCGCGCGATCAACCAGCCGCTGGGGATGTTTCCGAACAGCTCGCCGATGGTCAGCACGGCAGCGACGAGGCCGGCGATCGCGAGCGAGGCGCCGAGGTTGTCCGCGGCGATCGGGATGATCGGGATGATCGCGCCCTCGCCCGTGGAGAACAACAGGGTGGGGAGCAGGGCCGGCAGTGCGATTGACTTCCAACGGAAGGGCGGCTCGGCGGTACTCATCAGGTAAGAGGCTACGCTGGTCACCGACATGGACGAGCTCGACTTCACTGATGACATCAACGCCCTTCGCTCGACCTTCGCTGATATCCGCGCCGTCGTGGGGGTGGAGAAGCTCGAGGCCGAGATCGCGGAACTGAGCGAGCAGGCAGGTGCTCCCGACCTCTGGGACGACACCGACAAGGCCCAGAAGGTCACGAGCGCGCTGAGCCACCGCCAGGCCGAGCTCGCGAAGATCGTGTCGATCTCGAGCCGCCTCGACGACCTCGAGATCATGGTGCAGCTCGCCAACGAGGAATCGGACGATTCAGCGGCGGCGGATGCCCGGGCCGAACTCACGAGCATCCAGAAGCTGCTCGGCGAGCTCGAGGTGCAGACGCTGCTGAACGGGGAATGGGACGCGCATCCCGCAGTCATCACCATTCGTGCCGGTGCGGGTGGTGTCGACGCCGCCGACTTCGCGGAGATGCTGCAGCGCATGTACCTGCGCTGGGCGGAGAAGCACAAGTACAACGTCACGATCATGGATACGAGCTACGCCGAGGAGGCGGGCATCAAGTCGTCGACGTTCGAGATCGACGCTCCCTACGCCTTCGGCACGCTCAGCGTCGAGGCTGGAACCCACCGCCTCGTGCGCATGAGCCCCTTCGGCGCTGCGGGTAAGCGCCAGACCAGCTTCGCGGCCGTCGAAGTGATCCCGCTCATCGAGGAGGCCGGGGCCATCGAGGTACCGGACAGCGACATCAGGGTCGACGTGTTCCGTTCGAGCGGGCCCGGCGGCCAGTCGGTCAACACCACCGACTCGGCCGTGCGCCTCACCCACCTCCCGACCGGCCTCGTCGTCTCGATGCAGAACGAGAAGAGCCAGATCCAGAACCGTGCCGCCGCGATGCGGGTCCTGCAGTCGCGACTGCTCATCCTGCAGCGCGAGCAGGAGGCCGCCGCCAAGAAGGAGTTCGCCGGCAACATCACCGCGAGCTGGGGCGACCAGATGCGCTCGTACGTGCTCGCGCCGTACCAGATGGTGAAGGATCTGCGCACGGAGTACGAGGAGGGCAACCCGTCGAAGGTGTTCGACGGCGACCTCGACGGCTTCATCAACGCCGGCATCAAGTGGCGCAAGCGCGACACCGAGGACTAGCACTACCCCTGCGCGAGCACCGAGACGTCGTTCCACTTCTCCCACGTGGCGATGCGGCTCGCGTAGTCGGCCTTCGCGATTCCGAGCGGCGCGGTTCCGAAGAACACGCGCAGCGGCGGCTCCGCTGCGTCGACGATCTCGAGGATGGCCTTCGCGCTCGCCACGGGGTCGCCCGCGACGCCGAGTCGGGCCTTGCGGGCCTCGGCGACCGCGGCGTGCAACTCCTCGTAGTCCGGGAGCTCTGCCGAGTGCGAGGCGGAGTCGCCGCTCCAGTCGGTGGAGAAGCCGCCCGGCTCGACGAGCGTGACCTTGATGCCGAAGCCCGCGACCTCCTGGGCCAGGGACTGCGTGAATCCTTCGAGCGCCCACTTCGACGCGTGGTAGATGCCGACGAGCGGGAACGCCGAGATGCCGCCGATGGACGAGACCTGGATGATGTGGCCCGAGCCCTGCGCGCGGAGGAACGGGAGTGCGGCCTGGGTGATCCACAGGGCGCCGAAGACGTTGGTCTCGAGCTGGGCCCGGGCCTCGGCCTCCGTTATCTCCTCGATGAAGCCGAAGTGGCCGTAGCCGGCGTTGTTGATAACCACGTCGAGCCGGCCGAAGGCCTCGTGGGCGAGTTCGACAGCCGCGAAGTCCGCCTCGCGGTCGGTGACGTCGAGCGAGATCGGCAGGATCGCGTCGCCGTACTTCTCGACGAGATCGTCGAGCGAGCTGATGTTGCGGGCGGTCGCCGCGACCTTGTCCCCGCGCTCGAGTGCCGCAATCGCCCACTCGCGGCCGAATCCACGGGAGGTGCCCGTGATGAACCAGACTTTTTCACTCATACCTGCAGGCTACGACTTCTCGCTGGGGAAGACAGGCGCCTACTCCAGCAGCCCGAGTCGAGGGGGATCAGTCCAGATCGTAAGCAGCGTGGATGGCTGCCACGAGGTCGGCCTCCTGGGAATCGAGGAGGAACCCCACCTGAGCCCCCAGCGAGGCCGCTGGAATCGTCGTCACGCCGTCGAGGTTCGCCACGCAGTGGTGGTCCAGCCCATTCACGATTCCCAACGCGACCTCGACCGCAATCCCGCGAACGGTGCTCGTGATGGGTGCCACGGTCACGCGGGTGAGGTACGGCAGTGCCACCCCGCGCGTGAGCACCAGTACCGGGCGCAGCTTGTCGAGGGTGACGACATGGATCGACCGCATCAGTCGAGGGCAAGGGGATGCGCGGCCTGGAACTCGACAATGCCATCGAGGTCGGGATAACCGCCCTGATCGCGCACCATGATCGCCTCGCGGAGTGCGATCTCCCGCCGACGCTCGCGAGCCAGCGCCCGGGCGACGATGTCGGCCCGGCTGGTGCCTCCGCCGGCGCGCACCGTTGCATCCAGGTACTCGACGAGATCATCGGGGAGGCGCACGGCGATCTGGGTGGTCATCCCATAATGGTACCGAACTGGGATGCATTGAAACCTGTGAGTCTTGAAAGGATGCGCGTCGCTCCGCGCCCCCGTTGCGGGTCTCCTTAGGCTGGCATCAAATGATTCGCTTCGACTCGGTCTCCAAGGCGTACCCAGGGACGACTCGACCCGCTCTCAACTCTGTGAGCCTCGAGATCCTCAAGGGTGAATTCGTGTTCCTCGTGGGAGCCTCCGGCTCCGGTAAATCGAGCTTCCTGCGGCTCATCCTCCGCGAGGAGAACCCCACCAAGGGCGCTATCCACGTGCTGGGGCAGCACCTCAACTCGCTCCCGAACCGCAAGGTGCCGTACTTCCGACGCAACCTCGGTGTCGTGTTCCAGGACTTCCGCCTGCTCCCCAACAAGACGGTCTTCGACAACGTGGCGTTCACGCTCCAAGTGATCGGCAAGAGCCGCGGGTTCATTCAGGAGGCCGTGCCGGACGCCCTCAAGATGGTGGGCCTCGCGGGTAAGTCGAACCGCTACCCCCACGAACTCTCGGGCGGTGAGCAGCAGCGCGTGGCGATCGCCCGCGCCGTCGTGAACAAGCCGGCCATCCTCCTCGCCGACGAGCCGACCGGTAACCTCGACCCGGCCACCTCCGCGGGCATCATGACCCTGCTCGAGCGGATCAACCTCGGTGGCACCACCGTGCTCATGGCCACCCACGATGCGGGCATCGTCGACCAGATGAAGCGCCGCGTCATCGAGCTGATCAGCGGCCAGATCGTGCGCGACGAGCGCCAGGGCGGCTACCAGACCCAGGCGGTTCCGATCGTCCACGGCTTCGGTTCGTACCAGCAGGAGGTCGCCCCGTGAGGCTCGGCCTGATCCTCGGCGAGGCCGGCAACGGGCTGCGTCGCAACGTCTCGATGGTGATCTCCGTCATCCTGGTGACCTTCATCTCCCTCACCTTCGTCGGTGCGGCGATCCTGCTCCAGATGCAGATCGGCCAGATGAAGGGCTACTGGTACGACCGGGCTCAGGTCGCCGTCTACATGTGCACCGACGTGGACACCACCGGCAACTGCTCGCAGGCCGAGGCCACCGAGGCGCAGATCGACGCCGTCCGCGCGCAACTGGATTCCGGAACCCTCGCCCCGTACATCGAGAAGTACGAGTTCGAGACCCACGACCAGGCGTTCCAGAACTTCCAGACGCAGTTCTCCGACAGCCCGATCGCCGGGTTCGTCACGCCCGAGACCCTCAACGAGAGCTTCCGCGTGAACCTCGTCGACCCGAACGAGGCCGACGTGCTCATCGAGAGCCTCTCGGGCTCGGCCGGCGTGCAGAACGTCGAGGACCAGCGCGGGTACCTCGACCAGATCTTCTCCGTGCTCAACGCCGCCAGCGCCACCGCCATCGGTATCGCCGTGCTCATGCTCGTCGCCGCCGTGCTGCTCATCGCCACGACCATCCGGCTCAGCGCCTTCTCGCGACGGCGGGAGCTCGGCATCATGAGACTCGTCGGCGCATCGAACCGGTTCATCCAGACGCCGTTCGTGCTCGAGGGGGTGTTCGCGTCGTTCATCGGATCTCTCCTGGCCGGCGCCGCGATCGTCGGCATCGTGCAGTTCTTCGTGCAGGGCATCCTCGTCCAGACGCTGCAGACCACGACCACGCTCGTCGGCCTCGGGGACGCGCTCACCGTTGTGCCGATCCTCATCGTCGTGGGGGCCCTTCTCGCTGCCGCGTCGGCGAGCGTCGCGATCAGTAGGTACCTGAAGGTCTGACGGCCGGTCTCGACAGGCTCGACCGGCGGGCCTAGCCTGACGGGACCATGTTCCCCGTCGAGCTTGCCGCGGTCACCATCCGGTACGAACGTGCGGGGATGCCCCCGCTCGAGATCATCGCCGACTACGACTTGAGACTGGGCCCGAGTGCGATGCACTGCCTCGCCGGGCGCAGCGGTTCCGGCAAGACGAGCATCCTCCGAGTGGCTGCCGGACTGGTCCGGCCAACGTCCGGCGAGGTCACTTGGGGTGGTCTCGCGCTGTCGGCCCTGCGGGACGACGCGATCACTGAGCTGCGCAGTACCCACGTCGGCTACCTGGACCAGGGCGGGGTGCTGGTCGGCGGGCTCACCGCGCTGGAGAACGCACTCCTGCCCGCCGTGCCCGGTCGCCGCGTCCGGGCACTGGAGGAGCGTGCCCGCGACCTGCTCGACCGACTGGGTGTCGGTGCCCGCGCGGCCCACCGCCCGGACCAACTGAGCGTGGGGGAGCGGCAGCGGGTCGCGCTTGCCCGGGCGCTCCTGCTCGAGCCCCCGGTGCTCATGATCGACGAGCCGACCGCCTCCCTCGACCGCGAGACCGCCGACGGCGTCATCGCCCTGCTCGACGGGCTGGCCGCGGACGGGATCTCGGTGCTTGTCGCGTCCCATGACGAGCACCTCATCGACGCGGCCCAGACCCGCACGAATCTGGCCTGAGCCGTGGGAGTCCCGGGACCCGCGCGCAGGCTGTGGCGAAACCGACCCCGGATGGCCGCACTCGGTCTGCTCGCCCTCACCGTGCTCGCTGCATCCGGGCTGCAGACCACGTCGGCCGTCGTACTGCAGCAGACCCTCGACGAGAACTGGCGGGGTACATACGACATCCTCGTCACACAGGCGGGCAAGGACGTCGTCTCCGACGGCTTCCTGCGCTCCGACGCCATGGTCGATGCCGCGAGCGGGCGGCTGACGCTCAACGACCTCACGATCATCCGTTCGCTGCCGGGGGTCGAGGTCGCCGCGCCCATCGCCCAGGTGACCTTCGCGACCGCCGACCTCGTGGGGTCGCCGGCCGTCTGGCTGCCCGTGCCGGTGCGCTCAGATGCCAGTCTCGAGAGCCCGCAGGCGTTCCGGGTGACGGTGTCGAGCAGCACGAACGACGGCGTCACTCCGCGTGAGCTCGCATCGCAGACGATCCTCGCGTTCGCGTACCAGCCGAGCTACTCCCAGATCGTGTTCGATACCAACGGGGCTCCGCTCATCGGACCCGACGGCCGCACGGTCTACGCCACGACCGACCTCGCCGACAGCCCGCGACTGCTCAGCGGCGACGCGCGCGTGACGTTCGAGGCCGGTGCTTACGATGCGGTGACCGGCACGATACCGCTGGGGCTGTCGGTCGCGCCACGCCCCGCCGCGACCGTCGCGCTCGTCGACCCGGTGGCCGAGCGCGAGCTGCTGGGTGACCGTGCCGGGCGGTTCCTCGACCCGCTGCTCGCCGCCGATCCCGGCAACCCGCACCCGGTCGTCGTGCTCGACCGGTCGCCGCAGCCGCTGCGCCTCACGATCGCCGTCGAGGAGTTCGACGACGTGACCCCGGGTGCCGCGGGCGCCGAGGCGGTCGAGCAGGCGCAGACGACCGGCTTCCTGCAGAACGGCCAGATCGCGCCCACCCTCGACACGGATGCCGGGACCACCGTCGTGGGCGACTACGAGTTCGACGGCACTACGCTGCTCGACCCCTTCACGCCCGAAGTGATCCTGCTCGGGGGTATCGATCCGGACATCGCGGGCGACCTCGATGCCCCGCGGGAGTACGGCGCTCCCCGGTCGGTGCTCGGGGCGCGGTACCGCGCCCCGACACCCGACGGGGCGGTCCTCGTCCCGCGCGGTTATGTGTCCTACGGCCAGTACACGGAGGGTCCGCTCAAGACGGCGCTGCCGGGCTCCGTCACGGAGTACTCGAAACTCTTCGGCGCGGTGAGCGGCCCCGGTCGCGAGCCGATCACCCTCCGGGTCGCGGGCAGCGCGAGCGTCGAGGAGTTGCGCTCCCTCGTCGGCGACGTGAGCTTTATGCCGCTCGGGGGATACGACATCGCGGCGCCGTCGATCGTCGCGGACGCGGACGGCTCGGCCATCCCGGCGCGGGCGCTCGCCACCTCCCTCACGGGCTTCGGCATCCCCGGCACGAACGAGCTCGCGGTCGGCAGCTTCGCGATTCTCGACGGCCTCGAGGTGGACCGCCCCATCTCCGCCATCCGCATCCGCGTCGCCGGAATCGACGTCTTCACCCCGGATGCGCAGCAGAAGCTGCTCGCGGCGGCGAGCGGTCTTCAGTCCCTGGGGTACGAGGCGACGATCGTCGCCGGCTCCTCCCCGCAGCAGCTCCCGGTGCTCGTGAGCGGTTACGCCCTCGCCACCACGGACGCGTTCGGCGCCCAGCAGATCGGCGACCTCGGCTACATCGAGCAGGAGTGGTCGCGCCTGGGCGCGGTGACCGAGGCGGATGCGGCGGTCTCGGCCACGAGTGTGGCACTGCTCGCCGTGTGCGTGCTCGCGATGGGCATCCTTCTCGCGGTCGTCCAGCTCGGATCGATCACCGCGCGTCGAGCGCAGGCAGGGGTGCTGCGCGAGATCGGCTGGCGCCGGCGGAGGATCGTGCGGTGGTTCGCGGCCGATGAGGTTGTGGGGCTCGCCCTGCTCGTGGTCGTCGGTGCGGGGGCGGTCGCCCTCACGACGGTGCCGCAGATCGCCACCGTGGCGGTGGGACTCGCGTTCATGCTCGTGGTCGTCACCTCGGCGGCGGCCGCGGCGCTCGGAGCGCGCGCGCCTCGGCGAACGGTTCGGCGCCAGCGTGCCCGAGCGGAGGCGCTGCGGATCGCCGGGCCCGTGTCGTTCGGGATCCGACAGGCGCGCTCCTCACTCGCGGGCTCGGTCGGCCTCGGGCTCGCGCTGGTGGTCATCGTCGTGTCCAAGGCGGTCGCCGCGCTCGTGTTCCTGCAGGGCCGGGAGCTCGCCGGACCGAGCGCGCTCGGGGCCGTGGCGGCGGCACGCGCGTGGGTTCCGCAGGGGGTGCTGGCGGCCTGCAGCCTCGCGGCCGGGGTGCTCCTGGCCGTGCTGTCGCGCCGGATGACGCTGAGCCGACGGCGGGAGCAGGCAGCGGCCATCCGTGCAATGGGGTGGCGGAGCGCGGACATCAGGAGGGCGCACCTCGCCGAGCTGGCCGTGTCTGCTGGACCCGGACTGGTGGTGGGCATCGCGCTCGCTGCGCTCGTGCTCGGGGCGAGCTAGACTGACAGGCTCTGTATCCGGCAGACGCACGACGAGAGAGATTCGCAATGCCCAGGGAACGCGGCGAGAAGAAGGTTGTCGCCAGCAACCGCAAGGCGCGCCACGACTACACGATCGAGGACACCTACGAGGCCGGACTGGTCCTCACGGGTACCGAGGTCAAGTCGCTGCGCGCCGGTCGGGCGAGCCTGGTCGACGGCTACGGCTTCATCGAGGGTGGGGAGGCCTGGCTCGATGCCGTGCACATCCCCGAGTTCAACCAGGGCTCGTGGAACAACCACCCGGTGCGGCGCAAGCGCAAGATGCTCCTCCACAAGGCGCAGATCCTGAAGATCCACAACAAGATCAAGGAGGGCGGCTACACGCTCGTCCCCCTCTCGATCTACTTCAACGACGGCAACGCCAAGGTCGAGCTCGCGGTCGCGAAGGGCAAGCGCGAGTACGACAAGCGCCAGACCCTCCGCGAACGCACCGACAAGCGCGAGGCCGACCGGGCGATCTCCGCGCGCCGCAACCTCGGCGACTAGCGGACACTCGGCACGCACACGCGCCAGCGGCTACTTGGCGACGAACCGTGCATCCACCACGGACGCCACGGCGATCTCCTCGGGCTTGAGGGCGAGCTGTGCCCCGCCGCCGTCGAACTGCGACTTCATCGCGGCCCGCGCGAACACCGGCTGCGGTGAACCGCTTCCTCCGCCCGACGGGTCTCCGAGCATCCCCGGGTCTGCCAGCGCGATCGCCGTGACCGTACCGAGCCCGATGCTCTGCGCGTAGACGCTGGCCTTGGCCACCGCGTCCTTCACCGCGCGCGAGCGCACCTCGACCGTCGCGCTCGTGCGCGTCGCGTCCGTCAGCGCCCATGTGATCGAGCCCACGGTGACGGCAGGGATGCCCGCCGCCGACTCCACCCAGCGTGCGAGTGCCTCGAATTCCTTGAACTTCGCGGTGAAGTCGACCGCGGCGTGGAACACGGGCGCGAGCTGCTTGCCCTCGTTGTTCCATGGGCGTTCGGACCAGACCCGAACGCTGTCGGACGACCACCAGGTCACGGGGCCCGCGTCTTTGTCGTACACGCTCTCGATGAGGTTGCGCAGGGCGTCGGACGACTCCACGGCGCGGGTGAAGACGGTGTCGCGCTTGGCGCCCTCGGTATGCACGGAGGCGCTCACTGTTGCACGCTCGGCGGGGTACCAGGCCGAGTACTCGCCCTGCACGGTGATGATCGTGTCGGTCATGCCGCCACCCTAGTCGGCGAAGTCGACTCTCAGTCGGAGAGGGATTCCAGCAGCGTCATCGAGGGCACGAAGTACGTCGACCCGGTCACAGCGGTCGAGAAGTCGAGGATGCGGTCGTGGGCGCCGGGCGGGTCGCCGACGAACATGCGGACGAGCATCCTCTCGATCACCGACAGGTCGCCCGCGTAGCCGATGAAGTACGTGCCGAACTCGGCCGAGCCGGGCCGCCCGAACGGCATGTTGTCGCGCAGGATGTCGTGCTCGGTGCCGTCGGGGTCGGTGATGGTCGCGAGGTCCTTGTGCGAGCCGGGGGCATTGTCGAGCTCGATGTTGTCGGCCTTCGTGCGGCCGATGATGTGCTCCTGGATGCTCGTGGGCTGCTGGTTCCAGCCCTCGAGGTCGTGCAGGTACTTCTGTACGACCACGTAACTGCCGCCCTCGAAGCCGGGATCGTCGGCGATGAGAGTCGCCTCACCCATGCCGCGGCCCGTCGGGTTCTCGGTGCCGTCGACGAACCCGAGCAGATCGCGCGAGTCGAAGTAGCGGAAGCCCTGCACCTCGTCCTGCACGACTACCGAACTTCCGAGCTTGTCGAGCAGGATCCGCTCGAACTCGAAGCACAGGTCGGCGCGCTGGGCGCGGATGTGGAACAGGAGGTCGCCCGGGGTCGAGACCGCCGTGTGCGCCCGGCCCGTCACCGGAGCGAACGGATGCAGCTGCCGGGGCCGCGACGGACGGCCGAACCTGTCCCACGCCGCGCTGCCGATGCCGACGTTGCACGACAGCTGACCCTCGAGATCGCGGAAACCGACGGCCCGCGTGATCGACGCGATGTCGGCGATCACGTTGCGGGCGTGGTCGGCGGCCTCCTGCCCCGGCACGATCGTGACGACGAGGAAGACCGCGAAGCGGGAGAGCGGAGCCTCGACACTCTGCGGATCGATGGGGACGCGATCGCCCTGAGCTGCTGCCATGAGCCCACGCTAGCGAAGGCCGGGCATCCGGGCTAACATTGAAGGCTGCCTCCTCGTGAGGCATTTGACAACTCAACAGCGCGATAGTGACCCGCTCTTCCGTTCGCAGAAGAGAAGGCATGGGGATGATCGGTTTCGACATTGCCTGCAAAACCGCGAGAAGCGGGTCGAGGATGCACGGTTATCTCGTAAACGATCCGTGCAAACAATAAGTGCCAATTCAAACAGCACTGTCTCTGCCAAGTCTGACCTCGCCCTCGCGGCGTAGTCTTCTTCGCACTAAATGAGACCGTCAGCCCGGACTAGATCCCGATCCGGTTCCTGGCGTTATCTAGGGAACTAGCTGCGTGCCTGAGTCTCAGGGACACGCGGGACTCCAACTGAGGCTGGGCTCGTTGACCTGGATGTTCGTGGCAAAGGTCAGAGCCGAGTAGAACGCTCTTACGAACTACACCCGTAGAAGGCGTGGAATTACAGCAGTGGACCGGGGTTCAATTCCCCGCATCTCCACCATGGGGTCGCTATCGCGTTTGTTGGGCAGTTTCGGAGAAGGCCGTTGCCTGTCGTCGACCTACGATGGTGCGCATGGGCCACATCGTTGATTTCACCACCGTATCCACATCCGGTCTCGAATCGAGCCCCGTCGTTGATGCGCTCGCCGGTCTCCGTGCCAATGAGGCCCGGTACTACAAGTCCAAGTACGACCATGGGTTCGAGGTCACGCCCGCGCAGGACGACCGGGCCACGCTCGACTACATCACGCGCGTTCTCGCCGAGGAACGTGACATCCACATCGCCTCGCGCCCGCTGGAGGTCACCTCGTTCGTGGTCGACGGCCTCAGGATGTCGTACGTCTTCTACGAATCGGGCCTCTCGATCAACGTGATGTACGCCCTGGAGGACGGCGGGAAGCGGGCGGTGGGCTTCAAGCTCTCCGACGGCATGGAGGTACCGGACGAGCTCGCCGCGTTCAAGTTCGCCCGGCAGAAGTCGAAACTCGCGGGCACCATCCGCGGCTCGTACTTCGTGATCAAGGGCCAGTACTGAGTTTCTGCTTGGAGTTGAGAGCTTTTCGGCGTAGAAAGGAATCCCCTGACCCGCGGTGTGTTTCATGACCGCTGTGAAGGAGACGCATGCCCTTCGTGCTCGGAGTGGATGTCGGGTCGACGACCGTGTCGGCCGCGATCCATCGCGTCGGTGAGAATTCCCGACGTCTTGATCTAGGAACGGTTCCTGCTTCCGTGCTCGTGAACGACGACGGCACCGTGGAGGTGGGCCCGTCGGCGGTGCGCCTCGGCGGCGATTCGCCCTCCCGTATGATCAGTGGAATCCGCGATCGGGTGGGCGACCCGGTCCCCTTCGCCGTCGGCTCCCTCAGAATCGCCGCCCCGGACCTGTTCGCCGTACTCGTGCGGTGGGTCGTCGACCGGGCGCAGGATCGTGAGGGGGAGCCGGCTAGTGCGGTCGCGGTCTCACGTCCCACCGGGTGGGGAGCCTACCGGGACGGACTGCTGCTGGACGCTCTCGCGGCGGTCGGCCTGGCGGGAGCCACCCTGGTGTCGGAGGCTGGCGCATCCGTACGGCAGTACAGCCGCGAGCATCCGGTCGAGGGTTCGGTCGTCGCCGTCTGCCATCTCGGCGGCACCTTCGACGTCGCACTCCTACGGGTCGGGCGCGATGGGCCGGCGCATACTCTCGGCCATGCGCAGCACTCTGTCGGCGGGGACGCCGTCGACTCCCTGATCTACGACCACGTCGCGTCCCAGGTTCCCAGTGGGGCGCTCGCCCGCTCGCCCGAGGCGGTGCGGAGCTGCCGTCGGGCTAAGGAGACCCTGTCCACCCGGAAGGAGGCCGCGATCGCATCCGACGACCGGTCGTGGAGCGTGCGACTCAGCCGCGACGAGCTGGAGTGCCTCGTCGAACCGGTTGTGCGCGTGACGCTCGCGGAGTTCGACGCCGCCCTCGCAGCCTCCGGTCTCGGCCGCGAGGAGGTCGATCTCATCCTCCTCACCGGCGGTACGGCGAGGATCCCGCTGGTGGGGCGGATGTTCTCCGAGCACACCGATCGGCCCATCGCACTCGAAACGAGCCTGGCGTCCACGGCGCTCGGCACGGTGGGCACTCTCGACCACGTCCTGGGGGAGCCGGCGGGTATCCTCCCGCTCATACCCGTGACGCGGCGCATTGCCGGGCGCCGCGTCGGCGCGGTGGCCGCCATGACTGCCGCAGCGGCGGTCGTGGCGATCGCCACGACCGCGCTGGCGCCCGTACCGGTGCCCGGATACGTCGAGGAGCTGGTCACGGCGTCCGGAGCGCGGGACAGCACGCGACCGGCGGAGGGAAGGTCCGACACGACCGACACCGCGACCGCCCCCGGTCCGGATCAAACCGAGCCCAGCGTCCCCGCTCCGACGGTGCCCGGGCCGGGGGAGACCGACAGGACCGTTCGCGGCCCCTCCCTCACGCCACCGAGGACGACGGCACCCAACCCGACGACACCCAACCCGACATCGCCCGGGTCGCCGGCGGTTACTCCGCCCGCCCCGGT
>Ga0247740_1000543_pt1 | contig 17890 bp, 14 predicted proteins | sample UWRJL148409B2_FD_180942 | JGI IMG/M metagenome (GOLD analysis project Ga0247740, IMG submission 180942) | Plant litter microbial communities from Arlington Agricultural Research Station in Wisconsin, United States - UWRJ-L148-409B-2 | ecosystem: Environmental > Terrestrial > Plant litter >...
ATTAGAGTTTTTTTTTTTATAGAGAGGATGACATTGGTACTCACGATATTGTGCACCCGCCGTATATGCCCATGACAGACTGGGAATGTTGTTTTGGTTCCTCAATGATTGAAGAAAGCTCACTTGCGGGCTGTTTGGGAAGGTCGAGAAGTTCGTCGGCCGGGGATTCAGACCAAGCACACCCAGCCATGTGAATGTTGTGTCGGCAATACCAGCAACGATGGAGTGCTCTACTGACGGTTCCCCAGAACCTTGCCACCCCAGGGTCACCGTGTCGAAGCCAAAGTCCCCAAAAACCGAAAAGTCAAGGTTCTCTTCCACTCCAAGCTGGAAGATTGAATTAGGCACCCGCGTCAGAGAGTTGTTCGGATTGAAGGTCCCCCCACGACTATCCGCGCAATTGCTGGGTGCATCGGAGGGACACCCTTCGTCGTAGACAGCCCACGTCGACGTTGATGCTGTCGACGGGAGGACTCGGACATTTTGCGGCCTGTTGCCGATTTGGATGGCGAACGAGGACCATGGTCCATCGTTCCCTTCCCAGTATTGAGACACACTGGGGATGTGGTTTAGCTCAAGCTTTCTCGCACGGTGTTGAACCATTCATACCTGGCGATTATTGGGGCCGCAATGGTGTCGTTTGCTTGGCGCAGCTCGAGAGCGTGTGCTCCATCTCTTCTCCAGCTTTTAGGCAATAGACGTGAGGCTTGTGTTGGGTCCTCGCCCGTCAACTCCAGCGCCGTAATCACCGAAAGCAATGTCCAAAAGAACACCGCGGCTCTGCACCCGAGGCCCCGCATACCAAAGAAGCTCACTACCGATGCATGTAAAGGGCGAAGATGAAAGCGTGCGAACGGATGCGCAAGGCTCGATGGGCTGCTAAAAGATGTCGTTGCATACCGCATTGGCCCCCAGACCCCTGCTATGAACCTTCCAGCTGCCCACGGGCGTTAATAGGCGTATAATCCGCAGTTCAGCCAGCGATGAGAGGCTGGTGAGTAGCGCGGCCGAGGTGAAGGGGTTCAACCAAATAATTACGAGACTTGTGGATGGCCAAGCCGGGCGCAAGTTTCTGTGTACACAACGCTAGCCAGGGACGGGCGAGGCGGCAAGCGGTTGGGGGCAGGAACACCCAAGATTATCGTTGTACATGGGACTAGGACGAGATTGTTGATACTGTACACATGTGTGCTCAGCCGCAGCGCCAAATTGTGCCATGTTTGACGTTTGGTGACGGGTCCTGCTAGACTCAGCCCCACCCTTTATATACTATCCAGCCTTGAGTAACGCGGGCTAAATCGACACCTCAAAGGAGGTGTCAGCTGGTCGGATCTAAGCCGCCTCCAACGCTCGGGACACCCGACGCGGACGGATCCCTAATCCGCCTTTAATACTGCGTGTCGACCGTGTGCTCTGCTGACCGGAGTCCTCGAGCTTAGCATTGCGATCGAGTTGTTACCATGTCGTTTGATTTTCAAAAGTGTCGGCTGATATGCATTGTATTGGCTGGGCTATTGGCAGTTGGTCATGCTCATCTGATTCCACAGCAAGGGGTTGTCCCGAGGCAAGGTACGTGACGCTCGGTTCTTTCCTTTCGCGAGGAGATGAGCTCGCAAACCAGAACTGGCAAATCTTGAGAAACAGTCTATACACGCATTGTCTTATTCCACCCCCCTCCCACGCGAATGTTTCTAGTTCAAGAACTTGCCCCGAGATGATCTGTCAATATCTTTTACCTCTCTCATGTACTGACTCGTCGTAGCGTTCTCAAATTCTACCGGTGCTTCCCAAACGCCCTCACCAACATCAACCAAAGCCACGCCCACCAGCGGCTCTCACTCCTTGAGCATCACGAGTACTACTTCTAATAAATTTGGAAATCCTCCTGGTTTCTGCCCAGCCACGTACGCTGCCGACTTTCCGGTGGAAATGCTGAGTTTTACAACGAAGTGCGCAATGGCACATGCACAAGGGCGGGACGACTTTTATTATTTCTTGAGGGAGTAAGTAGCACTGTGGCAAAGATTGTGTATCTTCGTATAGCAGCACCGCGCCAGCATTCTGCTACATACCACGCCTTCTATCTCAGCCTCGAGGTAGCTCTACTGACATTAATACCATTAGTAAATGCCTCGCAGAGTATTGCAACGTGGTGTGGTCAAGCTCTTTGACCAGTTACTTGGATGCCAGCATCATAGAGATCACCACGTCCACGCGAACGTGGTTTCAGGGAAGCTTCGGAACTGGCAATCTGAGGGTATGTTCTCTAGTGATGAAGATTGAGAAGGAGAACAGCTAACAGTAATAGTAAGTGTCATCCTACGTCTTCCACATGAAATCACGACACCTTTTGGGCCGGCCAAGATGTGTGTGGACATTTTGCCCACTTCTATGTGGCAAAGCCTAACAAATATCTTCACGGGTGTAGCCATCCAATCGCGAGTTACTCCCCTACGTTTTATTATACTGCTAACCGTCACATAACGCAGTACGGTCGTTGTCACACAGTCATATTCAACTGGAACGTATACCTATACTGTTCCCCCGCCTAAAGCCATCTCCGCAATCCCACCCTGCTGTGGCCAATGCTTTCTCACCGCCAGAACTGTCGACCTCTACTTTTGGCCCATAGCCTCTGAAACGGCGACTCCAAGCGTCACCGGTCTACTTCCCAATCAAACCGCAGTGGCAAGGGCGCTGGACTCAGGTGGAGCTGGCTCGTATGTGGATGACACTGGCTTTACCTTCATCTCCCCTAGTATCTACATCGGTTTCACGTCAGTTGGAGCGAGGGATAGGTGCGGACAAGTCGGCACGCCTATCTACAACACCACTCTAGCCTTCGATCCCACCGATATCAGCAGCGTCTTGCCCCGGACAGATACGGCAACGTGTATAAAGTCATTCACACGAGAGTTTGACGGATCGGTTGTGAGCATGACCGTTCATGAAGCTCCAGAGCCTATCACTCAAGCATTGACATACTCGGACGTGGCTCAAAACTGCTCCAGCATCTTTGGCTACTACTGGTTTTCCGATCAACCTTCTGGGTCTCAGGCCGGCGATCCTTGTCACCCATTTTTGGCTATTCCAACAAAGGTCAACCAGCTTCAGAAAGAGTGGAACAGGTGCAGTGCCGACTACAACGGTGGCTTTTATGATCCGCCCAAGACGCTCAAGCAAGGCCAGGTGTTGGTGCCTACGACGGCGGATCCGACACCCACAGCGGATCCCGGACAGAGTCCAACCATAAATAATCCACCAGCTACAACCAATGACCCCATATCCTCGACTAACAACGTACCAATTCCTGATCTACCCGTCTCAACCGAAGAGCCCGTGTTAGATCCGCCTATTTCGGCATCGGTACCGCTCAATCCTACTGAACCAACTCCCAATATACCTGAAGTCCCGAGTCTACTTGCATCTACAACCGTACAGCCAGATCCTCCCAAGCCAACTATCAATGTACCTGATGTGCCAATTCCGCCACCTGCGTCTGCACATGCGGAGACAACTACTCGACCAAACCCTCCACAGCAAGTTCCTCCAACTACCATCATCACCAACCCGATACCAATCAATGCGGACACTGTGATCCAGAATCCTACGAACCCGAGTAATAGGAATCCGCTAGTGATCACGCTCAACCACCCAACTCAGCAGACTACCAACAATCCGTCAAACCCCAATTTACCAAGTAACCCACCAGATCCCCTAGTCTTGACACTCATCCCGGCCGTCTTTCCCCAACCGCAGAATACCGCAAACCCGCAGAATCCAAACAAAACCCCTGTCGCCGTACCCCAGGCCTCAGGCACTGTCGTGGTGATCGGAACACAAACTCTCCAGCCCGGCAGCGCCATCACAGTAGGAGGCTTCACAACCACTCTTCATAACGGCCAGATCACCGTTACCGAAGGTACGGAGCTCGTCCTCGATCCCCAAGGCGCCCAAGTCGTGGTCGACGGTACATCAACCGTCAACCTGCCTCCCGCGGTTCCCGTACAACCAACAGCTGCCGCCGTTGTCATCACTGTAGGCGATAGAACCATCACAGCCGCACGCTCCAGTCCTATCGTCGTCGGCACGCAGACTTTATTCCCAGGAAGCGCTATCATAGTCGATGGTACGACACTTAATCTCGCACCCAGCGGCTCACAACTCGTTGTCGGCGAATCTACTATCGCACTCAGTCCTGCCGACCCGACATCTACTGACGCGCCGTCAACTGTTACTCTCGATGGTACAACCTTGACTGCCAACTCCCTCACTCAATTTGTCATCGAGAGCTCGACGCTAACGGCTGGTGGCACCGTAACCGCGGCGGGCACTGCCTATGTCTTGACTACCGACACGGACGGAAGTACTGTCCTGGTAGCAGGTACGGATGGCGCTTCGAGCGAAGGTATCGTAGCGCCTACGGCTACAGGTGCGGATGGCAACTTCACAAATGGTAGTATGACAGGTAGCGCAACGTCTACTGGGAGTGCTCCGCTTGAAGCTACTGGTGCGGCGGAGGCGTTGAGACTGGAATGGTCTTTGAGCGGCTCGTTTGCTGTTGTAGCGTGGGCTTTGGCATTAGGGTAGAGGATATTGGATGTAATGCAATGTAGCATAAATTTGTGAAGAAGTCAATATTAGTCGGTAACAAATGTTGTGCATTTCGCAAACGTGGTATTAAGTGACACGGCTGCTACTTTGGTTTCCTGCTCTAAGTTTCATGCTGTTTGTCCTGTTCCGCTCATCCTACCGGTTGGAGTATAAAGCTGGCGAAGCTCATCGAGCTACGTCCTACTTGACCTGGATATGGCCAAAAACGAAGATCAGCATAAGTACTTAGTATATACGCTTAGTAGTTACTGCAACATGTTAGTAGGTAGGCTAAGTTCTAATTGTAACAAATTTGTCTATCTTCAGCTTTCTCTTTACCCTTTCAATGTTAATTGCAAACCCGCACCGCAGACTTATACCGTTCTCTTTAGCGCCTCTTCCCAACCTCTTTCGTCGCTGCCGTTAGTGTTGATCTTGAACGTTCCTAATGTGAAAATCGGGAATGACAATTCCGCAAGTGTAGCGCAACTATCATACTCACGTTCAAAAACAAGAGAGCACCTCAGTTGATTGGAAATTTTCTGCTGCGTACCTAATCCCTGTCATACCTTGATAGATGTTATCCAAATTTATAAACTAAGCTCGACTGTACTGACTTCAATACATTTCTCCACAATATTTACAGAAACATCTTCCTGAAAGTCCTCTGAGGGCGTTGGCGGAGTTAGTGGAAGCAAGCGAGACCTTGGAACGGGCGGTATGTCAACCGTGTCAAGATAACCGGTCGTGCTCGTGTTCAGCAGTTGTGCCTCAACCATGCCATTACCCAACCACCACAGAATATCAAGCTCATTCTCACCATCGAACGAAGAGTACTCGAAGTCCTCGAAACGTGGGTGAGCAAGAGTTGCTCGCTGGTGGATGGCGGATCCGGGCCAATATCCGAGCATTCGCCCGCTAGACGTGCGTTTAGCCCAATTATTGCACTATCGTTGTAAGTTGCTGCGCTATAAAGTTTTAGAGCATACCGTACAGTGAACGCAAATGTTGTCTTTTCGAAGTATCGATCGACTTGCTTCATAAAAGCCTGGACGGCCGTATCTCTAATCCAGAAGTCAGTAAACAGAGGCTAGAGGAAGAAGGTGGGTCCGACTTTGGCTGCATCCATCTCAAGTTCTCTCGCTGAAGTTTCTGAATGCACTTGATCATATATTCACAAACGCATTCAGACATGTGAATGGTGCTACCAGCCCCTGGAGCGCCATTGGGCCCCACGAAGAGAAACATGTTGGGCATTCGAGGAGGGCACATCGACATGTACGCCCCTGGTTCCTCTGCCCAGAGCTCATCAAGCGACACACCATCCTTGCCGTAGATTGGAGTCTCATCTAACCGCAGTGAACTATATGCATGAATTAGCGGTGCGCCTCTATCGACGAAGGGAAAGCTTACGTATCGAATCCAGTTGCGCAAATAATCGAGTCAACTTCGCGGAAGGTTCCATCATCATCAATGATGCCTGTCTTTGTGACTTCCTTCACACCCTTGGGGATGAAGTGGACTTTGTCATCGACCAAGCTTTCGAGATAACGAGGTCCTGGAGAAACGCGACGACACGCAACTGGATATGTTGGTCGGAGATGTCCAAATATCTCGGGTTTCTTAGCTAGTCGGCGTGCCATGGACTCTTCCGTAGCCTTGGAGAAAGCGACATTCATATCTGAGCCTGGCCAGTGAATGAGCTGGAAAGAGTTGACATAGTTCTCGATGGCATGTCGGTATTGGGTATATGTCTCAGGCCTACGGAGGTACCCCTGTCTCTCCTCCAAGGGATGCGAAACTGGCGACCATCAGCATTGCACACATGAAGCAGAACATATACTATTACAATTGTGCAAATCTGGGTTGTTGGCCTTTCTAGGATCTGCTGCAACGTACCCAGCTGGTGAAATCCACGCTTGCCCTCTGACGTAGTGATCCATGTACTTGACTTGGGGAAGGATGGCAGGAACCAACTGCACGGCAGTCGCACCGTAGCCTATAACTGCCACACGTTTATCGGTGGGATCATAGTCTTCGTTCCAATTGGCGGGATGTATCAAGTCGCCTTGGAAGTTTTGCAGCCCGGGAAGTTTTGGCCAAGCCCATTTGTTGAGATTTCCAGTCGCTTTGATGAAGAGATCGCATCGGTCTGTGAATTCCTGAAGAGAGTCAGCAGGGGAAACTAAAATGAAACGCTGGCTACTTACCAACTGGTCACTTAATCTTAGCAGGGTTACTTCCCACTGCGACTCCTCTTCTATCCACCTGGCGGACTTGAAAACGTGGCGGAATTTGATGTATTGTTTCACGTCATACTTCTCTGCAACGTCGCGGAAATACTGACCGATCTCTGTTTTGATCAACTCCAAAATGTACCCAATGCGAGAGATGAAACATACCTTTTCCCGGCGAGAAGAATTCTGACCAGTTTGGGTTGTTGGCAAAAGTATATTGGAAGCAATGTGAAGGCACATCACAAGTCACCCCAGGGTATTTGTTCTCGTACCAAACACCACCCACTTCGTCATTCTTGTCGTAGATGGTCAGGTCCAAATTCGGTATTCTTTGGGGAAATCGAATGCCGCACAGGATGCCGGACATGCCAGCACCGATGCAGATGGCTTTGATTGGTCGGGCATGGTCGACGGGGGCCGTTTTGGGCTTCGGCGTGCTTTTGTGGGAAGTCGCCATCTTGTGGTTTGCCCCAGGATTACGACTGCTGCTCGAGAGGTACTTATTACGGCATTCGTTCAATATGACACAGGGTCCGCAGAGTAACTGTTTCGGGCGGATAGGTACTTTCCACTTGCATTATGGTGAATTGATACGGAAATCAGCTTTGAGTTGGTGCAGGATCGAGACGATCAGGCGATTTCACGATAGTTGCTTTGATCCGAATCCATAACCTCTCGGAACGCGCCGTATGAATGTACCGGTGCGGAACGTACCTAGGTTGCACTAGTGCGGGACCTATGCCAAGGCCCAAGTCGGAACGAACCATTAGCCATGAAAGGCCCCGGGCTGGGCCGCTGGTACGATAAGAGATCACCCGATAAGCTACCGTGCTATGCACCGCTGATTACCTAGTTCCGAAATTTGACGAGAAGAACTCCTGGCACACAACATGGCAATGGGGTACACTACGGAACATTGGCCTACGATTGATAGTGCCAACCCGCCGTTTTTAAGCCATTCACCCAATCATCAATGCTTTTTGCCCTACTATTAATGCTCTTTGCCTTGTTAGTAGTGCTAAACCGCCGTGGTTGATATTGCCCTCATTACTGATGAGGCATGTCTAATCATCAATCGGGCGCCCTTATCGATGATGCGGTATGGTACTAGAGTGGTATTCATGTAGTTGTTTACTATGGGACACAAGGATGTGACCGCGGTATTTGTAACGACAGTTCAGTTGTCGCACGATTTGTCACAGCGCTTCTGTTGATCAATTGAAACACGAATGCGCAAATTGCAGAGAGCTTGCCATTGGTAGCTTCATTCAGCCAATATATTCTCAGTTGTAAGCCCTTAAGTCGCTGCAGCAATTGCATTCTGCCATGTCTGAATGAGAAATCCTCCCCTACCGTAGATTGGATCATGGCTGGGCAGAGGAACCCGAAGACACTGCTTCTTGTAATCCGCCGTCATCTCTGGTTCTTCGTCACACCACTGGCTGATCCAGTGCGGCTCGCCCTATCTCGCGCGTCAGTACGTCGTTAATTACATATTCATGTATCAAACAGTGATTCTTACTACCGGAAACACAACAACGAATCTATAACCCGGAGAGGCCGTTGAGGAACAATGAGATATTCCCGCTGGAATGACCGCGACGTCTCCACGGCTGAGCTTGAGTAGCATACCATTTGAAGCGTCGTCGAGTGGTCCGCGTCCCAGAGACAGCTCCGAACTTCCTTCGATCACGCTATATTATCTCATTAGACCGTTCAAGAATCTCTCCAGCAATAAGAGTGTTTGTACCCGTAGCATTCTAGAAGAAAAGTTATTCAATGTTTCTCAGGAGCTACCCGATACATCTTACCGTGAATGTTTGGGTGGAAATGCGCTTTGAAGAACGAGTTCCAAGCTCCCTTCACATGTGAGCAATCGTATTTAGGAGATTCAATTCAACTCTTAGTGTTTGTGTTTGACTTACACCTTTCTTCCATCCACCATTCGCTTCGAGCGCTTCTTTCATCGCATCTTCAGTTTCACAGTGTGCTATTGCTCCACGATAAACAACTACCGGTAGGTGGCTGCCAGGTACATATGGCGTTGCGCCGACGTAGTAGAGTTCAGGTTGTGACATTGATGCTACAGAAACAGCCCTCGACATTGTAATTCGACGAACGGTGGTAATGATTCAGCAAAGTGATAAATTTGGGCTATAGATCAATTCGTAACCATGTGCACTTTATGAGATATTAGACTGTTTTACAGAATTAATATTGGATTCCGTTAGATGCCGTTAGATTCACTACAGTCCACAAATTCCCTTTGCTGGGGTTCATTCCAAGGTCCGACGCGAACGCCGAAGCTACTTCAAGCCGCCTTCGGGATGAGCCGAACCTCCACCGCAGCAATAAGTTACGTAAACTCTCGGGGAAACCTCTTGGAAAAATTGTAAATCTCATAGTCCAAGGTCTAAAAGCGTCGGGAAATACGGAATTTTGAATCCTAGTCTCAAACCTATACATCAACTTCTGGCAAGCTTCATCTCAACATTGCCCACGATGAAGGCCAACACCAGATCCGACGTACTATGTACGGTTGCAGATCTGAAGGCTTCCGCGTCTGCAAAGTTGAGTAAAGTGAACATGGGTAGGCCGCATTCGAATGAACACCAGAGAACCCCAAAGAGTCTGATCGCTGAGTGCGGCTAGAATACTTCAACCACGGAGCTATGGATATGATAACGTACGTGTAACCCCATTCGATGGCCAAACAAAGCATCTGATATCCAAGAAAGTCTCCGCGATAACGAGGATGCATACAACCGCTTCAAAATTCGTCCTCGAATACTGTCGAATGTTGCTGACATCGATACCACAACCGAGATATTCGGTCAGAAGGTACGAGATAAGGGGCTTCCGAACAAAGGATTCTCATTCTGATCATATACCCAGATATCGCTGCCGTTCGGCTTTGCGCCTGCAGCTATGGTGAGAATGGCAGACTTGTTTGCCCATTTATGCTGACGACTACATCAGCACTGTATAGCGCATCCGGAAGGGGAGAAAGCGACTTCTCGCGCCGCAGCCGTAACAGGTATTCCGATGGCTTTGTCGACCTATTCGACCGTCTCCTTAGAAGATGTCATTGGTCAAGGCGCCGGGAATCCATATGCTTTCCAGCTTAGCATTCTCAAAGATCGTGACACTGTGTTACGGTGGGTCAAGCGTGCTGAAGGTGAGCTGACACGCCCTACTTTCTATCTTTTGTCTTGCAAAATAATCATACCTCGACAGCCGCTAAGTATAGGGCTCTATTCATTACTGTCGATGCTCCAGTCCTAGGAGGCCGTTTGAACGAGCGACGCAATAATTTCACATTGCCGGAAGGATTGTCGTTTCCAAACCTGGAAGACGGAGCCGGAAAGCCGGTCACAAGCCATCATCATAACCTGAGAGATGCCTCTAATAACTGGGAGTCGATGATCCCTTGGATTAAGGAAAACACTAAGCTAGAAGTTTGGCTCAAAGGAAGTATGCAGCTCTTCTATACTCTTGACAATGCAAATAATAACCCCTGGACCTAGTTTATACCCCTGAAGATGTTCTCTTAGCAATACGGTACGGGTTAGACGGAGTAATTGTATCCAATCACGGTGGCAGACAGCTTGACGGCGTTCCTGCCACGATAGATGCACTACCAGACTGCGCAGCGGCCGCCAAAGGCCGTATCAAGATCGGGATAGATGGTGGCATCCGTCGTGGAACGGATATATTCAAGGCCATTGCTCTCGGTGCGTTGCCCCGTATTCAACCGAAAGATAATTCTTGAATTTTAATAATCTGCTAGGAGCTGATATTTGCTTCCTGGGTCGGATACCGTTATGGGGACTCTCTGTGAATTACACAAACATACCCTAGTATATCTTCGCTTACTTTGATATAGCACGACGGTCAGGCGGGAGTTGAGTGGGCAGTAAGGACACTGGAAGCAGAACTTCGGGTGGCGATGGCGCTAGCGGGATGCAGGACATTGAGTGAGATTTCGCGCTCGCATCTTGCTGTCATTGGGTCGAGTGGTATCCTGTGCCGGTTGTAAAATGATTCGAGATCGGTAGGTCAAGTGCACAGCGACGTCGTTGGATTCTAGATATTTCGACCAGAAAAGGATGCCGTAATAGTGCACCAAGATCCACTCGGCTTTGCACGTATATTCTCATGTGAAACATGCTCGAAAGGGAAAACCGAGTGGTTAAATAAGAGTTTACGCGTTAATACCGCCATTCTGAGAGTCGCTGCAAGATGTGCTCGTAAAGTAGCGTCAACCCACAATAAGATCTGTTTAAACTCCAATCCAGCGTCAGCAGCTACAATGAGGCTTCTCAACACATGCATGAAGTAGTCTGAATCTGCTATTCGAATCCTTTCAATTTTCACATTGACCTATTTCATAACTATCTACTGTAGAAAGTCACCTCCGGTCTCTTTGAGAATCATGTCGTACTCAGGTTTGAACTGAGTGAATAAGACTGCAGGAGTACCTCCATGTTTCTTCGTGTATGAGGCTTCTTCTTCGCCAATGAAGGTTTTCTTCAGACCATTCGCCGCTGCCGAATCCGCCAGTATCTGTGATTGACAGACTCTCTCAAGAGCGATGAACAATCCGGCTGCCTCGTCTACTGTGCCTCCGCAGGTAAGATTGCTGTGTGATGGCAATGTAAGCCTTCTACTCTGTAATGCCTGGATTCATCAACCGACTTACCCATGGTTTTGCAAGATGATACTTCTGTTCTTTGGGCCTAACGCCTGCGCAATCCGCTCGCCTTCTTCCTTTGCAAGCACAATGCCACCAAACCCTTCATAAACCGATAGATCATCGTGAAAGTAGCACGAGTCCTGGTTCAGCATCTCAATCGGTTTTCCAAACGAGGACCACGCCCGTCCGTAAGGCGTGTGAGTATGGCACGCTGCATGCACATCAGGCCTCGCCTTATGTAACGCAGCGTGAATCATGAACCCTGCGCGATTTACCTTAAAGGGTGTCTCCGTCAACGCTTCGCCCTCTTCATTGACAAGAATGAGATCGCTGGCTTTGATCAAACCAAAGTGCACAGAGTATGGGTCAACGCTTCAATCAGCAGAATCCAGTGTTCGGTTGCATGCAACTCACTGATCCAGAAACAATCCGGTCGCACAGGATCACGGAGACTGATATGACCGCCTGCACCATCAGAATATCCGAGTTTCGCAAACACGCGGAAAGCAGCGGCCATGTGCTCCTTGGCCCATTGTCGCTCTGCAAACTTGTTCTCGAACGTTGGGATCACCCAAAGGTCGTTTATGAGTGATTCTTTTGGTTTAATTTCGAGCCGCAGGGTGGTGGGCTGCTCCGAAGAAGTCTCAGTAAGAGTACCGGAAGACATTTTTGAAACTTTGCTAGTAGTAGCAATTGTCGATATTCCAGGAGCCCGTAATTTTGCGATATGGTTGAAGGAGACAGTACCACGTCAATACTGGTGATGGTTGGGTAAATAATAAATTGATCCAATGCCATTCTTTCCCATGACCTTGAAGGTTTCCGCAGCAGTCAGGAGAATCAATTGGATTACGTTGCCCAGTCATGGGCGTAGTCCTGCATAATGTCGGCTTGACCCGACTCGGTCCGAATCTACCGAGATAGGCTAGGAACATCCCGATGGTAGAGACATGCTCGGATGCACTCCGGATCAGCCTAAAGTTATTTCGGAACTAGATCCGTATCGGAAAGCTGACCTATTCTCGCAAAACACTCCCTAGGGAAACGGGGGTAACGCTAAGTAAGCATTGAATTGAACTCAAAAACTCTTCGCACTCTTGACAATACACTTGATAGTATCTTTCTAGACAATTTCGAAGACATTACAAAATGACGGCAGCGCGAGAGCCAAGTGCAAAACCTAGAGTGCTTTCGTTTGGGCCTCTCTCCTGGAGCGACCCAGCAGTTCTCGAAGAGTTCGAAACATTATTCGAAGTGCATGTAAGTTTGATATCAGAGTTTTGAGAACCGCAAGTTTGACAATTGCTAGACCATCCAACCCACCGACCGTCCAGGCACTTGTGACAAGGTCGCTGCTGCTGCCAAAACCCATGGTCCCTTCTTTGGTGCCATCATCGGCATGAAAAATGGCGCTTACGAGAAATTTGATAGTGGCTTATTTGGCGCACTCCTGCCTACACTGAAGATAGTGGCATGCGTCAATGCTGGATACAGCGAGTTCGATCTTGGATGGTTCACCAAGAACGAAATTTACGTCACGAACACGCTTTACGCCGTCGCAGAACCCACTGCAGACATCACCATCATGCTCATTCTTAACACTCTGCGAGATTTCTCGAGATATGAGAGGAATGTGAGAAGTGGTGCATGGAAAAATGATCCAAAGGTGCCACCCAAAGATCCGAACGGACTTTTGCTTGGAATTATAGGAATGGGAAATATTGGAAAGGTAAGCTTTGTCCCATCCATCAACAACTATGACTAAAGGACACTCTGTACAGCACGTCGGTAGAAAAGCGCAGGCTTTTGGAATGAAGGTCCAGTACTTCAATCGCACACAACTCAAAGAGGAAGAGGAAACCTCGCTCAATGTCCGATATGTTTCCTTCCAAGATCTGCTCAAAGGATCAGACGTTGTTTGCATCAATTGTCCCCTCACTGATGAGACGAGAGGCATGATTGGCGAAGCAGAGATATCGAGCATGAAGGATGGAGTATTCTTGGTCAACACTGGACGAGGTCCAATTGTGGATGAGAAGGCGCTTATAAAAGCGTTGTGGGCCGGTAAGATCGAGAGAGCAGGACTAGATGTTTTCGACGACGAGCCTAACATCAAGTATGTATTTGAAGCTACTAGGTTTTTGCCATTGCTGACACTGAAGTAGTCCCTTCTTTCGAGCGAACGAGAGATGCATCGTTCAGCCTCATATGGGATCCTTCACAGATGTCGCTTGGAAAAATGCGTATCATGAATGCTTGGTCAACGTATCTGAGCTTTACTTGAAAGACAAGCCAGTGTCGCCAGTGAATATCATTTGAACCAATCAACGTACAACGTGGTGGAATCAACCAACATTCCCGCATGCTTCGCCGTGAAAGTTAAATTGCCCGAGAACCTTCCTGAAACATTGCTTGCGAGCACCGTATCTACATGCAACAAAAATCAACTAATCAATCACTGCTACGCAAACGGCACAGAATATAGTCATGTCATGCAATTAATCTTCAATTCAAAGTGGGCACTGAAATTGAAGGTAGCTCTAGGTTACTAGTGAGTAATGACACGCCATCAATCGCGTGGCAGCCCTGGAAAGTATTAGCACAAACACAAAAGGACAATGTAGAACGTAAATTCACAGTTTTATGAACAGAAGCTACGATGTTCCGCTCTACAATTTCGCGCTATATCTTTCCCGCTATGTTGCCTTGCTCTTTTGGCTACTGACTACCTCCCAAATACATGACAAGCTCCGTAAGTGTCACAGATCCGTTTTCCAAGCGCTCTGGTGAAATTTCGAAAGACAGATCATTGCGCTTACTCTTCTGCCTCAATCTCCCGCATAGCTTTGGTCTGATACATTGGTAGGTATCGGAAGATGAGCGGAAGAGAGCATGCAAGGATGGTACCCACGCCAAGAAAGGTAGAAACTGTAGCAAAGCCCTTCGTGTACTTTGGTGCATCGGTACTCGGCCAAAGATATCCTCCGTATATAGACGAAATGCTGCCCATGCAGTTGATGAATGCGATGACCACCGCTCGCTTCTCAGCTGGATGCTTCATTGTCTCGGAAACCCACGCGAGGATCAAAGGTAGTACTGTGTAAAGTCCGGCGATGTAAAAGCAGAGAAAGACGTAGCGGACGACGTCATGTTGTGACGAGAGACATACGATTGCGCTAACGAATCCCAAAGAGAGACCTCCGACAACGAACCATTGACGATTGCCAACGCGATCGCTCAAGCTCGGAATGATGGCAAGGAAGACTATGCCGGTAGCCCCTATCATATCAAGTCAGTCGCTTTCCAACCATTGGTTTCAAGACTATGAGACAGCTTACAGATTGGTACCGACATCCACTGAAGCATTGTGCCAGAATACCCCATACTGCCGACCACGGTCGGAATGAAGTATGAAATCGTCGTGGCGGCATTCTGCAGCTGGAATAATACGATGAAGACATAGCAGCGAACGTCGATAAGCGCTGCCTTAACTGATTCGAACGCTGTGAGCCTTCGCTTGGGCCGTGCGACTTGCGCTTTGTCGTGCATGATGCGGACAATAGCCATCTGCCGTTCTTCTTTGGTGAGTCGATTGCTTTTGGTCGTGGGAAAATCGAGCAGAACGAAGAATGCAATCAATCCGACGCAAATTGTGGCGATGCCTTCAAGCATGAACAACCAGCGCCATCCTCTCCGTCCATTACGACTCTCGAGACCCGAGACTACGGCTCCGGCGATCAGGCCTGATGCAGCTCCAGAAGTGCAGAGTGCTGTATAGAAGAAGCACCATCGTTTGCCTTTTAGGCTTTAGCGACAGACCCCTCTATGAAGGAGAGTGACTGACCAAGTTCATTACTTTTGTACCAGCATGTGAATACATAGAGAACTCCCGGGAAGTAGCCGGCTTCGATAATGCCCAAGAAGAAGCGGCAGACCAATAATTGCTGGTATGACTTTACTGTGCTCATTGCAGTAACGACGGCACCCCAAATCTTGCAAAACGATCAGTATCAGAGTTGCTTGATTCAGTGGAGCTGTTCACTTACCACCGTTAGAGCTGGCAAATATATGCTGGGCCGGACCCTGGTGAGGATCAAGTTTGATGGGACTTCCCAACAGCAATATGCAATGAAGAAGATGGTGATGAGCATGGAGTACTGGCTCGGGTCCATACCCAGATCTTTACTCATGCCGGCTGCGTTTGCATTGCCCTGATAAGCTCTTTAGCAAGTTTCCTTACTTGACGGCAAAAGGAGTGTTGCTTACAATGTTGCTCCTGTCAATGTAGCATGCCACACACATGATCCAGAGCATTGGCAGGAGATATAAGTCAGCCTTGCGCCGGACTCTCTTCTCGACCTCGTTCTCTGGAACATAGCTTTGCAGAAGATGGTCAAGCTCGGCGTCAAAAGCACTTGTCTGCCCTGTTCCAATGTCCACTATCTCGCCCTGTGAGAAATCATCGGGCGCAGGCTCGGCGCTAGTGGGCGCGCCCTTCTTGTCGATTGTGTCAAACTCTAGTGTAGACATATTTGCGAATGAGACGAGCGGTGGAGCGAAACCGGAAAGAAGCCTTCGCGATGACAGCTCAGAGACTCGGAATTGCAAGAGTCTATAAGAAGCGTGCTAGTGTTGCTTGAACGCGTTGGTATCTTGTGTGTACTTTGCTAGTCTGCATCTCTGCATCTCTGCATCTCTGCGCCATCAAATTCACGTTTAGATAATTGGTACGCGTACGGAATGACCCGCAAGAATACAACAAGAAGGCACGGTTATCGGATAGATCCATTGCTGCTATCGCGGGATTGTTCATCCTGACGGCTCGCGATAGGAGAAGAAGCTAGGTTGCTGGCGGCCGCTAGACCCACAATTGTCCTCATTTGCGGGGTTTCGGAGCTGACATACCACAAAACGGTTGATAACGGTCAGATAAGACACTGCTCAGGAAGATGCCTATCTACTAGGCATCTTCCATTTCTTCTCGCCAGGGTGTGAATCATTAGAAAGCTAGCTCGAGGCTGAAGTCCATGCGGACTCTTCCGAACCTTTGTTTGCGGTGTTGAAACGCAGGATGTCTGATTCTCCACCATCCGCGACCGAGACACCAAGTCCGGGCGCCGGCACCAAACGACCGAGGGTATCTCATGCGTGCGAAGCATGCCAGCAAAAGAAGCAGAAGGTATGTTGTACGCGCTTCAATCTGCCCCAAAGGGTCTGACCTTTTCGTAGTGTGATGGCCAGACTCCTGCCTGCAACAATTGCCTTCGTGCAAACAGAGGTCAGTTGGCCACAGCCATGCTGGGACAGACATTGAGAGCATACAGTCTGTGTCAGCACAGATCCGGCGACCAAGCGAAGACATCCTCGCGGCTATCTCGAGTCACTAGAGACTCACAATGCGTCGCTAGAGCAACACGTCGCCTTTCTTGAAAATACTCTACGGCAGGTGAAACCTGGAATCGACATAGATGCTATTACAAGCACAACCCGCGGAAATGACGTCGACTCAACATCTAGTGACTCGGCAATCGCTTCACAGTTCGTGCTTCCATGAAAATCCTAACAATTATTGGTCACTAATTACATTATTCCTTGTTGCAGAGCTCGGGGTGGATCAGAAACTACTAATGATGAATACTCCAAGGTTGAGCTGCTCTGTTTGCAGCCTGGCGGCGAACCCCATTACTTTGGGGCATCATCGGCCTACTCGTTCAGCAAGCTCTTCTCGGCCACATTACGAGCCTGGAAACACCAAGCACCAGGTCTAAGCATGAGTGGTGTGACTGAGCCAGCGATGCACACACGTCCTCGTGCAGCAGCCATCCCTCTTCCCGATCGAACCTTTGTCACAAGACTCACGACTTCGTACTTTGAGCAGATCCATCCCCAGTTCCCATTCCTGCATCGCCCCACCTATCTAGAGTGGGAGGACAGGGTCTTCAGATCAATTGCCGAAGATGAGTCTCCAGATCCAATTTGCTTGTTCTTCGTCTATGTAGTCGCATCAGTAGGATCTTTGGCAACCCCTATCGCAAGTGAATCTCTCCCAGAAGCACTATATGCGTCGGCGGAACAGCTCTTTGAGCATGTCATGTGCCAAAATTCTTTACAGTCGATACAAGCAATTTTAGCATCGGCAATGTACTCCATTCGCTCACCAATCGGCGTTTCCGTCTGGACTCTGTCTGGTTTAGCGCTCCGACAATGCATCGAGCTTGGACTTCACCGCAAGATCGCCTGGTCCAAGACCGAATCGGATGTACTGAAGACACAGATTCGTAGGAGAGTATTCTGGTGCTCCTACAACCTTGATCGAGCAGCAGCGCTCACACTCGGCCGTCCTGTCGGGATTGCGGACTGCGAC
>Ga0247740_1000544_pt1 | contig 17886 bp, 12 predicted proteins | sample UWRJL148409B2_FD_180942 | JGI IMG/M metagenome (GOLD analysis project Ga0247740, IMG submission 180942) | Plant litter microbial communities from Arlington Agricultural Research Station in Wisconsin, United States - UWRJ-L148-409B-2 | ecosystem: Environmental > Terrestrial > Plant litter >...
ACGATGATAGTAGTAATGTAGTTGACTACATAATTATTTTTTCTTCCACACATAATATACCACACCATTCTTATCATCGCTGATAAAAAATGAACGGCTATCCCATTGCAGCACATCGCAGGGGCGGCCATAGCGTTTGTCTTCGGTAGTGCCTTGCAGGAAGCCAGTAATAATTTCACGATAGGTGCCATTGGGCAACATTTGCACCACCGCATTGCCCCGTTGCCGCCATACACTGGTGCTGCCATGCAGTGCGGTGATGAATGAATTATTGAGCAGGCTATCGGCAAAGCCGGTAAAAAATTCAAATCCCAACGGAGCTGAATGTGCTTTAATGCCCCACTTACTTATTTGTGGTCGTTTTACATAGGCAGGATGAAGAGAGTCTTTAAAATCAGGGTCGGCAATAATTTGCTTTTTGTATTGATAATAATAAGGCCAGCCATAAAAAGCATCCTTCTCTATTTTCATTAATTGCTCTTCTGGTTTATCGGGTCCACGGTTATCTCTTCCCATATTAGTGGCCCATAGCTCATTGTTAATCCATTTTATACCTACAGCATTTCGCAGGCCACGGGCATAAAATATTTTATTACTGCCGTCCAGGTTCATCTCCATAATGGTGGCACGCACTTCTTCTTTTTCTATACAGGCATCGCAACTGCTGCCGGCACTTACATATATTTTGTTGTTATGAAAAGCAATACTGCGGGTAAGATGCCAGCCCCCATATTTATAACTCAATCCATAATCGGGGAAAGTTGCAATTTGTGTGGCCGCAGAAGAAGGCTTTTTATCGACAGCCGAATATTTATAATAAGTGAGTTGATGTGTTTCTGCAATATAAATATAGTGCTGACCATTGATGGTTATAAATACTACCTGATTAGGGTTGTGTAAATTTTCTAAATAGGTTGTTACTGTTGAAAATTGTTTGCTGCTATCATCCCAGATTTCCAGAATATAAATTTTGCCTTTTTTGTTATCCGTTTTATCGTACATATCGGTAACAAACAATTTTCCATCAGGGCTTTTGGCAAAAAAGCGGGGACGCTTTAATCCTTCTGCCGCTACACTTATTGTATAACCTTCAGGAATTTTTAGTTTAAAAGAAAGTCCATTCTTCAGCAATATAGATTGTTCGGTAAAGCGAAAATTTCTTTGAGACAGAGAAGGAAGTGAAAGAAGCAAAGAGAAGAACAGACCAATTTCTTTTAATCGCATAGTATTACTTAATTGACAATATCTCTTCCAGAAAAATTCTTTCATTACTCAACCGCGGCACCTTATGTTGTCCGCCCAATTTTCCCTTACCCCGCAACCATTCTGTAAAGGTTCCTTTTTTTACGGCATGCACAATTGGTAACCGCAGCGCAATACTTTTATGCCGCTTGGCTTCATAATCGCTGTTGATGCTTTGCAGCGAAGTGTCCATAGCACTGGTAAATGCTTCAAGGCTTTCTGGTTCTTTATCAAATTCAATGGCCCACTCATGTGCACCATTCGAGTTGTCGGAAAAATATACCGGTGCTGCTGTGTAATCGCTTACTACCGCTCCTGTTTTTTCGCAGGCAGTAGCAATGGCTTTGTCAGAATTATCTACAATTACTTCTTCGCCAAAGGCATTCATATAATGCTTCAACCTTCCCGATACTTTTATGCGAAAGGGTGACAGACTTGTAAACTGTATCGTATCGCCCAACAGGTACCGCCACAATCCGCAATTGGTACTTATCACCAACGCATAATTTTTTCCCAGCTCCACATCCTGCAGGCCTACGGTTTGCGGATTTTTTTTACCGTACTCACTTGCCGGCATAAACTCCATAAATGTACCATGGTCTACAAACAATAACATACCATCTGCATCCGGCGTATCCTGTGCAGAAAAGAAGCCTTCGCTTGCATTATATAAATCGAGATAATTTATTTTTTTACCAATCAGTTTTTCAAACTGTTCCCTGTATGGTACAAACGAAACACCGCCATGCATATACAATTCCAGCGATGGCCATACTTCGGCCATTGTTTTTTTACCCGTTATTTCCAATATGCGTTTAAATAAAATCAGTGTCCAGGTAGGTACACCCGATATAGAAGTTACATTTTCTTTAATCGTACTCTCGGCCAGCTTTTCAATTTTGCTTTCCCATTCATCCATCAGTGCAATGCTAAGGTCGGGGGTACGAATCCAATGTCCCCAGAAAGGAGTGTTCTGTAGCAACACTGCACTAAGGTCGCCGTATTGAGCTTCATTGTTTACAGGGTTCACACTATGGCTGCCACCAATTACCAATCCTTTGCCGGTAAGTAATTCCGACTCAGGATTAAATTGATAATACATCGTTAGCACATCTTTCGCAGCTTTAAAATGACTATCCTGCAAACTCTCATCGCTGATAGGAATGAATTTACTTTTTTCACTCGTAGTACCGCTGCTTTTTGCAAACCAATAGATAGGTGTATTCCACAATACATTTTGTTCGCCTTGCATCATGCGTTCGATGTAGGGTTTCAAATCATCGTATTCATGTACCGGCACGGCCTCTTTAAACTGGCGAACATTAAACAGTTTTGAAAAATTATATTTCCGGCCAAACTCGGTGTATTGTGCAGACGTTACCAAATCCTGCAGCACTTCCCGCTGTGCATCCTGCGGATTATTTTTCCATCCGTCGATACGCCAGGTGCGCATACGGGCCAAAGAAGATATAGCCGGACTCAGCAATTTCATAATGCCGCAAAGTAATTAATAATTAATAATGAATAAATAAGAATTGTTCTAAGTGCAGGTTTTCTAAGTATTATGCAAGGTTCTTGATTTTTTGGGGTTGAAATTTCGGGTTTTTTTGGAATTTATTAGCCAGGCTGCATTGCTACTATCAGCTGTGGTTGCGTCGCACACTTGTACTGCAGTAATTCTATTCGGCATTTTGCAGTACCCCGATGTATTTTTCGGGGTACCAGTAACACGGATGAGCAAATTGTACCACCCAGCTTATTCTGTAAGTATCATGTAGGGCATACCTAAATGGCTTTCATCCAATTCGGGAAGAAAATTAAAACAGAAACATTGTTCCGTAGGAACATTTGGTGGGTAGAAAGAAAACACGAGACGTCAGCGGCGTTCCAGCGGAACGCTTGGTGCAAAAATGTAGCATCAGACGTTCCGCTGGAACGAATAAAAAATTTCTGATTATTGGGCTACCCATCAAATGCTCCTCTGGAGCAATAAGTACAAATAAAGACTCGTACTTGAGAGATGCAATTTTACCTGCCGTATCCAGCCGATATCTCTTCTCTCAATATTTTTCTCAACCAGTGAAAATGCAAAGTGTAACCGCAGAGGTGGGGAGGCGCAGTTGTATTTTCTCCCGCCTCTGCACCTCTGCGGTAATATTTCTCTACCTGCCGTAGGCAGCCACTATCTTTTCTCTTAATATTTCTTTCAGCTCCTCCTCACAAAACGCATGCTTTACCGCTTCCAGGTTGCAGCGCAGAAAATGTTCCTTCTTCCAATCAAAAACTTTGGTCATTAAATCATATTCACTGCTTAGGGTAACTGGTGTAATTGCCCTGGCATCGGTACTTAAACTCATCGATACACCTTTATTATAAATTTTATCCGCCCCATGGTCTTCTATTTTGTCAAATACATTTACCTGAATATTACTGGAAGGGCATACTTCAAGATGTATATTTTTTTCTTTCAGGTAATCCAGTAACTTTTCATCTTCCGCACTTCTTACACCATGTCCTATCCGTGAGGGATGAAAATGCTGCAAGGTTTCCCACACACTATCCGCACCCCTGGCTTCACCGGCATGTGCCGTACAATGTATGTTATTAGCTTTTGCAAATTCAAAAGCTTCAATATGATTATCAATCGGGAAACCGGCTTCATCTGCAGCAATGTCAAATGCGGTAACGTAGGTGCCGGCAAACTGCTTTACCAATTGCACTGTTTCCATACTTTGTGCTGCTGAATAATGCCTAAGTGTTGCCAGTATTATTCTTGCCTGTACACCTGTTGTTTTTATTCCTTCTTCTACCGCATCGTTCACCGCTTGTACTACTTCGGTGGGTGTAAGACCTTTGGCAATATGGAGTAAGGGAGCAAAACGGAGTTCAGCATAAATTACCTTGTCGGCTTGTAACTGCTCCAGCAAATCCAATGTAACCAACCGCAATTGTTCTTTGGTTTGCATCAACTCAAATCCTTTTACTGCCCGGGAAATATAATCGGCCAGGTCGGTGCATTTGGCTGGTGCTACAAATGATTGCTGGTATTCTTCTAAAGTAATAGCAGGTTTTAATTGTTGTACTACTTTATAGCTTAAAGAACAATCAAGATGTAAGTGCAGTTCAATTTTTGGAAGTGAAAGGTAATTCATAGTGCGAAAATACATGATTGTAAATCTTAGAGAAGAAGCATTAGTTTTTATCGGATGCTCGCACTTTGAATAAAAGCATCTTACATATCTGAAAGGCTATCTGCACTGTCATGCCGGGCTTGACCCGGCAACTTTCCCTATTGCGTGATATTTGAGAAAGACACAGGGTCAAGCCCGGTGCGACCTCAGAGAGTCAATATAGTTATGTAGAGTGTGAAGTCCAAAAGTTTGCACAAGGAAGATTGTTAAATGAAAAAATCGGAGTATCCGATATTGCTCATCTGTGTTAATGTCGCTGAAGTGTGCGACGCAACCACAACTGATAGTAGCAATACAGCCTGTTACCAAAAAAATTAAATCGCAGATAAGAAAGGCAAAATTTCTTTCACACTTATTACCTGCCGGAAATTTTCATGTTCAATAGTTTGCTCCACTTTTTCGTGCGCCCAGGTAGTGTGGTAGGGAATATGTATGGCATGACCACCAATGGCCAGCACGGGCATTACATCCGACTTGAGCGAATTGCCAATCATTAAAAATTCTTCGGGCTTTATGTCGAGATGTTTGATGAGTTTCTGATAATCTTTTTCCTGCTTATCACTCATTATTTCGATGTGATGAAAATAATGTTCGAGACCGGATTTTTTTAGTTTGCGTTCCTGGTCCAGCAGGTCGCCTTTGGTAGCCACTACCAGGCGATATTCTTTTTTTAGTGTAGCTAATACCGATTCTATTTCTTCGAGTAGTTCAATAGGTTTTGCCAGCAACTCTTTTCCGTATTGAATGGCTTTATCAATTATTTCTACACTTGCATTGTTATTGGAAACCCGCAGGGCAGTCTCCACCATAGAAAGCATAAAACCTTTTACACCGTAACCGTACAATACCAGATTATCTATTTCAGTTTTGTATAATTCTTTGGCTACTGCATGTGCCGGCATATAATCTTCCAGCAGGGCACAAAACTTATTTTCTGTTTCCACGAAGTAAGGTTCATTCACCCAAAGGGTATCGTCAGCATCGAAGGCAATTACTTTGAGGGGCATAAATAAAAATCTTGACTTTGCTTATTTAGCTTCCATTTTTGTAAGAACACTTTCATACTCAGGATTCTTTACAAGAAGCAATAGCCGGTTTAAAATAGAATTTAAATTGCCAAGGTCGTTTTCCAGTTTATTAACAGCAGGATGATAGGCAATTGCACGACCACCACGACCAACATAACTTAGTGCCGATAATATATAACCATTGGGCTTATAATCTGATAGTTTTATTAAAGGAAGTGCAGCCGCTTCTGAGGATACTTTGGCAGATGCGGAAGTAGCTCCGTACTCAACAGCAGCTTTTTTCAATTCTGGTAAAAATGTGGAAAGGTCTTTCAATCCTATCTCTTCCGGTTTTGAAATATTTGAAATGTTTATCGGCAACTTTAAAATTTTATTGACCATTTCTAAAGCACTCTCCAGTGAATAGGCCAGTAGTTCGGGTGTAATGGTTTTTGAAGTACCCTCATTGTCGCCTAACCAGGCAGACTTTGCTTCATCATGCAACCAATCTTTTCGCTTCAATTCAAAATTTCTTCCGAGATACAATCTTTTCACTTCATCATCTTCTGCCAACTCTTCGGCGGTGCCGTGCTTAAATATTTTTCCTTCAATCAGCAGGTAAGCTCTGTCGCAGATAGAAAGTGTTTCCGTTACGTTGTGGTCGGTAATCAAGATACCGATGTTTTTATATTTCAGTTTGGCAACAATGGCCTGTATGTCTTCCACCGCTATCGGGTCGATACCGGCAAAAGGCTCGTCGAGTAAAATAAATTTCGGGTCTACCGATAAGGCACGGGCAATTTCTGTTCTTCTTCTTTCTCCACCACTCAATACATCACCATTGCTTTTGCGCACATGTTGCAGGCGAAACTCACTTAACAGCGACTCCAGCTTTTCCTTTTGTGCTTTTTTGGAAAGTTTGGTCATTTCCAGGATGGCAGCAATATTATCTTCCACACTCAGCTTACGGAAAATGGAAGCTTCTTGTGGCAGGTAGCCAATACCCATCTGCGCCCTTTTGTACATGGGCAGTTTGGTAATGTTCAAATCGTTCAGAAAAACATCGCCCTGGTCGGGTTTTATTAATCCTACTACCTGGTAAAAGGAGGTGGTTTTACCAGCACCATTGGGGCCGAGCAGCCCTACGATTTCTCCCTGGTTTACTTCTAAGGATACATCGTTTACAACCGTTCGGCTGCCGTATTTTTTTACAAGGTTCCTGGTGGTAATTGTTACTGACATGGATGGCAAAAATAAGGTTTTAATTGAGTGCAGAGTCCCGGGTCATTCATCGGCGGTGAAGGCATTTACAGTTTTAGTCTTTCTTTTAGTTTTAACAGGCTGAAGCAGGTAGGTTTTGTTTTGTTTGTGTTACAGCGTAAGTTTGCAGCCATTATTAATTTATGAAAGTAACAGACCATATAGCCCAGGCAAAAGACACCCTGGTATCGTTTGAGGTATTGCCACCGCTGAAAGGAAAGGGGATAGATGCATTATACAAACACCTGGACCCATTAATGGAGTTCAAGCCTTCCTTTATCAATGTTACTTATCACCGCAGCGAGCATGTGTTTAAGAAAAATGCAGATGGAAGCTTTGCGAAAGTAGTGGTTCGTAAAAGACCAGGTACAGAAAGCATTTGTGCGGCCATTATGAATAAATACAGCGTGGACACAGTGCCGCATCTTATCTGTGGTGGCTTTAGTGTGAATGATACGGAAGATGCATTAATCAATCTCCGCTACCTCGGTATTGATAATGTATTGGTACTTCGTGGCGATGCTGCTAAAAACGAAACAGCTTTTGAAGCAGAACCGGGCGGACACAGATATGCCAGCGACTTACTGAAGCAGGTAGCTAATCTCAATCATGGCATTTACCTGGAAGATGAATTGAAAGGAACCCATAAAACAGATTTCTGTATTGGTGTGGCAGGTTATCCGGAAAAGCATTTTGAAGCACCGAACATGGATACCGATTTGCAATACCTGAAAGCGAAAGTAGATGCAGGTGCAGATTACATTATTACACAAATGTTTTTTGACAACGCTAAATTCTTTGCGTTTGAAAAGGCTTGCCGGGAAATAGGAATTACTGTTCCGATTATACCCGGGTTGAAACCTATCTATACTAAAAAGCAATTAACCGTATTGCCCAAAACATTCTCCATAGAATTGCCTTCTGATTTAAGCACTGCTGTTTCTCAATGTAAAACAGACCTTGATGTAGAGAAAGTAGGAGTAGAGTGGTTGCTGGCCCAGTCGAAAGAATTGAAAAAAGCTGGCGTACCTATTTTACACTATTATACTTTAGGAAGACCATTGATGGTGGTGGATGTGGTGAAGAATTTATAAAGGAAGCGTTTAAAAGTAAAGGAGAAAAAGGGTTTATCGAAGTTATTGCTTCGCATTCTTTTTCTCCTTTTGTTATTTATTGGCAGGAGAAATACCCGATAAAAAGAAAAAGAGCAAAATCAGGTTTTCCCGATTTTGCTCTTTTTTATCTCTTTCAAATTCTTAACTTCTATTTAGAAATATTACTCAACACTTTCTGATCTACTACCACAGGGTATTTCTTTTTTAATTCTGCCGTCCATTTGTCTTCTAAGAGTGTCTGGTAATCATTTATCACCAATCCCCTTGCTTCACTGAAAGTACGCTGCATGGGTTGTGGGTAAGCTTTTATTACATAAGCGAATGAAGCGGTATTATCAGTTTTGTTTACCAAGGGTGTGGTAATCATTCCTGCCACCGGAATTGATTTATTCAGGTTTGGCAATTGTGTCCATTCATAGCGGGAAGAATCGGCTATTACTTTTTCTGCATATTGATCTGACAGGTTGCGCCAGTCAGCCGGTGTTTTCTTCAATTGCTCATATAGCTGTTTAGCTACTCCTGCATCGGAGCAAAAGAATACCACCGCATCGGCACTTTGTTTCCAGGTATAAGAAGATTTATTCTTATTGTATAAAACCTGCAGGCCCGCAGAATCTGTTTGTGCCTTGTTCCAGATTTCCTGTTGCATTATTTCAAAGAAAAGATTGCCGTCTTTAAATTCCGTCATCTGTGTGCGGAACTCTTCATTAAAATCTTCCAGGTGTTCCTTATAGTAGTTACGTAGTTCTGCTTTTATATAATTTTCTCTAAGCTGTTCCACATCAAACAAAGTATTGCTGCCATCTGTTTTATAACGATTGTTTCTCGAGTAGTCGATAAAATCCTGGGCTTTGTATGAAGAATTGCCAATGGAAAACAATACTGTAGCAGGATCTAAAGGCTGAATAGTTGCTTTTTTGCCATCCAGCAAAGTATCAGCCAGTGCAAATAGGGCAGTATCATTATAAGCTTTGCGCTGCAGGCCCACTTTAGCAATTACTTTATCATTGATAAAATTGTCCGATACTTTCCAGCGGCTATCAGTAGACACCAATACACGTAACTCTTCTTCGTTTTTTTTGTTTTTTGGATCGGTTACTACTGGCAGCAGGGCAATACGTTTTAAAATATGCCAACCATGCGAAGTAAGAAAGGGTTTGCTTACAGCCCCATCCTTTGGTAGGGACCACAATACTTTTTCAAAGGCAGGATCGTATTGTCCCACACTTATATCCGGCATAATACCGTTATTGGCCGCACTGATATAATCATTACTGAAAGTAGATGCCAGGTTATTAAAATCGCCGCCCGCAATTATTTTTTTATACAGCGAATCAGCTTTACCGGCTATTTGTTTTTGCATGGCCGCATCAGCACCAGGAGGAATAGCTAATAATATTTGCTGGGCCCTTATTTTTCCTAATGCTTTTCTCTCGCCTATGTTTTTGAAAATATGATAGCCAATTTTAGATGTTACTACAGGGGAATATTTGCCAGGCGCTGTAGCATAAATAGCATTTTCAAATTCGTATGGCAAACTGAATACCGTGATAAAACCGAGATCGCCTTTATTCGTTTTTGCAGCCGGGTCGTCGGAGCTTTGTTGTGCTACGGTAAGAAAGTCTTCCCCTTTTGCCAGGCGTTTTAAGATCTCGTCTTTTTTGGGGGTAGCTGCATTATTGTCTGCAACACCGTTTCCATCTTTAAAGGAAATAAAAATACTGCCTATATGTATATCTTTCTGGCTGCGGTTAAAAGCTTCTTCAATCAAACGACGGCTCATTTCCTGATCGTTCATATAATTATCGGCAATCTGCGAACGCAGGTTGGCTACTTCCATTTTTATCTGCGATAAGGTATCGTATCCTCTTGTATAGGCTTCCTTAATTTTTAACCGTGATTTGATGTATAAATCAAGGTAATCATTAATAGCCTTTGCTTTATTGTTAAGTGGCTGTGTATTGTTTTTATGAAAAGCCCGTAAAAATTCTTTGGCATCGGCTTTATAAGGGCCGTAAGTAAAAAGTGTTTGAGCAGAACTTGCTGTACTAATGCCGATAGCAGTAATAGCGGCAAATAAAATTTTCTTGTACATGATATTGGTTAGTATTTCTTTTTATGGTTACTTGTTGCAGCTTATTGGTTACTGATTACGTATTTAAATTATACTCCCAAGCAGTAGCCGGTAAACCGCCTATTCCCCTTTCATTTTCAGTTGCAGTACTTCATCAATCTGTTGATAGCTCAATTTTTTGGCTATAATTCTTTTATCACCATCCAGCAGGTATAGCGTAGGAAATGTTTGTACATCGTATAGCTGCGAATAGCCCGGTATGCCAGTACTGGTACGTACTTTATCCGCTTCTTTCGAATAATACACATTCGTCCAATCCTGCAAATGTTTTTCGTTGATAAAATTGGTCCAATCTTTTTTAGTGCCATCAGTTTCTTTGGCAACCGCATACATTTTCAAACCGGCGGCTTTCCATTTGGCAACATAAAAAGAATCCAATTTTGGCAACACTTCTTTACAATGGCCACAGGTGGGGTCCCAAAATACTACCACTGTAAATTTAGCTTCCTGTGCATACAGCGATTTTTTATTGCCTGCCGAGTCCGGTAAGTCAATATCCTGTGCCGGTGTGCCCATAATATTCGCCATCAGGTTATAAGCCCTCTCTGTAATTGTTTTCTTCCCTTGCTCATTCAGCCACGGATAGGTTTTGTTATTAAAGTATTTTTCAAACAGGTGTACAAACACCATGTCTTCCCACATATATTTTTGTACGAGGTAGCGGTTTACAAATTTTACCAGCAAAAAACGGTTCATTTCATCGTTGGCGGCTGCATAGCTAAGCATCCAATCAATTTCTTTGATGATAGAATCAGGCTGCGGTGCTACCAGCTGTGTAAAATATTTATCCAGTTTGTCTTCAAAAAAAGTAGTGTAGGCAAGGCGGCCATCCCAAAAGCCTACGCCGTCCCAAAAATGACTTTTATAATAATTGTAAGCAGCTAGTGAATCATCTTTTGTTTTCGGATCTTTCAGCACACCAGTAAGCACCGGCTCTTTCATGGAAACCAGCAAAGCCGTTAAAATATTATCGGGATTTTTTTTAATGATATCATCTCTATAGCTGGCCACAGTTTGATCCAGTTTGGTAAGCGCATCCAGTAGTTTGGCAGAATCTGTTTTGTTAGTTGCTGTTGCTAATTGCTGCTGCAGTGCATAGATCTGTTGCCCTTGCAAAGCCATGTGCTGCTGATAACTGCTGAACAAAACATTGTCTGGTGAGTTTACAAACTGAGCCCCCTTAGCGATGGTAGCTGTATCGGCAATGATGGAAAAACGTTGTTGTTTATCTACCAGTATTTCAAAAAAGCCAGCCTTACCGGGATAGCCAATCAGGTAGATACCGCCCTGCAATTTTTTCGGGCCTTTAAAAACACCTTCACTGTTGCCATTTAATTTTACCGAATCGATAATGGGGTATTGCTTGCCAAAATAATGGCCCAGGTAAATGTATTGGTTCTTAAAGGGCTTAAAGGTTACTTTAATTTCATAGCCCGTTTGTGCAAAAGAAATGGCGGCGAATAAAAGGCTGAAAAAGGCGATATATTTTTTCATAGTGAGTAAAATCGGTTAAAGGTATAAAAATCAGGGCAAAAGCTATAGGGTAAAGGGTTTTGGCTTCGTTAACGGTATGTAAAAGCTGCGGGAAAGCTGTAAGATTTGGGGTTTAAGGCGTAAGGTTATTGGGTTCGTATCGACTTTTGTGGTTTTAGAGGGGTTGTAAGTCAAAAGTAAAAATTCAAAATTCAAAATCTTCCGGTTTTGTAAAGCTTTTGATTGCCAGATTTTTATTTTGTTTCCAGCTGCAGTGCTACTATCATCGTCCCTTGTGAAGCGAAGCGAAATCCCGATGAAATCGGGGCGGAGCATTTTGGATATTCATACAAATAATTGGACAAGCGACGGTGCTACTATCATCGTCCCTTGCGTCGCACACTTGTACAAAATTAACACGGATGAGCAAATACAGTTTCACGCAGAGGAAAATACAGAGTACACAGAGATTTGTATTTCTCTGCGTCCCCTGCGTTCTCTGCGTGGGTTTGTATTTGTTGAGCAGCGAACAGAACGATGAAGTGTGCGACGCAACAGACGATCATCCGTGTTAATGTCGCTTGTAAACAAACTGTATTAATAAAAAGCTGATTGGCTGCTTATAAATTGTACATCCAAAACTATAAAGACCCTGACTCAAGACTCCCGACTCAGGACTCAACACTCCTCACTCCCAATTCAAAACCTTAGTTTTGCCCCGTGAAAAGAAAAAAGAAAAATATAGTACTCGAAAAATTGCTGGTGGAAGATTATGCCGCCGAAGGCAAATCGCTGGCCCGGCTGGATGGTAAAGTAATTTTTATTGAAGGCGTAGTGCCCGGCGATGTGGTAGATGTGCAACTGATGAAAAGCAAAAAAGATTGGGCCGAAGGAAGGCCGCTGCAATTTCATTCGTATTCGCAGGATAGGGTTACACCTTTTTGCCCGCATTTTGGAGTATGTGGTGGTTGCCAATGGCAGATGCTGCCTTATGATAAACAACTTGGCTATAAAAACAAACAGGTAGAAGAAGTATTGAAACGAATTGGTAAAGTGCCATTGCCGGAAATGCATCCAATACTCGGTGCTGCCGAAACAAAATACTATCGTAACAAAGTAGAATACACGTTTGGCAACAAACGCTATTTACTAAAAGAAGAACTGGGTGATGAAACTATTAATGGCGATCAGAATGTAGCAGGTTTTCATGCGAAAGGATTTTTTGATAAGGTAGTGGATATCAGTACCTGCTATTTGCAGGCAGAGCCAACGAATGAAATCCGTTTGTTCATTAAAGCATTAGCCAAACAACATAACTGGACTTTTTACGACATCCGCAATCATGTGGGTTTTTTAAGAACCATGCAGGTAAGGCTTTGCCAAACCGGGGAGCTGATGATAAATGTAATGGTGGGCGAGAATGATAAAGCAAAAATTGAATTGCTGATGAGTGAAGTACTGAAGCAGTTCCCTTCTATCACCACTTTGCTGTACACTGTGAACTTAAAATGGAATGACAGCCTTTTCGACCTGGAGCCGGTTACTTATCACGGCAAAGGATATGTAGTAGAGAAGCTGGAACATTTTCAATTCAAGATCGGGCCGAAATCATTTTTTCAAACCAATACGCAACAAGGCGAAAGACTATACCAGGTAACAAGAGAGTTTGCAGAGCTAACGGGCAATGAAATTGTGTACGATCTGTATTGCGGCACCGGCAGTATTGGCATATTTGTAAGTGATAAGGCCAAAAAAATAATCGGTGTAGAAATGATAGCAGCCGCTATTGACGATGCAAAAGAAAATGCAGCCTTGAACAATTTAAGTTCAGCAGAATTTTACGCCGGCGATGTAATTGATATTTGCAACGATGAATTTTTTGCAGCGCATGGCCGCCCCGATGTTATTATTACCGACCCGCCACGGGCTGGTATGCATGAAAAGCTAACGAGAAAGATTTTGGAAATAGCAGCACCTACTGTGGTGTATGTAAGTTGTAATCCGGCTACGCAGGCCCGTGATTTAAATTTACTGGATGAAAAATATGTGGTAACGAAAGTGCAGCCGGTGGATATGTTTCCGCACACACATCATATAGAGAATGTGGTGCAGTTGAAGCTAAGAGGGTAATTAAGAATTAATAATTAATAATTGCGAAGGTCGTTTTAATTTTTCAATTATTTCTTGGGTGTAAACTGATTAACCCATTTGCCTTTTTGTATTTTCTGATAAAATCAAAGCATGAAAAAATTTACCTCAGCATTCATTCTTTTGTCTTTGTGTTTTATATCTGCAGCAGCACAGAACACAGAAGTGCCGGTCGAATTAAAACCTTTTATTACGAAAGGGTATGAAGTAATGGACTTTGCCAAAGCCGATTTGAATGGGGATAAGCTGGAGGATTATATTCTATTGCTGAAAGTACAAGGCGAAGACACACTTACTTATGAAAATTCGCTGGAAGATGCAAAGCGACCCCTGTTATTAATTATACGGCAAGCCGATAAATCGCTGAAACATATTCTTACGAACAATGAAATAGTTTATTGCAGGCAATGCGGCGGTGTAATGGGTGACCCTTACCAAAGCATTACTGCAAAGCCGGGAGAATTTACATTGGATTTTTATGGTGGCAGCAGTTGGCGTTGGTCCGAAGCGTACACTTTTCGATATGACAATGCAAAGAAAGATTGGTTTTTTCAAATCCATAGCTCCAGTAGTTTTCATGCCAGCGACCCTGATAATACAACGGATAGCTATGTAATTAATAGAAATGAAACTGGCGATATAACATTAAAGAAATTTACTCCGGACTACAATAATGATATCAGCACCTGGAAAGTAAAGGCGGCCAAAACTTATTTTTATACCAGCCCTTCTGTAAGCGCTACACCTAAAAAAGCTTATCTCGTAAAAGGAAATGAGGTGGCCTCGCTGAAGAAGTTTAAGACTTTTGTTTTTTGCTCTTTTACTAATAACAAGGGAGTAACTACATCCGGGTTTATACAGCAAAAGGATTTGCAGTTAGTGAAAAAGTAAAGAAGAAAAGTATATCGCATTATACTGATACTTTCTTGAGAGTACGATAATACCTGAACCAATCTCAGCAGAAAAAAATACAGTAGGTGGGAATAAAAAAACGCCACTTACATTTGCAAGCGGCGAAGTATAAAAAAATTGTTACTGTTTATTTACAGGCATCATATTCCACGCAGGCTTTTTTCAAATTGCTCAATGCATTATTTGATAAAGCACCACCGAAATCTCCATCTTTTGCCTTTTCGCTTACAGCAGGGCAATCTTCGAAGTATTTAGCTAATTTCTTTTTTATTCCCATGCCCACGCCCCAGGTAATAACTTCTTCAGAGGGGCGGATAAACGCAAGTGTGTTGGCTTCTGGAACCAACTGGGTGTTTACAAATTGTATCAGTTTTATTTTATCCGATGCATAATGTACCTGGAAAAATTGTTTTACGGGTGTACCATTGCTGGAGTTTTTTGCCATTATATAGTTCAGCGTATCGATATTAAACTTCAAACAGTTGATAGGAGTAAGTACAACGGGTTTGCCGGGATTATCCTTTGTTACCAGGTGTATTTCATTTTTCTCTTTGGCCAATACAATTTTGCCGGTTAGTTCTGTATTGTCTGCCATGGTCGCCTTGTCTGTAGCTACAGTATTGCCGGAAGCAAAAGATGCCGCTATATTTTCTGAAGCACTGGCAGCATCGCTGGTATAAGCTTTTCCTTCGAGGCGGAAATCTTTTACCGGATTGTAAGTAAGGTGTGTATTGGGCACAAAATGGCGGGCTGTTCTTTTTTCGGCAGAAGCAATATAATTTTTAAGGTTACGGGTGGCTACTTCATTTTTATCGGAAGAATCTAATTTTTGTACATAATACTTCGCTTTTGCATATTCATCCAGGCAGAAGAATACCGTAGCAAGATTGTAATAGTTGCAGAAAAAAAGCATGTCTTCTTTTTTATCCTTCGGGTTAAACTTGTCTTCGAAACCTTGCAGATAAGTAATATCGTTTTTCAATTTTTCTTTTACGATAGCTGGTTGCTCATCAGCAGTTTGCGATTTGAATACCGTTTGTATACTTTTTATATGCGCATTGTATTCATCATCCTTGTCCCACTTTCTGATCTGGAATATTTCCAGGTAGCTTTGCGAAGGATAAAAATCATACATATCCCGGATAGCGTTATTACAACCTGCCATAAAGCTTTTACTTAATTCATTGATATTTCCTGCTACCCAGGCATTGCGGTTGGTATTCATATAATTGCCAGCCTCTGCTTCCGATTTAAACTCCGGTGTTTCTACCGACCGTACATTACTGGAAGCAAACTCATTATTATAAAGAGTGCTGTTGTTTTTTGCATTCACCAGTTTATAACTGATATAATAACGGAAATTGAGAATGCGTTTGTAATAGGTTACTTTGGTTTTTACTTTATTTACTTCCTCATCACGGGTTACAGAAGATGTTTTTTCATCAATAAAAGCACAAGGGCCATATACCACGGTAGCTTGTAGATTGGCATTAGCAAACTCTACCTTGTCGTACGAAGTAAATGCAATGGCCAGGCTATTGGCATAATTATAATCCATAGTAAACAGGTTGCTGTTGTTCACTATTACATTTACACCATAAGTTTTTACCTGGTCGTAAATCAGTTTTGAGGGCAAATGGGTGTTTTGATAAGTCAGTGTTTCCCGGTCAAATTTCTGGGCAAAATTGGTGCTGGTAAAAAGCAGTAGCATTGCGGTGGCCGCAAATAATTTTTTCATTTGGTTACGATTTTTTAAAATATTGGCGACGAATATATAAAAAGATTTTAATAGAAGAAATTGCTTTCACTCAATTAATTTCTATTGCAGAAATTAAGAAAATCCTCTTAGAAATTAGCCCAATACATTCTTGTACAAAGCTTAAATTTGCGCCATGAGTAATTTTCGATTTACACGTCCTGATAGTTTTCCGCCGATTATCAAAAATCTGATTATTATTAATGTGCTTGTTTTTGTAGCGCAGTTATTATTTGATAAGCAGTTCGACCTCACTGCTAAATTGGGATTATGGCCGATTGAGTCCGAACACTTTAAGCCCTACCAGGTTTTCACCCATATGTTTACTCATTCGCCTACTATCATTTTCCATATTGTATTTAATATGCTAACGCTATGGATGTTTGGGAGGATTTTGGAAAATGTGTGGGGGCCAAAACGTTTTTTGTTTTTTTACCTGGCTTGTGGGGTTGGTGCAGCTATAGCACATATGACAGTGGCCTATTTTCAATACAAAGAAATATTGGATGCAATAAATCTATATGATGCCAGCGGACAGCCGCAATTGGCTGAACAGTTAAGAAATGCACCTGTATACGCAGTGGGGGCATCAGGGGCGGTGATGGGTGTTATGGTAGCTTTTGCATTTCTTTTCCCCAATACATCGCTATACATAATGCTAATACCGGTGCCAGTAAAAGCAAAATGGGTTGTTTTAGGATATATTCTTATTGACCTTTTCGGTGGTGTTAACCCTACTGCAGGTGACAATGTAGCCCACTTTGCCCACCTTGGGGGTGCTTTAACAGGATTTATAATTGTGTTTATCTGGAACAAAACAAACAGAAAGTCGTTATACTAAGCTAAGAGAAGGAGAGAGAAACGGAGGGAAAAGAGGCAAAACCAATTAAGGAGCTCAGTTTTCCGTAGTTATATAAATCTTTGTAATTCACTATCGACCACTCACTATTCACAACATGGCCTACCTGGAAAAAAAATACACACAACGGATGACATTAGGGCAAAGCGATAATGCCGTAATGAGGATAATTGCCATCTCCCTGGTGTTGTTTGTGGGCCTTAAGTTTATGCTGGCAGTTTGGTATGTTACCAATTCAAAAGATGTAGCGGTTGATAATTTCAATAACGAAGTGTTGAGGTTATTCATTATGCCCGCCGATTTCAATAAACTATTAATGAAGCCGTGGACATTGATTACTCAGATGTTTGTACATACCAATGTATGGGAAGTGTTTGCCAATATGCTTTGGTTATGGTGCTTCGGGTATATTATGCAGGATCTCACCGGCAATAAAAAGATCATCCCTCTTTTTTTCTATGGCGCATTGGCAGGTTCTATAGCTTTTGCTTTGGTGTATAATTTAATGCCTGCTTACCAGGCGCAGCTTCCGTATGCGGCCACCATGGGTGCATCAGCAGGTGTGGCCTCAGTTGCTATCGCCACTACTATGGTATCGCCGGATTATAGAATTTTCCCTATGATACGGGGCGGTATACCCTTGTGGGTGCTTACTATTTTTTATGTACTCTCTCATGTGTTTAGTATTTCTATCAACGATACCCCTTCCATAGCACTTCATCTGGCAGGAGCTATTACCGGCTTTCTGTTTATATTCTTTTTGCGCCAGGGTTTGGATTGGGGTGGGTG
>Ga0247740_1000545_pt1 | contig 17880 bp, 13 predicted proteins | sample UWRJL148409B2_FD_180942 | JGI IMG/M metagenome (GOLD analysis project Ga0247740, IMG submission 180942) | Plant litter microbial communities from Arlington Agricultural Research Station in Wisconsin, United States - UWRJ-L148-409B-2 | ecosystem: Environmental > Terrestrial > Plant litter >...
CGGGGCCCCTCCGCCTCGCTCAGAAAATTCTCGCTGATGATCTCGAAATAGTCGAGCTCCGGCCACGGCTCGGTCAGATCTCGATAGTAGCGAGTCCGAAGTCCGAGCCCGAGCGCATCGCGAGCGAGCGGCCGTGGCATGACGCTGAGGTTATGGCGCAGCGGCGGGGGCGCCGCCAACTGCGACGCGGTTGGTCACGACCGGAACCGCCCGCTACTCGCTCGCGAACGGATCCGAAAACGCGGGGTTGGTCACGAACTCGTCGTCAGTCAGGGCCTCGAAGAATGCGAGCACGTCCTCTGTCTCTTCTTCACTGAGCTGGAAGCCGCGGATGAGCCCGGATTTGAAGGGATTCTTGCGGCCGTCACCAGCCAGCCGTCCGGCGTCAGTCACGGTGCCCCCGGCCGAGTAGTGGGCGAGGACCCCGCGCAGATCCGGGATCGAGCCATCATGCATGTACGGCGCGGTCAGGGCGATGTTGCGCAGCGAAGACGGGCGGAAGAGCCCGCGGTCGGCCGGGTCGAACGTGACGTCGTACAAGCCTTGGTCGTTCGGTGGGTAGTCGCCCTTGCCGCCCAGGTTGTACAGGCCGTTGTTGAAGAACGGATACCGTGCCGTATCGGCTGTGGTTTTCGCGTTGTGGTAGGAAACGGTGAGGTTCGAGCCCGAATGGCAGTGAAAGCACTCCATGGTCTCGCCCGAGAACAGGCCGTAGCCCCGCCGTTGACTTTCGGTCATCGCGCTCTTGTCCCCTTCCAGATAGCGATCGAACGCGCTCTTGCCGCTCACGAGCGCTCGACTGAAGCTCGCTAGCGCAAACACGATTTTGTCGATGGTCGCGCCGCTGGTGCTATCTGGAAACGCGGCCTTGAAGCGTGCGCGGTAGGCCGGGTCGGCATCGAAGCGCGCGAGCACCTCGTCGCGCGCGCCGTCGGACACACCCAACTCGACCGGGTTGTCGCTCAAGATAGGCACCGGCAACTGATCTTCGAGGTCGCGCAGGGCGGGATTTGCCCAAGTGAGCGTAGAAAAGTACGCCACGTTCGCCAGGCCCGGGCTGTTTCGGTGCAAGCGCTGGCCGGTCGAGCCTGTCGGGGTGCGTTCTCCATCACTGAAGGCCAGCCGCTGCAAGTGACAGGACGAGCAAGACTGGGTCTGATTTGCAGACAGCCGCACATCGTAAAAGAGGAACCGCCCAAGTTCGATCTTGTTCGCCGAGATCGGGTTGTACTCGGGAATAGCAGGCAGTGAGAAGCGCTCTGGGAGCGCCAGCAGCGCGCGCACCTGCGGCTCACTCAGTGGCGTCGAAGCTAGATTCCCGTCGTTGCTCGCTTCGCCCGCGCAACCGCTGGCGCCAGTGGCAAACACGAGCGCGAGCGGCGCCGCCAGGCAACGAACAGGGTTACTCCGCGCCAAACACGGCATTCGAGGAAGCTTTGGCCGTACCCGCAGCCATGTCGAGGCCGAAATGTTCGAAGAGCTTGAGGCAATCCGGTTGTTCAGGCGACGAATGGCAGGCGACACCAGGGCCCTCTCCTATGACTTCGAACGTTTCCGAGTCGTAGATGGGCGCGATGAATCCAAGGTCGGCGAGCAGAGCGCGCAAGTCCAAGGTGACGACATCTTTCTCGAGGTCGAAGGCCTCGAGCGAGACTTGAGGCGTGTTCACGAAGTCGCAGCGGTCGCGATCTTCCAACGCCAAACCGTCGGCAGGACCGCAATCTCGGCTGCCGACATGCGCGTAGCCGTCGCCCGTGGTGCCGCGCGCATCGCTGACCGTGAAATTCATCACGAAGTGGCGGTAAGCCGTGGCCCATGTCCATTGCATTTCAGCGAGCGGCGACGGTGCGCCTTCGGGCGTGTGAGTCGCGATTACGTCCTGCATGACGGCCTGAGGGACCCCGACATCAAAAGAGATGCTCTTGACTTGCTCGATGACTGCCGTGCCCGTGATGACCTCGTTCGTCCGCTTGGTACCCTCTGCGAAGGCAATGGCGTTGCCCGCGCAGCTGCCTTCCGAGTTGCCGGTCAAGTCCACTAGGGAGACCTGCCCTGCCTTGCTCGAATATTGAAAGTCGTTCTCGTCGAGCGTGACCGGAATCTCTAGCTTTGCGTCGTTCCACAGCTTCAGGTTGCTCACGTAAAAGCGCAGATCCGACACGCCGACGCTGTTGCCGCCGTCGGACCCGAGCCCCTCGACGCGATCCTCGCAACCAATGTGCTTGCCGTCCGCCACGGCCGCAAAGCTGAGCGCGAACGCCCGCGGCGTGGGCGCGCCTCCGTCATCACTGCCACAACCGACGAGAAAAAGAGCAGCCGCGAAGCCACCGGCCCAAGTCCTGAAAGAATCGCAAGTGCGCATGTGGCTCAGCTGCATAGCAAGCATCCGTCCCGCAAGTGACGCGGTAAGTTGTCGCACGGGGGCGTCGCGACGTTGTTTCAAGCCGCGCGCTGCATTTGCCGTAATTCTTGGACGATTCGGACGTGATAAGGTCAGGCTCCGACCATGTCTTGGATCGTCGACCCCAGCAAAGACTCGACTCGCTTTCTCCGACTCGTGAACGCGCTCGATCACGCCGTGGTGTGGGAGTTCGACGATACGGACCAACGCTACACTTTCGTGAGCGACCATTCGCGCGTGGTGCTCGGCTACGACAGTGACGAGTGGGTGGCGGATCCACACCGCTTCGAGCGCTGCATCGTGCCCGAGGACTTGCCCGGCTTCCTCACGCTGATCAACAAGCTGCGCGAAGGCGAGACGAACGATTTACGCCTCGAGCATCGCTGTTTCATGGCTGACGGCCACGTGACTTGGGTCCACACCGGCGTGCATCGCGCAGACGAAGGCGGGCACTGCATCTTCCGCGGGGTGACCATCGACGTGAATGGCGTCAAAGCCGCCGAGGAGCGCGAGCGCAAGGCCAAGGAGCACGCCGAAGAAGCCGTGCGCCACTTGGAAGAGGTGATGGCCATCGTGTCGCACGACGTGCGGAGCCCGCTCGGCACGTTACTTCTGGGTGTCGACGCGCTCGAGGTCGATTCCGGCACCACCCAGCAAATTCCCATCCCGAAGACGATCAACGTGATTCGGCGTTCGGCGCAACGCCTGGCCCGGCTGATCGACGACCTGGTCGACCTATCCAGCATCCGCTCGCGGCGGCTGAGTGTGATCGCGACCGAGAGCACACCGCACGACATGCTCGAGGAGAGCCTCTCGGAGATCGCTTCGGAGGCCACCTCCAAGCAAGTCTCGCTCGTGCAAGCGCCCAGCCCCGAGCTCACCATCCGCTGCGATCCAAAGCGCATCGCCCAAGTGCTGTCGAACTTGCTCAACAACGCCGTCAAGTTCAGCCCTACCGGCGGCAAGATCGAAGTGGGCGCTCACGCCGATGCGCTAGAGGTCGTGTTCTGGGTTCGCGATGGCGGCGCGGGAATTCCGCAAGGCAACCTATCGCGTGTCTTCGACCGCCACTGGCAGGCGCCCGCCACCGCCGCTCAAGGCCAAGGCCTCGGCTTATTCATCAGCAAGGGCATCATCGAAGCGCACGGTGGCCGAATTTGGGTCGAAAGCGAGGTGGGGCGCGGCACGACGTTCAGCTTCGCCCTGCCCATCACCGGCGCGTGAGGGCACCCCGAGATTGCGCGCACCGAAGGCCCACTTGCGTGGCCGTGCGCGCCTCGGATCAGCGTGAGCTTTTGCCGCCGCCTTCGAACAGGTCGTCGAACACGCTGTCGAAGTCGTCTTTTTCGCCGACGGCGCGCGCGCTCGAGGAGACCGGCGGCGGTTCTTTTTCGAGCTGCAGCGCGCCCAGGCGCTCGCTCACGTCACGGTAGCCGGGGTCGCGCCGCGCGATCTTCTGGAAGTAGTACAGGGCATCTTGGCTCTTGCCCTTCATCTCGTACACGGTGGCGAGATCGTAATAGACGTTCATCTCTTGCTCGATCGTTTTGTCGACCGCGCTCAGCGCTTTGACGTACGACTCGACCGCGCGGTCGAGTTGGCCTTGCTCCAAGTGCACCATGCCGATCATCGCGTAGCAGTTGCACTCGCGCTGGGGGTCGCGCGCGGCGAGCTCGAACTCGTGTAGGGCGTCGGCGATGAGCCCCATTTCTTTGTACGCGACGCCCAAGTCGTAGTGCGTCGCGCTGTCATTTTCGGAGACTTGCGAGCGAATGCCGGCGCGGAATTTTTCGAACACTTGGTCGACGTCGACGTCGTTGCCAGCATTCGCGGCGCCACCCGCGGGCAGCTCCATTTCGTCGAGCGCACCCAGGGACTGGGCCACGTCGAAGTCGAGCGCATCTTGCTCTTTGTCGAGCTGCGAGCGCTCGATGGTTTGGCTGCCACCGGCCGAACCGAGCGAGCTGTCGATTTCGCGTAAGCGCTCGAGCACGAGCGGGTGATGCGGTGTGCGCGAGAGCTGCTCGGTCAGGATCGCTTTGGCGTCTTCGTACAGGCCGCGCGTGGCGAAGAAGTCGGCTTCGTCGAGCACGTCTTCCAGACCCTCGGTCCCGTATGCAGGCGCAGCGGTGGTGTCCGGCTCGAAATCTTCGACGGACGAGACTTCGTGCACCTCTTCGTCGTATTCGCCTAGCGGGCGAGAATCATGCTCGGAGCTGATCGGAAAGCTGGGCAGGGGCGCGTCGGCCTCGAACGGGTCGTCTTGGACGTCGAACGCCTGACGCTGCGTGTAGGAACTCCGACCATCGGAGTTCATGGCCTGCTCGGCGCCCACTTCTTCCAAGTCGTACGAGGGCAGTGGGGCGTCCGGGTCGTAGCCGTCACTAGACGGCGCGACGTCACGCGCAGCCTGCGGGCGAGTGACGAGCGGCGCGTCATCATAACGCGCACGGTCGGGCGCGATGTGATCGAGCATGGCCAGCGCTTCGGGGTGCTCGGGTTCGATCTCGAGCACTTCGTAAATCAGCGCTTCGGTCTGGGCGAGATCGCCGGCATCGAGATGCAAAGACGCCATGTTGAGCGTCTCGGCGATGGCCCCTTCGCGGTCGCCGGATTCGACGAGGAGCTCACGCAGCTTCTGCCGAATCTCGAGCGAGCGAGGGTCGATCTCGAGTGAAATGTGCAGCGCCTCGATGGCCTTCGGGAAAAGACGCAGCTTGCGGAAAGATTCGGCGTCGACCACCGCTTTACGCGCATGGGCTTCCGCGTCGAATGTGCTCGGGTCTGCGACCTCTTCAGCCGCCTCTTGCAAGTCGTCGACGACCACCACGTCCGGCGCGCTGGGCATCATCGGCCGCGGTGGCGGCAGCGGCTTGTGCGGGCTCGGCGCAATCTCCAACGCATCGCGCTCGGTGGGTTCGTCGAGGAACTCCACCTCGCTGTCACCGACGCTGACGGGCGCCAGTGACTCCACCGGCGGGCGCGAAGAATTGTTGCCGAGCGTGGGCGGCAAGCTCTGTAGCGCGCGCACTTGCTCGTCGTGCGGCGCGACCTCGCGCAAGTGGGCCAGCAGTTGCTCGAACAGATCACGCCGCTCACTGTCGCGCGCGATGCGCGCCATCTCTTTGTAGACCTCGATCGCTTTGGCCTCTTGCCCGATCAAGGTAAACGCCTGCGCGAGCAAGCCGAGCGTATCGAGGTTCTTCGGGTCGGCCTGAAAGCAAACCTGCAGCTTGGTCAGCGCTTGCAGGCCGTCTTCACGCGTGCCGCGTTGCAGGTAGAGCTCGGCCGCCACCCAGGCGTAACGCGCGTCGACCTTGAAGTGCAGGATGCGCTCGATGACCTTGAGCGCGTCGTCGCGGCGCTCCAGGCTGAGCAGCAGCTCGGCGGCCGCCCAAAACGAGTCGATGGCTTCATCCAGGCTCTGCACCCGGCACCGCGCCTCTGCCAAACGCAGATGGGGGAGCGGGTTCTGCGTATCGAGCCCGACCATCTTGCTGAACACCTCGATCGCTTCGCGGTCGCGGCCGGCGCGCTGCAGGCGAGTAGCCACTTCGTCGTAGGCGGCCAGTGCGTCACTCGTCAGCCCCAGTTGCGTGTAGATCTCGGCGAGCTTGGGGACGATGTGCCCGTAACGATCCGCCAAGTCAGGCGCGTGCTTTTTGATCAGCTCGCGGATCTGTTTGTAAACCGCGATCGCTTTGAGGGCGAAGCCCTGCGACGAGTAGTACTGTCCGACGCGATCGTAGGTTGCGATGGCCTCGGGGTAGGCCGAGAGGCGGGCCTGCAAGTCGCCGATCTTCAGGAGCGTGCGAGCATCGTTCGGGTCGTCTTGGACGATCCGCTGGTACTCCGCGATTGCCCGGTCGTACCTCTTTTTCTCGATGTACTTCTGGGCAGCCTGAAGTGTCTTCTCGCGATCGGATTGCTGCACGTGCGTTTTTCGCAGAGCTCGAAGAGCGTGGCTCGGTCTTGGCGCTGGCCGATGCCTCTCCGAGGTCCTAAATCCTAGGGGATATCGCTGGTTTGGTCAAGGAGCCGAGCGGCGTTCTCAAGTACTCGGAAGTGCCCGAGAGTGGAGCGGTAGGGCCCGGGCCGCAAACGCCGAACGGTCACCGCTCACCCCACATCGGCCGGCTTTCCGGCGTCTTTTCTGCCGCGCTGGGAAACGCCGGAAACAGTGCCAGGATCTACGGAGCGCTTCGGCGCTGACATGCTGAGCCTGAACGACATCGCGGCCGCACAGCTTCGCATCCAGGGCAAGGTGCGGCGAACGCCCTGCGTGGAAAGCCCCGCGCTGTCGGAGCTAACGCAAGTGCAACTGCGACTCAAGCTGGAGAACCTGCAGTTTACGGGTTCGTTCAAGGAACGCGGGGCCTGTAACCGGCTCGAAGCCATGCCGGCCAGCGAGCGTGCTCGGGGCGTCATCACGGCCAGCGCCGGCAATCACGCTCAAGCCGTCGCTCGTCACGGCGCCCGGCTCGGCGTCGCAGTCACGGTCGTCATGCCGGAGGCAACGCCCCTGGTCAAAGTGACCGCAACCCGACGCTTTGGCGCGCAGGTGATTCTGAACGGCGCCAACTACGACGAAGCGGCAGAGCTTGCGGCCAGGCTCGGTACCGAACGCGGGCTCGTTTACCTGCATCCATTCGAAGACCCGCACGTCATCGCCGGGCAAGGCACGGTCGGGCTCGAACTCTTGGCCGACGCGCCCGATCTGGACGCGATCGTCGTGCCCGTCGGTGGCGGCGGCTTGATCGCGGGCATCGCCTGCGCCGTCAAAGAGACGAACCCGAACGTGCGCGTGTTGGGCGTCGAGGCGCGACGCTTCCCGAGCATGAAGCACGCGCTCGAGAGCATTCCCCCGCCCTCACTGCCCGGCGGAAAGACCATCGCCGATGGCATCGCGGTGCGCCGCGTGGGCGAACTCACCCGTGAGCTCACACGCAAGTACGTGGACGAAATCGCGCTGGTCGACGAAGGCGAGATCGCAGAAGCCGTGCTGGTGCTCTTGGAGCGCGAGAAGACCGTGGTCGAAGGCGCGGGCGCAGTGGGCGTAGCCGCATTGCTCCATCACCGTTTCGACGAACTACAAGGCAAACGCGTGGCGGTCGTGCTCAGCGGCGGCAACATCGACGTCAACTTGATCAGCCGCATCATCGAACACGGTTTGGTGAAGACCGGGCGCTTGGTGCGTATAGTGGTCACCGTACCCGACGTCTCGGGTGTGCTCTCCGAGCTCACGCGCGTGGTCGCCGGCACGCGCGCCAACGTGCTCGAGCTGAACCACGACCGCGCGTTTTCCGGCGCAGAATTGGGGGAAACCTTGATCGAGCTGGTGCTCGAAACGCACGGCTTCGAGCACATCGACGAGGTGTGCAAGCGGCTCGGCGCCGCGGGCTACCGCTTCGCCAAGAAGTGACTCTCGAGCGCGTCGAGCAAGCCGTCGACCGTGAAGGTGCTGGCCACGACGTCCACGTGCACGCCTCGCTCTCGCAGCGTGTTCGAAGTGATGGGACCGATGCTCGCGACCGTGATGCGTGACAAGTACTCGACCGCTCGGGCACCGAGGGTGTCGACCACCGCGTTGACCGTCGAGCTGGACGTGAACAGCGCCACGTCGATCTTGCCGGCCTCGAAGTCCGCGCGCAGCGCTTCACCGGCATCCGCCGCCACCGTTTCGTACACCGGCACGACATCCACTTGCGCGCCGGCTCGACGCAATAGTTCGGGCAATGCGTCGCGCGCGACTTGGGCCCGCGCGAGCAGCACGCGCTTCGGCACACCCTGGGCGAGCACCGCCCGCGCCAAGCCCTCACCGACGAATTCTTCGGCCACGACGTCCGCAGAGAGGCCGAAAGACTCGAGCTCGGTCGCAGTTTTCGGGCCAATTGCGCCAATTTTTGCCTTGGCGAACGCGCGCGCGTCGAGCCCCGCCGCACGCAACGCGCGCGTGAAGCGCGTGACGCCATTGGCGCTCGTGAACAGCACCCACTCGAAGCTCCGCAGCTCCCCAATCGCGCGCGCCAGCGGCGCGGGGTCCGTCGGATCACGAATTTCGATCGCCGGTAGAAGCCGTGCACTCGCGCCGCGCGCGCGGATCGCCGCGGCCGTCACCCGGCCCTGCTCTGCGGGCCGGGGCACGAGCAATGACTTGCCGAACAGCGGACGATTGTCGAACCAACGCAGCTGATCACGCAGCGCGACTACTTCGCCCACGATGATCACCGCGGGATTGGTGATGCCTTCCGCGCGCACGATGCCGGGAATGCTGCGCAAGGTACCGCAAACCACCCGCTGCTCGGGGCGCGCGGCCCATTGCACGACCGCGACTTGCGTCTCCGCGCTGCGCCCACCGGAGATGATGGCCTGCATGATCTCTTCGATCCAGCGCATGCCCATGAAAATGCAAATCGTGTCCGTCGCGGTGGCAAGCTTTTGCCACGATGCGGGTGACCAATCTTTGCCCTCGCGGTCGCTCCCGGTAATGAACGTTACGCTCGACGACAACTCGCGGTGCGTGAGCGGAATGCCGCTATACGCGCTGGCCGCGAGCGGCGAAGAGACACCGGGTACGATCTCGAATTCGATGCCAGCCTCGTGCAGCGCCTGCAGCTCTTCGGCGCCACGTGCGAACAACAACGGATCGCCACCCTTCAGCCGCACCACGCGCTTGCCCTCACGCGCGAGCGCCACGAGCTCCGCGTTGATCGCCGTCTGCGTGGCGCTGTCCTGCCCGTAACGCTTGCCGACATTGCGCTTCTCCGCGTTCGGACACGCGTCGAGCAACGCGGGGTGCGCGAGCGCGTCGTACAGCACCGCGTCCGCGCGTGACAGAAGCTCGAGCCCGCGCACGGTGATGAGCCCCGGATCACCCGGCCCAGCGCCGATTAGAAAGACTTTTCCGGGATTCATATCGCGTGCCTCGCGAGCCTAATCGGGGCGTTACGTCAGGTCGAATCAGCTCGCCGGCTCTGGCCTTGCCGCGGAGGCCATGTACGACCTTGTGCGCTTTTGTGCCCCAACCGCACACATAGCCCCCGCGGCCTCGCGGAGGGGCTCAGCGCCCGCAGCTCGTGCGCGTCGCCAGATTGCTGCGGTCCACGCCGCGGTCGACGGCGGCGCGATCGTCTTCCGGGAACGGTCGGTCCGGTGCGCATTGCACTGGGCCCACAACCAATCGCCAACCAGGCGCTCAGCGCAACACCCAACCACCCTGGCGCGAAATAACGCCTGCCCCGAGACTCATTGATGTTCATCGCTATCACCCCAATAAGTGAGGGCAGGGTACGACAATGGCCGGCATTTTGCACGGCCATTCCAACGGAAGCGTGACGAGCGGGCATCCCCCGCGCGACTCAGCTGGGGGCGTGCTCGAGCGCGGTTTGCAGCGCGCTTTCTTGTTCGGCGCGCGAGAATTGCAGCTCGTGCAGGCGCGCATACAGGCCGCCTTGGGCCATCAGTTCCCCGTGCGTGCCTTGCTCGACGACGCAGCCTTTGCGCAGCACCAAGATGCGATCGGCCTTTTGCACCGTGCTCAGGCGATGAGCGATCACGAGCGCGGTGCGACCGCGCATCAGCTCCTCGAGCGCGCGCTGTAGGCGCGCTTCGGTATCACTGTCGACGCTCGCGGTGGCTTCGTCCAAGATCAAGATCTGCGCGTCGCGGTACAGCGCGCGGGCAAAGGCGATCAGTTGGCGTTCACCGGCCGAAAAGTTCGAACCGTATTCGTCCACGCGCGTATCGATACCGCGATCGCGTGAGGCGAACAGATCCAACGCGCCGATGCGGCGAAGCACTTCTTCGACCCGCGCGCGGTCGGGGTTCTCGGAGGCGGCCACGTTGCTCGCGACGGTGCCGGGGAAGAGCACCACGTCTTGCGGCACGACGGCAAAGCGGCAGCGCAGTTGTTCACGCGCCAGGCCCGACACGTCGTCGCCGTCGACACGCACGGTCCCTTGCTCGACTTCGTAGAGGCGCAACAAAAGCGCGGTAATCGTGGTTTTTCCAGAGCCGGTGGGGCCGACGAGGGCGATGCGCTCTCCGCGCCGAGCGGCAAAACTCACGTCGGACAAGATGGGCGTGCCCGGCTTGTAACTGAAGCTCACGTTCTCGAATTGCAACGCGAGCTCAGGGTCGCCCGCGGGCTTGCCTTGGCGCGCCGGGGCATCGGGTTCGACGACATCGAGCAAGCTGAACACGCGCTCGGCGCCGGCCATCGCTGATTGCAGCAGCGTGTAGCGCTGCGCGAGCTGCGAGATGGGTTCGAAGAACTGCGACAGGTACGCGGTGAACGCGACCAACGTGCCGAAGCTCACCGGCCGGTGCCCGAACGAAGCGATCACGAGCGCGAGGCAGATGGCGGCGATGGTGTCGATCGCCGCGTCTTGAATCGAGTCCCACTTGATCGCGCTCATGTTCGCGTCGCGGTAGGACAGATTGCTCTCGTCGAACTCGGCGGCGGCAGCTTCTTGCCGACTGAACGCTTGGATCAGGGTCATGCCCGTCACCTGCTCGTTCATGGTCGCGTTCATGCGCGAGGTCTTGGCGCGGATGGCGCGGAACGCTTCACGGATGTTGCGTCGAACGAGCACCACCAGCACGGCCATCGGTGGCACCGCCGCGAACGCAAACAAGGCCAACTTCCAGTCCAAATGCAGCATCAGGATGACGATGCCGACCAGCCGCACCAAGTCTCCGACCGCGCTCAGCGCACCCGAAGCGAACATTTCCAAGATCGCGTCGGTGTCGTTCGTGACGCGCGAGACCAGTCTCCCCACCAATTGCTTGTCGAAGAAACCGAGTCGCAGTTGCTGCAAGAACTCGAACGCTTCACGCCGCATGTCGGCGACGGCGCGGGCACCCGCGACCTGCACCGCGTACACCTGAACCAAGCCCAGCACCTGCTCGGCCACGAGCACGCCCGCCAAGAGCAGTCCGCCGTGGAACAACGCGAGCCGATCTCCGCTCTGGATTACGCCATCGATCGCCGAGCGCATGATCAACGGCCGCGCCAGCGCACTCACCGACGTGAGGACGATCACGATCACCGACGTCCAGAGCAACAGGCTATACGGCAGCAGGTAGCCCCAGAGCCGCTTGGTCAAGCGCGCGTCGTACGCTTTACCGAAGCGCTCCTCTTCGTGGAACGCTTTGAGGATGCGCTCGGTGCGCTTCTTGTCCGTGCGGCCGCGCTGTGCGCGCGTCGCCTCTGACGCGGCTGGCGCCACCGGGCCCGGCGTCACGGCGCCACCGCTTGTTCGTCGGTCACGATGCCACCGAGCTTGGCCAGCTCGTTCTCGATTCGCTGCTCTTCCGCAAATATGGCGTAAATGCCGCCGTTTTTGCTGAGCTCTTGGTGCGTTCCGCGCTCGACCACGCGGCCCTTTTCGAGCACGATGATCTGGTCACAGTGGGCGGCCGCAGCCACACGGTGCGTGATCAAGATCAAGCCGCGCTTTTTTCGTTGGCGATCGATGGCGTCCAAGATTGCGCGTTCGGTGCGCGCGTCGACCGCGCTCAGCGGGTCGTCGAGCACGAGTACTTTGGGCTCCGAGGCGAAGGCTGCAGCGAGGGCTACCCGTTGCTTCTGACCGCCCGAGAGTTGCACGCCGCGTTCACCGACCACCGTGTCGAAGCCATCCGGCAATTCCAGCACTTCTTGCTCGATGCATGCTTCGCGTGCCGCTTCCTCGATCTTCAGCGATGACTCGTGCTCGTCCGGCTCGTCGAGCGAGAAGCCGATGTTGCGCGCCACCGTGGTCGAGAACAAAAACGCATTCTGCTGCGCGTAGCCGACGCTGCCGCGCACGGTCGTGAGCGGTAGATCACAGACATCGACCCCGTCGAGAAAGACACTGCCGGGGGGCGTGGGTTGCAGCCGCGCGAGCAGCACCGCCAATGACGACTTGCCGCTGCCGGTGCGGCCCACGATCGCCATCGATTTGCCGGCCGGCAGCTCGAAGCTCACGTCATCGAGCACCTTGCGGCCGTTGTAGGAAAAAGACAGGTGTTTGACCTCGATTTGCCCGGCCGCGGTCGCGGGCAGCCCCGCGTTTCCGTCAACGATGTCGGGCTCGGCGCTGAAGATGTCGGTCAGCCGAGAAAACGCGGCGCGCCCGCGTTGCAAGAGGCCGATCACGAATCCGAGCGAGATCAGCGGCCAGGTCAGGCGCCCCAGCGCCCGGTAGAACGCCAAGAAGCCGCCCGCATCGAGTTCGCCGCGTAGCATCATCAGCCCGCCGTACCAGAACACGACCAGCACACCGATCGAGATGGTCGCAGTCAGGATCGGACCGAGGAAGCCGCGTAAGCGCGCCAGGGACAAGCTCTTGTCCAGGTACACCTGGTTCGTCTTCTCGAAGGCCTCCACCTCTTGGGGCTCGAGGGCGAACGAACGGATCACGCGAACACCCGCCACGCTGGACAGCACGCGCGCGCTCATCTTCCCCAGCGCGTCTTGGTTGTCACGCGTGCGCGTGTAGAAATGTTGCGAAAAACCGCGCGTAATCAAGAGAACGAAGGGCAATGGCGCGAGCGCCGCCAAGGTCAGCTTGACCGAGATCGGGAGCGTGACGGCCAGCGCGCTGACCAGCGCGAAGCCGGTGTTGATGATGTTCAGAATCCCGAAGCCGAGCAGCAGCCGAACCTGCACCAGGTCGTTGGTGACGCGGCTCATGATCTCGCCCGTGCTCATGCGCCGGTAGAAAGACGGACCGAGCTTCAGCAACCGCTCGAGGATCTCCTTGCGCAGTTCGTATTCGGCGATGCGACCCGCGTTGAAGACGACGACCCGCGACAAGACCCGCACCACGAACGCAGCCAGCGCGGCCACGACCAGCAGCTCACCGAGCGCGATCGCCTGCTCACTCTGGCCCTTCGTTGCAAAGTTGATTGCGCTGCGCATGCGCGTGTCGAACCACCACTGAAACAGCTGGTAAAGGGCAAGCAGCACGAGACCGCCGCCGTAACGCGGCGCGTGGCGATAGAACTGCCCCATCAGCCGAACCGGCACCGGGGATTGAGTAGGGCGAGCGTTGGTCACGGCGTGGGCGAAGCGGAAGCGGACGGTTATAAGACCCCACCGACCAGCTGGTAAGCCCCCCATGATTCCTCCGCCCTTTGGTCGCCCCTTGGCCGCGGAAGTCGCGCGATTCGGCCTCCCTGCCGGGATCTCTCGTTCCGTACCCCGGCTCGCGTTGCGAGTTTCCAGAGCAGCGATGATCTTGGACCGCGAGCGCATCCGAGCTGCTTTGCCCGAAGCACCGGGTCGGGAACTGGGCGTCCTTCGAGGTGCGATGCGGGGGCGCGATCGCCCACAATCTTCGATTTTGGTTGGTGGTCACGCGACCGCCGGGGCCAGCCCAGCCTTCGGCGTCGTGGTCAGGCCCCCCGCGCACCGCTAGCGTCCGAACGCTTCGCACCGCACCTCGTTGTGCCGCACGCTGCGTCGCAAAGGACGCACCGCGTACGTATCACGCGCGCGCCTGAGCGTGCCTTGGCGAAGAGGCCAACGCGCGAACAGAGAAGCGAGGCGAATTTCGACACCAGTACCTGCTTACCCGCGGGAGTGATCGTTCACGACGTCACCTCGTCGTCACCATTTTGCGTGGGGGGCCGAAGGCGAAAATGCTACGAGCAAGACCTCAGCGCATGACGATCTCGCCGCAATCGAGTGGCCGCAGCGCGAGCGCCCGGCGCGGCTCGCGCGTGGTCTGGTTGCTCGCGAGCGTAGCGATAGGCGCATGCTCTTTGATCGCGCCTGATGACCCGCATTACTTGAGCGGTGCGCCCCCCGCGAACGGCGGAGGCGGTGAAGGCGGCGAAGCCGCCGGCGATAGCGGCGCCGCCGGCGCGAGCGGCTCGACAGCTCGCGCCGGTGATGGGGGCGCCGCCGGCTCGGATGCAGGCGCGGCAAATGGTGGCGAGGCCGCGCTGATTTGCCGCGACGACCTTGCGGATTGCAATGGAGTCGCGGACGACGGTTGTGAAGTCGATCTCAGCGCATCGCACGAGAATTGCGGCGGCTGCGGCAAGGCTTTCGCCTGCACGGCGGACCAGGCCTGTGAACTCGGCGCGTGCATCTCGCTGAGCGGCTGCAGCGATGGTGGGCGGGAAGGATTCTTACCGATCGACGCCTACCCACGACTCGCCGGTTGTACCGCGAAGTGGCCCAGGGGCTCGCTACGCGCTGCGAAGACGGGTGCTGCGTGCGGCTTCGCGCTCGCTCTGTGCGCGGTTCCCGCCGACGCATGTGGTGCGGGTTGGCACGTGTGCGCAAGCCCCGGCTACGGCCCCAAGGAGGTGAGCGAGCAAGCATCGGCCGAAGAATGCGCGGCTCAGCCCGGTGCTTTCGCAGCCGCGGTGGGCGATCAATTCTGTGAGCCTTGCTCCGACAGCAGTGATGGCGCGGCCTGCTGTGGTGATGGTTGCGTGCAGCAGTATGGCAATTGCATTTACCCGGGCATGACCGCCTGGTTTGGCACGATCAACGGATACAAGAACGTATGCGGCGCGATTGAATCGAACTTCGATGGGCGTGGCGTGCTTTGTTGCCGCGCCCCTCGAGGCGTGAGCGCTCACGCCAAGCCCTGACTCCGCAGCAGCTTGTGAATCATTTGCCGAGAAACCTCGGCGATCGCGGCGGCGCGGGTGATGTTGCCGTTGGTGCGCGCGAGCAGCGCGCGTAGGTAGCGACGCTCGAAGTCGTCGCTCGCGTCTCGCCGAGCAACCCGCAGTGGTAGAAGCTCGACCTCGAGCTTGGGTGCGTCGTTTGCGCTCGCTTCCACCTCGAGCACACCGAGCGCGCGCTCTGGCGTCACCGCCCAGCGATCGACTGCGTTTCTCAGCTCGCGCACGTTGCCTGGCCAACGGTGGGCCATGAACATTTCCCAAACCGGCCCCGCCATTTCACTCAAAGCGCGAGGAGGCACCGAGCGACGCAGGAAATGCTCGACCAGCATGGGCAGATCTTGTTTGCGATCGCGCAGCGGCGGAACGACGACGTGCGCGCCGGCCAGGCGGAAGTACAGATCTTCTCGAAAATTCCCGTTCGCTACTTCGGCCGCCAATTTGCGATTGGTCGCCGCCAGCACGCGCACGTCCACGGTGATCGCGCGTTGCGAACCCAGCCGCCGCACCTCGCGTTTCTCGAGCACGCGCAGCAACTTCGGCTGCAGCTCTTTGGGCAGCTCGCCTAGTTCGTCGAGGAAGATGCTGCCACCCTGGGCTTGCTCGAAAATCCCCGCGCGTGCACCGATCGCGCCGGTGAAAGCGCCACGCTCGTGGCCAAAGAGTTCGCTTTCGACCAACGTCGGGCTGACCGCGCTGCAATCGAAGACGACGAGTGGTTTGTCGGCGCGACGACTTTCGCGGTGCAGTGACTCGGCCACCAGCTCTTTGCCAGTGCCGGTTTCTCCCTCGATCAGCACTGTCACCTCGGCGTCCGCAATGCGCGCCAGATCTGCGAATAATTCGCGCATCGCCGGAGACGCCCCCAGCAAATCTCCGAAGTGATCGATCGTGGCTTGCTCGCGCTCCACGCGGTCCGGGAGTGGAACCACGCTGACCGTGGTTTCACCGATGCGCAGATCACTGGCCCCGACCAGTGCCGCTTCGAAGAGTCGCACGCGGCCGACCAGCACGCCGTTCGTCGAGCCTTCGTCCGAAACTCGAAAGCCATCGGCCGTCGGTACGAGCGCGCAATGGCGACGGGACACGGTGGGGTCACTCAGCACCAAGTCGTTGTCCGAGGCGGTACCAATGCGGATCGGGCGGCCCGCGGTCTCACATGTGCGTCCGCGATCGGGGCCATCGATCACGGTAACGCGCGTTTTGCCGTACGAAACGATCGTGGGCCGAGACTGAGCCTGAGTGCGTTCTTGATCCATGGCAGTGGGCTCGCCAGTGTCCCGCGCACGTCGAGCGCGCGTGTGACATTCTCGAGACATTCGTCACGAACGAGCGCGCGGTTTCCGCCGCACGTAACCGCGCACTGCCAACCTCCGGTTGTCAGCCTCAACTCGTGGTTTACAGCCCGGGTCCGAAAACCCGCTGAGAATGCTTGGCACGCGCCGTGTATCTGCTCGCTGCCGTGAACCACTCGCAGCTGTTACCGCTGTGCCTGCTACTCGGGTGCGAAAGCGTCAGTCATCAACCCCGGGCGAACGGCTACGAGCTGGTGGTGCGCGTGGAGTCGGATCCGGGCTCCCCGTTGGCGGGCGCGCGCTTGCTGCACTCGGGTCGTGAGCTGGGCGTGGCGGACGCGGATGGTCGCGTCGCCGTTCGCGCCATGGGCAGCGAGGGTGAGCGCATCGATCTCGAGGTCGCCTGCCCGACCGGCTTCCACTCTCCAGAGTCTGCGCTCAGCGTCACCTTGAGGCGTGCGGCGGGCAGCGGCGAGCGCCCCGAGTATTTCGTCGCGTGCCCGCCCCTCACCCGCAAGCTCGTGATCGCGGCCCGTCTCGAGCGCGGGAAAAATCTGCCGATCCGCTACCTAGGCCGCGAGATCGCGCGCAGTGATGCCGACGGCGTAGCGCACCTGCTGGTGGAAGGTGAATCGGACAAGACCGTCGAGCTCACCGTCGACACGTCCGAGCAACCCGAGCTGCGCCCGAAGAGCCCGAGCGCGCGCTTCAAGATCGGCGCCCGCGACGACGTCGTGGTGCTCGATCAAAGCTTCCAAACGACGAAAAAGCCCGTGCTCCACTCACAGCGCCCGAGAGGGCCGGTTCGCATCCGCTGATGTCACAGAAGCCTTCACTCGCGACCGAGACGCGCGGCGCCGTACTGGTCGAATACCTGGTGATCGCGGCGTTCACCGGCTTGCTCGTGGCCGCAGGGCTCGCCAGCTTGGGACCCAAGGTGGTGAAGAACTATTCCGGCCAACGTGCCGCCCTCTATCAAGCCAATCCCTGAAACCAAGAAAGAAAATGCATATGTCTACTCAACTCAAGAAGCTGGAGCGGCTCGCTCGAGACACCCGCGGCGCGGGCTTCGTCGAGTACATCATCCTCGTCGGCGTGGTCGCGCTGTTCTGCATCGCGGGCTACCAGTACTTCGGCGGCAAAGTCACCGACAAGATCAAGGCCCAGGGCGACCTGGTGACGGGCATCAAGTGATGGCCGACGCGGGGCTTCGGTTCCTGCCGACGCCCCGCGTTTTCCTCGAAGCTCGAGGCAAGATGTCGGCAACGCAGATCGTGCTCGGTGGCCTGATGATGTTCACGGCGTTCGCCGGCTTCCTGGACTATCGCACGGGCCATATCCCCAATCGGCTGGTCGCGACCAGCGCGTTGGTCGGTCTCGCCCTGCATTTTGCCGTACATTTCATGATGCTTCGGCAGCCGGGCCAAGCGTTTGGGGAGCTATTCTCGGGCGCGGCGGTCAACGTCTTGGTGGGCGTTCTCGGCTGCTCCGCGGTGCCACTGCTTTTGTACCGCGTGGGCGCGATGGGTGGCGGCGACGTCAAATTGCTCGCCA
>Ga0247740_1000548_pt1 | contig 17877 bp, 16 predicted proteins | sample UWRJL148409B2_FD_180942 | JGI IMG/M metagenome (GOLD analysis project Ga0247740, IMG submission 180942) | Plant litter microbial communities from Arlington Agricultural Research Station in Wisconsin, United States - UWRJ-L148-409B-2 | ecosystem: Environmental > Terrestrial > Plant litter >...
CGCGGGCGTCGATGCGCAGCGAAGCGCCGTGCACCTCGGCCACCCGTGCGACGATCGCGAGCCCGAGACCGCTTCCCTCTGAGGTCGATGCGACTCTTCCCGCGGCGCGAACAAAAGGCTCGGTCAACCGAGCCACCTGGTCGCGCGCGACAACCGGACCCGAGTTCGAGACGGTGACCGTCACTCCCCCGTCGACCGCCGAGAGCGTGCTGATCGTCACGTTGCCGTCGACAACGTTGTGGCGAATGCCGTTGAGCACCAGGTTTGTCACGAGCTGGCGCACGAGGGCAGGGCTGCCGTCGATGTCGCCCTCACTGAGTCCGCTGATGACCGAGACTCCAGCGGCGTCAGCGAGCGGTCGCAGCCGCTCGATGACCTCGCGCACGAGCTCGGCCACGTCGACAGGCTCGAACTCGGGAACCTGCGCCTGGTCGAGGCGGGAGAGGGTCAGCAGCGCTTCGACGGTCTCGATTCCCCGCCGGTTGGTGTCATCGAGGCGACCGAGCAGTTGCTGAAGGTCGACGCCCTCGGGGTCGGTCAGCGCGACATCCAACATGGAACGTTCGATTGCGTACGGAGTTCGCAGCTCGTGCGACGCGTTCGCCGCAAACCGGCGTTGCTCGTCAAACGTGCGCTCAAGCCGATCGAGCATGTCGTCGAAGGTCTCGGCGAGCTCGCGAAACTCGTCTTTCGGGCCGCGCAGTCGAACCCGCGCAGCGAGCGAACCCGCGGCAACCTCGCGTGCGACCGCGTTGATCTTCTTGAGCGGGCGCAACATTCGCCCGGCCAGAAACCAGCCCCCGACGATTCCGACAACCGCGAGCACACCAAGAACCTGCCAGACGCGGGGCCATACGGCGTCGATGAGATCTGACCGGTCGGGCACGTGCACGCCGCCGTCGCTGATGTTGCCCTCTGGGATGAAACGCAGCACATAGAAGAGCAGCGCGAGCATTCCCGCGCCGGCAATAACGAGGAACACCGCATAGCTCAGCGTCAAGCGCAGGCGGGCGCTCATTCGCTGTCATCCCCAGAGACCCGATAGCCGACGCCGGCGACGGTGTGGATGAGCCACGGGTCGCCGAGGCGCTTGCGTAGCGACGAGATCGTGATTCGCACGGCGTTGGTAAACGGGTCAGCGTTTTCGTCCCAGGCCTGTTCGAGCAGCGACTCTGCGCTGACAACTCCGCCCCGTGCAAGCAGCAGAACCTCGAGCACCGAGAACTGCTTGCGCGTCAGGGCAACGAAGCGGCCGTCGCGGTACACCTCGCGGCGAAACGGGTCGAGCCGCACACCCGCAAACTCGAGAACGGGAGGCGCACCCGCCGACGGGCGCCGAGCGAGGGCGCGCAGGCGCATGACCAGCTCGCGCATCTCGAACGGCTTCGTGAGGTAGTCGTCGGCGCCGAGCTCAAACCCGCTCGCCTTCTCTTCGATGCGGTCGGCCGCGGTCAACATAAGGATGCGCAACGGCAGTCTGTCGGCAACGATGCGGCGCGCGACCTCGTCGCCATGCACGCCAGGGATGTCGCGGTCGAGAACCACAACGTCGTACTCGTTCACCGCGAGGCGCTCGAGGGCGATCGCGCCGTCACCGACGACGTCGGCAGCGATCGCCTCAAGCCTCAGTCCCGACTGGATCGCTTCAGCGAGGTACAGCTCGTCTTCCACGATCAGAACTCGCATACGGCAAGCGTAGACGCGGGCGTATATCGAAAACGTATGCAATTTGTCATACGGTGCTGCAACAGCGCACTCGGTTGTCTTGAGGCATGTCACACGCATCAACACCACCCCGCCGCTGGCCGCTGCTCATTCTTCTCGCCGTCTTGTGCGTCGTCGGTATCGCCGTCGCGGCGTGTACGTCACCGGCCATTCGCAAGGAGATCGCGGCGGTCGCCTCGACGGCCGCGGGCTCCACCTTCGAGAGGACTGCCGAGCACGGGTACATCGCAACCGGCGAGAGCATCGAGCTGAGCGACGAGTCGCTTCCGTCGCTCGCGAACCTCGACCCGGCGCTGCTCGACGCGGTGCGCCAGGCGGCCGCGGCGGCCGAGAACGACGGGATCCACATGACAGTGACGAGTGGATGGCGCAGCTCGGCGTACCAGCAGTGGCTACTCGATCAGGCCGTCGCCCGATACGGCAGCGCGGAAGAGGCGAGCAAGTGGGTGTCGACACCCGAGACCTCGCGTCACGTCACCGGAGAGGCGATCGACATCGGCCCCTTCGACGCCACCCTCTGGATGCAGAGCAACGGCCCGACATTCGGCCTATGCCAGATCTACTCGAACGAGGCCTGGCACTACGAGCTCGCGTCGGGCTATGACGGAGTGTGCCCGGCGCTGAGGGAGAGCGCCGCGGGGTGAGCCGAGCGCCACTCGAGGCCGCGACATCCACGCCAGAAAAGCGGCCTGCCGCTAACCTGTGAGCACCGCTCGACAATCATCGGAGTCGCCAGTGTTCTTCGCCCTCATCGTCACCGTCGTTTTCGTTCTGATGTTCGGCGGCATTCTGCTATTCGTGCGCAGCAATGCCTATGGCAAGACCCTTGAGCGCTCGCTGCCGCGGTCTGCGGGAATGATGCTTCCGCCGGAGCACACAGCAGAGGTAATCGGGCGAATCGTTGGCCTGACGAGTCGATACATCATCATTGGCGCCGCCGTCACAGTTGTGTACTCGATCGCTGTGCCGCTGCTCATTGGCCTCGCGCCATGGGACCTCTCGGGCGCCTACGTCGGCATGGCCGGGGTCATCGTTGGGCTCGTGGCGGGGCACCTCAACGGGTTCGCGCGCGACGCCAACCGTCGCGCGGCAAACCCGGGGCCGATCTCGCGACCGGCGGGTGTGGGCCTCGGCGATTACCTGTCGCCCTTCACCCTCGTCGCAACAGCGATCGTCGCCGTCATCGCTTTCGGCTCGCTCGTTCTCGCGCTCTACGTTCTCGTCAGCGACTTCGAGTTCGACTACGACCGCGTGACGATCAGCTCGCCCGTCGCGTCGACCGTCGCCTATGCGTCAATGCTGCTCGCGCTCGGTGCGTACGTCATTGGGATCGCGCTTGTGTTGCGCCGCCCGCAAAACGCCGTGTCGAACACCGCTCTCGCGTGGGACGACGCGCTCACCTCGCAGCTAATGTTCGCCGGCCTGTACATCACGTGCTTCATCATCGGCATCTCGACGAACCCGCTGTACAGTGCGCTCGTTCAGCAGGTTCCTGGAGGCGGAGAGACCGACGGGCTGCGCACCCTGCTGTTCGCCGGGGCGCTGCTGCTGCCTCTCACCATTTTCGGCCTCGTGATCGCAAGCGTTCTGACTAAGCCGACGAAGCGCTACATCAAGCGTTTGTGGCCGTCGCTGGCTCGCTAGCTTTGGGCCCGGGCCGTGGCTGGGGCTCGCGCCGCTGCCTCGGCCTGCCGCCTCGGCTCGACCGGCTCGCGGCTCGCACCCCGCGCCCTGAGCCCTGCGCCCCGCGTCTCGCGCCCCGCATCTCGACCGGTGGTGAAGAATTCAGGCTGACCGCACGATGGGGCGATGACCGATGCGGCCTGCAGCGCCGATCCGCGCGGCTGTGGCCCAGGATCCGCGCCATCTTCCGCCTCTCGAACGGCATCCAGCCTGAATTCTTTACGGCGCCCCGTGCGGAACTCCTGCATTTGGCGAGCCGCCACGGCATCCGCGGCTGCACATCCGCAGCCCGGCGCGCCCGCACGCCGTTCTGCAGGAGTTCTGCAGGAGTTCTGCCCGCCGCCCGCCCTTGCGCCCCAAGTTCTGTATTGCTACATTGATACAAACAACGAACAAAGGAGCACCCATGACTCCCGGAATGTGGACAGTCAGCATCACCTTCGCGCTTGTCGGCCTCGTCGCCCTCGCGCTCAACGCCTTTCCGTCGTACCGCGACTCACGGGTTGCGACGCTCGGCAAGTCAGTCGGGCTCGCCGTGCCCGCCGAACTGACCGCCGTACTCGCAGCGCGGCTGACGCGTCGCTCGCTCATCACCTGGCTCGGCTCCCTGCTCGGACTCGCCGTCGTCGTCGCGGCAGTACTTGTGGGCCTCGTCACGCCGAGCGGCGACGTCTCAAACGCCTCCGACATCTGGCTCATCGCGGGCGGAATCGTCACGGGCCTCGCCGCTGGCGCAATCGTCAACGCACTCACGCTCACGTCGGTTGTTCCCTCGGGCGAGCGCTTCGCTCGCTCGGGCGCCGTCGAGGTGAGCGACTACCTCGCCCCCATCGACCTCATCGGATCGCGGGTTGCCGTCGCGATCGGTGCCGCCGCCCTCGCGGTCTGGATCGTGCTCGCTACGACCGGCGCGATCGCGGCCGAACCGCTCGTGACGGTCGGTGTCGTCGTCATAGCCCTCTCGGGCGTGAGTCTTGTGGCCTTCGAACTCGCGACGCGACGCATCCGCGATCGCGGTCAGCCCGTCGCGTCTCCCGCCGAACTCGCGTGGGATGACGCCCTGCGCGCCATGTCGATGCGCTCGATCGCCTCCGCGCCCATGTGCCTCGGCATCTGGGGAGCACTCGCCATCTGCATCGACCTCGCCACCGTCGCAACCACCGACGCGGCCTTTGCGACGGCGGTTGCCGCCGGTGTTGTCGTCTTCGTGGCAATATTCATCGCAGCCACCGTGAGCATCGCAACGAAGCCACAGCAGCACTACCTACGACGCCTCTGGCCCGAAATCGCCAGCACCCCGAAAGCGGCCTAACAATGCTCACGATTGACCCGAAGTCACACGTTCCGCCGTTTGAGCAGCTGCGGCTACAGCTGCTCGAGCAGGTCAAGACCGGTGAGCTCGCGGCGGGCACCAAGCTGCCGACGGTGCGACGCCTCGCCGAAGACCTCGGCATCGCGCCCAACACGGTCGCCCGCGCCTACCGCGAACTCGAGGCCGATGGCTTCATCGAGACCCGCGGTCGCAACGGAACCCTCGTCAGCGCTCAGGGCGACGCGAGCGAACAGCAGGGTCAGATCGCGGCGCGCGCGTACGCCGATCGCATCCGCACCCTAGGTATCGATTCGAATGTCGCGTTGAGCTGGGTCACAAAAGCGCTAATGCCCTGACGTGTCTGAGTCGACGCCCGATCCCGGCCGGGAGAGGGCGTCGATTGCCGTCATCTGATCGTCGCTGAGTTCAAAGTCGAAGATCGCGATGTTGTCAGCGAGACGCGAAGCTGTCGCCGACTTCGGAATCGCCACGAGACCCTGCTGAACGTGCCACCGCAGCACGACCTGCCCCGGTGTCTTGCCCGTCGCGTCGGCGATCGACTGGAGCACGGGCGACTCGAGAACGTTCGCGCCGTCTCCGCCGATCGGGCTCCACGATTCGGTCACGATGCCGTGGGCGGCATTCGCTGCTCGCTCGTCGTGGCGCAGCACAAAGGGGTTGAGCTGAATCTGGTTGACAGCGGGGGTCACCCCCGTCGACTCGATGAGCGTGGCCAGGTGCGCGGGCTTGAAGTTCGAGACGCCGATCGAACGGACGAGCCCGCGCTCGCGCAGCGAGATGAACGTGCGCCAGGTTGAGACGAAGTCACCGCGCGCCGGCAGCGGCCAGTGGATGAGCAGCAGGTCGACGTACTCGAGACCGAGTCGCGACAGCGAGCCCTCGAGACCGGCAATAGCGCGGTCGTTGCCCTGAAACTCGCCGTCGAGTTTGGTCGTGACGAAAAGCTCGTCGCGTGCGATGCCGGTCGCCGCAATGCCCGCGCCGACACCTTTCTCGTTGCCGTACTTGGCGGCCGTGTCGATGTGGCGATAGCCGAGGCCGACCGCCGTCTGGACGACATCGGCGACTTCGGCGTCGTCGAGCGGCCAGGTTCCGAGGCCGAGCTGGGGAATAGTGAAACCGTCGTTGAGAGTTATCGAGGGAACAGTCATGGTTCAAGTCTGCACCCCGCTCTCGGTGGTTGAGTAGGCCGCCCGCGGCCGTATCGAAACCAGTCGCGAGGTTTCGATACGGCGCTAGCGCGCCTACTCAACCAGCGAGGCCACGTAACGCCGCGTCACAGCCGTGCGACCGCCCAGACATCGGCCTAGGGTCGAACCACCGCCACACAGCAAAAGGATCCACCGTGAAAACACGCATCGCCCTCATCAGCCTCCTCGCCGCAACCGCATTGGCGCTATCCGCCTGCGCTCCGGCAGAGCCCGACCTTAACCCCTCGGGCGGCGACACCGCTACCGGCGACGACACGAGCCTCGCCGACATCCAAGCCGCTGGTGAGATTGTCATCGGCACTGAGGGCACCTACAAGCCCTTCACCTTCCACGAAGACGGCACCGGCGAGCTGACCGGCTATGACGTCGAGATCATCCAGGCCGTTGCCGACAAGCTCGGCGTCGAGGCGACGTTCGAAGAGACCCAGTGGGACGCAATCTTCGCCGGACTCGACGCGGGCCGCTTCAACCTCATCGCCAACCAGGTCTCGATCAACGAAGACCGCCTCGCGAAGTACGACTTCTCTGACCCGTACACGGTGAGCCCCGGCGTTGTGATTGTCGCCGCCGACAACACCGACATCACGAGCCTCGCCGACCTCGACGGCAAGACCACCGCGCAGTCGCTGTCGAGCAACTGGTACACGCTCGCCGAAGACAACGGCGCGACTGTCGAGCCCGTTGAGGGCTGGGCCCAGTCGATTGCGCTGCTTGAGCAGGGTCGTATCGACGCAACGCTCAACGACAAGCTGACCTACCTCGACTACGTCACGAGCAAGCCCGATGCCGCGAGCAAGCTCAAGGTCGTTGCCGAGACCGAAGACCCCTCGACGAACGCTTTTGTTGTCGCGAAGGGTTCGACGACCCTCGTTGACGCAATCAACGCAGCTCTCGAGGAGCTGCGCGCCGACGGTACCCTCGCTGAGATCAGCGAGAAGTACTTCGGCGAAGACGTGTCACAGTAATACCCATGGAAACACCCTGGGACCTTCTGCTGCGCTCACTGTGGCCGTTGGTCTCAGGGGCCCTGGTCGGAACAATTCCGCTCGCGCTCGCGAGCTTCGCTCTCGGCCTCGTGATCGCTCTCGGCATCGCGCTGATGCGCCTCTCGCGAGTGAAGGTCGTTTCGGCCATAGCTCGCGTCTACATCTCGCTCGTGCGCGGCACTCCCCTGCTCGTGCAGCTATTTGTGATCTTCTACGGCCTGCCATCGATCGGCATCAAGATCGACCCGTGGCCGAGCGCGATCATCGCGTTCGCCGTCAATGTCGGCGGCTACGCGGCTGAGGTCATCCGTGCCGCGATCCTCAGTGTTCCGAAGGGACAGTGGGAGGCTGGCCACACGATCGGCATGTCGCGCGCGCAGACCCTACGCCGCATCATCCTGCCGCAGGCCGCACGCGTCTCGGTGCCGCCGCTGTCAAACACGTTCATCAGTCTCGTCAAAGACACGTCGCTCGCCTCGCTCATCCTCGTCACCGAGCTCTTCAAGCAGGCGCAGAAGATCGCCGCGTTCACGAGCGAGTTCTTGCTTCTCTACATGGAAGCCGCCGTCATCTACTGGGTCATCTGCCTCGTGCTGTCGAGCGGCCAGAACGTCATCGAGAAGAGACTGGATCGCTATGTCGCCCACTAAAGAGCCACACGCCGGGCCGGTACTGACCCTCACCGGCCTCACCAAGTCCTTCGGCGACAATCACGTGCTCAAGGGCATCGACTTCACTGTGAACAAGGGCGAGGTCATCGCGCTCATCGGCCCGTCGGGTTCGGGCAAGACGACGGTGCTGCGCTCGCTCAACGGGCTCGAGGTTCCCGATGGGGGAACCGCCGTCTTCGGCAACGGCCTCACTATCGACTTCAGCAACCCGACGAGCAAAAAAGACATCTTTGCTCTGCGCGACAGCTCGGCGATGGTTTTTCAGCACTTCAACCTCTTTCCGCACAAAACGGTTCTCGAGAACGTGATCGAGGGCCCCGTGCAGGTTCAAAAGAGATCGGTGGTGGATGCTACGGCCGACGCCCTGCGCCTGCTCGAGCGCGTCGGACTCTCGGAAAAACGCGACGCCTACCCCTTCGAGCTGTCGGGCGGGCAACAGCAGCGCGTCGGAATCGTCCGTGCGCTTGCGATCGCACCCGCACTACTCCTGTTTGACGAGCCGACGTCAGCGCTCGACCCGGAGCTCGTCGGCGAGGTGCTCGGCCTCATTCGCGAACTCGCGACCGAGGGCTGGACGATGGTCATCGTCACCCACGAGCTTGCATTCGCGCGCCAGGTGGCGAACGAGGTCGTGTTTATGGACGGCGGCGTTGTCGTCGAACGCGGAGCGCCCGAGCAGCTGCTCGTGAACCCGAAAGAAGAGCGCACAAAGCAGTTCTTGCACCGCATCTTGAACCCGCTCGACTGAGCGCGTCTCGCTGATTGAGTAGGCGCCCCAGCGCCGTATCGAAACCCCACCCAGGTTTCGATACGGCCGCGAACGGTCTACTCAACCAACGACATTCCGCCCCGGTGATCGAGCTTGTCGAGATCTCACCAGCACACAACCGCATCGCTGGTTGAGTAGGCGCCCCAGCGCCGTATCGAAACCCCACCCAGGTTTCGATGCGGCCGTGAACGGCCTACTCAACCAACGACATTCCGCCCCGGTACTAGACCTCGAGCGCCAACATCGCCGCATCGGGGTTGCCGAAGCGGTGCGCGGTGATCGTTACCGACTGCTCGTGCAGGAACGGCAGCAGCTCAATGCGCCCGGCTGTCGTCACCGGACCCGCGTAGATCGCGACGTCGGGAGTACCGCCCAGTGCCGATGCGAGGTCAGACGCCGAGCCGCCAATGAGGCGCACCCGATGCGCGGCGAGGGAGCCCGCCCGGGCCAGGAACGCGACATCCGTCTCGATTGTGATCTCATCGACCTGCACGGGCCCGAACTGCCGGGCGAAAAGATCGAGCAGTGAGGCCGGGAGAGGCAGGGCGCTGCTGATCGTCAGGGGCGCTGCGGCTCGGGTTGCTGCCGCGATGACCCTGATGAGCGCGCCGAGTGGCGCGTCTTCAGACAGTCGCACGGCGACGGGCACCGAGCGGTAGCGAAGGATGTTGCGCTCGACACCAACTCCCGAGACATCGGTCGCAACGCCGAACTCCGCGGCCCAGGCATCTTCGTCACTCACGGCCGAGCGACGAACGAAGTCGAACTCGTCGAAGTCGATACCGCTTTGCGAGTTCTTGACGACCGAGGCAACCTCGCGACTGAGACCCTCGACGCGCAGGTCGTCGCTCTGCTCTTCCGCGACGGCTTCCCACTCGCCGAGTGTGAGCAGGTAGTTCGGTCCGCCAGCCTTTGCGCCGGGGCCGACTGTCGAGCGCTTCCAGCCGCCGAAGGGCTGGCGCCGAACGATCGCGCCGGTGATGCCGCGGTTGACGTAGAGGTTTCCGGCTTCAACGCCGTCGAGCCACTGGGTCACCTCGTTCGGGTCGAGCGAGTGGATGCCCGCCGTGAGTCCGTAGGCCGACGCGTTCTGCAACTCGATCGCCTCGGCGAGGGTCGAGGCGATCATCACGCCGAGCACGGGGCCGAAGTACTCGGTGAGGTGAAAGTCGCTGCCCGCGGCGACGCCCTGACGAACGCCGGGCGTCCAGAGGCGGCCACCCGTTGCAGTCTCGGTCGACGCGTCGAGAAGGCGCGGCTTCACAAGCCAGCTCTCTCCCTCGGCGAGTGACGTGAGTGCGCGCAGCAGCTTGCCGTGTGCGGGTTCGATGATCGGACCCATCTGGGTGAGCGGGTTCTGCGGAACGCCGACGCGCAGGGTCTTCACCGAGTCGACGAGCTGGCGACGGAAGCGCTCTGACGAGGCAACGGATCCGACGAGGATGACGAGCGACGCCGCAGAGCACTTCTGCCCGGCGTGCCCGAAGGCGCTCTTCACAACATCGGCCGCTGCGAGGTCGAGGTCGGCCGATGGCGTGACGATGATGGCGTTCTTGCCGCTCGTCTCGGCGAGCAGTGGCAGGTCAGTTCGCCACGAACGGAACAGCTCGGCCGTCTCGTACCCACCGGTGAGAATCACGCGGTCGACCGCGGGGTGCGACACGAGCTCACGCCCGAGCTCGCCCTCTTCGATGTCGACGAGAGTCAAGAGGTCGCGCGGAATGCCGGCTTCCCACAGCGCCTCGACCATCACGGCCGCAGAGCGCCGCGCCTGAGGTGCGGGCTTGATGATGACCCCCGAGCCCGAAGCGAGAGACGCGAGCACCGAGCCAGCAGGAATCGCGACGGGAAAGTTCCACGGCGGGGTCACAACGATGAGCTTGGATGGCACAAATCGCGCGCCCTCAATCGACGAGAGCGTGAGCGACTGGGCCGCGTAATAGTGCGCGAAGTCGACGGCCTCACTCACCTCGACGTCGGCCTCTGCAATGGTCTTTCCCGTTTCGGAGGCCATGACCTCGATAAGCCGACCGCGGAAAGCGGCGAGCACGTCTCCGGCATCGTGCAAACGCTGGGCGCGTTCCGCGACATCCAGACCGCTCCAGATGGATGCCGCGGCAATCGTTGCGGCAATGCGCTCGTTGAGCGTCTCTTCGTCGTCAACCCGCGCGGTCGCGATAGTTCCGATGCCGAGTCGCGAGTCGACACTGCGCTCGAGGATGCGGCGTCCCCAGTCGCGGTTGACGCCGATCGCGGGGTCGGTGTCTGGCTCGTTCTCGAAGCCTTCGACGGGCGTTGCTTCGATTGTCACGGCGCGGCTCTGCACCCGGTTGGATGCCGGAACGCTCTCGTCGAGCGCCGCAATCGACGCCATAAACCGGTCGCGCTCGCGGTTGAAGACGCTCTCGTTGTTCGCGAGCTCGAAGACCCCCGACATAAAGTTCTCGGTGCTCGCGTTCTCTTCGAGTCGGCGGATCAGGTAGCTGATCGCGGAGTCGAACTCGCGCGGGTGCACAACGGGTGTATAGAGAAGAAGTCCACCGACGTCGCGCTTGACGGCGTCGGCCTGGCCGGTCGCCATTCCGAGCAGCATCTCGAACTCGACGCGGTGCTCGACGTGTCGCGACTTCGCGAGAAGCCAGGCGAAGGCCGCGTCGAATAGGTTGTGTCCGGCGACGCCGATGCGCACGGCATCGGTGCGCTCGGGCGTAAAGGCCCACAGCAGCACGCGCTTGTAGTTCGTGTCGGTGTCGACCTTTGTGCCGTAGGTCGCGAGCGGCCAGCCGTGCATCGCTGCGTCGACGTGCTCCATCGCGAGGTTTGCACCCTTGACGACGCGAACCTTGATGCCGGCGCCGCCTTGGGCGCGGCGTTCGATCGCCCACGCGGTGAGGTCTTGCAGTGCGGCGAGCGCGTCAGGAAGGTAAGCCTGCAGAACGATTCCGGCCTCGAGCGACTTCAGCTGCGGCTGGTCGAGAAGACGCTTGAAGACCGCGATCGTGAGGTCGAGGTCGCGAAACTCTTCCATGTCGAGGTTGATGAACTTCGAGGTCGGGCTCTTCGCCGCGAGTTCATAGAGCGGGGTGAGGCGCTCGACGACGCGCTCGACGGTCTCGTCGTAGGCCCACATCGAGAGCTGGCTCACAACGCTCGAGACCTTGATCGAGACGTAGTCGACGTCAGAGCGAGCGAGCAACGCACGCGTTCCCTCGAGGCGGCGGTCGGCCTCGTCATCACCGAGCACGGCCTCGCCGAGAAGGTTGAGATTGAGGCGGATGCTGCGGCCCCGCAGTGAGGCGAGAGTCTTGTCTAGACGCGCGGGGGTTGCATCGATCACGAGGTGACCAACCATGCGGCGCAGAACAAAACGCGCGATGGGAACAACGGGCCAGGGCAGCAGAACGGCGAACCCGCCGCCGAGCGTGATCGCGAAGCGCAGGTACCAGGGAAGGAACGCGGGAACAATGCGGCTCAGCTGCTCGAGATTGCGAGCCGCAACGCGCAGGTCGTCGGGGCGCACAACGCGGTCGACGAAGCCGATCGTGAACTCGAGACCGCGTGGGTCTTTGAGCACACCGGCGAGGCGTTCGGCGCTCGGGTCGGCCTTGGCGCCCGCACTTTCTTCGAGCCAGCGACGCACGGTCGCGATTGCCGTGTCGGCGAGATCACCAGTTGACAGGCTGGAACTGAAACGCTCTGTGGACATGCTCACGAGGATAGGCCTCTCGCCTAGGAAAACTGCGGGTTGCCCCAGTGTGCAACCAGCGACCATAAATCAAAAGCGATGGATTACGCACGATATTATTTAGTTCAACCGAACGATTGGATGTCGCGTGCTCGAACTACGTCGCCTGCGCCTTCTCGCCGAACTCAAGGCCCGCGGCACGATCACGGCAGTTGCAGACGCCCTCTCGTACAGCCCCTCCTCGGTCTCCCAGCAGCTCGCTCTTCTCGAGGCCGAAGCGGGCGTTCCTCTCCTCACCAAGAGCGGCCGACGCGTTTTGCTCACACCGCAGGCAGAAGTTCTCGTCGCGCACACCGCGCAGCTTCTCGATCGGCTTGAGCTCATGGAGAGCGAGCTTCACTCGTCGCTGACAGAAGTCACGGGAACCGTGCGGCTCGCGGTGTTCCAGTCGGCCGCGTTGGGAATCGTTCCGCAGGCACTCACTCTTCTCGCCGAGCTCTACCCAGCCCTGCGCGTCGAGGTCACCCAGCGCGAACCGGAGAACGCGCTCAACGAGGTCTGGGCACGCGAGTTCGACCTCGTCATCGCCGAGCAGTACCCGGGCCATGCAGCACCTCGGCAGCCCGGACTCGACCAGGTCGAGCTGTGTGAAGACGAGATTCGCCTCGGGGTGAGCCGCGGCATCCAATCGCTTGAAGAAGCGTCGCGCGTGCCGTGGGTTATGGAACCGCGCGGCACAGCCAGCCGACACTGGGCAGAGCAGCGCTGCCGCGCGGCTGGGTTCGAGCCCGACGTGCGCTTCGAGACCGCCGACCTGCAGGCGCACATTCGACTCATCGAGTCGGGAAACGCCGTCGCGCTGCTGCCCGACCTCGTCTGGGCCGGGCGCACTCCCAGCGTCGAACTCGTGACACTTGAGGGCTCTCCGAGGCGAACAGTTTTCACGTCTGCGCGGGAGAATAGTCGCGAACGACCGGCATTACGAGCCGTTCGCACCGTGCTCGAGCGTTCGGTAGGGTTCCTGAACAACTGAGGGCGGGTAGTCTCATACTTTGACCAAGGAGCACCATGAGTGAGGCAACGGGCGCTATGCGCAGGCTGCCGCGGCAGGACCGCAGCGAACAGCGCATCGAATTGATTCTCGATTCACTGGCGACACTCATCGACGAGGTGGGCTACACCAACGTCTCGATCGCGATGATCGCCAAGCGGGCAGAAATGTCGGGCCCCGGCATCTACCGCTACTTCGACGACCTCAACGCCATCGCGAGCGCACTTGCAAAGCGCAACCTCGAGCGACTTCTCGAGAAGGCCGACCCTGCGATCGAAGAAGCAGACGGCGTGTGGGAAGAGGGAATTGCCGCGGCGATTCGCGTCTACGTCGACATGTTCCGCACGGAGCCCGGATACCGCTGGCTTCGCCTGGGCGACCCCGTCGACAAGTACCTGATTAACGCGGCGGAGGGCAACCGAACGGTTCTCGCACGCATGGCCGGCGACCTCTTTGTCGAGCGCTACCAGGTGGGCTACCGCGACGATCTTCTCGCGCACATCGAGGTAATGGTCGAGATCATCGACTCCCTCTCGGCTCGCGCTTTCGCATCGAACCCGCAGGGCGACCCGTTCTTTCTCAACGAGATTCCGCGCATCATCAACAGCTACCTCGGCGAATATCTCGAACGCTCGCTTCCGACCGCGGGCACTCCACAGTCGCTCGTAGAAGCACCCGGCGCGTAAGGCCTCTCAAACCCTAGACTTAGCGCGTGACAGAGGCTCAGGTAAGCGCCGAAGAATGGGACGTCTGGCGTTCCTTCATCACCATGCGCAATCACCTCGACCGCACGCTCGAACGTCAGCTGCAATCGAGTGGCGACATCTCTGCGGCCGACTACCAGGTGCTCATCGCGCTGTTCGAGTCTCCCGAGAAGCAACAGCGAGCGCGCGAACTCTCGTCGCGCATCGGCTGGGAGAAGAGCCGACTCTCGCACCAGGTAACGCGCATGGAGAAGCGCGGCCTGCTCGAGCGCACCGAGTGCGACACCGATGCCCGCGGCACCTGGATCGGCCTCACCCCCGCCGGCAGCCGGGCGATCCTCTCCGCGATGCGAGGCCACCAAGCGGCAATTCGCCAGTACTTCTTCGACATCCTGAGCTCTGACGAACAAGAGACTCTCAAGAACGCCTCCCTCAGGGTCATCGATGCGATCGACCCGCCCGCGTGTGACGAAGAGACCGAAGAGTGACCGATCGATTTGATGTAGTTATCGTTGGCGCCGGACACAACGGACTCACCGCCGCCGCCTATCTCGCCCAGGCCGGGCGCAGTGTTCTCGTGCTCGAACGGCTCGACTCGGTCGGTGGGGCGGCGGTCTCGGCGCAGGCCTTCGCGGGAATCGAGGCGCGGCTCTCGCGCTACTCGTACCTCGTTTCGTTGATGCCGCAGCGCATCATCACCGACCTCGGTCTCGGCATCACCCTCAAGCGTCGGCGCTACTCGTCGTACACCCCGGTGCCCGCAACATCGGTCGGCCTTCTCGTCGACAACGGTGATGCTGCCGCGACCGCCGCGTCGTTCGAGGCGATTGGTGCCTCGGCCGATGCCGCAGCGTGGGGTGGCTTCTACTCTGCGACAGCGAACATGGCTCGCGCGCTCTTTCCGACTGTCACGTCGCCACTTCTCACCCGAAGCGAGGCGCGTCGAGCCGTCAACGACGATGCGACGTGGAACGCTGTGATCGAGAACCCGGTCGGGCAGCACATCGCGACCACCTTCAGCAATGACACTGCTCGCGGGGTTGTTCTCACCGACGCCCTCATCGGCACGTTTGTGCCCAACATCGACGACACACTCGCCGGCAATCGCTGCTTTGTGTACCACGTGATCGGCGGCGAGACCGGTGACTGGGATGTTCCGGTCGGCGGCATGGGCGCCGTGACCTCGGAGCTGTACAACGCTGCCCGGGCCGCAGGCGCGACGTTCGTCACGGGAGCGGAGGTCACCTCGATCACGCCCGACGGCGTTGTTGTCTATGGCGAGACCGAGGTTGTCGGCACTCACGTTCTGGCCAACGTGGCGCCATACGTGCTGGAGCGTTTGATTTCGGCGGGGTCGGGTGTCTCGGCTGCGCTCGACGTGGGTTCGACAAGCGCGAGCGTCTCGGCTGCGCTCGACGTGGTTTCGACAAGCTCAGGCGTCTCGGCTGCGCTCGACGTGGTTTCGACAAGCTCAGGCGTCTCGGCTGCGCTCGACGTGGTTTCGACAAGCTCAACCAGCGGGAGTCGCTCAACCAGCGGGAGGCGCTCAACCGGCGAGCGGCCGGAAGGCGCACAGGTCAAAGTGAATCTGCTGTTGTCACGGCTGCCTCGACTCAGAGACGCGAGCGTAGACCCGGTCGCGGCCTTCGGCGGAACATTCCACATCAACGAGTCGTGGTCGCAGCTCGATGCGGCGTTTGCTGCGGCATCCACCGGTTTGATTCCTGACCCGCTGCCGTGTGAGGTCTACTGTCACTCGCTGACCGACCCGAGCATCCTGTCGCCGGAGCTTCGCGCGAGCGGAGCACAGACGCTCACGGTGTTCGGGCTGCACGTTCCCGACCGGCTCGTCACAGAGTCGAACAATGACGAGCTGCGCGCCGAACTGCAGGCAGCGGTGCTGGCGTCGCTCAACTCGGTGCTCGCCGAACCCATCGAAGACCTGCTGCTCACCGACGCCAACGGAAACCCGACGATCGAGACGAAGACGACTCTCGACCTCGAGCACGCGCTCGCGATGCCCGGCGGAAACATCTTTCACGGCCCGCTCTCGTGGCCGTTCGCCGAAGATGACGCGTCCCTGTCGACTGCGGCCGAGCGCTGGGGTGTCGCAACGCAGCACCCGCGCATTCTCATCTGTGGAGCCGGCGCGCAACGCGGTGGCGGCGTCAGCGGAATCGGCGGCCACAACGCGGCGATGGCTCTGCTCGCGGGCTGACCTCTTGCTGGTTGAGCCACACCGGTGATCGAGCTCGTCGAGATCAGGCCGAGCGCAGCCGAGGCAACGGTTAGCACCGCGGTTTCGATACGGCGCTAGCGCGCCTACTCAACCGACGACAACTCACTCAACCAACGACAACTGGCCGCTCTCGGTGGTTGTTCCGGTTAAACAGGCCACCCCTGCTTGGCCTGTTTAACCGGAACATGCGGGAACCGCGCGCGACTTGCGCAGGCTCCTGTTTTTCAGGACGGCGAGGCGAGCGTCCTGATAAACGGGAACGCGCGCCAGCAGTCGGTGATCGAGCGATACCGGTGATCGAGCTCGTCGAGATCAGGCCGAGCGCAGCCGAGGCACTGGTGAGCACCGGAGGGTTTCGATACGGCGCTAGCGCGCCTACTCAACCAACGACGATGCGGAAGCCACGCCGGTGATCGAGCTTGTCGAGATCAGGCCGAGCGCAGCCGAGGCAACGGTTAGCACCGCGGTTTCGATACGGCGCTAGCGCGCCTACTCAACCAACGACGACTCGCGCGCCTACTCAACCAACGACAACTAGCCCCTGCACACCCGACCACGAGTCAGCTACTGCCAGGTGTTCGGCGCCTCGGCTCGCGTCGCCGGCAGGGCTACCTGCGCGCCCCAGGCGCTGAGCCAGGCGGGCGGCGGGAAGTCCGCGACATCCACGCCGATTGCTTCGGAGAGTTCGCTGATCGACACGACGCCTCCGGCCTTCTTGAGGAAGCGGCCGCGGATGAACATCGTTGCGAAGATCTCTCCGTCGACGACGAACCGCTGCTCGATATAACAGGCCTTCGCGTCGTAGCCGACGACGCGACTCTCGAGGTCGAAGCGCTGCCACGGCTGCAGCGACTTGCGAAAAGTGATCGTCTCGCTCGCGACAACCGGGTAGTAGCCGAGCTTCTGAAAGCGTGCCCAAACGCCGGAGCGCACGAGCAGGTCCATGCGGCCGAGGTCGGCGATCGAGAGGTACACGCCGTTGTTCATGTGGCCGAGAAAGTCGAGGTCGGTCGGGAGAACACGCAACCGGGTGCGGGCGACGTCGTGAATGTCGAGACGAGGGCGGCGCTTGCCGAGGAGCATAACGAGGAGCGTCCGAAAGATCATATGCACGGCGATAGGTTAGACGCATGCGCGAACTCTTCTCTTCCGGCTCAGAGTGGGAACACAAGATGGGCTACTCACGGGCCGTCAAGGTTGGAGAAACCCTCTACATCTCCGCAACATCGGCCGCCGCTGCCGATGGATCCACAACCGGCGACCTCTACGAGCAGACCCGCTTCGCTCTTGAGAAGCTGGGCTCGGTTCTCGAAGAGTCTGGCTTCAGCTACGCCGACGTTGTGCAGTCGAAGGTGTACGTGACAGACATCTCGCAATGGGAGCTCGCCGGCCGCGCACATGGTGAGGTCTTCGGCGAGGTGCGTCCGGCGCTGTCGCTGCTGCACGTGCTCCCCTTCCTCGACCCGACGATGCTCGTCGAGGTTGAGCTCGTCGCGACGAAGGCGTAAGTCGTCCTCTCGGACCAGAGCGAGTAGCCGAACGGCTGATTCGGTGTGAGCCTCCGGCTGATGAGCTTGAGGCATGAAGAAGATCACTGCCCTTGCCGCGTTCACGGCGGCCGCATTCACGGCGCTCGCACTCACCGGTTGCTCTGCGACATCCATCAAAGACGCTTTCAGCGATCGCCACGAAGAAACCTTCGCGACCTACGAGGAGGCGGCCGACGGCTGGGCGGCCGATGAGATCCCGGCATGGATTCCCACCGACGGCACCGAGATACGTTCGCGCGCCACCGGCGACCTGACGGCGCGCGTCGCGCA
>Ga0247740_1000549_pt1 | contig 17845 bp, 22 predicted proteins | sample UWRJL148409B2_FD_180942 | JGI IMG/M metagenome (GOLD analysis project Ga0247740, IMG submission 180942) | Plant litter microbial communities from Arlington Agricultural Research Station in Wisconsin, United States - UWRJ-L148-409B-2 | ecosystem: Environmental > Terrestrial > Plant litter >...
CTCATTGTTTTCAAGGTAAATAATGCTGCCCATCGTGGCAATTGTGCCCGATAACGTGGGTATTGATACACCGTACGCCGATGACTGAAATGTTTTGTCTTGCAGTCCTGGACCTTGAAGATTTGGCGTTTTTGGTGGATCTATGTAGCCGCCTACGCCAGCACCAAGGCCTGCTCCATATGCCGCTCCAACAGGGCCACCAACAAAAAAACCAGCTATTGCACCAACAACTCCACCAACAATTTGACCGCCGCTACTCATAATGAAAGCCTATAAACTGCAACAATTTTACGGCGCCAATTGGCATCCAATCTATGCTCTACAACTTTACCAATATTTTGGTATGCGTGAATGATGTAGCCATCATTAGACATAATTGCGACGTGCTGAGGCTGAGAAGAAAACCGCATCAATAAAATATCGCCAGGCGATAAATCGGAAGCATCGACGCGTATTAGATTTTTCTGCTCATCAAACATTTTTTTCAGCATTCCATCAAACGGGGTGCGCGGGTATCCTGAAAAATCTTTAATAAAAATACCGGCCGCCTTTGCCGAAACAATGCCAAGACCTGCGCAGTCAAGTCCAACACCTGGTGATCGCCCTTGATGAACAAATGGAGTGCCAACGCATGACCTTGCAAAAGCAATAACTTCATCGGCTCTTTCGAACATTATTGGTCACCGAATTTTGAAACCGTTGATCTTTGTGGCACAGTAGGAAATCCGCCGTGATTTTTTGCATTGGCGTATTTTGCTATGCAATCCTCATTAAAACGCTTTCTGCATCCCGATAAAATTTTAAATTCATCGCCCGCAACTATTGGAAAATAAAAGGCTTGGGCAAGAACTATGGAGCCATCAGAGGTGTAGCTTTTTACAAATTTATAGCTTGATCCTGCATTGGCTCCGGTAGTGAAAATTATTTCACCAAAGCCAAAAAAATCATCAGCAAAAAGTCCAGACATATCATCTGCAACAAATTCCATTTGGCTGATTACGATGCTAACCGATGATTCAAAGATTACAGGATCTTGAAACTTGCAGCGCGATTTATCGCTGGCAATAATTGTTCCGTCAATATGCATGTCGGCAAAAGTATAAGTGCATAATGCAGTAATAGACCTACCATTTATTTGGTTTAGAAGATCCATTAGGCTCATCATTTCTACGATATATTTATCATCCTCCTCCCTGACGTTGCCGAATGTATAAATCCTGTCTTCTTCTTCATCTTCAATCGGGTATGCCCAGTCAGTAAAAAATGAGTAAATTTTTGCCTTATCCCAGTGCCCGCTTTGTATTTGTTCTTTTGTCATGGTATCGACATCATAAATGCTGCCGAAATCTATTACTGTTGCACCACCTGAAATGGTTGAATTGATGCTTGTTGGTTGGGCGTAAATACCGCCTTTGTATATCTCGCCGTTGCTCATTTTTAAGTCGGCAGGATAGGCTATAGATATGCGAATTGTTTCGCCGTTAACGGGCTCAATTCTTAGGCAGTGCGTGCGGCGCTCTGGCGTTGCTACCATTTTTAAGTCTCTGTAGGGTTGAGCACTTCAACAAGGCTTATAACTGAGCTGATTACTTTGTTGTCGTTTAATGTACCAGAATAGTCGGCAGCAAATCGCATGGGAATGTCAAACTCGCAGCCGCCGGTCACGTCACCACCGGGATCATCATCAAACGTTACTATGCCGTTGTTATAGTTTACGGTAAAACCGGTTGTAACGGTAACGCCATCGACAGCAATAAGAACGGATGCAGCGACTGGCTTTTTTATTAATCTTCGCGTGCTTGTAGGTCCGGGAGTTCCGTACCAGGTAACAAGCTGAAATTTATCATCACCCAAATCAATTAGCGGCTGATCAAGCGACGTTGGCGGAAGTTTTTTATCGTTGGTGGTAAATTCCTGCTTATGCTTCAACCTGAATGCTGCATAAGTTCCGCCAGCCTCTTGGTAAAGCTCAAGGATTTCCTTTCCGGCTCCATCGCGCAACATGTTTGAATAGTTTAGCGTGTACTCAAGCATCGCATATGGATGCTGTAGCTTTGAATACTCATTGCCGCTAATATCTTTGTGATGCTGCACTGCAAACGTCTCGGCAAAGCTGGTTCCAAGCCTCGAATCAATATTTATTCTGCGATTAATAAAGGCCATTATCTGTTCCTCTGTGCTGCGGCAATATAGGCGGAAACCGTGCGCCCAATAGCGCCGGCCGCTCTCACGCCTTCCTGCGCATTAGTTACGCCCGGCAGGGTAATATTTCCTATGGATACGTTAAGTCCCTCACCATTAGAGCCGTTTCTGCCATTTGACGATTGCTTGCTGGCGTTGCGATTACTAACGACTTCGCCGCGCTGGTTTGGGATCATATACTGGCGCCCATTTGCAGCGTTAAATATTTCCGGCTTTCCGTTTTCATTTACGCGATGCATTGTGTTGGCTGATACCGGACCGCCATACTGACGGCCTCCGCCCATACTTATTGACTGGATGTTGCTAACGATACCAGCTGTAGCTGCAGCCACACTTGCCATTGCCGCCAAATTGTAAGGGAATGGGTTTGCGGCCGCCATCGCTATGCCGGTCTGAATGGCAAGCGCAGCCTGCGCTATTGCAGCTATTTTTTGTGCAACAAATGCAGCCTTATAAATACTGCTCTGCTCTCCGAAGGCGTCGCCAATGGCATCGGTCGCGGCTCCAAAGCTTGACTCAATGGCAGCCAGCATTACCTGTTTCTTTGCCATCTCGATCTGCATCATGCGGTCGGCATGCTCTTGTGCCATTTTCTGCTCAAGCGCCTGGTAACCTCCAACAACCTCAAGCTCAAGCTCTTTGGCTGACTTTAGGCGCTCAAGCTGGTCGGCATATCGCTTTTGTTCTTCGGCTGCTTCTGCGTCATAGCGGGCGGTTTGATCATCAAAAGGTCCACCCTCAAGCGGGTCAACTTCGCCGCGAATCTTGCCTTTTACGTCTACACCGAATTCCTTTTTCTTGTCCTGAATCTCGGTAATTTTATAAATTTCGGCGGCAAGCTTTTTAACGCTCTCTATTTGTGCGGGCGTAGCGTATTCATTAAGCGAAAGTTCTGCCTGCTTTATTGCAAGCTTTTCCCCTGATAGAGCGGCAAGAGTAAGGTTTTCTTCTAGTTTTTTAACTGTCTCAGAGTTTTGCTCTTGCGATGCCTTTAGTTTATCTGCTGCATCCTTGGCTTTTTTGTCTGCCTCGATTTTGGTGTTGGTAGCACTAACCAATTTTTTAACAGGCTCAACCTGCTTTTCGGTTTCCTTTGAGTTTTCTTTTGCTGCAGCAGCGGATCGCTTAGCCGATTCTTCTTGCGACTTATAGAAATCATCAATCAGCGACTGGGTTATTTTTATGTTATTTTCCAGATCTTCGCGAGAAAATATCACCGGAAGTCCGTATTCGTTTGATCTAAGTCTCTTTATTGGGCTGGCCAGCATTTCCTTGAATGCCGCAAGGTTTTCCTCAAGCCTAACAATATCGTCATTTGCCGGACCTCCAAATGTGGCGGCCATTTCTTCGCCTGCCCATTTAACAAATTTAACAGTTTCTTTTGCAGATGAAATTATTGCGGTAAAGGCGCCAACAACTGCCGCAGCCAATGCTTGTGCGGCCTCAATTGTTTCAGGGTCTTGAAGAACAGAAGATAGGTGACCAACATTCTCGACGAGTACGGCAGTCGCACCGCTTGACTCGTTCATCTTGCCGATAAATACCTGGATACTGTTTTGCAGTGCAATAAACGCATCTCGGCCAGTTGCATCCATCTGTGCAGCGAATTCTTTATTTACCTCCATTGACTGGCGGAAGCCCTCGCTAAGCGCCTCAGTCGAAAGCTTTCCAGTTGCCCCAAGCTCTCGTATTTTCGTTGCGGTTTCTCCGGTTGCAAGAGCAATGCCCTGGACGATTGATGGCGTCGCTGCCAGTATGGACGCCCAAGCATCGGCATCGATCTTGCCTTTCATTAACGCCTTAGAATATGCGTCCATTGCGTTAGTGGCTTGATCGGCACGCGCTGCGTCTCGCACAAACGCATATGACATTGAGTCGGTAATATCGAGAACTTCGGATGTTGCATAGCCAAGATCACGCAGAACATCCGCTGTTGATAAGTAAACCTCTTGCGCCTCTGCCAGCGACCTGTAGGTTCCATTTGCCGTCTGCAATAGTCGAGCCTGCACTTTTTCATATTCTTCTGTGCTGTCGGTGGCGTTGCGAATACGGCTGGCCATATCGGTATACTGGTCAGCAAGTGCCATCGAGCTTTGCAGGACTTTTAGCGCCAAATATCCAGATATGATTTTTGTCAGCTTTGACATTGCAGATGATTGCTGTTCGGCAGAACCGGTCACGCGCTTGATAGCAGCAGACAATGGATTCATTGCGCCAGCAGTTTTATTTGTAGTGCCAGTGAATTTCTTAGCTGATGCGTCAGTCTTATCGAAACCGGCCTGCAACTTATCCAAAGACTCATCAGTCTTTTCCGTGCTTTTCATCAAAGCAGCGGTTTCCATATCAACGGTGTATGTAATTTCGCCAGCACTTTCACTCATCGCTTTTGGGCCTTTTCTGCTGCGTTGACTTTATCTAGCCATTCCATCATTGAATCGAATTCTTTTAGCGTTGGCCGTGTGCGTGGGGGCGGCGGGAACTTGGCGCGCATCGCCATCACAAAACCTGTTACCGTCATGTCCCACGCCTGTTGCTCGCTCATTCCGAGATGTGCAATTGCCATTGCTACTATACCAGCAGGCTCAAATTTTTCCGCGTATTCTTTCTTCGGCGCATCCAGGTTTTCGTCGTCAATTTGGGGGCCGACAAGGCCGTGACGAATCAAGGCCGATGCCAGTATGATTATTTTCTGAGGATTAATTAACCCTGGCATCCATCGCCCCGGCTTTGATCCGGTTTGCCCAACAAGCTCGGCAATATCCTCATCAATGCAAACCTGCAAAACCTCTACAGAGGCCAGAAACCTGGCGTGTTCAATTTCACGATTACCGGCGGGCGCATGTATATCCGCAAACGACTTTACGGCGTCATCAAGTAGGCTCATCGAATAAAGGGAAGGCCTAAACAAAAAATCACGGCTTTTGGCCGTGATTCCTATTTCACCGAACGCGACCAATGCCCGCATTTACGCGTTCACCGTGATCACGCTGGTGTCAACGATGGAGTTGTTGGTGCGCACCGATACCACGATAGTTGCAGAGCCTGCGGCAATCGGGGTGACAAGGCCGGTCGAGCTAACAGTCGCCTTTGTTGGATCAGACGAAACAAAGTTAACCAATTGCGGCGCGCCAGCCGGACCAACAGTCCAAACCAATTGCAGCGTGTCAAGATCGCTTACGTCAAGCGTGTCGGTTGGAGGCGTAACCACCAATGTGGTTGGGACAACTGGCGTTGGAGTGTCTTGCACGATCAAGCCGAAATCGCTTGATGTTGCGCTTGCCTCAAATGAATATGTGGCAACGTCATCATAGGGCGCTTCTCGGCCATAGGTGCTGACCAGGGCATAGAAAATGAAAGTAAGATCAGGATAGCGCATGCGAATCCATGCAACAGGCTGATCATTGTAATCAGAGCCAGGATTAATTACGTGCTTGGTCAAATCAACCAGGTTGGTATCGGCCCCAGTACCCTTGCGCAGTACACCGTCAATACTGACGCTCATTTGCTTGAATGTGGCCAAGTTAGAACGAAGATTGCCGACGCTATCATCTGCGGTAGTATCAACCGTATCCCATTCGATATTTAGCGACTTGGTGCGACCGCCGCCGATTGACAACCAGTTAAATTCCGGTGCTGTTGGATCAACATCACCACAGGCAAGCGCATATTCGATTGTGACATCACGACCGACAAAATCGTTTTGATTACATTGAGGCATGATGCCCTCCGTTAATTTGTGATTAATTGAAAATTAATTTCGCACCAAGGCCGGTTTTCGGTAGTGATGCCCGGTCCGATTATACCGCCTATTACTTCAATTTGTGTAATTCCGCAAGCCTGATAATCGCCATTAATTGTGCGTCGTAGAGTTTGTGCGGCAATATCGTCAAGTGTTTGGGTATTTCCGTCGATTGGCCCAAGGATAATTACACGAATATTTTGCTTGCGCGTGAATACATTTGTGCCGCCGCCGCCACTACCGGCAATAGAGACAAGGTAATTATTAGCGTTGTTGCTGTCGTCAATCCATGGTCCACGGAAATACACGGCATTGGCCAAAGCCTGCTCTGATTTTAGCCATTCGGTTAGTGCGTCGATGTTATTCAAATCTTCATCACCTTTTTGACTACAGCGTCAATTTCTGCGCGGTTATCTTCAAAGCCCTTGGTTAGAAATTGAGGCTCGCCTTGCGGTTCCCAGTAATTGCCCTGCCCAGTACCGCCGCCAAATGCGCGCGGTTGTTGTGGTCCTGCTGATGACTGATTGCCGGTCATGCCGAAATTGGCGCGCGGCTGTCCTTTTAATTTTCCTTTCATGGCATGAACTGCGGCTGCGTAGTTGGCGGTGTAACCCATTCGGCCATTCCAGCCTTTTGTGCCTTTCTCTACTATGCGGAACTGGCTATTAACCAATGTTCCTGTATCGACTGGCACCATAACGGCAGCATGGCCACCACCAACAATAAGCGCGGCAGTAATTGCCTTTGGCGCAAGCTCATCGCTAATGCCCTGCACTATGCCTTTGAGCTTCACGCGAACCTTATTCAGGCTGTTGTTTTTTACTGGCATCATGTCACCAATAAGTAGTCAGGAATATCCATAAACAAGGCCATATCCCATATCGTGCGCGACCGTATTTCTTGGGGCAGCGCGTCGGGATGGTCGAGTGTAATTTTGTCCAAATACTTGGGGCGGTCATCTTCGGTCCATATCAAATACCGGCTAACGAACTCCTGCCCTTTTTCATCACGTCGCTGCTCTGCCGCTGCGGTGTAGTTGCACATAATAGTAAAAGGCGTGCCGTAAACGTTTTGATTGGTCTGGCCGTTCTTGCTGATGAACGGGCTTACGGTGGCCTGTGCCTTGTATGACCATCTAGAAATGGCTGACATTATCGATCACCACAACCGCACCCGCCCTGACCAATGAATAAAGCCGCATGCATCTCGCCCGGCTTATCAGGTATCAAAGGAGTTGCGCAACCATGCACATCAATACCGCTCAAAAGGTTGTAGCCTGCATCGTAGCGCTCGGACAATGTGCCGTATCTGAATGACTGTGCTGCGCCGGATGGTGCGCGCTGGCTAGTGACGTATCGATCACCTTGAACGACACCGAAAAGGCCAAGCAAATACAATTTAATAAGGAGCGCTTCATCGTCGGTATACCCATTGGCAATAAGGCAGGGATCTATAGAGTTGGCGCGATTAACCAGCAACTGCAGCATAAATTCAGGCAGCACTATGCCGATAGATGCAAGGTATTCTCGGGCTTGAGCAAGTGTTAGTTCCATGATCAAAGATTACTCCAAATCGCAGACAATAAAAAGCCCGCGCATGGCGGGCAACGGGTTTAGCACTACGAAATATTAGCGGCGACCTCCTGATTTATTGCTTGCGTCGGCAATAATCTTTTCGGCTTCTGCCTTGGCGTCAGCAAGAATTTTATCAACATCAATCTGTGCCTGCTCCAGAATCTTGGCAGCATCATCTTTTAGCGCGTTTGCGCCAGCGATGATTTCGTCATATTCCTTTTTTGCCTGCTCCAGAATCTTGGCAGCATCATCTTTTAGCGCGTTTGCGCCAGCGATGATTTCGTCATATTCCTTTTTTGCCTGCTCCAGAATCTTGGCAGCATCATCTTTTAGCGCGTTTGCGCCAGCGATGATTTCGTCATATTCCTTTTTTGCCTGCTCCAGAATCTTGGCAGCTTTTTCAGCGTAATCTCCATCTTTTAATGAAGCAACAACAACGCGCTCAACGTTAGGCAGCAGACCGGCAGGAATTGGGCCTTCAATCTCGACGCCCAATTCAGGGCCACCAACCCAAGGACGCTTAACTCGGAAAACTTCTTTTTTCTCTGACATAAAAATATCCTCAAAAAGTTAACCGGCATTGCTGCCGGTCACATTTGGCTATTAAGCATTAGGTGAAGTTCTTACCGTAGAACACACCGCCCATGCCGTTACCGTCAACAGTAACCTGCATACCCATTGCACCCATAATTTGGAAATTATAGTTGCTTTGTGGCATCGGGCGAGGTAATGCGATAACGCTGGTGGTCATGCCGATCAAAGGGCTTACTACGCTGCGTTGACGCACATAACCCAAGAACTCGTTACCGGTAAGCGCGAAGGTGGCACGGATAGACTTGACGCGGATAAAGCGCAACAAGTAATCCAAAACAGTACCAACCGTCACCCCATTCTCAACATAAACCTTACTGAGATTGGTCATAATCTCATTGGAAACCCAGAGAATATCCAGGGAATCAACACGGTTTGCGATAAGGGTGGTCGCAAAGCTGCCTTGGAAAAACGCAATCATTTGCGCTGCTGTTGCGGTGGTTAAATTGATGTTAAGGCCGCCAGCACCCAAGTCAAATTTCTTGGTGTTGCGGTGATTGCGCAGGCCTTGAGAGGCTTTGCCATCAACAACAATTTTTGCATTACCATCAAGCGCATGAAGAACCAACTTTTTGTTGTATTCCTTCATTTTCGCCATCTGAGAATCGCGCGCCAAATCAATACCAACGGTTTGCAGTCCGCGCTGATAGCGCCAGTTCACGCCATAACCAGCGGTGATGATTGGGATTGGATCGCCGTCGGTATCGTATTCGGTGTGATCGAATGAATACGGAGCCTGACCGTCCATGCTCACCGCAACGTCATCAGCGATAGCGCCAACCATGTTGTAAGCCTTGACAGTTTTTCCGATATCCAGCGTAGTCTGCACAGCAAGCAAATCCTGGATGATTTCCATCCCGGTCTCTTGGTCGCGCATTTCCAGAATGATCGCATCGGTTGCGCGCCAGAAATCACGGGTCAAAAGGGAGTCATTGGCCTGCAGTCCAGCATTTGCGAGCATGGCCTGATCCATTAACTCGGACGGCGTGCGGTGATTGGTCCACAGGTGATTCCAGTGCTGACCGGTTCCGGCGTCGTTCGCCAGCAATTCACGTGTAAAAAACATATTCTTGCTCTCCTAATTAGAGTCAGTTAGGCGCCAGCGTTAGCTGATCGCCTTATACTGAGCGCGAACCATTACGAAATCATCGCCACCAGCACCGTCAATAGTGACAGCCTCGTCAGCGAAACCCAGGATAACGTGAGTTCCAGGAGTAGCAACAATGCCCTTGCCGTTTGTAGCGTGCAAAGTGATTGGAGCATCCTTAACGCAAGTAAAGCCCTGCGCGACGCGAACCGCAAACACGCGGCCACCTTCCCAGAGGTTGCCAATTGCAGAGTTATCGATAGGCACGGCTTCCGTGATATCGAGACCTTGATGCTCGGCGGCACCAATGATGTAAAGCTTTTTCGCGGCGCCAGCAGTTACTGCTTGCTGAAACTTTTGTGTGGTGGTGTCAAGGATACAGAATGTGCCGGGCAATGTAGCAGCCTCAACCGGATAGGTTTCGGTTTTGTACAGTGACTGACCGTCTATATTGACACGGCGATAGCGTGGTTTTGCCATGATGCTACTCCAGTGTTTTTAAATCCGGTTGAGGTTTGGGTTAATTGTTAAAAATAAGTGGCCGGGTCTGGCGCCTTATTCTTGTCGCTGTTTGCATTTAGCGCCGCAGCAGCAGCTGCTTCGCCATTAGGCTGCAACTTTTTAAATGCTTCAACCAGAGCATCACCTTTCAGCATTTCGGCTGCGGCGTTACCAATGATCTTGGCAACTTCGGTGCGCATTTCGGTTTCGGCTTTATCGGTAGCTGCATTGGCGTTGGCTTGAAGGGATGCCAGGGTTACGCCATGCTGGTTAATGGTGTCCTGCAAAGGCTTGATTGCGAGCTGCATATTAGCGAGAAATTCTTCATTCTGCTTTTTCAGGGCTGCCGCCAATTCTTCTGGTGTCATGTCAATGGCCTCCGAGGGCATTTTAGGGGTGACTTTGGTAACTTCACCACGCGAGTTTAAAACAAATTTAAAAGATTGCAAAAAGGTATTGACTAAAGGGAATTTCTCTTGCCATGTTTCTTTGCGGGCAACTGGCTTGGCGTCGCTCCCCCATGTGACTTTTCCTTCAACAATGGCATAGCTAAGGACGTTGCTTCCAGCCTCAGTTGTGACGATTGCGCGCACACTATCGAAATCCTCAACCCATGCGTAATCTGATTGGCTGCCAAATGATTCTCTGGCGGCCTCACTGAGTAAGCGCATGCGGGAGCCGTAGCTGTCAGTCGATAGTGCGCTTGCATTGGCAACCATAGGCTTGGCATCGGCAACGTTTACCATCAGCCCAACACCCTGCTCCGGAGTTGCGGCGCCGTTAACGTCCAGCAAAATAGCGTCGTGATCCATTGCGAATATCTTTGCTTTCCACTTAAAGCCGGCAGCGTTCGGAGTTAGTTCACGATTAGCGTAAACCGCAACGCTGGTATGAATTGGCTTTGAATCTTCAACGGCTTTAAGTAGGCGCTCACCATCGGGAAACTTTTTGGCGTGGGCGATTGGCACCCACTTTTCCATATAGATACGGTTTCCGCGCCGCTCGACGTTAGCGTTAAAAGCACCTATGTGGTTGCTGATCAAAGCCTTGGGGTGAAAGGCGCTAACATATTGCCCATCGATCATGGGGTGACCTATTGGAGCTAAGGTGTTATTCAGTTCCATGTAGTGCTTGTCTATTTCTTCGCGCGTGTAGAGACCGTCATTCATTACCACGTTATCGGGCAATGTGTATGAAGGCAGCACAAGGTATTCAACGCCGTCACTCGTCTCATTGCGGATTTCGGAGGCGTTAACCTGGATGTATAGGTGGGACAGCTTGTCGGCTGTACGGTCGGATGAGGCGCCGGAGTCGTTGACGATTAGCTCTATTTGTTGAGCGTTAAACTTGCGCTGTTTCATTACGCACGAATAAGCGCCCCATCCAGATAAAAACAAACCTGCAGCAAAATATGCCGACGCCTCATAGGCTCCATCAGTTAACGCCAAAACCAAAAGAACCGAAGCGGCAAAAGCCAATATCATGTTGGCAGCAAAAAGAGGGTAAAATTTCATAGTATCAACCTACGTGTGGTAGTATTTTCACCATCCTACCACACGCAAAATCAATACACCAAGGGCGCGCCCATGAGCGAATTAACACCGGAAACACTCGAACAGGTTCAGCTGCAAGTTAATAACGTATTCCTTGAGAATATCCGGTCAACAATGGCAGGCATGTCCGGCAGCTCGGACTCCAAGCGACCGCGCGCGTGGTGCGAGTACGGATACCCGGAAGTCATTGAGCAAAACATGCTTTACAACATGTACGACCGCAACGCGCTTGCTTTTGGATCAATCAACACAATCCACGGAAAATGCTTTGAAACTAACCCGGAGATATTCGAGGGCGAGGAATCGGAAGAAGAAAGCAAGGAGCGCACTCCGTGGGATAAGCAAGTCGCAAAACTGATGAAGGATGGCGACCTGCTCAATTATTTTTCGCAGGCCTATTTGTACCGCATGGTTAGCGGATGGTCTGGTCTGCTTATCCAGTACAAGGACGGCGGAAAGTGGGAAGAACCGGTAGGCAATAAGCCAAAAGGCATCGTCAAGCTTATACCTGCATGGGCAACACAGCTAACACCAAGCGATATCGACACCAACACCAACAGCGAAGCATACGGCGAGCCAAAATCATGGCAGTACAATGAAGGCGACCTTAAAAATAACACCATACAAGCTGGCGCATCTGTAGCCGCTCGCCAGATCACGGTGCACCCTGATCGCATTCTAATTTTGGGCGACTGGCGCACCGGGCGGTCAATGCTTCGGTCTGTTTATAACAACTTTATAAATATCGAGAAAATCGAGGGCGGATCTGGCGAGTCATTCCTTAAAAACGCGGCGCGCCAGATAGCGATGAATTTCGACAAGGACGTTAAGCTTGCCGAAATTGCCAAGGCATACAACGTGCCAATGACTGAATTCCAGAGCATTCTTGACAAGGCCGCGCGCTCATTCAATCAAGGCATTGATAGCATCATGATGACTCAAGGCGCGCAAGTAAGTGCCATTCAGTCGAACATGCCAGACCCTGAAAAGCCATACAACGTAAACCTGCAGTCAATAGCATCGGGCATGCGCGCGCCCGCTAAAGTGCTTGTTGGTATGCAGACCGGTGAGCGGGCAAGCTCTGAGGATTTGAAGCAGTTTGATAAAACATGCCAAGGCATTCGCACCAAGGATATAGATAGGGATATGCGCGGATTTGTGCGCAAGCTCGCCAAGGCAAAAGTCATCGAACCTGTAAGCGAGTTCTATATCCACTGGGATGATCTGAGCGAGGCAACGCAATCCGATAAGCTGGCCAATGCATTGACAATGGCCGATATCAATCAGAAAAATATGTCTCTTGGCGAGGTCTATACGCGCGATCAGATAATTATTGCCAGCGGTTTCGAGCCAGCAAAAGAATTGGCGCCACTGCCAGAACTTCCTGATACAGAGGCAGACCAACCGCAACCACCGGTCACCCAATAATGCCAGCACCAATTCTGCCATCCAGCATAAGCGATCCTACCGGGCTTGATCCTACAGAGCGTAGAGCCATAAAGGATTTTGATCGGCGCGTCAAAAAGTCGGTGCAGCTCTACATAGATATGCTTGACCGCATAGAGTTTGAGGCTATCACCGTAAACAGCCGTCGCCTGCATGTTAATAAAACCCGGTATGACTTCCGCACATCGCCAGAGGTTTTGCTGACTATGATGGATTCAACCGGGGATCTCATCGACCAGATAATGCTGGAGGGTGGTGCGCGCTCACTATGGTTTATGGAGGGCTACATAGAGCCGGTTTATCGTCGCGGGACCAGTATGTCAATGACCAACATTGCCGCCCAGTCTCGGGACTATGCTAACTCTCGGCCGAGCCTTGAATCGCTGCTTACATCGGCTCCATACCAGCGCAGGCTTGGGCTGCTGAAGGCGCGCGAATTTGAGGAAATGAAAGGCCTGTCTGATGGCATCAAAAAGGATATGGCGCAAATCCTCACCGATGGCATGGGGCGAGGCCTTAACCCGCGCGATATTGCCGAGAATATGACAAAGCAAATCCCTATCGAGCAGCGGCGCGCACACCGGATTGCACGCACTGAGATACCGCAGGCGTTTAAGGCAGCCAGGCGTGAAGAATCGCAGCAGGCAATGAGCGACTTCGGTTTTCGCATTATGATGATGCACTTGTCGGCAATGTCGCCCACAACACGGCGCACGCATGCAGAGCGCAATGCCACGCTGCACACAATTGAAGAACAGCAGGATTGGTATGCGCAGGATGGCAATTCAATAAATTGCTACCTGCCAGGAACAAAAGTGGCAGGCAGATTTATTGGCGGGTCAAAAGCTTTCTATGAAGGCATAGCCATCCACTTTATGACTGCCGGTGGTTTGAATCTTTCCGTAACCCCTAATCATCCCATAATGACCAACAGGGGACTTATTTCTGCTCACGAAGTTACAGAATCCGATTATTTTATGACAGACTGCATCAATATCGAAAACCCTGCGGGGATAGCTGCATTGAACGACGATCATGCTTATACCGCTATCGAGGAAGTATTTTGCGCGCTCTCTGAGGTAGGCCATTCTTTCAGTTCCGGGGTGGAGGCTGTAGATTTCCACGGCGACGCCGAATTTTTCAATGAAAATATCAGTGTTGTAAATGTGGACGGGATGCTGGCTTACGGAATCAATTCCCATAGTTTTGAGCTTCTCGATAACATCAAGCTCGAACATTCCGACCCTATCCTCCCTACAGTTGGCTGCGCGCTTGATTTTTACATCAACACTATCAATCCTGCCCCTGCTGGCTTCGTTTGCTGCGACACACTGAGCCTGCCTTTGCTCGAAGGTCATATTCGTATGCTTAACTTTTGCAGCGGTAGAGCAATCCCTTCCGTTCTCGCCATTTTTCCTGATGATCCTGTAAAGAACTGTTCGGGAAATTCCAAGCCTTTTGGAAATTGCCTGAATGGATTCTCCTGCATGGTGCGCAGCGATTATTTCATCAGCGGGGAATCTGTGGTCGTTCGCGTGATGGACGCTAAAGCCGACAGACTTGAGTCTTTCGTAGATAGTCCTGCCGCTGCACCCAACATGCTTGGCAAGATCGGCGAGAGTTGCTCCAGCCTTGCATCTTTCGATAAGGTCATCAGTATCAATAGTGAATTTTACAGTGGGCATGTTTACGATCTCGAAGAAGTTAGCGGCTTCATGATAGCAAACGGAATAATTGCGAGCAACTGCAAATGCAGCGAGATCGAGACTCTTGTTGATGAGAATGGCGAGCCGCTATCTACAGGTGCAATCGATAAGGCTAAGCAGCGAAAGCTTATTTATGCTGGGAGTGAAAAAAAGGCCGCTTAGTAGCGGCCTTTTTTATGTGCCTTGCGGCTAGTAGTATTTATGCGGCTGCGATCAAACTTCGGGAATTGATCGCTTTTAGCATCGACACAAAGCTAAGCGGAGAATCACCGGAGCCAGAACCAATAAACGATTTTCCGTTATTGGTAGGGGATTCTTGGGCGATATTCTGCTCCAATTCCGCCTCAAGCTTTTGCGGGGTTAATTCCGCCGAAACCTGATTAACCGCAATCAAAAACAGATCACACGCAAAAGATGCCATAGCCATAACGGCAGCACAGATAGCAACAATAAAACTTCGACAATGTTTCAACATAAGCAACTCCATATCGGTTAATAAAACAGGAATTTCAGGCTAACACCAAACAATTTCTATTGCAAATTAAAGCTCGCGCTGGTAATTCCACACCCCTATAATAAATCCCAGGACCCACCACCACCAATGCATGTCAAACATCAACCCGGTTATTAGTCCGAAAATCCAGTACATGGCTATTCTCCTTTCGCTTTTGGCACAGGCATCCACCACTCAGGATTATAGTGATCATAATCCTCATCATTTCCAGTGCAAAATGAATCTCCACACCAATACACAAATGCAACGCCTGGTAGCGGCCTGTCCTCAACCGGCCATGGATTAACAGCGCAACCATAAGTTCCGCCGCACACCATAATAACGGCTTCGTCTTTTGGTGCCGTTGATATTGGCCGCCATTGATCGTCATCTTGATACTTGTGGAAAGGATCGATAATTAATCCAATTAAAGCGCCAACAATAAAACCATCGACATGGCTGCCACCAAGTAAAAACGCAGCAATAAAGCCGCCAAGACCACCAAGTATTGCGCCCATTTTACTCACCCTCTGGCTTTGGTGCTGCTGATAGCATGGCGGCTCGGCAATCATTCCAGCCGTGACGATAGCCGCTCGCCCTTTCGTCACTGGTTAATTCGCCCGACTCCATTACCTCTGGTATAGCTGCTGCTTGCGGTGGATGAGCATAAAGAAGATCGCCCTCCTTAAAGCTGCAATGATCAAACCATTCACAATTGAAGAAATGGCCAGCGCCCTGATTAAATACAGATGATATTTTACCTACAGGCTCTTGCTTAGGTGTTGCCATTGCCTTAGAAACAACAGATAGCGCAGCGCCACATAGATCACAATTACCATTAACGCCGTGCTCAATCTTACAGCTAAGGCAATGGTACTCAGGCTCACCCTGCACTTGCTGCGATGCCTTGCACGCATGGCCACATGGGCACTTTCCCAATGTATCTGCCAACTTTGCTCTGCTGGCATAAAATACGGACTGAACTTTCGATGCTTTGGCGAGTACTGCGCGCTCTATTTCCTCCACAAATTTATTTAGTTCATGGCCTGGCTGCTCTATGTCAATTCCATCCTTCCAAACATCTATCAATAGTTCAGACAAAGCTCTTGAGCCAAGTGTTTTTCGTGCAGCTGATAAAATAATGTCATCACTCAGCATGATGGATTTACCTCGGATTTATTTATAGCTGCAACCAATGACTTATAGGCTTTAAATTCTTCGCCATTTTTAACCCAACATTTCAATACTTTAATAGCTTCTAGTGTAGGCTCATTAGGGATGATCTTGCCGCTATCGTTTGACTGGGCTATTGTTATTTGATTGCAAAAATCAATGTCATCATAGTTTTCAGAATCAAAGCCGTGCTTCCAGACATTTCTAAGCAGATCAACGAGCACTCCATTGTTATCATCCTGTATTGGCATTGCTGGCACTGGGGCTGCATACAAAATGCGAGTCTTTACGTGACTTAAGCTTTCACATACTTTAAAGTTGTTTTTATCAGTGTCATGCCAATGAGACTCATCATAATGCTGCGTTTGATAAATAGGCTTCTGCTCCCGAGCCTCACGAATGGCGGATATAAGCTTATAGCTTTCCCGCCGTAAATCGGCATTTTCAGCTTTGCATCCGGTGAGCTCGTAGTTGATCTCGGAGGCCACACGCAATTGGACTTCTAACCCATTTATCTTTTTTAGGTCACTTGCGGCTAAATTTTCGCACGATGCTACCACCTCAGTTAAGTCAACTATCCGAGCCTCTGCCGCCTCTAATTGCTGGCGTAGCTTATCTCGCTCAAAAATAACCTGATACAAACAATCAACTTCAACCGAAAATGCTGCCTTACAGCTATCAGGCACATAAGCATACAAATCTCGCACCGCCTTTAATTCCACTTCACTCATAACCCAATCCTCAAATTAATTACTGAAATAATCAGCTATTTATCCGACTTAAAATTAACGATGCGGCCACCGTTAATAGTGTTTTTATTAACAAGCCCAGTAATCAAAACATCTGCATTTTCGTTAACGCGGTCATGCGCATCATAATAATCAGGACAGTCGGAGTGAAGATCAAAGTCGGGTCGATCATTACGCAGCATCCATATCAATATTGCCAACCAAATTAGCGAAGCAGAAATTAAAAGCCAATTTTCAATTAAAAAGTAAATTATATTCATCAAGATTTTCTCCTGGTTAAATACCGCATGAATTTGCAGCATATTCTTATTGCGGTATTATTGCAATAAGCTATTTAATCAAATCCCAATTAATCCCACGTGTACGGCCAAAATGAAACTTACCACAAGGGCATCCATAAGCGCGCATAGCACAAACAACAACCTTAAGCGCACCCTGCTTTTTCTTTTTGCGCATCATTCCGTGAAGCGCGTCATTTGCTTCCTGCAATGAGTTATATTTCTTTTTGCCGTTACAGCAGGAATTCATACGCTTTTTGTTTGTCTGGCTCATAGTCTATATCCTGGTTGATTTTGTAAACCAAAATAGTATAGCTATCGCGCATCTATTGCAATTATTATCTATACTTCTTCAACAAATGCATAGGCAGCATTATGCCTGCGGGCGATTCTTCTGCAGGGATTGGCCAGTAAGCCATGGCTATGGCGTCGGCGAGGTTCGGGGATTTAGTGCCCTCTGGTGCCTTGTCGATCACAAGCTTTAGGCTGGCACCGGTATTGGTCATTGTTGCCTGGCTAAGCTCTTTCTTGATGGTCTGCAGCAGAGGCAGATTGGAGTCAAGACTGATCAGCATATCAGGCGGGTAATAATCGCCTTCCGTGATCATCTTGTAAGTGCGATAGAAGCGTAGCCGCAATTCCCACCAGGCTTGGGCCTTGATGTTTTTGAAAAAGTCCTTGTTGAACGGGCTTTCCTCATCATCCGTGATCATGCGCTCGTCAGGATCAAGCACCGATGCCGCCGCATTCCAC
>Ga0247740_1000551_pt1 | contig 17838 bp, 14 predicted proteins | sample UWRJL148409B2_FD_180942 | JGI IMG/M metagenome (GOLD analysis project Ga0247740, IMG submission 180942) | Plant litter microbial communities from Arlington Agricultural Research Station in Wisconsin, United States - UWRJ-L148-409B-2 | ecosystem: Environmental > Terrestrial > Plant litter >...
GGTCGAGACCAGCTGGCAGGTTAGATACCCCGATCCTTGGATTTCCTGTCTTTCCGGCTAGGGCCTGATCCCCGTGTTCTGGAATTACCTTGTTTTCGCGTGCTTCCCATCACTGCTGGATTTGGACACGACTGAACCTCGCGTCTCTAGGACCTGAAAGACTTCGCCCGCCAATCTGGCCTGGACGTTGTCTACTCCGAAGTCGGCCGCGACCGCGATGGCACTGGGTGAGTAGCCTCAACCTAGGGGTACAGGCTGCGCTGCAAATGCAAGACAGCAGAGGGGTCTAGTACAAAGCATTGTGTGCTGAGACCCCTCTAAATGAGCTTTGCAGAGTGCGAGCTTGTACCCCGAGCCTGTCGACCGTTGAGGCATGTTACTGACAATAACAGATTCGTCGAGTACGAGACGCAAGCTGATCTGAAGACGGCTGTCGAGAAGCTGGATCGCCACGAGTTCAAGGGCCAAGAGGTCATGTGCACCCAGGACGTGTCTGACCCTCCCCCACCTCCCCCGTTCAAGCCTCGCGCGCCCTACGGTGGGCCTGGCGGACCCGATGATCGCGGACGCGATAGGTACCGTTCGCGCTCGCCTGGCGGACGTCGCGGTGGCGGCTATCCCCCGGCGCCGTACGACGACTACTACGACCGACGTGGTCCCCCCAGAGGCTACAGCCCTCGCCGTGGCGGCGGCGACGACTATCGCCGGCGTAGCCCTCCGCGCGAGTTCTACGAAAGCCGCGAGAGGTACGGACGTTCGCCGCCTCGTGGGGCTGGCGAATACAGTGCCCCTCGTCCTCGTTATCCAGAGGATCCCTATGACGCTGTGGGCCTCCTCCTCGTCGCTATGACGATCCATACGTTAACGGCGCTCATGCTCGTCCGTACGATGCTCGCCCTCCTTCCCCCGGCAGACGTCCGCGAAGCCCCGGAGGCCGTCCTCCCTTCGACCCTGAGTATCCCCCTCGTCGTTACTAGGATTACAGGCCGGTTACCCTGCGGTATCATCCTTCCGGGATCCCTTATTCGGTAGCAAAGCCGGTCAGAGACGGAACACGGGGAACCGGAGCCGGATCTGCTTCAAAGGGCTCTGAAACTGCACATTGAAGTAATGGCTGTGGCACTGTGCGATTTATTTCTGTCTCTTTGGTTGGATTGGTACATCGTCTTGTCTCGCCTTTGGGCAAAAAGGGTGGGTTATTGGTTTCAGAATTGAGTATTAGTGTATAGTACAAGTCAAGGCTTCATTTACAAGTCAAGGCTTCATTCTCCAGATACGACCCTACGCGCGCATGATGAGCGAGTTGCAAGTGTGATGAGTCGGAAAGTCGGAAACCTCAGTGTGCAGTATATAGCTATATGTGCCTGCTTTACAGATTGCGGGTTTTTGCACTATCGGTAATCCTGGTGGGCACAGCTGAAGGGAGAGCTTTCCTGAGGCTGAATTACAAATTGCATCGCAATGTCGAAATATCGTAAGGACGGCTGGGAGAGACTGCACGCTCCGAGGCGCCCCTGAAAAGACTTTTGCAGTTATAGATGTACGTCATCGTTGTGTTCAGCTCCTGTTGCTCCGTGGATGCGGATTGAGGGAGTGAGGCGGAGTGGGATGAGGTTGGGTTAGACTGAACTAGGTCGCGGGGGGAGTGGGGGTTCAGAATGTGTCGTGGCTTTGAGATGCGTGGGGACGGTTAGTGTGTGATTTGGGTGTGTGTACTGAGAGCTTGGGTGTTGGGTTGAAGGTGGTAGGTCGAGGTGGTAGCGAAGCTGTTCTGGAAAAGTTAATCTCACGCATGCTGTTGTTTCGCGATTAAAGGCGGGGGCTCCTTCTGCACAGTATGATACGCTGGAGATATAGGAAGTTGTTGCATCATCTTGTCATCAGAAGATTGCATTTGAGCGTTATCTGTGTTTATTTCACACTGTTGGGGAGAGCTCTGCTTAAGGGAATTAAAGGAAGAAAGGTGAGTTGGATATTCTCTGGTTTGGGTTTCACTCACGGTATCGGGGCTAGGAAATGAGCATGTGAAAGAAAGAGGGAGATTCGGTTTTACTTGGGAGGGAAGACGTTGTTCTCTATCCAGTTTGGCTTTCTATGTACGTGCAGTCTCAACCTGAGTGATGCCTGTATCAAACCAAGTCGATCACAGCAGGCTCGCTCTGTGAATCAAGATCGAACAAATCCTCTTCCTCCCGGGGTTCCGAGCCAAAGGGTTGTATGCACATACCCAATCGCATGTATTCCCGCGGTCTCCGATGCGTCGGAGTCACGACAATACTAAACAAGTAGCCCCGATGATCCCATGTCATGACCAAAGCGAAGACAGGCCCGGAAATCTCGAGAGAGGTGTCGTCGCTGACGAATGCTGGGATGAATCTGTCCCATAGCTCGAAGTTGTCGTGTCTGGATCGAATCAAGTCTTTCGTATTGAGCGTGATCGGAGCGAGCACGCCTCTCACCGTCAGTGTACAGCCTGGTTTGAGGGGCCCAAAGGAATCGTTCTGGTAGACGAGCTTGTGGTCCAGAATCTCGAGCACGCATTTGACCGCAGTCCTTTCTGCACTTCCCTGTTCGTGCTCCGTTTTAGGAGAGGCGAGAAGATCAGCCAAGGATGTTGGCGGTGCTTCTTCCCAGAGACGGTACAATACATCTTCGCTCACGAGCCATGATACAGGCCCATCAATAGAGAGGAATGACCAAGACGGACCCACATAGTCTTGGTGTCGACGGTTGCAACTTTCTGCCTCGCTGGCCCACGCCAGATTCATTGTGATGTTGTTACTCCACATGCCGCCGAGATAGGTAATGGGCGTAGACAGAGGCTTCTCTCGCATGCTGAGTGGTGCCCAAGAACCAAGAGTGGACCCGGTCCTACGGTCTAGGCTCTTCTGGACGCGTTTGGCCAATCCAGACAAGGCAACGAGTCTGTCCGTTGCAACGGTAAAGTTGCATTTGCTGAATTTTGAGAGCTGTTCGTACCAGAGGTAGCCCGTCAATTTTTCGGTCGAGATAAGATGAAGACGGTGGGGACGGAATCGATCGACCTCGATTTCGTGATCCTCGGTGTCATACTCCGAAGACACTATGTCACCACAGTCCCACCACAATCCGAAGTCGGTCCAGAAGACGACACGATTTGAGAGAAGTCGCTCTTGGAATGTCCATCCGCGAGTAGCCCAGATTGAGTTGTCGATACATTGGTCGTAGCGATAGGATAACTTTGACCGGCTGGGACAAATACGGAGTCTGGTTCTGCCCTTCTTGGTATGCGACTGCTTGGATGAGAATAGTGTGGCTATAGGTGCAAAAGCATCCCCGTTCAGCCCTCCAATTTCGCAGTCCTCCAACGGCGTTAGTCCGATCGACCTAAGCACAGCACAACCCCCTTCGCTGTTCGAGGAAGAAGCAGCCACGATAGTAAGATAGGCATTACCGTAGTAATCGCTCATCCGTACTGACTCACGTAGGAAGTCTGCATGCCCCGGTTCGTCTTGAATAATACAAACGGCGTCGATCCATATGAAGCGTATGCCAAGTTTGTGGGTGATGTTGATAGCGTCCTCAATGGTCTTCGGTAACTCGGCCATATCAAAACCTACCGTACGCTGACTGAGGTTTTGTAAGGTAGTCTTTGTACTAGATACGGTCTTCCCCCAGCAGTAGCTGAGGATCGTGTACTGGTTTCTTTGTCCCGGTCTAGTTCGAGCAGGGGGACAGTAGAGCTTGAGGCCCCGGTGTTTTCCTACTGCCGTGACGTCAATCAACCGTGTCGGAAGAAAAGCCGTATTCGCGATGCGCGAGTTCAATTGATGAAGATGCTGTGAGGTGCATCTGGAATCCCATCTCTTCATCAGATCTATCGTGCGTTTGAAGTCCCGCTTGTGAGTCCGAGGTGAAAAGGCTAGGATAGTTCGATCAGCGGTCTTGGTCAAACAATACACTTGTGGCAATTGTGCGTACCAGCTATCCCACTAAGATTACCCCCATGATCAGGCCCATCCCTTTCCAGGATTGTCAAATTGCCTATAACACGATGCTCACGCATAAGCTGTAGTGATGAGCGAACCCCACGAACTTCAAAGCGCTGGGCTGGGTTTTCATGCAACTCTTTCGGGGATTGCGTTAGAACAGCGGCACGCAGCAACCTGCAAAGATCGCAGCCTTTGAACGCTGATGCTTGAAGAGCCGAAAGACTTTCCCGTTGAAATTTGACTGCTTGCCATGATTGAGGATGATCTGGTTCTTGAACGTGGCACTGGTACGCCCACGCACAGATGCGTTTGCATTCAGCACACCTAGCCGCAGTAGCGAGAGACCACGCCCCGCGTAAAAAGCGTTTCACTTGGTTCCATGTTCGCTTCCTTGTTGATTCGGTGGCTCGGGTCTGGCTTGCAGCATCTGTACCATTGCTGGACGTCGCTATGGAAAGTGACTCGATATCTGTACCGTTGCTGGAAGCCACTATGGATAGTGACTGAACATCTGCACCGTTGCTGGAAGCCGCTATGGACAACGACTCAACACCAGTGCCGTTGCTAGAAGCCGCCATGGACAACGACTCGGACATCCATGCATCTGCACGTCGGATCTAGTAACAAGGAAAACGGGGCTGCCGTGTGTCTGGTCGACCGCCGAAATTAACGACTGCGCGAGGCCGGCTCCCTCGCAACAAAGAGGTGGGAGAAGGGAAGCGTGTTGATAACCAGACTGGCGGGGCATCAACCTCTCTTAAGCAGCTGCGTGCACCACGCCTTCCAATACTGTGACCGTGACGCCATTGGCCGCCCCTGCTGCACCTCCTTCGGCCCCTGCAGGGAGGCGCATTGCAACCCACCAAAGAACCGCCGTGGCGTAACTCTCACCAGTCCAACTCCTGCGAATAGTGAGAAAACCAGAAGGAGGTATTGCAGTAAAATGCTGAAGTCTCGAGGATTGTAAGATTAGGTGTGATTTGCACGCTGGGATGTCGCATACACCAAGTCAAAGCTCAATGTGAACCTACCAACCGAAACAAGACAGAGCATAGACGAACTGTGCCTCACCATATGTCTTCCACAACGACGCACTCCTCTCCCGACACACCTCACCCACCTCTCCAAACCACGTCAAGGCATCATATACCCCAGCCTAGCATCGACCCCACCACACAGTGCACACATATCACAGCAAGGCCCCCAAGAACAGGATAAAAGCAGCCAGACAACAAGCCAGCCGCAAGCTAAGCATTCAATTCTCTAAATACTCCCTCGACGATGTTGAAGCTCGTCCTCACATCGCATCGCATCGCAAGCATGCCAACCCTTGTAAATGCCAGAAACAAAAAAAGAAAACGGGGCCAGACTCCATGCATGTGCCGCGCCTCAAAACGCCCACGCTGTCTTGCTGTTGAAGAGATCCCCAGAGGTGTTGAAATAGAACGCCGAGTATGTACAATGAGGTGATGGCCGGATGGTTGAAAGGGCCACTATTGAGAAGAAATTGCATAACGTCGGTTGAGGAAACCGCAAAAGTTCGAACAAGACTCTCACGAAGAGTCTTATGTCGGCGTGGGTGCGGCCGCGCCAGTGATATCCTCGCTGTCCTCTGCGGGAGCGCAGCTGCAGAAGAGGTTCGTATCGCCATAAGCTATCACAACGTTAGCACATTCAATCTCAAACGAGCAAGGACGAGCAAACTCACCATCATCCAACCGCGTAACCGTCGGCCAGAACTTCTTCTCCTTCAAGTACGGCAACGGGTACGCCGCCGCCTCCCTACTATACGCGCGATCCCACTCCCCAACAATAAGATCCTGCTGCGAATGCGGGCTCATCTTCAACACATTGCCCAGCTTCGGCTGCTTGCCCTCCTCCACCTCCGCAATCTCCTTTCGGATCGAAATGAGCGCATTGCAGAAGCGGTCGAGCTCGACCTTGCTCTCCGACTCCGTGGGCTCGATCATGAGCGTGTTGGCGACGGGCCAGGACATGGTGGGTGCGTGGAAACCGTAATCTTGGAGGCGCTTTGCGACGTCGAGGGCTTCGATGCCCGCCGTCTCTTTGAACTTGCGCAAGTCGAGAATGAATTCGTGGGCGCAGCGGCCGTTCTCATTGGTGTAGAGGATCGGGTAGTGGGGCTTCAGGCGGGCGAGGATGTAATTTGCGTTGAGGAGGGTAATCTTCGTGGCTTGCGTGAGTCCGACAGCTCCCATCATCTTGATGTATGCCCAGCTGATGGGAAGGATGCTTGCACTACCCCATGGCGCGCCGCTGACGGGTTGAATCGCGTTCTTTCCGCCGGTTTCGCCACGAAGATGGCCAGGCAAGAACTCAGTCAGATGCTCCTTTACGCCAATGGGTCCTACACCAGGACCACCACCACCGTGTGGGATACAGAAGGTCTTGTGCAGGTTCAGATGGCAGACGTCGGCTCCAATCTCGCCCGGCGAGCAGAGGCCAATCTGCGCGTTCATGTTCGCTCCATCCATGTACACCTGACCGCCGTGTTCGTGGATGAGATCGCAAACGGCCTTAATCTTAGGCTCGAACACACCAAAGGTGCTGGGGTACGTAACCATGATGGCGCCAATTTCCTCGCTATATTTCTCGCACTTCGCTTTGAGATCTTCCATGTCCAGGTTGCCAGTACCAGTGTCGCACTTGATGGTAATCACCCTCATACCGCACATGGCAGCACTTGCCGGGTTGGTACCGTGGGCGGATACTGGAATCAAGCAAATGTCTCGCTTCTTGCCAGGCTGTTGTTCCAAGTACTTTCGAATGACTCGGAGACCGGTGAACTCTCCTTGTGCACCAGAGTTGGGCTGCAACGACACCGAATGGAAGCCTGTGATATTGGCCAGATCACCTTCCAATTGCGCGATCATCTTGTGGTAGCCCTTTGCTCTGTCCAGGGGTAAGAAGGGGTGTAGGTTAGCGACGCTGCCCCAGGATACTGGGGCCATCTCGGCAGTTCCATTCAATTTCATGGTGCACGATCCCAAAGGTATCATCGAGTGCACAAGCGACAGATCCTTGGACTGTAGGTGATGTATGTACCGTAGAAGCTCCGTTTCCGAGTGATGTGAGTTGAAGACCGAGTGTGTGAGATATGGGCTCGTTCTCTTGAAGCCCTTGGGAGGTTCAGCGTCCGCAGCTTCCATGGCGCCAGATGGGCGGGATGATCCGCTTTCGGTGCCAAATTCCTTGAACACACGCTCAAGTTGGGATATGGTGTTCGGCTCGATCTGTTCGTCAAGGGAGAGGCCGATGTGACGATCGTCAATCTGTCGGACGTGGAGACCCTGCTGCTCGAGTGCAGAAATAATAGACGACGTCTTGTCACCTGTGGCGACAACAAAGGTGTCGAATGGCGCCGGCGTGTTGTCCAACTTTCCACGCTGGCCGGTCTGGAAGCCCATTGAGACGAGGATTTGCTGTAGTCGGCGAGTGGAAGCTACGACTTGTCTTGCAATCGCATTTAGACCGTGTGGCCCGTGATACACGGCATACATTGCGCTCATGTTGGCTAGCAGAGCTTGCGCAGTGCAGATGTTGCTAGTCGCCTTCTCGCGACGGATATGCTGCTCCCTGGTCTGGAGGGCAAGTCGTGCAGCGGGCTTTCCGAGCCTATCCTTGGACAACCCAATCAAACGTCCGGGAATCTTGCGTTTGTACTTCTCCGTGCATGAGAAGAAGGCGGCATGCGGTCCACCGTATCCAAAAGGAACGCCGAAGCGCTGTGAGTTTCCAAATGCGATATCGGCGCCGAACTCTCCAGGCGGAGTGAGCTGGGTCAGGGCAAGGAGGTCTGTAGCCACACTGAAGATGGCTCCTTGTTTGTGCACTTTCTCCGCCAGTCCGCGGAAATCGTGGACTCCTCCATCTGTGTCGGGGTACTGCGCTAGAACGCCCACTAGATCATCGCCCAGCTCCTCCACCCGCTTGCTGTTGTTCTCCAGAACGTTGCCGATTTCAATGTTGATGCCAAATCCTTCGGCGCGAGAGTAGAGCACAGCTAGCGTCTGAGGGTGGCAGGTGCTAGACACGAGGAAGGTCTTGTTGGCACGCTTTTGGCGGGCGAGAGGAAGCATGCCTAGGGACATAGTCATGGCTTCAGCGGCTGCAGTAGGCTCATCGAGAACCGATGCATTGGCGATATCAAGACCGGTCAGGTCCGTAACCATGGTTTGGAAGTTGAGCAGTGATTCTAGGCGTCCTTGGCTGATCTCGGGCTGGTACGGTGTGTAACTCGTGTACCACGCCGGGTTCTCCAGTATGTTCCTCTTGATGACCTCTGGGACTTTGGTGCCGTAATAACCGCAGCCTATCAAACTGCGACCAGGCGAGTTTTCCCCCATGATGGCGGCGCCGATCTCTAGGAAGTCGCTCTCCGGAACGCCTTCCTGGCTCCATTCCTCCCTTGCCTTCTCGGGGTGTAATGAGCTGATGTTAAGCTCTCGAGAAGAGAGGATGTCTGCTGGGATGACCTGCTTGACGAATTCGTCTAGAGAGGCCGCTGGCGGATCCAATGCCTTGAGCATTTCGGCAGCTGCCGCTGCAGATGGGCCAATGTGGCGGCGCGGAAAGGTGTCGAGGGCTTCAAACGGTCGGATGGACGCAGAGAGGTCGGGCTTCGATTCGAGCACATCGTGGGGAACGGTGGAGTGGAAGTCCCGACTCGTGGAAGACTTGACGGCGTCTCTTGAGGCGACTGACGTGGAGAATGCGCGCAACGACCGGAGCTGGGGAAGCTGGCTGGCGCGCGGCGAATGGGCGATTCTGGCAGCAGAGCAAGCTGCCCTGAAGACTGCTGTGCGCATCTTGGCTGCTTCGAGTGCTCAATGGCACGACTGCAGTGCCCGTGGGCGACGTCTGGACGGTTGTCAATTTTGGGGGGCCGGTTGGTGGGGTGAGGGCCAGGTACAGGAAGTGCTCAAAAGCTCTTGATCAGTTCGCCACTGGGGATTGAACAGAGCTCGAATAATGGGAAGATAGATAGCAATTTGCAAGTCGCACTGGAGTCGACGAGTGACTGAAAGGCAGATAGTTGGTAGGATCAGAAAACGCAAGGCGGTAAGCCGATGCAACCTGGCTCCTCAACTGTTGCGCAGCCCGTCGTTATCCGAAAAGTTTCCCAGGATGCAGGGATCACCGCGCCCGGCACAGATAAGCTCCCGCCACAAACGGCGCGTCCAAGTTCCGATGACGTGACGCAGCCAATCACCCCGCGTGGCTGTCCGCGCCACACCTTCCTCGGGCCTACTTCACGTAATCGTCTAGTCTCCATGGTTTTCTTCTCCGCATCTGGCAAACCCATCACGAACTGCACGTCTCGGATTTTCTGTTTACAGGCATAAGTGCATGTCGTAGCGTATGCCAGGACAGTGGCAACGCCGATATGGTGGATGCGACCCCCCCCGATCACAGTAATTGAAGTGTGCACCAAGGTGTGTGGGTGTGAGGACTTCCGAGAATCTCTAACAAGGGAACGCCATCTTCCCCACTCATATACTTGCCCGTCTTGGCGCCATCGTCCGTCGCAAGTTCTTCTCCTTCTCCGTCTCCTCTGTGACGGGCAAAATGCCCTGTTCCTTCAGCTGCCCCAGATACTCCTTCCCATACTGGTATCCTACCTGGTATATCTCGTCAAACTTTGCGAAATCCAGCGTCCCGTACGCATCCACAGGTGGACGCATGTACCTGCAGCCAGGCGTGTTCTTCGCCCGCTCTAGTGCGTCGTAGCTCGAGACGTACGCCAGCCGTGATTGTATCTCCGAGAGCGTCGGCGGATTGGGGTAGTTAGAGAACGGGTTCCAGCGATTCACAATGGCCCAGAACCCCGAGAGGGAGTCGCCAAAATTCTGCGGTGTAGGGTCGTCCAGGCTGCCGACATCGATCGCGAAAATGACGTCGGCGCCTAGGCTCTTCATGTGCGTGACGGTGAGATTGTCAATGTAGCCGCCGTCTAGAAGCATGCTGCCGTTGTCGCAGAGAGGAGGGAGAAGCCCGGCAAGAGACATGGATGCTCGTACGTAGCGCCACACGTATCCGCTGGTGTGGATCTGCGATCTGCTCTTGCTAATGTTCGTTGTGTTGCAGTAGTATTCGAGCCAAAAGTCCTCAATCTGCGAGTTTCCAAACGTCTTGAAGATGCCTCGATTGAATTCATGGCCAGTCGTGTAAGATGCACTGCCAAGGTCAGCTGGTGTCGCAAGTTGAGCATATCGAACTTACGAAGGGTATGTGAGGTCAAGAGCAAACCTCCACATGCTGCCCATACGACCGGCGAATTTCTTAGCTCTTCCGTACATGGGCACCACATCGGCGTCCCAAGCATATAGCGCGCCAATGAAAGCGCCAATGGAGGTCCCACCAACGATATCAATAGGTATACCGGCTTCCTCGAGCGCGCGAATGATGCCCACTTGCGACAAGCCTCTCGCCCCTCCACCTCCTAAGACGAGACCCACGGACTTACCGCAGAGTCGTCTTGCTAACCGATGGAAGTCGCCTTTGAAGGGCGTCTCTGCAGAGTAGAGCGGTGTTTGCCGAAGCCTGCGTGAAGTGTACTTTTGGATCTCAGCCTGTAGCACTTGGACACGCTGTTTGATGGCAGTGCCAAAGCGGCGACCGATAGGATGCACGGGCTCGGCGTTAGAACGAAACGGCATCTGGATGTGGTGATGGCTTCCATTGACCCAAGGACGGCTGTGCAGCCACTTTGGTGACAGGCCAGGCTGACAATACCTTTCCGAGTGCAGCAACACCAGCTCCTTGCGTGCGGTGGTCTTGGTTGTGAGCAGGAACCGCTCGTACTCTCCTATGTTCGGTGACCCCTCGGCTACTCCTACGAGGAGAATGCAATCCGCTTGGCTGATGCAGGTCTGCGTCCACGGTGATTTGACTGGCGTGTCTGCCACATACAGAACCAAGCCGTACTTCTCCTCCAGGTCGGCAAGATATTGGGACAGCTTTAGCTTGCCCATGCGATTGAAGGCATGTCGACCGAGATGGTTTAGGATGGTTGCTTGATTGAGTGAGACCACGCCGCCAGGAGTGCCAATTTGGGTGAGCGCGTTCATTAGTCGACTAGCAAACTCGACAACAGGTATACCAGCAGTGACGGGGAGGATCGTGACGGTTCGTAGGTTGATAGTTGATGAAACGTTGTTGCGCGTAGCCTTGGACCGAAGTTCCTTCCCTTGCTCGTGCAGAGGGTCATCCACTAAAGCTCTCATTCGGGAAGCAATGATCTTGGAAATCTTGATCGTAATACCGGGATGCTCCAAGGCAAGGCTGTTGAAAAGTGTCTTGGGGAACTTTGCGAGCTCGGTATCGCGGATGGCATGTAGAGACCCCGGACGTGCGGTTTCGGTGAGCACCTCGAGTTCGCCGACACTGTCGCCTTGACCATATTCACCGATGACTTTCATGCTAGAGTTCTCGCCATCCTGGATGGCTCGCAGACGACCATTGAGGACAATGTATATGGCATCACTTTCGTCGCCTTGGTTGTAGATGACCTGACCCGCGTTGACTTGTACCCACTCAAGTGCGAAATCAATATGCAGGATCAGTCGAGGAAGCAGCGTCGTCAGTCGCTTTGCCATGGTCAGTAATACCACAGGGTACCGGTCGACGATCCTTTCTATGGACGCTCGCGGTAGGAATCCGACATAGACATCGGTCTTCGCAGTTACGTCCACAAAGGAGCGGTACGACGACACCGTTCCCAGATAGCCTACTAGGCCGCCTGGCTTGGTCAAAAACAAGCTCTTCCTCGACTTCTTCTTTTTAGCCTCGTTCGAATGCAAAAACGATGTAGCAGTCGTTGAGCGCTTGAGTGGGCCACCGAAAAGGTCGGCGTCAGTTAATTCTGAGTCAGTGGGCAGTGTTCCGAGTATATTCGATTCTGACTCCTCTTCGATAGGCACGCTGACGTCCAGGAATCCGTCGATCACGTAGTACAGCCCAGGATTTCTTTCACCCTGCTCCACCAAAACGGCACCTTTAGGGAAGAAGACAATCTCGACATCATTTACAGCCTCTTCCACAATGTTCTGGCGACCAACGCCGCTTAAGGTGGAGAAGGCCGATGCTGATACCACCGACTCAGAGTCGCCGTCGCGGGACGCCTCAAACGGGTCCATGAATCCGAATGCGTTGCTAAAAATGGCCTTTTGTCTCTTGGTGTCGAAGGAGACCAGTCGAGGGGACTGCTCGACCGAACCGGGCTTTGGAACAGGGTTGTCCAAGTCGGTCAGTCCGATGGCTTTAAACATGCAGTCCAGTACGGACTCTCTGAAGACAGTGGCCTCGTCAACCGATTCTTGGCGATGCAATGCAGCGGGACGAGTCATTGACGAAGCAAAGGGATTGAAAGCACCCGAGTCAAGCGGAGTGCGAGCATCACGGCGATTGTCCTGGTTGAATGGCTGCGAGAAGCTGTACCGCCCTGTCCGACCACTGCCCCGAGGCATGTGCGTGTTCGTCAGCAAGTCTCCTGCGCTAATTCTGTCGTTGCCGCCACCGGGTTCAGGCGACCTGACTCTACTATGACTCTCATTGTTTAGGTCAGATGATCCACGAACAGCTGCAAGGCGAGCGTGCGCAGCGGCGCCTTTCCTAAGCGACACGCTACTCTTTCGCCGGCGCCCTGCGCCTGGATTGTGGAGAGCAATGCCCTTCATGCCTTCTTCTGGTCCAATGCGCTCTGTCTCTTTAGCAAATTTGTCCTTCAGCCGTTCCAAGGCCGAATCACGAAGAAAACCGGGCAAGTCATATGTCGTGTACGTGTTCATCAGTTTCTCGGTCCGCAAAACCTCGCTTGTGAGCCCCAAATATGCATGACCGGTTGCAAGAGTAACTCGCTGAAGTCGGGTCAGGATGACTTGGACGATGTGTGCGGTTGCTCTGGGATATATACGGGTCAGTCGACGAAAGGCAGTGGCCGGGATGATGGCAATGGTCGTGTCGACTGTAGCCCTTGCGACGATGTCCGGATGTGCGGATTTGGGCTTTGATCGAGATTGGGACCGCTTGTCGGGTTTCGAGCCGGCTTGAGCATTCCCGTTGAGGTTCAGATTTAGAGGCGGAACACTGGGAAGGCGGCCACCGGCCGTAGGACTAGCAAGACTCGGGGCCCTGCGGTGTCTAGACGATTGCGCGGGTGTTCCAGGAAAGTCGGCGGGTGTCTGCGGTCTGGAGTCATCGAACGTAAAGCTGCTATTCCTGGAGACTGAAGGCCGGTCTTGAGGCGTGCCTGGTCCGCTCATTTCAGGGCCTCCTTCGTCCTCTTCGTGGCGGAGTTTGACATCTTCGGTGAACAGAGAGAGGATTGAGAACAACGAAGACATGGGCGCGCCGTTCTTGACCTCAGTGAGAAGTTGATACCCCTGCCGATGACCTCCACGGGCTCCGTTTTCTCCCGAAGGCCCATTGCTAATCTCCTCTTCGTCGTCGGAATCGGAACTCTCACGGTTTGACTTTACAAAGATCTGCACCAAGCCGTCCACCACCAAGCAGAACCCCTTCTCCTCTTCCAAAAGAATGGTTTCTCCGGCAATGAGCTTCCGCGTCTGCATCGTCCGCGTGAGCTCGTGGAAGACAGGCCGCTCCAGGTAGCCAAACACCTTGATGGCGCTGAGGAACTCGTCGAAATAGTTGGACAGGCCGCGCTTCGAGTCACCTTCTTGGGTATCCGGAAAGACTTCGATCTGCGGCTCTTCACGCTGGGGCTCGGGAGGCAGTCGCGTATAGAGGCTCATGAAACGGTACCTCACAAGGTAGCTGACCGTGGAGACGATGAAGACAAGTATCAACATTCTATGCACATTAGATTGCGCTACATACGCCCTACGAAGCGCTCACAGTGTGGTAAAGTTCATAGTGAACGTTAGACTCATGGAGAAGAGGGTGAAGAGCCATGTTGGCAGAGTGATTGTCGTGAAGGTGATGATCCAGTACAGAGTGCCCGGTAGCACACGTAGGACGGTCAGAATGACGCGCGCAAGGACGCCCAGAGTCGACGGTGATTGTTCAGCCGCCTGGAAAGCTGCTACAGCGGACGGGATGGCGTCGGTCGAGGTCGGAAGAGCCGTGGGGGAGCTGCTCGCGATAGAGCTCACGGAGCTCAGAGCTTCGGCGGCGGCCATGGTGTTTGTGCAGCGAAAGTGGATGACGCGCGGCGCACAACGGTCAGGGTGGGCCCTTTTCGAGGTCGCGATGGCGGAGGAGAGGATGCAGAGGAGGAACACCCATGGCGAATGGTGGAAGCGCAAACTGGGGGTGCCAGGTATCGAGCCGGCTTCAAGCACATGCCCGTGATAGTGGGACGGGGCTTGGCGCTTGCCGTCTCATGCCGCCGCCGCGCCAGGTTCGCGCCTGGCACCTGCGAGCTCCAGTTCACGAGCTTCACCCCAGAACGCGGTGCCAGCTACCCCGCCCATTGGCCCACCATGCCTCCCTTCAAGGACGAGCAGATAATTGTGCGTCCGCCTGAGCCGCCCTCCACCACTTTCGGCCGCGTGCTAATCTCGTCCAGATCATTGCGCCGGGCTCGGAGACGACGCTCGCGCAGCTCGGCCTGCCCGAGTCCTTCACCCCCGCCCGCCTGCGCGTGCGGTCGCGCATGTTCCCCGCCGAAAAGGAGGGAGAGTGGGAGCCCTACAAGGTGCGCCGGCGGCAGGAGAAGACTGCAGAGGCGCAGAATGGCGCTGTCGAGGGCGAAGAGCCAGCAGGCGCCGGCGCCGACGCCGACGCCGAAATCTTATATGAGGAGGACCGCGTCTCTGAAGAAGGCGCCGTCTGGCCCATTCAAGAGGGCAGGATTGTCGACTGGTCGTGCTTCTTTGCCCTCATCACGCACGTCTACAACACGCTGAATCCGCCGTTCCACACCCCGATCCTCCTCATCACGCAGCCCATCTGGACGCCGAAAGAGCACGAGAAACTTACCCAGTTCTTCTTTGAGAAATTCAAGACGCCCGCGTTCGGCCTCATGGATGCCGCCCTTGCGACCGGATGGGCGTACGGAGTACACACGTCCACCATCGTGGACGTGGGCAAGGACAAGGTGGATGTCACGGCCATCAGCGAGTTCATTCCGCATACCCAGGGGCGCGTGGCGTCGTTGCCGGGCTGCGGAGGAGAGGCGCTTACCGATGGGCTGTTCGCGAAGCTTAGGCCTCGTGCCTGGAATCGAGACATGTGCGAACAGCTCAAAAAGAGCCCCCTCTGCGAAATCCTCCCGCCGGACGTCCCCCTCCCTGGTACCAAGGAAGCCGAGCAAGATGTGGTCTCGAACCCTGCTGCAGCTGCGTCAACCGGCGCAACTGCCTCTGGACCCGCTGCAGCCGCCGCGATACCGAACGCGCCACGAGGCCCGGGAGTAGACACCGAAGTCGGCGACGATGCCACGGCCGAGGAGAATGAGGGCGTGCTCGATGTCGCCAGCATTGTAGCAGGCGGCAAGATGAACGAGTATCTAGAGAAGAAGGAGAAAGAAAAGCTCGAAAAGGCAGCGTCAAAGAAGGGCAGCGCGCAGGCTGCAGCCGCAGCAGCTGCCAAACCTATCAGGTTGCCGAACGCGAAGCGCGAGAAGGTCACTTTCCTCTATGAGGACCATGCTCTACTTGATAGCCTCAAGGGCATGAACTTGGGAAGCGAGAAACAAGCAGAGATGGAAGCTCGGCTAGACGAGGGACCGCAGAGGAAACCGGAAGGTGCAGATGGCGAGCCAACACATACAGTGGATGCGAACGGCAACGCAGAGACCGGCTCTGGGAACGCGCGCTCAGGCCCAATAAGACGTGAACTCGAGGTCGGCCCCGAGCGATTCATGGCCGCAAGTGCTGGCGTCCTGGAGAGAATAGCGGATGCTGTCCACCGGACAATATCCTCCGTCGATGAAGTGAACAAGCGCAGCGAACTCTGGGATTCCTTGATTGTGTGCGGCAATGGATCACGAGTGCGAGGTGAGCTCTCATTGCCTGCTCCTCAATAAGTCGACTAACATCCGCCAGGCTTCAAAGAAGCGCTCCTTGCTTCCATCCAAGCAAAATACCTCATCTCTCCCTCATCAGCCACCATGTTCACCTCCGAGATTCCCTCAAACATCTCCACGCCGACTGGAACCGGTGCAAACACACCGCAACCCCAGCTCGGCCCTCATGGCGGCGGCCCCTCTCAAGTCAATCCTCTTCTTTACGCCGCCACGACTGCACAAACGCAGCACATGATGCCCCACGGCGGCAATCCAGTCATGCCCGGTATGACAGGCATGCACCATAGCGCGCACTCGTCGCATGGTCAGACACCCACATCGATCAAAACCATCAAGCCGCCAGAGTACTTTCCAGAATGGAAGGAAGCAGGGTTCGAAGAGGCGTGCTTTTTGGGCGCCCAGGTCGCGGCCAAGGTCATCTTTGTGGTTGACCAAGGTCAGAGTAAGGGTTACATGACTAGGACGGATTATAACGACCAAGGCCCGACCGCTATACATGAATATGGGTTGTGAGCTAGTAGCGTATCATCTCGCACACGAGGCTCTGAATCGGTTGGATTGAGTAAGAGGTATTGATAGCGCTTGTTGACTGAAGATGGTTGATAGCTCTCTACATGTCCAATTAGCTACCTCAAGGTCTCGTGATGCGAGACTTTGTATACCCCGGTGCTGGATGGAGTTTTTTTGGTAGCTGATATCCTGGAAGTCGGTCTGGTGACTTTGCGCCTTGGTATTGCGAATTCTTGATAGAAAAAAGTCTGAACATTTCCCGTTTGATACGTTCAAGTCTCACTGGAATTGGTGTTGCCCATTGCGAATTTCATCGGCGAGCGCCGACCAAGCCGGCGGAAACCGCACTGCAGCCGAGGTCCCGCTAGCCGTATCGGACCCACTGCTTGCTTTTCCTCTAACCTCAAGCCACGCCCTGAGATGTAGATAAAGGCTACGAATATCTGTTGAACTGCTGTCTTGTTGTCTTTCGCTTCCGACGGTGTTTGCTTTCTACAGCCTTCTGGATTTTCAGCGCGAATCGTGTCAGACTTTGATCCATACCCGCGGTTCTGCGTCACCGACCCTGATCCCAGTCTCAAGATCCATACTGTACTACACATTGCCGACATCGATCGTGCAGCTACCCCTGGCAGTGCATCACGCACACGTTGCATCAATTGTCCGATCAGCATGGCAGCTTCAGCCCCAATATCAAAAACCATCTACCTCGGAGCTTTTGCGCATAGCGCTTCGCTAGCCGAACTAGATGTCTGTGCCAAGGGAGCTATTGGCGTGGACGACGAAGGTGTGATTGCGTTTGTGGAAAGAGATATTGAGATTGGCGAAGTGAGGAGGAGGCATGTGGGCTGGGAGGAGGCGAGGGTTGTCGAGGTCAAGGACGGGTTCTTTTTCCCGGGGTTTATTGGTGAGTTGCTTGAATCTTAGTACTTGGGGAGGGAATGTTTGCGGTCGAGGATGACATTCTTACACGTTGCTGGGGATGGAATAGTGATGAGATACACGAGGAGTGAGGGGTAGAAAGCTAACCAGCCAACAGACACACATACCCACGCTCCCCAACACCCAAACACCGGCCTCTTCGGCAAAACTACCCTCATGTCCTGGCTAGAAACTTACACCTTCCCCATGGAATCTTCCCTCTCTTCCCTCCCCCTCGCCCAACGCATATATGCCAACTTCGTCTCCCGCACCCTCTCAAACGGCACAACGACATGCGCCTACTACGCCACCCGCCACGTCCCCGCCACGAATCTCCTTGCCGACATCTGTCTCGCAAGAGGCCAACGCGCTTTCGTCGGCCGCGTCTGCATGGACATGTTGAGTCCGGAGTACTACCGTGAT
>Ga0247740_1000552_pt1 | contig 17800 bp, 18 predicted proteins | sample UWRJL148409B2_FD_180942 | JGI IMG/M metagenome (GOLD analysis project Ga0247740, IMG submission 180942) | Plant litter microbial communities from Arlington Agricultural Research Station in Wisconsin, United States - UWRJ-L148-409B-2 | ecosystem: Environmental > Terrestrial > Plant litter >...
AGAAGGGCTTCGGAAGAGACAGCTCATATTCCGAAACAACGACTGATTTACAACAGGGAGAGAGTGGAGCTGGCAAGACGACGCTCCTCAACGTTCTTGCCGGATTCGCCTCGGTTGGCATAGTGCGTGGTGACATGCTCATCAATCCAACCTTCGCTTCTGACGGGTATGCTCGCAAGATTGGATATGCTCAGCAAATGGATGTACATCTGCCTACGGCCACGGTACGAGAGGCCTTGCAGTTTAGCGCCCTGTTACGCCAGCCCAAGTCCTACACCCGAGAAGAACGGCTCTCCTACGTCGAAGACGTGATCCATTCGTTGAGGATGGAGCCATTTGCCGATGCTATTGTCGGCGTCGCTGGAGAAGGTCTCAACGTCGAACAGCGCAAACGATTCACGATTGGAGTGGAGCTCGCCGCGCGACCAGAGCTACTTCTGTTTCTCGACGAACCGACTTCCGGTCTTGACAGCGACACCGCATGGGCAATTTGCTCTCTCTTGCGTCGACTGGCAGATGAAGGCCAAGCCATTCTTTGCACAGTCCACCAGCCTTCCGAGTCACTCTTCTCCATGTTCGATCGCCTGCTTCTCCTCCGTAAGGGACGATGCATCTACTTTGGAGCTATCGGCGCGGAAGCCGGAACCATGACTCGGTATTTCCAGGATCGAGGCGCTGCTGCTGTTGCAGACAAACAAAACCCTGCCGAATGGTTAATGGAAGTGATAACCAGTCCCACACAGTCCGTCGACTGGGCCAAAGAGTGGGAACGCTCGGCAGAAAAGCATTCGATTCGACAGCAGATTGAGCTGCTTTGCGAGCAACTCTACAAGACGAATGACCACGATATGAAGAGGCTGGCGTTCGCGGCTTCTTTCTCGACTCAACTTGGACTTGTCACGTCAAGGCTGTTCCGGCATGGCTGGCGATCCCCTACATACCTGTATTCGAAAGCCGCGTTATGTTTCGGCTCTGCGTTGGTCATCGGTGTTTCCTTCTGGCTTTCCCCAAACACGCTCCAAGGCGCTCAAAATGAAATTTTCGCGGTATTCCTGCTGATGACAATCTTCACAAACCTCGATCAACAAATCATACCGCAATTCACGGAGTACCGGAGCATCTACCAGATCCGAGAGGGACCGTCCAAAATGTATTCTTGGGTTGTCTTCCTCCTGGCCAACTTCATCGTCGAAATAGCATGGCAAACCCTCATGTCAGTGATACTTTTCGTGTGTTGGTACTATCCGATGGGTATGCAGCGCAACGGCGAACCGACACACGACGTTAGCGAGCGATCGGGAGCCGTTTTCTTCTTCATCTGGTCTTTCATGCAGTTTACGCTATCACTGTCATACCTCGTAGTGGCGGGTATGAAGTCTGCTGCGACTGCTGTGAATACTGCTCAACTGCTGTACTCGCTCTCTCTGATCTTCTGCGGAGTGCTCGCGAAGCCGTCCATATTACCCCGATTCTGGAAATTCATGTATCGGGTAACGCCACTCACATACTACACCAGCGGACTGATCTCGGCCTCCTTGGGAAACACTCCATTGCGATGCTCGGTTGCAGAAGTAGTCAATATCCCCATCCTTGCATCCAATGCCTCCTTATCAACCATGGAGTCATGCAAAGTCTACCTTCAGGATTTCACCTCCGAGTTCGGTGGTGTCGTAGTCCCGAGCTCGTTAGATGATATGTGTTCACTCTGTCCGGCAACGAGTACAACGGCGGTCCTCGAGGCCTTAGAAATACATGGAGGATGGTGGTGGAGACTTGGTACTACGCTTGGATATGTGCTCTTTAACATCGCTGGAACTTTTGTGATTTACTGGCTTACGTACGTCAGAGTCTCTAGCAAGAGAAAGTAAGATGGGCTCCATCTGGTTAGTTGAAGCAATACTTAGACTTGAATCAATGTTGTTTGCAGAGAGCTTTGCGGGCCCCCTGCACAAGATTGCGGAATTCCTTATTGGGAAGTAGCCGCTGCATAGAGGAGAATCCTACGTACAGGCTGATAGACGTGGACCGCATTGCGGGGAAGGTGCCCGGGGTTAGCGTGCGGGGAAGGTGGAAGTGGAGGTGGAACGTCGCGTGATCCACATTGCCTTGACACCAACACTTCTGCACCTTCATTTGCCGGGCGTCATGTACCGCTTGCCGACGTCGGGTGGTCGCCCGACACCCTATGTATTTGTATGCCCACAAGGTGCCCCCTCGGGGTTTCTTGCCAGCCACGTCACGACGCGCGTGGCTATATACGTGCATCCCCGCGAGAGCATTGACTCTCCTAGTGTCGCGCCACATCGACCGCTTTTTCAGCATACGAGGAATGAAGCGAACAGATTAGGAGCCCAGGATGAATACCATCGCGCAACTACCGAACGAGATCCTTCTCGATATCTTCGAGCGTCTTCGGGGTGAAACTTGCAATCTAGTCAGCGCCTCGAAGACCTGCAGAAGATGGCATCGACTTGCTTCTACCACGATATACCGTCATATCTCATTGAGTTCGAAACTTCGAGATGAAACCAGAACTGCTCGATTCGCAGCATCCGTCACCCAATGCGACCTTGTCCAGTCCTTCGACCTGCGAATAACTCAAGTCCACTTGATGGGCTTCAGCATCCTTTCATCGGACGCCTTCGACCGTCTAATGGAACTTTGCGATGTTGTCACGAGCATGCAAAACATGCAAACCTTTACGTTGTCCTTCGAAAAGGCCGCCGGTCAAGGATTCACTGCCCCAAGCGCCACAATCGTTTCGTTGCTGCAAAGTCTGCCGCAAACCGTCGTCAATCTCAATCTAGATTGCGAGTGTATGAGCTGTCCAAAGCTTAACCAGCCACATGTCTGCGAAGCTATAGGTGCACTGCTGCCTCGCTTGAGAAGCTTGAGACTTCGAACTTCGCACCTCTGCTCCGGTCTACTTTCACACATCTCTCCACAAGCGACCCTTGACCACGAGCGCCTAGAGTTTCCCTTGGGGATCTCTAGACCCACAGCAACGTCATCCCTGGAATATCTTTCCGTCTGCTTGGTCTTGCGTCCAGAATCTGGACTTGCATCCCACACAAATTTGTGCTACTCCGGGCACAGACCAATGCAAGGCGCAAGGTTGTCGAGCACTTTGCTCGCCCTCCATAAAGCTAAAGCGTTTCCTTCGCTTCGGCAATTCGCCGTGATAGGTAGAGTGGACGCGAATCCGACGCCCCAAAACGACAATTGGAACGTCTTCAAGGTCCGCAGCCTCACCAAACATTCAATGACGACGACCACCTTTCCATGGTGCGCGCGGGGTGGTTCGAGCTCACTATATATGCTCAGGGACGACAAAGAAGATTGGTTTGGATCGTTCGATGAGATCACCTCCGCGCTCGAAGGGTCACTATTGTGGACCAAACGGGGCATCAGAGGGAGCCACGTCCACTTAATTTGTTCAGACAGCGGCTGGCAGCTCGATACTTCTAGGCTAGCTTCTCGGAGTTCCGTCATCGACAGGTTTGGCGTCTCATTTCGTCTTTGGAAGCACGAAGAAGCTGCTAGAATGCGCTTGTTACATATCCGGACAGCCCCTGGATTCGATGATACCGCAGCTTCAAGCCAAATTGTACCAGATGGTTGGAGGTGGGTCCCTGAAGGACCTTGGAACTGGACCATTGCAACAGCTTGATCACAAAGCCAGACTTGGTAATCATCAGCCCTGGGGCCCTGCAGCTTTTCTAGAAGGTATTTTGGAAAGAAGGAATATGGTGTCACCGATAACTTGAGTTTACTGATACATCTCAATCAACAGCGGGAGAATCAACTGGAACACTACTACCACCCGACTTCAAATACAAGCTTTATTTGCTTCGAAACACTCTGGGTCGGTCGTCTCGGAAGCTCCAGAGTCTAAATCGTACCGTCCACAGCTTTGAAGGGTCTGACCCTGATCTGATCGCGGTGTGTCCTGACCATCCACAACAAGATTGTATGTTTGGATGCATATTTAAAACTACTCTCGAAACATTTTCAAATGGGTTTCCAAGATTGGGCGATTTGCTACCCGTTGAGAAAGTAGAACAACAACCTGTGTCGATTAAATCTACCTAAGCTATGGAAAAGTGTATGTGTGTCACACTATATTCCTACAGATACAGCTGACAAATACCATATACTTGAAGCTTGATTAGTGTTACTGTCACTACCACTGGCCGCGCCTCCACCAACACGTAAAACTCCAGCTCCACCCTTTTAGATCTCCACAGAGACAGTAAACCCCCGAGCAACGAGAATTTACCTCTTACCGCTTGATTGTCTACGAGTTAAACTTCATCGAGGTTACCGACCGAAGCAGCCAGTCCAACGCCCGTCCCAGGGCACCCCATGGCCGCCCTCGAAAGCTTCCGTCTTACGATTAGGAGTTGGCCTACCACAGATCTCTTACTCGCGACAGTAGTCACCAAGACTGTGTGTTTGACATGCTAGAAGAAAATGCAACGCGGAGTCAACGCCACGCACGGTGGTGTAGCATCAAACACAACTACTCTTGAACTTCCCGAAAGACGTCGGACGGAGCCCGGTTACAGCATGCAGCGCTAAGTAAAGACACTAGAGTATATGGAATCGACAGCGCTAAGCTAAGGATTGAGATGTGGACGAAACCAAACGCGCCCGAGATGGACATGAAGAAATGGAGTGCGGAAGCTGAGATTTCCGGTGTGAACATGAAAGAAATGGGAAACACTCAGAAAGATACATGATATTGACTACATTCGATACCTTCAATCTTCAGCTTTACAGACAGCATGCTTAGGGAAGTCACGTTGAGCATGAACGTTGAACCCCATTTTGCCTTTACTTCCGATGCATGACTTGGGCGCAAATACTACTTGGCAGCGTAGAGACCTTGACTCAATTACCTGCCTAGCTCAGCAATAATTTTCGTTGTTCCAGGTATACCCTTTATGACCCTGGAGTATCACCTTCACCACATACTTAAGGTCTACTGGTGGCACGCGCGACTCTTATCAACCCAGCGAACACCTCGTTAACCTTTCTCTACCTCCTCCTACAACCCCAAACGGTCAACAACGGCTCTTCGGTTAGCTCGGTATGGTGAAACGACGGGTTTCCACGTCTTTGCACACAACTCGAAAGCGTAGAGCAACAATCCTTTCCTCTGCAGCATCATCTTCCTCCCACGCGAGCAGTCCTTCCACAGAAAGTGCTGCATTGCTCTCCCCTAGTTCCGTGTCCGGAGAATCTTCAGCATCGACGGCTTCCAAAGATTCTCAATCATCCTTGCGACCAAGCGCGTCGAATTCAGCCTCAGAATCACACGCTCCTCAAATTCCAGCCAAAATTACCACGACTAAAGAGCTCACTACACCTAATAACTCTACTGGCACGCTTGATATGAGTAGTGGAACAGTGGCAAAAGCGATACCGATCCCCAAGCACGTCAGTGTCGACAAACAGACATTGCTGATAAGCCCTAGTACTTGCGAGCCTTCTCACGATGGTACTGTCGTACGTCCACTCTGCAAACTCGATATGACGTTCGCACTCTGACAGATATCTAGATCTTACCGCCACTTTCAAGAAATCTCTCACAGTTCGCATCGGGTGCCGTGATACCCTTCCAACCTGCAGACGCGTTTCCGGTATTCGTTAAAGGCGATGTGATCATCAGGACCGAGATAGAGACTTCGCCGAAGACATTTCAGCTCCATAGCGCGGTTCTCTCCAGGCACTCGCCATGGTTCGCAAATGCTTTTGCAGTCTCGGCTTCGAAAGACCATCCGAAATGGTACTCTTTCACGATCGAAGAGGTTGATGGCAAAGTGGGTTTTGTTCCTCAGCGCACAGAGGGCAGTATGCCTTGTATATGCCATGCACAGCCACAAGTCATCGATGGAATGATCATCAAAACCGAGGACACTTCTGACGAAGTCCCTACTGCATCCGCAAAGTCAACGGCAATGGTGCTTGCTGCCAGCAAGAGAACACCCAACGCCACTGCAGCACTCAGATACTACACCCAGATTATCGGCACCTTCTACAGTATCCCACCTGAAGTTTCGAGCAGTAACATTGGTATGGCACTCGTCCAGTCCGAGTCCCTTACCAAGATCGCCACTGAGCTCGGCTCCCTCCATCTCTTACGGTCATATCTGGGAAACATCTTTAGCCAACATCGCCGAGCTCTCTTTCTAGCGATCAAGTCAGATCCTGCACGCTGGATACAATTGGCCATTCCCCTTCAGAACCAGTCCATATACACCGAATGCCTCGTGCACCTGATTGGAGCACACCCGCGCTGGAATAACACATGGGCGACTAAGCGGACGGCTCTTCCAGAAGACATTCGCAACCTTATCAAGCGAAAGAGTGAAGAAGTCGATCGAATACGCACGGAACTCGAGCGCGACCTACTTCTCACATCACTCCCATACGGTCGGAATAACCTTCCTCTAGATCCGACGGACAGAGGACAAACGGAGACCTGGATCACTGTACAGGTATTCCGTGACCTGTTAGCTCAGCGAATCTACAAGCTAAACAGTACCCACGCTACTCTTTCTCGTGGTACGTTGTTCCGCGGCTTACTCACGGGGACGCTGCCGTTTCTGGAAACTGAGAACGTGCGGAAGATCTGTCAAGGCACAATGCCCTCTCATTGGAACGAGTTGCACGAAGATCTGGAGCTTCTAAAGGGCCATGCGGGCAAGTTGGTCGCAGAGCTGGCTGCAAACGAGTTGATGATCGATCCAGATGCGAATGGCGTTGGTTATTTGACTTGCGCAAAGGTGAAGGATGAGGACGTCCCTTGGCTGGCGACGTCGCAAAGCTCATCTTAACTTTCCTCGAAGGACAACGATGCGGACGGCGTTGGCGGGCAGGTGCTGGAATCCGACCTTTTGGTTGGCATGTTTTTCCTAGAAGAGCATGGGCTCTCGTGTACTGCGGCGTAGGAGGTCCTTTTGGTCCTTGTTTTGGGCATACTATATTCACTTAGGCCACAAGTGTAGTAGCGATATGGGGGTATCAATTTCGAACCTACGCAAATTTTGGTAATCTATCTACGTGAACTCGAGCCGAATCCGGTGCTCTCGTGCCGTGTGGACGAAAAGCTCGGCGTCCCAGATGACCCTGATGACGACCTTGAGCTCCCTTCGCCATTGTTCCATCGGCCGCTGCTATTTCCCCAGCCAGTTCCAGTTTGATTGTTCTGATTCCTGTTGCCCCAGTTCTGGGCAGCATAGCCTGCAGCCGCTCCACCAAGAGCGCCAGACCAGAAACCTGGTCTCCAAGCCTCGGTACCGCCGTAGTTTCGCTTCGGATTTGGGTTTGGGTTTGGGTCAGGATGCGGGTTATACGGTGGCGGCGGATCGTCGTCGTTCCCACCACCCCATCCTCCGCCCCATCCACCTCCACCGCCTCCACCGCCTCCCCAACCAGGTCGGTTCCCAGCACCAGGTCCGCCAGCGAAGGTCCGCCTCTCTGCCCACCCCTGCACCGCATTGAACACGATCCACAACGCCACGCCAATAAATACCAGCCAAAACAGCGATGAAACGACTCTATCTCCCGTCGTCTTCTCGTGATCCCCTCTTTCCCCATCGTCATCTCCAAACCAGTGCTTCTTCTTCCCATATTTTTCTTCTCCTTTGTCTGTGAGGATGAGGCGGTATTCCACGCCGCAGCTCCCCTTGAGAATGTAAGGATCATCGGGGGAATCGTAGCCCTCGCAGATGACGTCCGTGGAGCCGAGTTTGAATTCTTCAGGGAGCGAGGCCGTGCATGTCCATTGGATGTTTTCAGAGTCGTAGTCGGAGCCTGAGTTCTTGCAGCGCATTGTGTCGATGTCGTAGAGGCCGCGGGCGGAGCCGCCAATGCATTTCATCTGTGCAGTGGCCATGTCAGTTAGGCATTCTATGTCATAGTCGAATCTGGTAGAGCTGGTTGAGTAGAGATTAAGCCTACCTGAGGAATGGCAGATACGCGCCGATGCGAAGTCTGCATGCCTTTCCGAAATGTGAGGCTCTGTACATTTGAGAGCTTGACTTTGTCGGAGCGGAGAGCGGAGGCGCTGTCGAGGAAGCTGGTGGCGGCCAGCAGCGCCGCGTAAAGAAAGTTGAGGGAGCGCATTTTGGTGTGCAGATAGACGAGATGTTGGACTCAGATTCAGAGAATAGGACGAAGAGAAATACCCATGGGTGGCGATGCACGTGAAAGGACACGGTGTTTGGAGCTTAAGATTGTTTAAGGCAACGGCAACGACGTGGTGGAGTGAAAGCGACGCGCTTGGCGCTCGTCATTGGTTTGTGTATCTTTCGCTGTAAATGGTTAGCGTGGGGATTCGATACACAGAGCCTCGAGTTCACGCGCCAGGTCTAGGCAGTCCACCAGACATCAACGATGAAGCAGCGAATAACTTATATCGTCCGGAATCCCGAACAATTCACACCTGAGCTGCTGGAAGTGAACCGAACATCCTTCACGGTGAAGGGTTTGAATGCTGCAAAAGAACACCGTATCACATTCAGCTTAAAGGAGCTGCCTCGCGAGGTATCATCCCACCAAAGTCAATACCATATCAGATATGCATAGCTAACATCTCCAAGCTTAGCGAGGCCTTCGAACAATGGCACGAATTACACATACGCTGGGCGTCTGAGCACCCTCACCAATCCATCCCACCTTTCACATCACGTGTAACACCAGGACTACATGCCTTCTTCACACCGCATAAGGACCAGCCCGAAGGACCGCTATGTGGTACCCTCCACACCGCTTTCGGACCAGAGTTGAAATGCTCTTCGACAACTGAAGCGTCTACCAAGCTTCCCGTACTATCGGAGCGTTTCTCCATGTCTGCATCAAACCAGTACTACTCGTACCTACCATCTCTCCAGCACCTGGCCGGCTACTTTCGCGACTCAATATGCAAGTCTACATCACGAGAATGCAAAGAGGTAGCTTCATCCTTGCTATCAGCATCTTATCTTGACATCGACTACGACACCATCTCCCACGCCGTAGTCCTAAACGCATATTGGAGCGAATCCCCCAAAGGGGCATCCTGGGCCGAAACAATCACCCTTCCGAGCAAAGATCAAATCATCGAAATCGGCGTCCTAAACCACGAACGAAACCCCGACCCAGAGGATATTGGATTTGGCGGGTTTCTGACCGTCCTGGGCGAAGATGAAGCACCGAGTACGCTGCCCTACCTCCCCCTTCTCCTTCTCAACCCTAAAGCTAACCTTTGGTCCTACAGAACCAACACAATTTCAAACTCCAGCCCGTCATTACCCTCTCTTTGACGTCGCCCAAACCTACACAACCTCCTTCAACACCCCAACAGGCCTTCACCCGGTCCTAAAACTCTCCTTCCCCTCATCCACGCTCACGCCACCGGATTCGACATGCAAGCTACACACGCACATAACGCTCCCCTCCCCCCTGTTCATCGACAAATACCAATTCAGCGATTCTCTTTTCCTCTCCTCGCATAACCTTGTTTCTCTCCGCAGTATATCCGGCGCGACCGATCTCGAAGCACCGGATTGGGCTGTCCCGCAGTGGGGTAGCGCTGCTTTATTCGAGCTCGGAATACCTCGTTCTTCTGGAGGAAAGGGGAAAGCTGTAAGTGAATGGAATGTGACAGTGCCATTACATCTACGCTACATGCCCGCAGCCGAGGGTGGCTTCGCACGAGTTCCTGTCGCTTGGCCAGTCGTATTCTGGGCGTGTAGGGCTGAGGAAGGTACTAAGATGTCTGTAAATCCTTTCGATCGGATTCATCTCGGCTACGAGGCTTTGTTTGGTCCGCGAACACGCTTTATGCACGTTCCACCGGGGCGGGCAGACTCGCTGGTGGAGTGGATCAATGTCCCTGTTCTTGATCTAAATAAGACAGCATGGGTGGAGTTTGGGACTATTGGAGTGGTTGTGGTCGCTTTCTTGGGGCTGTGTTGGGTCTTGTTTAGGAATATTGGGGGAAGGAAGACGGTGGTGGAGGATGGCGGGAAGACGAAGAAGGTGCAGTAGGCGGAGACGGAGCATATTGGCCTCTCGGGTTTCAAGGGCGTCGTCTGATTGTGATAAACGTACGTGCATTGAGCGCGGTTCTGGAATTTCTACTATGCAGTCGTGTTGATGCCTAAGCCTAGTGCTTCTAGGCCATACTCGTGGTGCCTTCCATTGGGTATCTCGATTCCATTATCGTAGCCTCACTAGCCTTTCCCAGATTCACCTATCTTTCCGCTCCTCTGCATAAGTCATCCAACCTCTCCGTTTCCGCCAGCTCGGTTGGCTGTCGTTAATAACGTGAATCTAGCCATTCAAATCAAAATAACGGGCTTCAACCGATCTCAATGGGTGCTTCGACAGGCAAAACAGCAATAGCAGGGAGAGGGTTATCGAGAAAGATGGGGTGAAGAGCATACACAGGAGCGGCACACTCTTCACCATCAAATAGCATCAAGTTTTGTATAGGTTGCTCGCGCTTGCCAAGAACATTGATGACATCTTGAGCCAGCTGACCGCCGAGAAATGCCGTAACCGGTGCAAGCTCACTGCCCAGATTACCGATGAAGCTCTTGAGGAAGTCGGCCGTCAAGGTCGAAGCGGGGAGGCTCAATTCTTTGTGCTTCTCCATAGCGAGGCTGGTGAAATGCTGAAGATCAGCGGGCGAGTGCGATGGGAAGGTGCCATTTCCATTTCGTTGGTAGTCCCAGAGCGTGCGGATGCAGGTCAAGAGCGGATGCACTTTTCGGAGCTTCCTGGGATCTTTCTGCATGTCTGGCGGGAGCGGGGAGGTATTCGCCAGCATGAGAGGGGTGTAGAGCTCCCGCTTCGTGACGAGCTCGATCTTCTTTCCGTTCTCCACCTTATCCTTAAAATCCACAACAGAGCGCGTCGCAGTCTCGACGGACATGGTTGTAGCTCGATTCGACTTCTCGCGTTCAATGACAAACTCGTGGGTGCCGAGGTCTGCGAATATGTAGCCGTAGAAGCCATGTGTACCGCCAGCGTAAAAGGGTCGTCCCGCAATGCGAGCACCAGCGTTGAGGACGGTTTGGGAGAAGAAGTCAATGTCCGTGGCGATGATGACGTCGAAGGTCTTGTAGAAGGCAGGATCTTGATCGTTGCGGACATCTCGGGTGATGACATTGACTTTGACGCGCGGATTCAGCTTCTGGACTTGGGGAGCTGCTGCTTCGGCGCGCTAGAATGTGTCAGAGAAGCTAGAGAGAGGCCAGCGGACGGCACTCACGTTCTTGCCTACGTCGGCCTCGCTGACGAAGAATTGCGCGCCTAGGTCATCCTCAGTCACCACGTCATGGTCTGCCAGAGTGATGGAGCCGATTCCCGCAAGGACCAGGTTCTTTGCGATCTCGTTGGCGAGGGCCTTGATGGAGACGAGGAGGATATTGGCGTTTCGAATGCTGCACACATTAGCACAAGTCTGCTTTTCTGGTTGTGACACAGGTCCACCCACCGATTCTGCGCTTCGAGGCCCCATAGGCGGATCTGGCGATCGTAGAGAGCAATCTCGTCTGCGGAGGGTCAGCTGTGTCGGAATCGTACAAAGGTCGAATCTACCTGCTGAGACGGTTTCTGCCTGTGCTATAGCAGCGACCGTCTGTCCCGCTGCGTCTGAGGCCGGGAAAGTTCCATTCGTCTCTTGCAGGGCTGGTTGTGCAGCAGATGAGTCCGCCATGGTGCAGTATGGAAGACTTCGTGTCGCTATCCAGAGCGGTAGAGTATATGAGTGGTTGTTGTGTACGGTTTGTCGCGATTGAGGTGGCTGGAAATCGTGAGAATGCACGCGAGACTCGCCGTGAAGGTGAGAGAGAACACGCTCACGGCGCGGGTACCTGAACTTGAGCCTCGGACACCCGTGCACGGGCCACACACCCGCGGCGGGGGTCCTTGAACTCGCAGCTGACGGTTCGTCTCAACCCCCCGAGCCTCGCCGCATCCAAGTCTTCACGCCATCATCTCCTCACTAGCCACAATCTACGCCATCCATACTGACCGGGTAGCTCGCGCCATCTTCGTCCTCACACTGCCGACCTCCCACAACGCACCGACCCCCATGGGAGCCGGGGACAACGTCATCGATGCCGCCCACTCAGCCGACCTCTCCCTCGCCGCCACCCCTTACGAACTTTCACTTCGCAACGGGGACTTTTGATTTCCCACAGGCGTCCACCTCCCCGCCACTCGCCTCCCAATCTAGACCCACGCCCAGTTCCCGAGTCGACCAGCTCGCCCAGTTCCTAGGTCGACGGCAGCAAGAGCGGGAAGATCGCGCCGCATCGGAGCGGGAGGACGGCCTGCCACAAAGACAGCCAAGGGCGGATGTTCCCAGACGTCGGCAAGCCGGTCGCGCAATTCCGCGGCATGCAGAGCGGGAGCCAGCCCCTAGCTCTGGTTTGCGCAGAGGCACCCCCGCGACCGTCAGCCGCCCGCGAGCCATACCGAGTGAGCGCTATCTTCGCCGCTCACATGCCCGCCTGAGAGATCAAAGGACTACCGAGACCGGCTCTGCGGCCAACGTGTTGGACGGGACCTCCCTCGCCATCGCTCATTTGCACGAGCTAGCCAGGCAGCCTAAGAGGAGGAAGCTTGACCACGAGCCGGAGGCGACATCCGAGTTTCAGTACCACAAATATGGCTATGAAGGTCAAACTATCTCTACCCGACTGAAGATGGAGATTGTGAGCTGCGACGGCGGGGAGTATATCGACGACATTGCCAACACGGAAAGGCTGTACAAGGTCCAGAACGTCCTCAGCAACGACAAGAGCGTATACTGCAGTCAGAGCTCCAGCTGCAACCTGTTGCTCAAGCACATACCCGATGCGCCTTTCTGTTTGGAGAAGCTCGTCATCCGAGCCCCGAATCGCGGGTTTACAGCCCCGTAAGTTTGCCCTATGGCCTTCTAATGATTCGTTGCCGAGCTAGAGGTTTAGCATGCGTCGTAAAAGCGACTCAGCGGGGGCTCCAGTACAGGACAATACGTGCTAAGACCCAACTGTATGAGCTTTGCAATCTGCGACTTCGTACCGTTAGCTTCGTATCGGCAACGAATCATCGCACCCTGGCGTCGGAGTAGCTCAACCCCCATGCTGACCTCTGTAGTGTTCAAGAAGGCTTGGTCTTTGTATCGATGACTCCCGAAAACATGCTTTCTGGCACTGCAGCCTACCAGCTAGAATATAGCTCACGCTCACCTGCCGTGTCCCCCGCCCCTAGTGCGCCCGAAGACTTGCTATCTCTCCGCGAGGCCGTAGAAGACCCACAGCTATGGATGCAATCGCGCCATGCTGCCATAGAGGAGCGCATCGAACGCTTGAGGCTGATCAGGGGCAGACTTCAGACCGAAGTGGCAGAGCGAGATCGATACAGACACGAGTGGGCGAGTGCAAATGCTGGAGATGAGACGGCCGAATACTGTCCATATCATGTGGACGAAGATGGAGCTACTACGGCCATCGGAGTGTCCGCCCCGACACCGCCGCCCTTCACCATCACCACCGAAAGCGGGCAAGAAGAGTCGGACGAAAATGATGCAATGCCAAGTGCTGCTGTAATGGACGATCGCCGTCGACGCGAGAGCCGATGGCGCCCAGAAAGTGACGACGAGGAAGAGGGACACGACTTGCGCTATCGCTTCCCACCTCTCCGCCGTAGCAATGCATTAGACTTACTTGACAGTTCCGGCGATCGTCGCTGGCGAAGCCAACGAAGTTTCAACCCTATTCGAAGAGCAGCGCCACTCCGTGCACCGAGTCGCATTGAGCCCAAGGAGAGCGAGACGGAATCTGAAAGCTTAATCGCCCCCCATGCTCGCTTCTTCATTGCGCGACATAAGAACAAGATCACAATCAAGTTCCATCCTGCCATGTTAGTGGCAACTACAAATGTGAGGGAAGCCAGCAGCTAATGCATGTGTAGATCTGGCAGGTACGTTTTGCTCAAGCTGTGGAGCCCGACACACGACGGCAACATCGACATTGAGAGTGTCCAATTACACGGATACTCTGGCCCTCGTTTCTTCCCGGCTGTGCAACCGTGCTGAAAGGCTCCTGGCTCAGGCGTACGAAATGCGTCGCATCCACAAGACAGCGCCGGTTCAGGTGTGAAACAACACGCTCTGACATTCCTCTGGATAAGCTTTGCAGACTACAACTTCACACCCACGACTTTAGGATGTTTCACGATTACTTGATACCCAACTTTTGCTCTTTTACGGCTGCATGCATATATGGTATGCGTGCTTGGGATGATTAATGAGGGATGAGACGGTTATGCATGGTATGGTGTAGCGGAATTATTTCTCCGCATGCCGTGTGAGCAATTCGCATGCATGTTTGATCATTAGATGGTTTTTTGCGGATAGGTTTGCCAGGAAAGTGGATGGATGCATCTTGCATTAGCTGAAAGCTCGGCCTGGCAGCACTTATTGAATCATACCAACGCTATTCCTGGGGTTGTTTGACTGAGCGTACTGCATGGTTCGGTATCCCACCCATGTCCTTGACACACATCAATATGTCGTACGTATGCGGACGCGCTTCCCCTTGAACCCCGACCCACTCATTATTTCGATCCCAGTACTCAAGGGACCCTGGTCTTATCCCGCAATCGCTACCAAAGTCGTTGGGATTGCTGGAATTGGTCTTGTGCATCGGCATTCCGACCTATGCCTATCTTTATCTAGTTTATCTGCGCCTGTGTATACAGGGTAGAGTGCACCGGGACAAGCTCACCGCTCAGACAAGCGCCTGCTACGGTGTCTGAACTGATAATTGGTCGCATGCATTATTGGTGCCGTTCCGTAGTGCGTCTGTCGTTTCTTGAGGCGTATGGGTGGCGATATTGAGGCAAAAGCAATAGGGGATTATGCATGGGATACATTGGCCGAGACCCGGTGGTTGTCGGGTAGGGTAGTGTATTCCTAGGTGGGGGAGACGGAAGGATGGAGTTCTGGAAGGGAAGAAGACGGTGCATGTGCTATACCATGTCCTAAGCCATTCTAGGGTAGTATGTGCGTGTTGGCGGTAGTGAAGAGACAACTGTGGTTGCTTTCGGCGCTTACTCTGTAACTCACCTTTGCAACGACAGCGAACGGGCAACTGTACGGGTGTAACCACGGAAGAATCCGCCCACCTCACCTCAAGCCACCGCCTGCCATTCAGCCTTGTTCACGATCAATCATTCTCTGACATTTGCCAACATCCAACGGTATAAATAATCGCATCTAGCATATGCAGACGCCATCTACCATCGTACGACGTTCGAAACCTGTTCGTGGGAGACAGATCCAAGTTCGGCACCCTGCATAGCGGGATCGAAGCCGACCCGGTTGTCCCACGATATATTTTAGGACTCCAGTAGTGGTCTTGGTGGACAGTGGTCTTGGGAATTATGGAGGCTTAGGATGTGATGTCCCGCGGAGGTGGTCTCCCTTTCGAGTGACGTGCATTAAACCGGATGCATGGAGTGTGATGATCGGCACTACCGCTCTCCAACCACTCACCCACGAAACCAAACCTCCCGTCCCATCCGCAACACATGGGACCGTCTAGATTGCGTAAACCGAGATGCCCCTGCGAGGTTCACAGCTATCATACTCGTTGCGGTTCCCAAAGACACAACCGCCAGCTTCCTTATTCGTTCATCGAATCCACCAAGACTGTAGAAATGTTCCTTACAGAACAAGTACCCACCTCCTTCCAATTCTCCCGCATACACGCAACGCCAGCGCATGGAACCTCGCACGCTAAGGCACCATGCCTGCACGCTTCAACAGCCATCCCTACAGCGGTAGAAACAGCGATGTGATCGGCGAATGCAGCGAGTGCATGCAAGACTCAGCTTGAGCATGATGCGTAACTACAAGATCTACTGGCCTACGCGGATGTCGGAACCGTTGATGATGCCGTTGCAGTGCAAGAGCAGTCGATGCACTACTCTGTCACTGTTGCTCAACCTCCCCACGTGTCTCTCCATATCGGTCTCCATACAGAGCTTCATGCGCATCTAATACGAATGAAGATCCCATGATCGCACAACGCAAAACCTGCATGTCGTCTTCACCGATCAAAGCTTCCAGACCTCCTGTACCCAAAACACACGTCTAGATCCACTCTCCGACTCAGTCTAGTGTCCTCTCCGGTCGCCGGCGACGCTGGCATGACGCGCATACGAGAAAGTAGGTTTTTGATGCCGCTACATGCAAACGAATCAGAGTCTCGGACGAAGTCAGATCAATATGGGCGGCTCGGGACAATCATTTCGACGGAGGCAGTAACGGTTTCCAAAGAGCAGTATGGACGCATTAGAGGCGTTTGGATATTACGGCCTAGACGTTCCAAAAATAACGGCAAGTTGCTTTGGAAGACATGCGCTAGAAGCCGTTTTGGCCACCTGAGTATGTGGAGACATGCTCGATGCACCACATCACGAATCACTGCGGCGCAGTCCTGCCAGAACGTGAGGCCACGAAAATATATGGTTCGACACCCTCCGCAAGATCAGACGGCTTTCCTCGCCACCTCAGTATGGACACATTCTACTATACATCCCGAACCAAAGCCTCGCATCGCATCGCTCATAGCTTCGCCGTGACGTCTTCGCGCCCAGAGAAGAGGGGTATCGTAAACCGAAAACATGTAGTAAAACACCGCCCGAAAAATGCCTCATTTGAAGCAGACCATCCCAAATCACCGACGCTATGCATGTTGAGGGAAAACCCCTCAACCGAAAAACCGACACCCAAAAACACCAATGCTAACCCATTTTTCTCGAAGTGAACATCCCGCCCAATGTCCTGAAAATGCAACGATGCAAACGCCTCTCGAAATGCCGGTAGTGAAACAAATGACTTGCGCTGTTTGCACTTTTGGTTGCGATGGAACTCAATCCGAGAGTTCAATCGCGTCGTCCTGAGTGCCGCCAGGCTTCTCGCCAAATTGCTCCTGTGACTCATCACTCATCTCAGAGTCGCCATCCTCATCATAGTACTCCTCCTCATACTGCTCTTCGAACATCTCCCCCTGGCCTTGTTCTTCCACGTCGAGCCCCGAGCCATAATCGATCAAAGACTCTTCCTTTTCTTCCTCTTCCTCTTCCTCGTCCTCATCCTCGTCCTCGTCCTCTTCGTCTCCGTCTTCAATACTGGCATCGTCCTCGACATGCTCTGGCGACTCCTCGTATCCATGCTGCGTCTCACCAGTCGGGATGTATGACTGCCGAGTCGGTATTGGAGACAACAGCTCCACCGGCGCCTTGTAGGATCGGGAGCGACCGTACAATTGGTCGCGATATGCACGTATGGCCTCTGGGCCCTTGCCGTATAGATGCTGAGGTACGAAACGGCTGCTACGACCCCAGAAGGCAGGGCGCTCGTTGGGAGGAGCTGCGCCGATGCTGCGACCAAACACTGATAGGCTGGGCGAAGGCTTAGGAAGCTCTACGCCAGGCACGCTTCGACTATACTTGTGGTGCACAGTTGGCGGCGAGTGCTGTGGTGTTGGCGAATGTGCAAGCATCTCTCGGGCCTGTGCAATGACAATGCTGGTGACTCCGTTCATAGATTGGTTGCCATTGAAGGGTTGACGGGCTGTCTTAGCCTTGTTGGCTTTCCTGACTGCGTTGAAACGTGCAAGCAATTCCTCCTCCGTGCTTGGAGGCGGCAGTGAGCGACGGAAGCTCGATGAGGTTGAGCGACGGGCTCGCTTGGGCTCGACAATCGGCACATCGTCGTCAGCGGATACAGAACCAAAGCTTCGTTTTC
>Ga0247740_1000553_pt1 | contig 17777 bp, 15 predicted proteins | sample UWRJL148409B2_FD_180942 | JGI IMG/M metagenome (GOLD analysis project Ga0247740, IMG submission 180942) | Plant litter microbial communities from Arlington Agricultural Research Station in Wisconsin, United States - UWRJ-L148-409B-2 | ecosystem: Environmental > Terrestrial > Plant litter >...
CCATAATTGTTTGTGGGCGTGAATGAGTAGATAGTCCAGATGATTCGGTGTGCTGGAAGTAGGCGTAGGCATAGGGCGAGGTATGATCGCCGTATCTGTGGAAATCACGAAAGCCAGTCTTCATCCCCAATTGCGCATGTCAAGTAGCATGCTCCGTTGTGTCTCAGGTGGAATTAAGGACTATCGGACTCCTTTCTCCGCGAGTCGGAGTCCTGCTGATACTATGATAACTTGCTCAATAAGCATACTAGAACGAGCGCTGGACGTGACCCTAACTATGCACAGATATCGTCTTTCGCAGACGAAGGACTGTTCTGGTATTTGGGGTCCGAGATATCAGCCGAGCTATGGATGGGTCGCTTCGCCGAGCGTCATCGGTAAGCTTGGCCACAAGCAAAGCGTCCATTCAGAAGTTCTGGAAGATTGGTGGAGGGTCTAGAAAGGCGAAGAACTCTATGATATTCCCCTACAAGGATGGCTTGTCTCTCGCGCTACAAAAACTAACCAACATGCTTTTCCGGTACTGTCGTGATATATGGCATTGCACAATGACGACTTTAATTTAAGCCACCGTTACCGTGTGACCCGCGGCTGGAAGTAAGGTTCTGTTATGGTGCTCACACAACCGATACATTTATCCATACTTGCGTACACTTCCAGCTTCGCAGTGGATTGTATATCTGCAAGCTGGTCTTGATGGCTTTGTCTTTGAGCACATTCTGTAACACTCCCCTTAGTAATAGAGCGATCCTGTCATCTTGCCGATAGAGGGAAGTGTGACGGCTCTCGCAGGCAGAGAGGAAGCTATGGGAGGATACAAGAGACAACCAATCGTTTCAAGTAAGGCATCGGCTCGACGAGACAAACAACATCATCCATAGGAAAGACTTCACGTACGGCATTGTTTTCTGGTGTCATATCCTCCTCAAGCAGCTGTAAAATCAAGTACTCAATGTCAGAGAAGTCTCGAGAGCAAGATACCGATCGGCAACGTTATGCTAAGATTGACGAAGTGGGTACATGTCCGAAGGAGCTGGGATAACCTTTTGTAGTCGTCAGTCCGAAGGAGTTGGAGAACCCTCTCGTCGTCGTTGGAGAAGTGACCGTGTTCACGTAAGTGAGGAGAGGTCAGGTTGAGAACGCCGATCCTGGAGATGCCCTCTAAGAATTTAATGTGACACTTCGGGGCGATGCCGTAAACCTCCAACTTGTTGTTCTCGAAGAAGGCCCTTGCCTCGTCGCAAACTCTTCCACAAATCCAACTGAAAGCGTTCAGTGCTTGTATCTGATCGATGACTGGCTCTTCTGGTCTAGCAATGTATCCCTTGAAAAAGGCCGGCTGACAATCTTGTGGAATGAAGATGATGGGACGTAGGTTTGCTGGGGCTTGTCACGTCGCACAGCGATTGGTGACTCTACAACGAGTGTGAAGCGGTAGACTGGGCGAAGCTGTTACATTACTGCGAAGCGCATGTGGGAAGGGGGTACGTACTATTGTAATATATCTCACCTAGCAAGTCGAAGAATCTCCGGCGCGCCATGTTCGAGTAGTTCTCGACATGGACAAGATCGCGCTCGGGGTGCTTTGTCGCTTCAACAAGAGCGTGTACAACCGATTTTCGTGATTCTCCACTGAGGAAGAAAACAAGCGCTAATACCTCCCACTTCTGCGTCAGACGGCTGAATTCAAGACCATGATCACGTGCCTCCTTGGGAAGTTGCGTGGTTTTAAATGCCTGCAGGCGCTTGTCGGTGAGGTACTTCCTAAAGGAGACCTGCGGATTGCGCACGCTGTCGCCGCGCTTGATGTTGGCGGAGGTGGAGATGGATGGCAGGCATAGCGCGATGAAGGCGAAGAGCCGGGACACTGCAGCTGCACTCCCGACAGTGGTACGTACCACACAAGCCTTGGCGTACGCGACTCTCACCTACGGAAGCTTGGAAATGCGACTCTAGAGTCTTGTGTCCGACTTGAATCGAATGAGCCCGTCTTGCATCGTTGTCGCGATATGCGTTCCAGTGGTGTAATCGAATAACCGACTTTGATGCAAGCCCCGCCCACTTGCCGCCCTTGTAAACCACGACTCTTGCACGAACCATTTGCGCCCATCCTTGTCACCTCCACTGTAACCATCGATATTGCAAAGTGGCATTGATCCATCTTCAAATGCTGTTGGATCTGCATCCGCGTGATTGATTCGTGGCTCCGGCGGCATGAGAAGGTCCTTGATCCCAACGTGAAAGATGACGGTATGTGAAAGCGACGCCATGCGGGTGAAATCACGTCCGCGATCAAGATGGTTGGGTATGAGAAACAGGGAGTTGCGGTCTGATGCATAGAGATGAGTGCAGGCGTGAAGGTTGGCTTCGCGCGTTACCAAAAAGGATGTCGACGCGGGATAGGGTGCAGTCGGCAAGGGCAACGAGCCTCGCAACGTGTAGAAGATGAGCTGCCTTCGATCGCTTGGAATCCGGGTGTCGTTGTAGTTCTTCATATCTACCTTGCGAAGATGTAGTCCGGCTACAGGGTTGAAGTGGTCGGGATGCTCTACCACAAATGTCTCTCGGAACTCCTCAGAGTCTTTATCGGGTGAAGCAGGGTGCTCCATCGGCTCGTCTTCTTTTCCTCGAAGCACCTGTCTATATTTCTCCTTGAGATTCACCTGTTCTTGATAGTCAAATGGTGAGCCTTCTTCTCGCTTGAAAGAGCAGGTGCACGTAAACATGGTGCTATGCTCCTCAGCCTGAGTGACGGTGACGCTGCGTGTGCAGTAGTTATAACCATCGCGAACTTTGTGGACAGAGTAGACAAAATGCTCAGAAGGCTGGCCTCCCAAAGTAAACCAACCAGTGATGTTCTACTTGTACATTAGTCATGACGAAGCGTTCGGCCGACGAAACGGCATCTCCTCACATGGATCAAGAAGCCTTCATTGACTGTCTGAGCCGCAGCCCACGCCGCTTGCGCATATACATGTCCTCCATACGTTCCGTTCTCACCTCCGGTTGGCGAATATGCTTTTGTGACGGATCTAAACGTCATATCGTCAATCTTCTCCAGTTGCATGAGCTGGTCAAAGGGAAGCACGCGACGCTGCGCGTCAAAGTACGGCCGTGGAGCCATGGCAGATTATAATAAAGCCTGGGAGTAAGGAATAGTAGCGGAATGGCACACTGGAAGTCGTCGATCGGAGAGAACACGACACGTACAAAGTTACCTCGGATCAAGATGAGTAGGCGCGGGGTGTGAAGACCCGAGAGATAGCCGAAGGATCGCCGATAAGAATACTCTCTCGTCCCTGCTCTACAATCTTTCTACTATATTCGCGCTTATCTAAAGGATCAGGCCCGGGGGTGGTGAGTTCATGAAGTCTAAGGTTCCGTATTGCTGCTGATGGGCTCGCGTGTGACTACTTGATGCCTTCGTTGGGCAGTCCATATGAACCCGATGCATCCAGAGCCTTCAAGATACATGAATGTCGCTGTATATCGACTTATTGCGTTTCGGTCGAAGCTCGTGCTCTGATGAAGTTGTTGAGGTGTGCGGTTAACTGCAGATATCCCCCGTGCCTAGGATAGCCACTAATTGACTTAGGTTGCTACCTATGACGTATTCCGACGGCATTACACCTTTCGGGCTTCAAGGTAAGCGCCCCAAAAAAGAACTTAGGCTGGAATCATTCGCTCACACTGTGTCGGTACTAACTCTGTTGGCACTTTCATGATTGCTAGCATGTACCCGACAATTGTACGCAACAAGCTAGAAGATCGCACATGTTATAGCAGTTGACGCTATAAGCTGCTCCACATTTGGTCTGTTCTGGGCTGGGTATTCCATCATGCGCGACCCATTTCGTCTAACAATTCGTGCGAAACACCGTCGCTTCGCTTGAAATACCGTAAATGTTGACTCGAATATGTCCGTTCCGTTTCGTCACCCCATGAACCTGCACATCCAACGTATCTGCGAACACATCCCTCAAACTTGATCTCGGGTGCGAGAACAGAATCACAGCCTCACTCCGCGGGCTATATTCGCTAAAGACGATCTCGCGTTCTGGCCATACTGGTCCATAGAAGCTATCTGGTATTCCGCGGTGTTCCATATGTTGAGGATGAAGTGTCGCCATCGTGAGCTGATTATATAGCCAGATATGAGGTGCATGATCTTGCGCGCCGATTGGAAGCAACCCATGAGCTTGTCGTTGAAAGAGAAAGACGGGACCTTCGCTGCATATGAACCTTCTTAGTGCATTGATGTCGTGCGCCCAGAGATACTCGACGCCGAGATCAAGCTCGCGATCATCTGGCCTTATGCACTCATCTAAATTTTCTAGAAGCCTCATGACCCACCTACCCTCGGGTTTGTGCTATACACTTTCTCCACGGTATCGGAGCCTCAGCGACTTCAAATTCTTTTCCTCCCAGGACCGATGTCCTCCAGGAACCGAATGTACAGACCCACATGTGATACATACTTTTGATGCTGTGTTGGTCTGCCATAACGAAGAACTTGATATTTGTGAAGAAGAAGCTGCGCGCTTCTTGTCGCATGATGTGGTCTATCGAACAAAGGGTAATGGATTCGCGAACGACTTGCCAGGTAACCGAGAATGGCCGCTTCTTTAACAATGTTTTGAAGCGACGTATGGCGAGATGCAGATCACTGGGATCTAGGGCAAATTGGTGACAAACAAAGAGTTTAGTATTACCTGCAATCAGTCCTCATCAGGCCCCAAATTGCTATTCAGCGAGCGCAAAAGCTCGTTCATTCGATGACACGATATCTGATAAGAAAAGCAAAGCCTCCGAGGACAGCTTAGACCATTCCCAGAGACCAAGAGAAGCAAATTACCGGAGCAACAATACAATATAATATATCCAGTAGCTCCAGGAGCAAATCTGGAGGAGACTACTTAAAAACTCCTCTAGCAGACAAGACCACCCCTTCTCCAGTCACTTCCATCGGGCTCAATCTCCGGGTTATACATCTTCGTCAAAATTGCGTACGACGGCTTTCACTTCGTCGAATATCAATGCAATCCTTTTTATTTCGCTCGTAGGTGGACCCTTGAACGGTTTGAAGGCAGACATTGATACCGATGTTAAATTCTGGTACTTCTCTCCTTCAAACGTTTTACAGACCATCCCACCACGCTGCTTCGGCTTCACATTGAATGTCTCCATTTCAATCTTCTTTTCGTCGTGTGGATAACTTAGCGATAATCCTACAGTGCACGGAACCTCGCGATCGATCAAAGATCCGTCATCTTGAGAACGTTGCGAAAGTTTGGCACAAACGAAGCACACCCTCAAGATGTCAAGTCTGTTGTTTTGTGGCCTGTTCGGTTGGATTTTGAGGCCTGGCTGATACGGGTTCATGTTGGGATTGTTCACGGCTACCCTTTCTGGCGAAACAGCCTTGATTCGGTAGCCGCTTATCGAGATGAGATTATTGATCAGGTTGATAATTGGCGTTATAGGTGGGTCGGCCTTTGCCACGAAGGTGTGTGTGAAGAAAGGACCTTGGTGAGTGAATGCGAAGTCGCCAAATTTATTGCCAGTTCGTCCCGCGGTCAGACTTTTGATGCTTGAAGCTTGAATGTCGTCTCCTTGAACTAGTCCCTGGTAAGAACTCTACAGTCTGAAATTCTCTGAATAGAAGGTTGAACTACTTACGGTTGCTGTAACGTTCGTGTCAGTGACGACCAACGAGATAAGCAGAGCAAGTATGGCGATGGTTGAATGCATTGCGTGTGGCAGCGACGTGGTTTGATAAAGCGATCATGAACGTGTGCAAGAAAAGGGTTGAGATGCCCATACTTATGCTGGGCAGCTATACCAGAATCGAAAAGCACACTGATGACTGCATGCGTTCAGGATGCATTGTGATGCAAGAAACCTGGAACGACCCGTATCTATCCCTTGCGCAGCTAGATTGGTATACCGGAACAGCGCTTGGAGAAGTTCGGTCAAAGTCTTCGGGATCGCCAACGGTACGATGTTGATATGCTTCCTTTTTACACTACGTTGTACGAGCGTATTGGAGCGTACGGCGACACCCGCCTACTACTCAATTAGTTATTGGCTAGTCGTACATTGACAATATTGGTGGCTGGCGGATGCTAGCAAGGTGTAGATGCCCTAAGGGGGAGGTCACACTGCCGAGAGGCGACAAAAAGTCTTCGGAGCAGCTCGGCGCGTTGATAGAATAGTTTGATCTTGCAAATGTGTGAATCAGATTGCGGGGACCACCGTCCTCTTTCGCTGGGCCGTTGTTGTGTTGCGCATGTCTTTCCCAACCCGTCGTATGTAGCGCAAGAGTCCAATAAAACTATACATCTGCTGCGTGTCCACGAGACGCAAAAGAATCAGGACGTCGCAGAGCTGCCCGAGTCTTGTTACGCCAGTGATGGATGCCTTTCCTGAAGCTTGCTGTGACGTTATCACCAATAGCGTGTTCGAGTTCACCTCAACCAAGCGACTAAATCTATCTCCACGTGCATCACACGGGGAAGGGCATGACAAAAATGATCGACTTGGTTGCTCCTTCAGTCCAAACATCGTGTAGCGCCTACACCTCGCCAATACGTGGAGTGCTGTCTTACGCACCGATTGTATGATTTTATACGATCGATCTAAGCTTCAACTGCCTCCAGCAACAGCGCTCGATGCTCGGCACTGGATAAGAACGGAAGTGTAGAGATTGGTGCGAATGCGAGGGTCCGTCTCGGCCGCAGGATTGACAACATGTTCGACCCGAAACGGCAGTTTTCAATTGTAGCTCTCGGCAACTTGCATCCGACGTCGGCTACACGTCCGACCCCAGCGCGACGAGCCTTGCGCAACATGATCCCCGCAACGAGCGAACAAGAAACATGCCGACTTTACTCCACGGCCGTCTCTAACCCAGAAATGTACAGCCTAGCTAAGAACATCCGCTTCCTAGCCGGACCAATCTGTGGCAGCATCAAAGCTCGCATACGGAATCCTTCTCGTCCGACGTACGTTTGTATTGTAAAGCAAGGACTACATTCTTGCGCTGTGCAAGACTACATTCATCATTGACACTCCTTCCACGACGTATGGTTTGGCGCACATCCCGCAGCGCTGCCCTTGATCTGGGTGTTCATTAGATGAGCACGGCGTTTCGAAACCACTATCCGAATTCAATTCCAGTGTATCACAAGGACGTTTCATGCATGTTTTCTAGTGTGACGGGGCAAGCCTGATATAAGACCTACATAGCTTCCAAGATCGACGCAGAGATACAATCGTGGGGACTGAAGGGAGCCGAGGGTGATAATCGACTCAAAGACTTGCAAATCTGTCGTTCGTGGTTTATGGGGTCACAGTTAATGAGTATATATGCGCTACCCTAATAATCCCCATGCTGACACGATACGTAAAATTAGAAGCTACTTACATCTGATCTTCCAGCCACCGAGCTCGAATGACGAAGAAACTATCAAGAGCCAGCCAGTGCACCTTCAGAAGAGTTCTCAACATCTCACATCCTTACTTTGTCCGAAAACCCAGTATTACGCAGGATTGAACCAAGCCCGCATCAGACACCAGAGTCCGCATCATATCAAGATATAGATCCAATAGCCTTGTCTCAATTGAACGTCGTCTCCTTTCCTTTCTTCGACGTCTTCTTCGCCTTCTTCGCCTTCTTCGCCTTCTTGCTCTTGGCCTGTTTCCTCTCACGGCCCGGCTTCTCGCCAGATTCTACGAAATCGTTCTCCATCACCACCTCCTTCTTTCCACTCTCTTCGATCTCTGTCTCGCCACCATTTGTCTGACTTCCGGAACCATCTTCCTCCGTCTCTGCGATGTTGTCATCTTCCTCTTTCTCTCCGCTCTCAGGCTTCAACATTTTCTCAATCTCATCCATCATACCTCCGAGCTCAAGGACTTCCGCCAACTCCATAACGCCTGCAATCCTCTTCAAGAACTGCTGATGCATCTCAACCTCTAGCGCATTTATGCACTCTCCCAGTCCATCCTGTTCGAGCTCTTGCGTCATATCCTCCCGCAGCTTGTCAATCCCGTGCATCGCGCCCGAGTGGAATGCTGCGGTCATCAACCGATCGCCTTTCACAATTTCCTCAAACAAGGCTTCATCGAACTCCGGGTTCCAATTAGCGATGAAGACATTTGTGTCAGGCCCGAGCTTCTCCGCGACGGGCTCGGCTTCCAAACACTGAATGATGTAGATGAGGGCGTGCTTGAAGACTTTGACGGGGTCCCGGGCAAATTCGGGGTCGTAAACGAGGTGGGGCCAGTTGGGCCATTCGATGGACGCGAAGCGGGAGGTCTGGACATGCGGGAAGGCGTCGAGGAGAGGGTCAAGGTCGGCCATGGTGATTGAGCTGGTGGTTGATGGGGGGGGGGGGAAGTTTTTGAATATTGGAGCTTCCCGTGACCAGTGTGGATTGATCGTGGTTTCAAGGCTTGGTGCGGTGTTGAAGCAGCGGTGGAAGAGCGGGACCACTTTAAGTACCCTAATGCGGTGAGGCTGACAGCAGTTTTACGCACAGAGAACGTACAAGCGGCAGATGTTTGTACGGCATACCTTCACTTATGTCAAGTGATTTGAATGCAGGTGAGTTTGAGGGATTGCCTTTGTCGCTGGCGATGCTAACAAGTGAGAAGCACAAATAAAAAACTTCTACAAACTATCAACCTCTGTTCATACTTGGGTTTGTGTCGCAAATGGCATGCGCTTGTCGCCCCATCGCTTTCTATTCCGGCATCCGCTCCTCTTACACTTCCAGGCTTCAAGCCAACTTCATCCATCAGAGAGATAGATCTCACCCATAGGGTCGCCCCAATCGGCTCCAACCACATTACCATGCCTTCTGTTCTTACCGGGTCTAGGAGGTAGGACCTCCTCAGCATCTTGATCATTCATTGTGTGCCCATCCAGAAGCTCGTTATGTATTATCTGTTCCCACGCGTCCATTCCATTACGCGCTTGTCGACAAGCTGAACCATGAAGCGTATAGAAACTCTTCTGTGTTGAAAAGGGGCTCACAATACAATAAGTCGTACAAGCTCTAGATAGTATTGATGAACTGTCTCGTGCCGTCATGAAACTGTCTCAGATGCGTGTTATCGGTGTTTGTCTTGGTGAGTGACTCAGGCCGCATGGACTTAATGAGCGGTGGGATGGAGGATGCTGAGTGAAGGACCGCTTCTGGTGAGTTGAGGTTCATAGTGTCATTTTAGGGAAGCATATCGATGGCAAACCCAGCTTCTGGGCAGAAGGGGATGATGCAGTCTGTGGATGGGTCACTGGATTTTGTCACTTTCAAGTATCTTGGAGCAACTGACTCTGAGAAGCATGGTCAATAAAGCCCCAGACAGAGCACACGAGGCAGCGGAGGACCTGCGAGTACAACTACGAAGTGCTTGATGCGACCATGCTAACAATGACTAGCAAAGATTTCAGATTTTAGAGCATGTACTTACAGCACCATATCTTCGTGTAGGTATCAACGACCAGAGGCACGAACTGAATAACATTGTCACAAGTCTTCTGATAACATACTAGGTACTTCGGCAGCCGAAACATGCCACCTCATCAAGCTTTTTCGATTCTCTGTCATCTTCTGCTCAAACACCTCTAAGCACTAGTAAAAGTCCTGGCCCTTCACCTCCTTCAGCATATCATCCCGCGCCATCAACAAATCGATCATCTACTTGACTCCCATCTAGAAACTGGTTTCGATGCGATGATTTCTTAGTACGAAATCGCTAATCTTTTGGTTCATGCCGTAGTCGACAGTGACAGATAATTTTTCGCAAACGGAATGTTGTTGGGGCGGCAGATACGCTGCACATACTATACAGATTCCAGGACACGTCCAGAAGGAATTCATTGAAAGGCACCACGCGGACTAGAGAGATGTTTTACCTGTCATGGAAGCGGATCGAGATAAGGATGAAGGGATGCGTAAGAGAGAGCGCGAGGAGTCTTAGATAAGGCTAGATACATGAGGCGCTTAGTGAAGAGGAGCCGAAGAGCAGGCATAAGAGGTCGTTGGAGGAATCGGTCAAGAACAAGCCTAGAGAAGTAGAGAGCTGGAGGTAACCTGCACGAAGAAGACAATGTACATCGCTCAAAGTAGTTTGTTCCGATATGACACCTTAATACATCTACAGCAATGAGTCCCGTTCTTCTCTTTCGCTTTCTAGTTTTGTGATTCCCTGTCGATGCGCGGCGAAGCATAAAGGTCTGACCAGAGTAGCTGATCTTAGTCATCAAAACCCCGCGCGTTTGCGCGGGGCGCAAAGCACCACTTCCTCTCAGCAGCAAAACAACCCAGCAATTGTTCAACAACGATTCCACACACTCCTCCAATTAAATCGCCACAACATCTCCATACCTTCGGTCAAGATGTCCACCTCCTACGAAACCGCCCTTGCCGCCATCGACGCGGCCCACGCCCTCGACCCCACCAAAATCACAATCAACGGCAGCGAACTCCCTTACGAACTACACTACGCGCAGAAATCCACCTCCTACCTTACCAAACGTGACCCTTCAGCCTCCGAGCCTCTGCGTCTAGCAATCCGCGCCCAGCACTTTCGCCGCTGGGAAGTCCCTCGCTCCTCATACCCCATGACAAAACCCGGCTACCACGCCTGGCGGACCTACCTCAAGAAACGCCAAGCCGAACTCGTCGCAGCGATCTGCAAGGATGCTGGCTACTCGGAAGAAGACTCCGAGCGGGTTGCAAGTCTGATACGGAAGGAAGGCTTGAAGACGGATGAAGAGACGCAGGTGCTTGAGGATGTGGCTTGTCTGGTTTTCTTGGACGATCAGTTTGAGAAGTTTCAGAGCGAGCATGATGAGGAGAAGATATTGGGGATCTTAAGGAAGACCTGGGGGAAGATGACAGAGAGGGGGCATGAGTTGGCCTTGGAAATGGAGATGAGCGGGCGGCCGAAAGAGCTGGTTGAAAAGGCTTTGAAGGGATGATTGAAGGGATGATGGTTCGCATTCATTCATTGATTAATGGGTTGAGACTGGCTATATAAAGTGGAGAGCTGAGGAAGGGGGCATCTGGGTTTCTTTGGAGATGAGACAAGGCGTCTCGGTCGTTGACGATAGTGTCCGATTTGCGGATACCCTACGCACCCCCTTCCCTCTTCGCATACTCCTCCTCCATCCGCTCCTCGTACAGCCTCTCTGCCGCACGCTCCTCCTCGGTCTTCTCAGAGTGCGTAGCTGACGCTACGGATTGCGTAGAAGGATTCTCGACATCGCGGGCTGTTTGTGCAGACGAGGAGCTGCTGGTGTTTGATGAGGTCGACTTCTCGGTGGTGGCGGGCATTGGGACGGGCATTGTCAAAGCTGGGATTCGAGGGAGAGGTTTGGGATGTATATTGGGTGTTGAAAGTTTGCTGGATTGGGAGCTGAAAGGGTGGCGTGATTGTTCGACCTTTAGCAAGAGCGGACGCTGCTATATACGTGGGGAAATCTGTACGTCATTGTGGCGGTGCAAATGTGGCTGGAAGCTTCTGTCATGTGATCGGCTACATTCGTACGTGCGAAAGACCTGCGCGTCAGGTCATACTTCTGTTACTGTTCCTGGACCTTGCGAACCCGTAAGCCGAAGAGCCTGCGCAGTCAGCTAATATGACAGTCCCGTACCTATCCTGCTTCCTTGTCTCTTCCTTACCCTTCTCCCTCCTATGTTAGCTGCGGATTCGGTTCGGCTGATTTCCTCGCCGCTCTGCCTGCCGCAGCCTTACAGCTAACCACTTTGCAGGCTGGCTAAAAGCCGTGACTGGTGATCGTGGGAATGGCTCTATGCATGCGGTGGCTCACTTTCTGTGTACGTCTTGAGCTGAGGAGAGGCTGGTCCACTAGTCTGTTGGTGAAAATCGTCAAGGTATCGATGCCATATGATAAAGCAAATGTACTGCTTGAGATGTTCACTGGAAAGTAATCTACTTCGTTATCTCGTCAGCTTTTGGTTCTAAGGCCTTTTGGGTATTATGACAGTAACATCCTTGGCTCAGACTTGCCTTTTACACAATTTGAGGTCATAGACTCCAAGGCTTACAACGCACTTACCGGCGGCACGGGGCCAACGGCAGAGGTACGAAGGAGGATCTGGTGTCTACCCCGTTTGGCCCAGGTTTGGTCATCGCCCTAATCATCGCCATACGCTAAAGTAGAGAACGAAAGAAGACTTACGTCGATTCATGACAGGGCTTGATGACCTTTTGTCTTGCCCGTCTCCATCTTAGCTGTGCGAGCACCGAACTGGATCGCGCGCTTTTTCTCCATCGCAACGCCCTTCATGCCGAGCTCCCACGCGAGTAGCCGTAGTATTCTCTTTCCGGGTTCCAGAAGTAGTGCAGGATCGTCAGATGTGTCCACTTGCGCACTGCCAAAGTCGCATTTCGCAAACACTGGCAGCTCCAACGCAAGAGCGATGAAATCTTCGTCGAGATAAGGAAATCGAACTTCTTTGCCGGTATCGCTGATGACACGATCGTCGCGGCCAAGGTTTCGCTTTCCTAGTCGGTTAAAGTCCAGCTCCAGCTCTTCGATCAGTCCTGGGTACCCTTTACGAGCAAAGGCTACATTGTGTCGTTGGTAGCCACCGAAAAGTTCGTCCGCACCTAAACCAGACAGTAGTACAGGGGCAGAGCTAACATAGGGCTCCACCTTGCCCGCCGCATCGCGAGTAACACCAGCTCCTCTTGACGCAAAATAGAGCGCGTACGATATGGAGAGATCCATCTCGGTATTGTGGGGATGCATTAGCGACATGACAGCGGGACGGCTGGCAATCGTCTTCTTATACGGCACATCGATTTCTACAAAGCGCCATGTCCGCTCTGGACATATTCTCGATAGCTCGGCATGAGAGGATCGTCCTGTGATGCGGTCCGGACAAAGCTCGAAAGGTGACTGATCTGGACTAAGATTTGTGTGAATGCGCGGGTTCTCGAAGGCGACATTCAAAAGATCGATGCTTTGATGGGTTGGAAGAAGATCGTGCGCTAGCCGTGCAAGCATGGTGCAATCCAAACCGCCGGAAAACAGCACGGCGATTCGAGCTTCTTGGCCTGTTTGGTGTGGATTTGGTACGTCTACGGCTTCGCGGACATGTTGGACACGTAGCTCAAGTGAGCTGCGTAGGGAGGCTCCAATTCTGGCAATAGTGTCCATGTGTGGGATTGAAAAATTCACGTCGGTGGAATGGTTCATCATCGGGAACGGAATGTCCTGACCAATTTAGCGGACTTCTCTGGGTTTGAGACTTACCTACGAAGTGCAAACCACCTAATGAATCGTCTCTCCGGCGTCGATGCGGGATGTGAGTGGTGACTGGTAGGGATGAGGTAGGTGTACGCTTCAAATCCAGTACATATATGCCATCAGCTTCAACCTCGGTCCAATTATCGCCCGTAGTATTGTCGCATACGCTGGACAGAACGAAAGCATCATCGATCTTGTTCAACAACGAACGTCTACCGAGACAGTCTCTCCCGTAAAAGACGAGCTGGTTTCTCGCGTCGTAGAAGACGAAGGCATAGGGTCCACGGATTGATGAAAAGACCTGGACGGCATGTTCTATAGCAGAGGTCTCAGATACCGAGATATCTTCGGGAAGAGGAGCGATCAGAGCGTCGAAGACAGCGCGGGAGTCGCTGCCAGACACGGGTTGATTGGTGATGCTCCATGCTTCGCCATTCCAGCACAGAATGGATCCAGTATCCTCATCTCTAAGCGGCTGTTTAGTGAGAGATGTACCTCTCAGTGAAAGTACAGTCGCGATAAATGTGGCTTGGAGATCAGATGAAGGCGCCTCTGGAGTGCTGGGATTGGCTGGGACCACTACGCGGTTAATGCCGAGGCTGTCGGGGCCACGTTTCCGTAAGAGCTGTTCCGTGTGCGAGTCGGGCGTTGTGAAGTCGTGGCGGCTGAGCGAGAAGAAGATGCCACACATGACAGCGGCAGTGAAAAGGAACGATGCAAAGATGGTGTTGAGGCGCATCGAGTATCTGCTGCGCTAGCCGAGTCGGCGCTAGTGAGCCCGGTGACTTGGAACGCCGACATGGAGTGCCTTGGCGCGATGCGATGCATCTCCAAACACTGGCACCGCAACGCGGGGACCGCAGTTGACCATCCACCCTTAACGACGCTGCATATCTCTTCCTCCCGTCTCCTATGCAGCTCATGGACATTTCCTGAATCGATATCACCCCTTCCTAATACCACTGCCGCACGACGGCACATGTCTCCCCCGAACCAGTCTCCGCAACCCGATGACGCGCCGGACAGCGAGCGGGGGCAGAAGCTGACCGATGGAGAGCTTAAGGTGGCAGGTGTACTATCAGAAGCGCCTGGTATAGTAGTGGAAGACCGAGTCGCGACGAATCGACCCGAAGAACACGAGGGCGACAATACTGGTGAAGCGGGGCAGGCCCCAGAGCTACGAGATGGTGCGGGGAAGACACAGCAGACTGGTGAAAAGGGGGTGATAGAAGACCATGTGGAAGTGAATACGCATCTGGAGTCTGTAGAGGCGCAGACAGCGGATGCAGTACAAGAAACGCAGAAACATTTGCCTAGTGCTGTAGTGGAACCCATCCCGGTGGCCAACGAAGCAACAAAACAGGATGAAGCGCCTGCGAGATCTTCGACACCGACGCCCGAGCCTACAGTGAAAGCTTCCGGCAAAGCACCTGTCCGCTCGCCTGCTCCTCCGCCGCCACCGCCGAAAGACGACAAGTACCTGTCCACCAGCAATGTGCCTAGCCGCACCACGTCGCCCGTGTCGCAGGGCAAATCGAGCGGGAGAAACTCAGAGGACGCGGACGCTGTCGCGTACGCTGCTAAATATGACGGTGGAGAGGACATGCACAACGACTCGCAGTCGGAGATCCAGAGCATCATGGAACAGTTCGAGCATGACGATGGCGGGCTAGGCGCCGAGGAGATCATGTCGCCGCGTCTAGAGATGGCACAGCCCTTGCTGGAATCGCCAACTACACATCCCCCAAGGAGGTCGAGCCTGATACCCCTCGATAAGCCCTTGCCTACGCCGACTGAGGAGAGCTCCCCCGAGCAACCGCTGCGATCACCACCCATACGGACATCCTCCCTATATCGCGTAAATACGAACACATCTCTTCACGATGCCATGTCGCCTAGCACCATGTCACCCAGCGCACATGCGCCGCATTATCAGAAGCCCGCCCCTCCGCCTGACCCTGAGCCAGATCTACCCTTTGATTTCCATCGCTTTCTCGAACAGCTACGCCACCGCACAGCCGATCCTGTGGCCAAGTTCCTTCGGTCGTTCCTACTTGAGTTTGGAAAGAAGCAGTGGATGGTACACGAGCAGGTGAAAATAATAGGTGACTTCCTCGAGTTCATAAGCAAGAAGATGGGCCAGTGCGATGTGTGGCGGACAGTATCGGATGCCGAGTTCGACAACGCAAGAGAGGGCATGGAGAAGTTGGTAATGAACCGACTATACTCGCAAACCTTTTCCCCCGCGATCCCATCTCCGGAGCCTAGTCCGCATACAAAAGGTAGACGGAGACCAGAACCACCAGGCCCCGGTCGTAGAGGGCAACACCAAGAGGACGTTGAGCGAGATGAAATCCTCGCACAAAAGGTCCGGATTTACAAATGGATCCGCGAAGAACACTTGGACATCAAGTCTGTAGGGGACAAGGGCAAGAAATTCCTGCAACTAGCCCAGCAGGAGCTGCTCAAAATCAAGAGTTACCGCGCACCAAGAGACAAGGTCATTTGCATCCTCAACTGCTGCAAAGTCATCTTCGGGTACCTACGAACATCATCTTCGGATCAATCCGCCGATGCCTTCGTCCCGCTCCTCATCTACACGGTGCTCCAAGCAAACCCGGACCATCTTGTATCCAACGTGCAGTACATCCTCCGCTTCCGCAACCAGGACAAACTAGGCGGCGAAGCGGGATACTACATATCATCCCTAATGGGCGCCGTTCAGTTCATCGAAGGACTCGACCGCACATCCCTCACCGTAACCGACGAAGAGTTCGAAAAGAACGTCGAAGCCGCTGTTTCCGCCATCGCAGAACGCCACGCCCCAGAGGAACCAACAACGCCCGACCCCACCGGCGCAACACCCCAACTCCACCTACAGACACAACCTCCGACCACCCCAGGACACCGCCGCATGCCCTCCCCACACTCCATCCACCTCTCGGAAAAGTCATCTCTAGCCCGCCCAGAAGTCACACAACGGCACTCCCTCGAAGCCGAGCAGGCCGGCCCGCGACGCTCGACGAGCTTGCGCAACACCGACAGCAAGCCCGAGGTAGCTCCGCCCGAGGAAGAAAACGCCGCCGTTGCTGGTCTCCTCCGCACAATACAGAAACCTCTCAGCACTATCGGACGCATCTTCTCCGACAACGATACTACAGCCACACCATCGTCTTCACAACCCGCCAGTACGCCGCAACCGGGAAACACACCGCGCCTCACGCCTCAACCACCCCAACAAGGTCGCCGCTCCTCAGACTACGGCCAAGCCGAACTCAGCGAGAAACCACGGCGGTCAGGAGACCAGGAACGCCACCGCCAGCGACTATCGGCCGAGGACGCAGCAGCTCGACAAGCGTCTGCCGAAGCGGAGGAGGCGCGCAAGATTCAGAGACAGGAGCACAATGTGGTCGTGGAGACGCTGGCAGGTATGTTTCCGCAGCTGGATCGGGATGTCATTGATGATGTTGTGAGGATGAAGGAGGGCCGGTACGTTACTGCTCCAATCCATGCTGCCACTGCGCAGTAGAGTCATGAGTTTAGGTGCTAACGGATTTCGTAGTGTCGGTCTCGCCGTAGACGCTTGTTTGGCACTCGCTAACCCCTAGTACCCCTTTTTTCTTTGGCGATGGATATGCAGCATGTACAGCAAGTAGGTGTAGAGTTAGCGCGATGGCATTACGGAGGGCTTGCATTGCGTCCTGCTGGTGCTGGGTGGCCTTGCGTATGTACAAAGCTAGCCGCGACGCAGCACCGTTTAGGGCGAGTGGACATTTCACGAATGAAGCATCAGCGTCTCTTCGTAGATTGGGCTCGTGGCTCATGCTATCGTTGTTCACATGAGTTTTGCAATGGTATTCATAACGAAGCCTATTCTCCGACCGCCCAAAAAGAATACAACGTACCCCTTGCACCGCGCTTGTTCATCAAGTCATTCTCGTTCCGTATAGCTTCATCAGTCGTGTCGTATGAGCTTTTCTTGCGCTCAGTTCCAGTTCTCCTGCCCCTGCCCTTGACCTGGCTCCGGGTATGCTGGTTCTGAAAATTGCACCGGTCCACCAGTCCCCGTCCCAGCACCCGGCGAAACCGCCTGCGTCTGTCCCGGTATCCCCGGCCCGTACACCATAGCCTGTCTGACCCTGCCTCCACTTGGCTGCGGCATGTCCGGCATAGGCTGCGGCGACGGCGTCGTCCAATCCGGTGCCTGCGTCAAAGGGGTGGCGAACTGACTTCCGCTATATGGGCTCGACGAGAAGGGGTTAGTCTGGGGAGGATACGCGGTTGGCGGCGTGGTGGGTAGCCCATGCGTATATGAGTGCTGGTCTGGCGATGTAGCCGAGACCGGAGTCCACTGCGGCATGTGGTATGCTGGTTGCACTGGATTTTGGTATGGGAGGTCCTGTGGCGCTGGGGAGGTCTGCGGGGAGACAGAGGAGCGGTGGTAGAGTTGTGCGAGGACGGAGCCGGATTCGCGTTGGAAGCGGTCGCG
>Ga0247740_1000554_pt1 | contig 17752 bp, 32 predicted proteins | sample UWRJL148409B2_FD_180942 | JGI IMG/M metagenome (GOLD analysis project Ga0247740, IMG submission 180942) | Plant litter microbial communities from Arlington Agricultural Research Station in Wisconsin, United States - UWRJ-L148-409B-2 | ecosystem: Environmental > Terrestrial > Plant litter >...
TCAAGATGGTGATGCCGGGCGACAACGTGACGGTAGAGGTCGAGCTGATCACGACCGTCGCGCTCGAAGAGCAAATGCGCTTCGCCATTCGTGAAGGCGGCAAGACCGTCGGCGCCGGCGTCGTCACCAAGATTATCGAGTGATTTAGTTTCGAACCGCCCGTACTCAGTCGAGTACGGGCGGTTCGAGCCAAGAAAGTCTGAACATGCCTGACGCAACGAAGATTCGCATCCGCCTGAAGGCGTTCGATCATCAGCTCCTCGACAAGTCCACCACGGACATCGTCGAGACCGCGCGCCGCACGGGTGCTCGGGTTGCTGGCCCGATCCCGCTGCCCACCTCGATCCGCAAGTACACCGTTCTCCGTGGCCCGCACGTCGACAAGAAGTCGCGCGAGCAGTTCGAAGTGCGCACGCACAAGCGCCTGATCGACATCTTGGAGCCGACTCCCCAAACGCTCGACGCGTTGATGAAGCTCGACTTGTCGGCTGGCGTCGACGTCGAGATCAAGAGCTAAGGGCAACACGACTATGGCAAAGATCGACGTTTTCAATCTGAAGCGCGAGAAGGTCGGCGACCTCGACCTCGCTGACGAAGTGTTCGCGACCGAAATCAAGGAGCATCTGTTCCAAGAAGTCGTGGTCGCTCAGCTGGCCTCGCGCCGCGCCGGCACCAAGGCCGCCAAAGAACGCTCCGCGGTCTCCGGCTCCTCGAAGAAGATCTACAAGCAGAAGGGCACGGGCCAAGCGCGCCACGGCTCGATCCGCGCGCCGATCTTCGTCGGTGGTGGTCGTGCTCACCCGCCGAAGCCGCAAGACTTCAGCTACCGCCCCCCGCGTCAGGTGCGCATCGGCGCGCTGCGCAGCGCGCTCAGCCTGATCCTCAAAGAGGGTCGCCTCACCGTGGTCGACAGCATCGAGCTCGGCGAAGTGAAGACCCAGGCGCTCGCCTCCGTGCTCGGCGTTCTCAAAGCCGACGCGAAGAAGACGCTGGTCGTGGACGACAAGGGCAATGAAAAATTGCGCCTGTCGATCCGCAACATGGAAAAGAATCAGTTCCTGCCCCCGGAAGGCGTGAACGTGTACGACCTACTTCGTCACGATCACCTCGTGCTTTCCAAGGGCGCCGTGAAGGCCCTCGAAGCCCGCTGCCTGGAGAGCAAATGAAACCCGCTGACATCATCAAGCGGCCGATTGCCCTGACCGAAAAGGCTGCGCGCCTGAAGGAAGCCAATCAGGTCGTGTTCGAAGTCGCCCTCGCGGCGAACAAGATCGAAATCAAGACCGCTGTCGAGGCGTTGTTCTCGGTCAAAGTGACCGATGTGAACACGCTGGTTCAGCGCGGCAAGGTGAAGCGCGTTGGCCGTGCCCTCGGCAAGCGCCCGAACTGGAAGAAGGCCGTCGTTACGCTCCGTGAAGGCGACGACATTCAATTCTTCGACGAGTCGAAGGAGTAACGAACATGGGTATCCGAGCTTTCAAGCCGACCTCCGCAGGTCGACGCTTCTACACCGTCAGTGATTTCGCAGAGATCACGACCGATGTCCCGGTCAAGAAGTTGACCGAGGGCAAGCACCGCACCGGCGGCCGCAACCACTACGGGCGCATCACCTCGCGCTTCCGTGGCGGTGGTCACAAGCAGCGCTACCGCATCGTCGATTTCAAGCGCGCCAAGATCGGCATCCCGGCGCGCGTCGCGGAGATCGAATACGATCCCAACCGCACCGCGCGCATCGCGCTCTTGCACTACGCCGACGGCGAGAAGACCTACATCCTCGCGCCCGATGGCCTGAAGCAAGGCGACACCGTGGTCTCCAGCCGCCTCGCGGACATTCGCCCCGGCAACTCGTTGCCGCTCGGCGACATCCCGGCCGGCACGATGATCCACAACATCGAGATGCGTAAGGGCAAAGGCGGCCAGCTGGTTCGCTCCGCCGGCACCGCGGCTCAGCTGATGGCGAAGGACAGCACCTACGCGCAGGTCAAACTGCCGAGCGGCGAGGTTCGCAAGATCCACGTGCTGTGCCGCGCCACCGTCGGCCAGGTCTCGAATCTCGAGCACCAGAACATCAGCTTGGGCAAGGCGGGTCGCGCCCGTTGGCTCGGGCGCCGTCCGCACAACCGTGGCGTGACGATGAACCCGGTTGACCATCCGATGGGTGGTGGTGAAGGCCGCACGAGCGGTGGTCGTCACCCCTGCTCGCCTTGGGGTCAGTTGTCCAAGGGTCTGAAGACGCGCAACAACAAGCGCACCGACACGATGATCGTGAAACATCGTAAGGCAAAGGGTTGAGCGATGGCACGTAGTATCAAAAAAGGCCCGTTCATCGACGGTCACCTGCAGAAGAAGATCGAAGACGCCCAGGCGCAAAGCTCGAAGAAGGTGATCAAGACCTGGTCACGCCGTTCGACGATCTTTCCGGAAGCCGTCGGCCTCACCTTCGCGGTCCACAATGGCCGCAAGTTCGTGCCGGTGTTCGTCAGCGAGAACATGGTCGGTCACAAGCTCGGCGAGTTCGCGCCGACTCGTACCTTCCACGGTCACGCGGGCGACAAGAAGGGCAAGCCCGGACCGGGCGCCAAGCCCTCGCAAGCGCCGGCCCCCGGCCGCAAGTAACCGCTCAACGCGAGCGTAACGAGAGGATGCGATGTGACCGAGAGGTTGCGTCGCATCTTTTTTTTGTTGTTGCGTCGATTGCCGCTCAGCGAGTCGCGCTCGGCGCAGCCTTCGGCGTCGTGAGTCGCGGATGTGGCGAGGGACAAGACGGCCTCTACTCGTTCTGAAATGACGTCGCGCATCCCCTTTCGGCTGCTGCTGATCGCGCTAGTGGCCGCGCTGGTTGCGAGCGCGGCCGGCGTATTTGGCTACGTGATGCTCTCGCGGAGCTTCATGGAGCGTACGGCAAACGGCATCGTCGAGCCGCGCTGGCTGCTGCCGGCGACGGTCGGGGTCGCCCTCGTGGTCAGCGGTTTCCTTGCACAGCGCGTGCTCACAGCGGGGAGCACGCGCGAGAGTCAGCTGCTTCCCAGCGCGGGGTTGGGTGTTTCGATCGGCGTGCTGCTCAACCTCGGTTGGTCTGCTCGCCTGCTGCTGACGGACGCATCGCTGGCGGACCTGATCCATGCTTGGTCGGTCGTACCGGTCGTGGCTGCGCTCTCGGGCACCTTGCTCGGCCACGTGCTGCACAGAAACTGAGCTCCCCGATCGACGACCTCTCGCTCTGCTTCTCTGGCAGCTGGCAAGCTCCTTGCAGGGAAGAGGGTGTAATACACAGGGTGCAGTAGGGGGCGTATGCTGAGGGTACTGGGAGCGGCTTCGCTCGTGCTGATGAACGCAGAGGCGCCGCCCGTCGATGTTGGGGCGACGAAGCCAGCGGTGTTCGGCCGCGTCGAGACCACCGTTTACGGCGCTTCGGGCGAGATAGGCGTGCTCACGAACGAGACGGACAGCGCGTTCGAGACGCGAGGACTCGGGCTTGGTGCTCTGGCCACTCTCTCGCTCGACCCGTTTCGCGACTCACAACCGGTGGGCGGAGTGTTGCTGCTGGGCATCACTAGTGAGTATCGCGCGCTGCGCGTGTTGCGCTGCGGCTACGTTTGTCTCGAACACCCCGACGGCTTCGAAGCCGGCTCGATGCTCGGCGCGCGGCTCGGGGCAGGCTACGAGGGCCGCCTCGTCGGCGTCCGTGGTGGGTTGCTCGTGCAGGGCGGCAGCGTGGCTTTGGCGGAGACATTCTTTTTTCCAGACGCTGCACTACGCCTGGGCCAGCGCGAATTCGTGACCTTCTCGCTTGGCTTGGGCGCGTACGACGTCCCGACCACCGTGCGGCCCGGCTTGTACGTCGGCGTTTCGGTTTCACCCATTCGCCCGCTGGCCCTGCGCGCGCACTACGGCCTGCACTGCGATATCGGCTCCTGTGGAATCACGGTGCTTCAGATCGATCCGCGCCTGGATTTGAGCGCAGAGTACGCCCTTTCGAGTTCGGTGCGGGCGTCGTTCGGCGGCGCCGTCGCGCTTACCTACGACCATCACGACGTATATGAAGGTCGCGCGGGGGTCGGCGTCGATTTCTGAGCTCAGTGCTTTGGCTACATGGAACCAAAGCTCGGCCAGCTCGACGTCGACACCGAGCACCGGGCGACGCGCCGACACATGCGGTCACACGGCTCGTATCCACGAATAAACCCCAGGGGTGAGCAACGTGCAACGCGCCTGCGGATCGACTAAGTCCCACAGCTCCAGCGGCAGACCCGGTTGCGCTCGCCGTACCACGCCGAGCAGCGGGCGCAGGGTGGACTTGAGCTTCGCTTTGGAGCTGGCAAGAGCCGAACGATAGCCGCGCATTGGGCACGACCTTCGTCCGTTCACGCGCGCACGCCAAGTGTTGGAACGCTGTTCCCGAACGGCCTTCTCATTCGGCCTCGGGGTCGAAGTCAACGCGCTACTCTTTACGGTCTCGATACGTCCAGGCTGCCGCCGATCGGCAGCACGTGACAGGCGGCGGGGTCGAGCCCACGCCGTTGCCATTCGCTCGCTAGGCGCAGAGGGGGCTCGTCCAAGGGCTCGTCCGTTAGCTTGAAGGTCCCGAAGTGCATGGCCACGAAGTGTCGAGCACCCAGGTCGCTGAAGGCGCGCACGGCTTCTTCGGGGTTCATGTGTTGCTTGCTCATGAACCACGCGGGGTCGTACGCGCCGATTGGCAGCAACGCGGCATCGATGGGGCCGACTCGTCGCCCGATCTCGGAGAAGCCCTCGAAATAGGCGGTATCGCCCGAGTGATACAGGCGCGCGCTGGAGCCTTCGATCACGAAACCGCCCCACAGAGTCGCGTTCTCGTCGTTCAGACCGCGGCGACTCCAATGTTGCGAAGGCACGAAGCGGATCGTGACCTCTCCCACCCGAGTCTCGCCCCACCACTCGAGCTCGGTGCATGGGAGCTTGTTCTTGGTGAACAACGCGCCAAGCCCCATGCCCGCCACGATCGGGCTGCCCACGGCTCGTAGCGAAGGCACGTCGAGATGATCGCGATGGTTGTGCGAGACGAGCTGCGCGTCGATCTGAGGCAGCTCGTTCACGGCCAACGGCGGCGGCACGAAGCGCGTCACGCCGGGGCCGATGCGATCGGAAAAGATCGGGTCGATCAAGAGCGACACGCCGTCGAGCTGAACCAGCCAGCTCGCGTGGCCAATCCACGTCAGGCGTGCCGGCTCTCCCACCGCCGGTGGGCGCCGCACGTGAGCGAGGTCCAGCGTGACGCGCGGCGCCGGTAATCCAGGCGCGCCGCTTCGTCGTCGACCAAGCACACGGTCGACGACCGCCCACTTGAACACCGACGAAAACGGTTGTGGCGCAGAGCCGTCCAAGTTCACGAAGCGCCCCCGTTTCGATGCTTGCTCGTCGGCCATGCGCTCAGCCTCTCACAGACGCCGCTCGCTGGTTCGCCGCTCGCCACCCGAACGAGGGCGGCTTTGGTTTGATGGTCACCCAGCGCGTCGCACCCGGCTCAGCCTTCGGCGTCGCGGACGGCGGGCCCGGAGTCACGAGCTCCGGCGTAGCTCGTCACGGTAGGCGCGAAGCGCGCGTGTCGATCGGGCTGTTCGGCGAAATGCGCGATCCTGCCCAGCTCTAGCTCGGGCAACACTTCGCACGTGGCGATGGCTTCGTACTCGTCACCACGTAGCGTCAGGATGCGAGCGGTCCCCAGGCGGGGGAGGAGGGGACGGCAAATTGACCGTGTCGATTTCGGGCCGCGGCCGCGGACACTTGCGAACATTCGTTCGAATCAGGCTAGAATAACGGCCCACGGGCCTACAGCGCGCGGTGCTTCGTCGCGCTGTAGGCCCGGTGCACCGCGACGCCGAAGGCTGGGCCGAAAAGCGGCGTGCTGACTGACCATTCAACCAGCCAATCCTGCCAAGATCGCTGAACGGGCTACCAGGTCAGGCCCCACGGAGCAGCGTCCGGGACCAAGCCGGGGAGCAAATAATGGAGCAGTTCTGACAAATTAGAGCTCCATTCGCTTGCGTCATCGTTCTCGCTTTGCTAGTGAGGCGCTCCCCTTTGCGAAGCTCGTTCGGTCACCCCGAATCGGGTTTCGCCAGCCGCCCCAAGCGGCTCGCGGTGCGGCCTTCTCAGCGGGCCGCGAACGTGTCGAACCGCGGCCACTCGGAGGTGGTTGTTCAGAGCAGACGGGTTTTCCGTCTGTTCGCGGGGTCGACGGGTCTCACGAGGAAACTGTCGTTATGATTAGCAACGCCAAAGCCAATTTTCAGAGGATTAGTCCGCGTAAAGCGCGGATGATCGTCAATCTGATCCGCGGGCGGGACGCCTCCGACGCGCTGCAGCTTCTCGATTTCACGTTCAAGGCCGGTGCGCCGTTCGTGAAGAAGCTCATTGCCAGCGCCGTCGCGAACGCGAAGCTCAAGCGTCCCGATGTCGACACCGACGCGCTGTTCATCAGCAAGGCCTCGGTCGACAAGGCGGGTAACCAGAATCTTCGCCGTTGGCGTCCACGCGCTCAAGGGCGTGCGACTCGTATCGCCAAGGGCGTCAGCCACATCCACATCGAACTGGACCAGCGCTGAACCGCTCGCGCGGGCTCAGGAGCGGTAAGAACTAATGGGACAAAAAACTCATCCGTATGGCTTTCGCCTCGGCGTCATCAAGACGTGGACCAGCAAGTGGTACGAGGACAAGCACTACACGACGTGGCTCCATGAGGACATCCGCATCAAGCGGGCCGTCAAGGAGTACCTGTACAACGCCAACGTGGCGAGCGTCGAAGTAGAGCGAGCCGCCAACAAGGCGAAGGTCATCGTCTACACCGCGCGTCCCGGCATGGTGATCGGCAAGGGTGGCAAGGGCATCGAGATCCTCAAGATCGGTAACCTGACCACGGCCGCCAAGGGCGAGACCAAGTTCGCCGGCGTGCAGTCGTTCACCCAGAACGAAGTGTTCATCGACGTGCAAGAGGTGCGCAAGGCAGAGACCAACGCGCAGCTCGTGGCCGAGAACATCGCCACGCAGCTCGAGCGCCGCATTGCCTTCCGCCGCGCGATGAAAAAGTCGCTGCAAACCGCGATGAAGTTCGGGGCCAAGGGCGTGCGCATTCGCTGCGCCGGTCGTCTGGCAGGCGCCGAAATGGGTCGCGTCGAAACCTACCGCGAAGGTCGCGTTCCGCTTCATACGCTCCGCGCCGATGTCGATTTCGGCCTAGCCGAAGCGCGCACGACCTACGGCACGATTGGCGTCAAGGTCTGGATTTTCAAGGGCGAAGTGCTTCAGCGCAAAGCGCGTCGCATCCCGGAGTGATGAGCGATGCTTCAACCTAAGCGCACCAAATTCAGGAAGCAGCAGAAGGGCAAGAACCGAGGCGTCGCCTGGCGTGGTTCGGACGTGTCCTTCGGTGATTTCGGTCTGCAAGCGACCGAGTCCAGCTTCGTTACTTCTCGTCAGATCGAAGCTTGTCGTATGGCGATTCAGCGCCACGTCAAGCGCGCTGGCAAACTCTGGATCCGGGTCTTCCCGGACAAGCCCGTCACCAAGAAGCCGCTCGAAGTCCGCATGGGTAGCGGTAAGGGCGCCGTCGAGGGTTGGGTTGCCGTGGTCAAGCCGGGCAAAGTGATGTTCGAGCTCGCGGGTATCCCCGAAGCCGACGCTCGCGAAGCCTTCCGCCTCGCCGGCACCAAGTTGCCCGTCGCGGTGCGCATGCTCGCCCGAGGGGATCTGTGATGAAAGCCAAAGACCTCCGTGAGCGCTCGACCGAAGATCTGGCCGAGCTCAAGACGTCGATCGAGAAGGACCTCTTCTCGCATCGCATGAAGAACGCAACCGATCAGCTCGGTGACACGAGCCTGCTCGGCAAGGCGCGCAAAGACATCGCGCGTCTCGAACAGATTTTGCACGAGCGCAGCACCTCGTCAGACGCCTCGAGCAAAGGAGCCAAGTCGTGAACGCCCCCGCAGAGTCCGGGAATCCGGTCTACCGCCGCAAGCTCATCGGTCGCATCCGCAGCGACAAGATGGACAAGACCGTGATCGTCGAAGTCGTCCGCTTCAAGCGTGAAGGCATCTACAAGAAGTACGTTCGAGTTCGTAAGCGCTACAAGGCGCACGACGAGAAGAACGAATTCAAGACTGGTGATCGCGTGGAGATCATCGAGAGCCGCCCGCTATCGCGCGAGAAGCGCTGGGCCGTGGCTCGCTTGGTGGACCGTCCGGCTGAGGGCCTCGTCACATGATCCAGACCGAAAGCTACCTGGACATCGCCGACAACTCCGGCGCAAAGCGCGTTCAGTGCATCAAAGTCATCGGCGGTTCGCGCCGTCGCTACGCGGGTCTCGGCGACGTGATCGTCGTCGCGATTCAAGAAGCGCTCCCCGGCAGCAAGGTGAAGAAGGGTGACACGGCTCGCGCGGTCATCGTTCGCACCCGCCGTGAGTACCGTCGCCAAGACGGCAGCTACATCAAGTTCGACGACAACAGCGCCGTCTTGATCAATGCCCAGCAGGAGCCGGTCGGCACCCGCATCTTTGGCCCGGTCGCTCGTGAGCTCCGCTCCAAGAAGTTCATGAAGATCATCTCGCTCGCCCCGGAGGTGCTGTGATGGAGCGCCTGCAGGTCGGCGACCAGGTGGTCGTCATCCGCGGTAACGACAAGGGCAAGCGCGGCAAGGTCGCGAAGCTCACGGCGGACCGCGTGGTCGTGGAGGGCGTCAACGTAGTGAAGCGCCACCTCAAGCAAACGCCGCAACGCCCGGGCGGAATTCTCGACGTCGAGGCTCCGATCGCGAAGAGCAACGTGATGCTCGTGGACCCGACCACCAACAAGCCCACTAGGGTCTCGATCAAGGTCGAGAACGACAAGAAAATCCGCGTCGCCAAGAGCGGTACCGCCATTCCGGCGACAAGGGAGAAGTGATGGCCGAGACAGCCGCACCTCGACTTCACGAGAAATACAAGGCGGACTCCGTGCCCGCTTTGATGAAGAAGTTCGGTTACACGAACCCGATGCAGGTTCCGCGCTTGAAGACGATCGTCGTCAACATGGGCGTCGGTGAAGCCGTAGCCAACCCCAAGCTGATCGACTCCGCCGTGGTGGAGATGACGGCCATCACCGGTCAAAAGCCGGTGGTCACGAAGGCGAAGAAGGCGATCGCGACCTTCAAGCTCCGTGAAGGGATGCCGATTGGCGTCAAAGTCACGCTGCGCCGCGAGCGCATGTGGGAGTTCCTGGACCGCCTCGTGACGCTCGGCTTGCCGCGCGTGCGCGACTTCCGCGGTACCAACCCCCGCGGTTTCGACGGCTCGGGCAACTACACGCTCGGCCTCAAAGAGCAGATCATCTTCCCGGAAATCGAGTTCGACAAGGTCGACAAGATCAAGGGCATGAACATCACTTTCGTTACAACCGCCCAGACCGACGAAGAAGCCAAAGAGCTGCTCGGAAGTCTCGGTATGCCGTTCAGGAGCTGATATGGCACGCGCATCTCAATGGGCGAAGGCCAATAAGCCGCCCAAGTTCTCGACCCGTGCAGTGAATCGCTGCCGCGTTTGCGGCCGTATCCGTGGTGTTTATCGGGATTTCGCCTTGTGCCGCATTTGCACGCGGTTGCTAGCACTCAAGGGCGAACTGCCCGGAGTCACGAAAGCGAGCTGGTGATCCCATGATGACCGATCCCGTCGCGGACTTGCTGTCGCGCATCCGCAACGCCTCCATGGCGCGCCACGAGCTGACCCGCGTCCCCGCGAACAAGCTCAAGAAGAACATCGCCCTGCTGCTCAAGGCCGAAGGCTACGTTGCCGACGTCCGCCAAGAGGAGTGGGGTCCGCAGAAGCACCAGACGCTGACCATCGTCCTGAAATACGGCGAAGATCGTACGTCTGCCTTCCAAGGCATTCGCCGCGTGTCGCGGCCCGGCCGCCGCGTGTACGTGCGCCATGATCAGATTCCGCGCGTCCTCAGCGGCCTCGGCATCTCGATCATCAGCACCTCCACCGGTCTGATGTCCGACAAGGAAGCCCGTCGCCGCAAACTCGGTGGCGAGCTCCTGTGTGAGGTTTGGTGATGGCCGAAGCTCAAGCAACTCCCGTCCTCAAGAAGTCGCGCGTCGGCAAGCGCGGCGTCTTGGTGCCGAAGGGCGTCACGGTCAACCAGTCGGGTCAGAAGCTCGACATTCAAGGCCCGAAGGGCAAGCTCACGCTCGATCTGCCGCTGCAGGTCGCCGTCCGCAAAGATGGCGACTCGTGGATGGTGGAGAGCAGCGCCGAGGGCCGCGACGCGGCTCGCCTCCAGGGTCTCAGCCGCGCGCTCCTCGCCAGCATGGTGAAGGGCGCAGCTGAAGGCTACGAGCGCTCGCTCGAGCTGGTCGGCACCGGCTACCGCGCCGAGGTCAAAGGCAAGCTCGTCACGTTGTCCCTCGGCTTCTCGCACCCCACGTCGATCGAGCTCCCCGCTTCGATCACGGGCGTCGTACCGCCGGACTCCAAGGGCACCATGCTCGTGCTGACCTCGGCCGACAAAGCCGCGCTCGGCCAAATGGCGGCCACCATTCGTGGATTGCGTCCGCCCGAGCCGTACGGCGGCAAGGGTGTTCGTTACCGCGGTGAAAACATCCGCCGCAAAGCCGGTAAAGCCGCCAAGGGCAAGGGCAAGTAAGCATGGCAACTCAACTCACCGGCCGCCAGCGCCGTCGCTTTCGCATCCGGAAGAAGATCTCCGGCAATACCGAGCGCCCGCGCCTCAGCGTGTACCGCACGGCAACTCACATCTACGCGCAGGTCGTCGTGGACTCGGACGGCACCACCGTCGCGGCCGCCTCGACGCTCTCTCGCGATCTCAAGACCACGCTTGGCGAAGACACCAAGACCGACGCCGCCAAGAAGGTGGGCGCGCTCATCGCCAAGATTTGTCTCGAGAAGAAGATCGACAAGGTCGTTTTCGACCGCAACGGATACCTGTATCACGGCCGCGTGAAGGCTCTTGCAGAAGCCGCGCGCGAAGCCGGGCTCAAGTTCTGAGCCGAGGAATCATTCATGGCGTTCGATAACAACATTGACGACGAGAAGCTCAAAGAGCGAGTCATCCACATCAATCGCGTTGCGAAGGTGGTGAAGGGCGGTCGTCGCTTCAGCTTCTCCGCACTCGTAGTCGTGGGCGACGAAGCCGGCCACGTGGGCGTCGGCCTCGGCAAGGCGAACGAAGTTCCGGAAGCGATCCGCAAGGGCAATGACCAGGCTCGCAAGAACCTGTTCAAGGTCCCGATGATCGGCGCGACGGTCCCGCACGACGTCACCGGGCACTTCGGTGCCGGTAAGGTCTTGCTCCGTCCGGCTTCGCCCGGTACCGGCGTTATCGCCGGCGGCGCCGTGCGCGCGGTGGTCGAGTCGGCTGGCATTCAGGACATCCTGAGCAAATGCCTCGGCTCCACCAACAAGCACAACGTCGTGCACGCGACCATCGCCGCTCTACAGGGCCTGCGTGGTCCCGAAGTAGTGGCCAAGGCTCGCAGCAAAGAGCTGGACGAAATCGCGAGCGACTACCCGATCGCGGCCGTGTCCGTGTCGAAGACCTCGGGTTCTACGGTCGCTGGCAATGGCGGAGGGCCCACCGCGTGAGCAAGCTCGAAGTCGTTCAAACCGGTAGCGTGATCGGTCGCCCGCACACCACCCGTCGCGTCGTCGACGGCCTCGGGTTGCGCGGCGTCGGTTCCAAGGTCGTGGTAGAGAACACCCCGTCCTTCCGTGGCATGATCAAGAAGGTGCTACACCTCGTCACGGTTGTGGAGCAGAAACCATGAGCAGCGAAATTCTTTCTCACCTCGCCTACCCGGCCGGCGCCCGCCACCTCGAGAAGCGCTTCGGGCGCGGTACGGGTTCCGGCATCGGCAAGACGTGCGGTCGCGGTCAAAAAGGCCAAAAAGCTCGCCAAGGTGGCAACATCGGCAAGCTCCACTTCCAAGGTGGTCAGACCCCGATCCAACGCCGCTTGCCCAAGCGTGGTTTCCGCGTTCCGTTCCCGGTTACGGTCGTGGGCGTCAACGTCGGTGACCTGCAAGAGATCGCCGCGGGTACCGAGGTCAACGAAGCGTTCCTGCGCGAGGCTCGCCTCGTTCAGGGCCGCCGCGTCCAGATCAAGGTCCTCGGTGACGGCGAGTTCACCAAGAAACTCACCGTGCATGCGCACAGCTTCAGCAAATCCGCGATCGAAAAGATCGAAGCTGCGGGTGGCAAAGCGGTGGTCGTGCCGGTCGTGGCGCCAAAAGACGCGCCAGACGCGACAGCGGGCTGAGCTTCGTTCTAGAGCTCGTCCATGGCCGCTTTTTCAGGTTTCTCGAACATCGGTAAGGTGCCGGAGCTCCGGCGCCGTATCGCGTTCACGCTGATCGTGCTGGCGATCTACCGCCTGGGCGTGTTCGTCACGATCCCGGGCGTGGACCGCTCGGTGATGCAGAACATCGTGAAGGGGCAGGGCGGTCTGCTCGGCCTGTTCAACCTGTTCTCGGGTGGCGCGCTCGCCAACCTGTCTATCTTGGCGCTGGGCATCATGCCCTACGTCTCGGCCAGCATCATCATGCAGCTCGCCGGCCTGATCTCGAAGCAGGTCGAAGAGCTGCGCAAAGAGGGTGAAGCCGGTCGGCGGAAGCTAGAGCAGTACACGCGCTACGGCGCGATGGTGCTCAGCATCCTTCAGTCGGCGGGCGTCGCGCTCTCGCTCGAACACATGAACAACTCCGACATCGGCGGTGGCCGCTTCGGGGACGTCGTGATCGACGCCGGTTGGGGCTTCCGGTTGATGACCGTGATCACGCTCACCACCGGTTCCGGCCTCTTGATGTGGCTGGGCGAGCAAGCGACGGAGCGCGGCATCGGCAACGGCACGTCGATGATCATCCTCGCGAGCATCGTGAGCGGTATCCCGCAGGCCGTGCACAACTACTACGCGAGTCACACGGGTGACTTGCAGCCGCTGACGATAGCAGTGCTATTGAGCGTGCTCTTGGCGAGCATCGCCATGGTCGTGTTCTTCGAGCGTGCCCAACGCGAGATCCCGATTCAGTACTCGCGCCGCCAAGTCGGTCGCCGCGTGTACGGCGGGCAAACCGCGCACCTGCCCTTGAAGGTGAACATGGCGAGCATGATCCCGCCGATCTTCGCCTCCAGCTTGCTGATGTTCCCGGCCACGCTGGCGAGCTTCAACATCCCGGGCATGAACACGTTCAGCTCGCTGCTCAACCGCGGTGACTGGCTGTTCCACACCCTCTTCGCCGCGCTCTCGATCTTCTTCTCCTTCTTCTACACGGCCGTCACCTTCCAACCGATCGACGTCGCCGACAACTTGAAGAAGCAGCAGGCGAACATCCCTGGCATTCGTCCCGGCCGCCAAACCGCGGAATACATCGACCGCGTGCTCACGCGCTTGACGGTCGGCGGCGCGGTTTACGTCGCGACGATCTGCGTCGTGCCGGCGGTGATCGCGAACGCCTTCAACATCCCCTTCCAGTTCGGTGGCACGAGCTTGATCATCGTCGTGGGCGTTGCCCTCGAGACCGTGAATCAGATCGAAGCGCACCTCATCACCCGCAGCTACGAGGGCCTCACCGGTCCGCGTGTCACTCGCTTGAGTGGTCGGAGGCCGGCATGAGGTTGATCCTCCTCGGCGCCCCCGCCAGCGGCAAGGGCACCCAAGCGGCCGTCCTGACCGAGAAGTTCGGCGTGCCGAAAATCTCGACCGGCGACATGCTGCGGGCCGCCATCACGGCCGGCTCGGAACTCGGGAAGCAGGCCTCTGGCCTGATGAACGAAGGCAAGCTCGTTCCGGATACCGTCGTGATCGGCCTAGTGAAGGAGCGAGTCTCCCAGGCCGATGCGAAAAACGGCTTTATTCTCGATGGTTTCCCGCGCACGGTACCGCAGGCGGACGCGCTCGACGCGCTGCTCACGGGCCTCGGGACCCCATTAGACAAAGTGGTCCAAATCGACGTTTCTAGAGACCTTTTGGAGGAGCGCGCCACCCTGCGCCGCACCGACAAACGGACTGGACACATCTACCACTTAAAGTATAGTCCCCCGCCCTCGGACGCCGAGCTCGAACATCGGGCCGACGACCAACCGGAAACCGTCAAAAAGCGTCTCGATCAATACGACGCAATGACCGCGGCGCTCTTGCCGCACTACGAAAAACTCGGGCTGCTTCGCCGAGTCGATGGCGTCGGATCTCCCAGCGAGATCACCAGCCGCATTCTCGCAGCGCTCGACCACTGAATTCTCTGATCTAAAGGAGGCGACGAACGAAAGACGATTCGACTGGAACAGGTGTCATCGACGAGGTCCTACCGAACTTATTGTTTCGGGTGACTCTCGAAGATGGTCGCACCGTTCGCGTGGGCATTGCCCCCAGTCTTCGTCACGCGCTCGTACGACTCATCGCGGGGTCCAAGGTCACGGTGAAGCTCTCGAAGCTGGATCCGGGCCGGGGCCAAATAGTCAAGAAGCTGAGCTAGTAGATACCCGAGACTGAAGGCAGGACATCATGAAGGTGCGACCGAGTGTGAAGAAGATCTGCGACAAGTGCAAAGTCGTGAAGCGCCGCGGAGTCCTGCGCATCATTTGCAATAACCCGCGCCACAAGCAGCGCCAAGGCTAACGCGAGAGAGCTGAGTAAGGAAAAGTCATGGCGCGCATTGCTGGTATCGATCTCCCCCGCCGTAAGGCGATTGTTTATGCCCTCCCGTACATTTACGGGATCGGTGACGCGACCGCTCGCATGCTGTGCAAGCAAGCGAAGGTGCCGGAAGACCGCAAGGTCGACGAGCTGACCGAAGCGGACGTAAAAGCCATTCGCGATGCGATCGAAGCGACGATCAAGGTCGAAGGTGACGCGCGCCGCGAGGTGCAGCAAAACATCAAGCGCTTGATGGATCTCGGTTCCTACCGTGGCCTCCGTCACCGCAAAGGCCTGCCCGTCAATGGGCAGCGCACCCGCACCAACGCGCGCACCCGCAAGGGTCCGCGCAAGAGCTTGGCGCGTCGCTCCTGAGCGGCTCGGCACCTTTAAGGTAATCCCATGGCAGCTCCCAAAGCCCGAGTTCAGAAAAAAGTAGTCAAGAAGAACGTCTTCGCTGGCATCGTTCACATCCAGTCGACGTTCAATAACACCATCGTCACCATCACGGACGTGAATGGTGCGGCAATCTCTTGGGCCAGCGCGGGTTCGCGTGGCTTCAAGGGTTCGCGCAAGAGCACGCCCTTCGCGGCGCAGCTGGCGGCGGAAGAGGCCGGTCGTCGTGCCATGGAGCACGGTGTCCGCTCGGTTGCGGTGTTCGTGAAGGGCCCCGGCGCCGGTCGTGAGAGCGCGCTCCGCGCCTTGCAGCAGGTCGGCTTCAAAGTGACTTTGATCCGCGACGTCACGCCCATCCCGCACAACGGCTGCCGGCCGCCGAAGCGCCGCCGCGTCTGACGCAAGCCAATGGGTCGGCGCGCTCTCTGCGCGACCGGCTCGAGGCAAGCTCGCCGGGCAGCGGCTCGCGGGCAGTATGATGCAGAAGTTTCTCTTCTGAGTTTCTGGATTCTAGCGAAGGCATTGCCTTCGCGAACGCGGGCAGACCGCGGACCTGACAGTGGGCGTTGGAGCCTCTGCTGGTCGTGACGGTCGCGCGAAACCCCAATAAAGGAGCAGCTCGAATGGTTACACAAATGATGAGCCGAAACTGGCGTGACTTGATCCGCCCGAAGGCAATCACGCTCGATCCCGAGTCCAATTCGGAGTCCTACGGCAAGTTCACCTGCGAGCCGCTCGAACGGGGTTTCGGCATCACGATCGGCAACTCGCTGCGTCGCGTGTTGCTTGCCTCGCTCCAGGGCGCGGCGATCACGGCCGTCCGGCTCGAGACCGCGCTCCACGAGTTCACCACGATCCCCGACGTCGTCGAAGACGTGACGGACATCATCCTCAACCTCAAAGAGGTGGTGTTCAAGGTCGATTCCCCGAAGACGTTCACCGTTCGCCTCGAGAAAGAGGGCCCCGGCCCGATCCTCGCCGGTGACATCAATACGGTCGACGGCCTCGCGGTCCTGAACCCGAATCACCAGATCGCGACCCTCGACAAGAAGGGCCCGTTCTCGGTCGAGCTGACGGTTGCTTGCGGCCGTGGCTACGTTTCGGCAGAGCGCAACAAGAGCCCGACCATGCCGCTCGGCACGATCCCGATCGATGCCCTGTTCAGCCCGATCCGCAAGGTGAACTACACCGTGCAGAACGCGCGCGTCGGCCAGGTCACCGACTACGACAAGCTCGTGCTCGAGGTGTGGACGAACGGTGCCGTGCGCCCGGTCGATGCCGTCGCGTTCGCCGCCAAGATCCTGAAAGAGCAGCTCTCGATTTGGATCAACTTCGAGGAGTCGGAAGAGACCTCGTACATCCAGACCGGCAGCGACGAAGAGCCGCTGAACGAGAACCTGTTCCGCTCGGTGGATGAGCTCGAGCTCTCGGTTCGCTCCGCCAATTGCCTGCAGAACGCCAACATCACCCTGATTGGCGAGCTCGTGCAAAAGACCGAGCAAGACATGCTCAAGACCAAGAACTTCGGTCGCAAGTCGTTGAAGGAGATCAAAGAGATCCTGTCGACGATGGGCCTCGGCCTCGGCCTGAAGTTCGACAACTGGCCCGCGATGGTCGAGCGCTGGAAGCAGCAGCAATCCGCGTCCTAGTCGTCGGGGGCCCAGCCCCCTTCCCGCTGAAGTGCCCCCCTTCGGGGATCCCGAAACGGGTAATTCAGCGGGGCCCCTCCTCCAGGTTTTGGGACCCCAACCCCAAAACGCTCTCGCAAGTAAAGCTCAGCAGGTTTAGGTAAGCTCCCATGAGGCACGGCAAAGCTGGTCGTCAATTCGGCCGAAATACGAGTCACCGTCGCGCGATGTTCCGCGCGTTGACTGCAAACTTGGTGGCGCACGAACGCATCGAGACCACCGACGCCAAGGCCAAGGAGCTACGGCGCGTCGCGGAGCGGCTGATCACCAAGGCGGTTCGCCTGGGTAAAGTCGCTTACACGCCCCACTCCGAGCTCAGCATCGCTGACCGCGCTCGCCGTCAGGCCGCGCAGCAGCAGGTGGGCGGCTTCTTGCGCCGCTTCCAGGTGACGGAGTCCGGCGGCGAGAGCACCAAGGTCGACTTGATCGAGAAGGTGTTCGTCGACTTGGCGAAGCGATTCGCGTCGCGCCCGGGTGGCTACACGCGCATCGTGAAGCTCGGTCGCCGCCGCGGCGACAACGCGCCGATGAGCATGATCGAGTTCGTCGACAAGGGCGAACCGCGCGCCGCCGCCGCACCGAAGTCGGACGCCGAGAAGGCCCCGAAGGCGAAGGCCGAAGGCAGCGAGAAGGCGGCCAAGCCGAAGAAGGCCGCCAAGGCCGCCGCCGCGACCTGATCCGAACCAGCGAGTCGCACTCCGTCTCGCTGGCTCGATTATCTGTAGACACGCACTAGAGCCCGCCTCGCCGCCCAGCGAAGCGGGCTTTTCTGCATTTGGCGCCTTGGGCGAACCGCCGCCGTGCGCGGCTCCGTACGAGGAGACAGGGCGATCGAGATCCGGCACTGCACCTCGCAGTGCTTCCCGGTTCCCGTCACTGTCAGCGCTCCCGGAGGAGAGTTGACCGCCAAAACGCCAAAACGCCAGAAGAGGGAGATTGGGGTTTTGCAATTGGCGTCGGAACCGGCGTTGAGATTTCACGGCCGGCAAGTGAGTATCCGGAGCGTCG
>Ga0247740_1000555_pt1 | contig 17724 bp, 16 predicted proteins | sample UWRJL148409B2_FD_180942 | JGI IMG/M metagenome (GOLD analysis project Ga0247740, IMG submission 180942) | Plant litter microbial communities from Arlington Agricultural Research Station in Wisconsin, United States - UWRJ-L148-409B-2 | ecosystem: Environmental > Terrestrial > Plant litter >...
GCCGCTGTCGCCTCTCGGTAGACGGGCACCGCGCGCTCACGCTCGAGGCCGGTGACTTCGTGCTGTTACCGGCGACGCCTGCCTTCACCATGTCCGGCTTCGAGCAAGTCCCACCCGAGCTCTTCGATCCCAAGCGAATGGCGGGCGCCTCGGGTGAAGTGCGTCACGGCACGCGGGGCGGCCGGCCCGATGTGCGTTTGCTCGGTGGCTACTTCTTGTTCGACTCGCCGGATCACGCGCTCTTGGTTTCGTTGCTGCCTGGCTTGTTCCACGTGCGTGGAGTCGAGCGCTTGACCACGTTGGTGCGGCTCGTCGCAGATGAATCGAGCGAGCGCCGCGCAGGCCGTGAGCTCGTGCTCTCTCGGCTCGTCGAGATCTTGCTGATCGAGGCGCTGCGCGGCGCGGTCGCGGAGGAAGCACCAAAGGGCCTGTTGCGAGGCCTTTCGGATGCCCGGCTCGCGCCGGCATTACGGCAGATGCACGCGCATCCTGCCCGCCCGTGGACAGTGCCGCAGTTGGCCAAGGTCGCTGCGCTTTCTCGCTCGGCGTTCTTCGACCGCTTCACGAAGAACATTGGTCTGCCACCGATGGAGTACCTGTTCGCCTGGCGGATGGCCTTGGCCAAAGATCTGCTGCACCGCCAAAAACTCGCGATTGCGGAGGTCGCGGAGCGCGTCGGCTATGGCTCCGCGAGCACGTTCAGCACCGCCTTCGCTCGCCATGTCGGCCACCCTCCGGGTCGGTACGCGCGCGGAACGCCGCCGTGATGAGCTTGCAGCTGAGCCAGTCACGCTCGCAGGGGGGGCGACGCGGCAAGTCGCGACCGTGTTCGGCCCCACGCCCTGAGCTCCGAGACTCGGCGGAGAGCCGCTCCGCCGTCGACAAAAAGCGCGATTATGGCGCGCTCGGTTGACGGCACAGGGAGCCGCGTGAAGACATGACCACGTGCCGACTCCGAGCCTGTTAGCCCTCCTCGACGACATCGCCTCGATCCTCGACGACGTGGCGATTCTGACCAAAGTCGCCACCAAGAAGACGGCGGGCGTCCTGGGTGATGATTTGGCACTCAACGCCGAGCAGGTCGCGGGCGTGCGCGCCGAACGCGAGCTGCCCGTCGTGTACGCGGTCGCCAAGGGCTCGCTGGTCAACAAAGCCATCCTAGTTCCCGCGGCCCTCGCCATCAGCGCGTTCATCCCATGGGCGATCACCCCGCTCTTGGTGCTCGGCGGCACCTTCTTGTGCTTCGAGGGCTGCGAGAAGCTCGCGCACAAATTTCTGCACGACAAGACCGCGCATCGAGAAGAGCACGCGGCACAGGTCGAGGCGCTAGCAAGCGACTCGGTCAACCTGGCCAACGTCGAGCGCGAAAAGATCAAAGGCGCGGTACGCACCGACTTCATCCTCTCCGCCGAGATCGTGGTGATCGCCTTGGGTACGGTCGCGGCCGCGCCCCTCGCAACGCAGGTGGTCGTGCTCGTCGGGCTGTCACTATTGATGACACTGGGCGTGTACGGTCTCGTTGCCGGTATCGTGAAGCTCGATGATTTGGGCCGGCTGCTGGCCGAGCGCGGCCGTCGACCGGGGGCCTCGCTGGCCGGTGTTCAGACTGCCCTCGCGCGCAGCATCTTGCTGGCAGCGCCCTGGTTGATGAAGGGCCTCTCGGTAGCCGGCACGATCGCCATGTTCCTGGTCGGCGGCGGCATCCTCACGCACGCCGTGGGCCCCGTGCACCATTTCGTCGAGCACAGCGTAGCTTCCGTGCGCCAGCTTGCCGGCGTCGGCCCCCTTTTGGCAGCCGTGCTGCCAACGCTGGTCGACCTGGTCGTGGGCATGCTCGCCGGCGCTCTGGCCCTGTTGGGTTGGAGCGGAGTTCAGCGCGTGCGCGGCAAGTAGGGCGATGCCGATGCTCGGGTCGCCGCGCTGGGCAGGTCCCCGCTCTAATATGTCTTGACGGGTATATGCCGAGTGGGGCATATGACAGGTGTGGAATCGTCGTTCGCCATCGTTGCGGAGCCCAATCGGCGGGCGATTTTGAGCTTATTGCTCTCGGCCGAGCGCTCCGTGGGCGAACTCGAACATGAGCTCAGTCTCTCGCAGCCGTCGGTCTCGAAGCACCTGAGAGTGTTGCGTGAAGCGGGCTTCGTGGAATCGCGAATCGAAGCGCAGCGCCGCTTGTATCGGCTCAGGCCCGAACCACTCATGGAACTCGATGCCTGGCTCGGCCCGTTCCGGCGCTTTTGGTCGAAGCACGTCGACGCTCTCGAACAGCACCTGAACCAGATGGAGGAAGTGCCTCCGATGAAAGGAAAGAAGAAGCATGAGCAACCGTGATCAGTACTCGCCCGGTGCCGCGTCCGGCGCTCAAGTACGAAAAGACGGCGAGCAATGGACGCTGATTCTCGTTCGCGAGCTCGCCCATCCGCCCGAAAAGGTGTGGCTGGCCATCACGGACCCCGAGCACATACGGCAGTGGGCTCCGTTCGATGCCGACCAGGACTTGGGGCGCGTTGGAACGGTCAAACTCTCGACGGTGGGCACCCCCACGCCGCACATCACCGACACTCAGGTGAAGCGTGCGGATCCGCCCAAACTACTCGAATTCAACTGGGGAGGGCAGGACATCCGCTGGGAGCTCGAGCCACTCGGAGCGAGCGGTACGAAGCTAACGCTTTGGCACAACATCGATCGCAAGTTCATCGCCATGGGCGCCGCCGGTTGGCACATTTGCCTCGACGTCATGGAGCGGCTAGTCGCAGGCGAGCCCATTCCGCGCATCGTTGGCCCGGGAGCAATGCAGTTCGAAGGTTGGCAGCGCTTGAACGCCGAGTATGGAAAGCAATTCGGCGTCGAGGCCCCCAGCTGGTCGCGCCCGAGTTGATCGTGCGGCGCTCGAAAGCACCCATGGCTGCGTTCTGGATCACCACTGCGCTCTTCTGCTTGCAGATAGCGTTCACCGCGTACGCACAACTCAGCCTGCCGCAAGTCGCGGAAGCGTTCGCACACCTCGGCTTCCCCGCTTACTTTCGCGTCGAGCTTTCGTGGGCCAAGTTCCTAGGCGTGGCCGTGCTGCTTGCTCCCTGGGCACCGGCGCGGCTCAAGGAATGGGCGTATGCCGGCTTTGCCATCACCCTCGCTTCTGCGCTCATCGCCCACTTCTCGGTCGGTGATGGCCCAAGTGCGTGGGGCTGGGCGGCTGGTACGAGCGTGCTTTGGGCGCTCTCGTACTTCTGTTGGCGTCGCTTACCGGCGGCGCGTGCGAACGCGGTCGCGACTCCGGGCCCATCGTAGAGTCGGGCCCGTTCACCAGCCCGAAGGCGCGATCCAAAAACGAGCGCCATAGCCGAGCGCCGGCCCGAGTTCGCGGCGCGCCAGGGTGTCATCGTTTCGGAACGACTCGTAACGTCGGTAGACCGCGCCCGCCGCGTACACATCGAGGTGTAGCGCGGCCCAAGCCATCTTCCGAGCTGGAGCTGATGGGCAGTGGGCCAGAGCAGTATCCAGCTGCGCCCACTGTATCCGGAGAGGAGACGATGCCGATTTTCAGGAAGCGCGGCTCAGCGCGCCGGAAGAACGCGCAGCGTGGTTCCGGGACCGATTAGGCGCCGAGTGCGGAGCAAGGTGCTCCGGCTGGGGCCGACGAGGGTGATGTCGGGTGTGCCGAGCATGAGCGCACGGTCGGCGAAGCTGTTGGTGTACACGGCACTCCAACGCGTGATGCCGAATCGGCGCTCGAGTTCGTGAACCTTGGTTGGACCCGTGCAATGAGTCTCGGCCACGAGCCCGCCCCATTTTCGGCGCAAGCGCGAGCCGACGATCGCCAGCCCGGGTAAACCGCGAGCCGTCGATAGTTCACGAACCAATAGCGGCAGCGAACCCGTCGCGATCGCGACCCGGTTGCCTGCGCCGTGGTGTGCCCGTAGCTCTTCCCAGATCGCTTCATTCACGGCGCCGGGCAGCACTTCGCGCGCATAGCTGCGGAGCAATTCGACGAACTGGCGAGTCGAGACGCCGAATGTCATCGCCCAGAGGAAGACGGAAAGGGCGGCATCGACGCTGCGCAGCGTCGCAAGCAGCGCCCACGGCGCACTGAGTGCGACGAACAGAATGCGCGCGGGTCGCTGCAGGCAAAACCGCAGCGAAAAGTCGAAGAACGAGTCACGACTCACCAGCGTCCCGTCGAAGTCGAAGACGATCGTCGCGCGCGTGTTCTCCCCGGCGGCACGTGAGCACGCCTCGTCGGTTCGCTGTGCACTCGTCATGTGTCGGGCTCGCCCAATACGAACGGACGTGCGGCGCGCCCGAAACGCACCGCACGACCGAAGCGCGCGCTCACGCCAAGTCGAACCGGTCGAGGTTCATTACCTTGGTCCAAGCCGCAACGAAGTCTTTCACGAACTTGTGCTGGCCGTCCGAGCTGCCGTACACCTCGGCGATGGCCCGCAGCTGGGCATTCGAGCCGAACACGAGGTCGACGCGGGTGCCCGTCCACTTGAGGTCTCCGGTCTTGCGATCGCGCCCTTCGAACACGTCGCGAGTGTCCGAGATGGCCTTCCACTCCGTGTTCATGTCCAGCAGATTGACGAAGAAATCATTGCTGAGCTTGTTCGACTGGGTGGTGAACACGCCGTGCTTGGATTGCTCGGCGTTGGTGCCCAGCACACGCAGGCCGCCGACGAGCACGGTCAATTCGGGCGCAGTCAGGGTCAGCAGCTGAGCCCTGTCCAACAGGAGCGACTCGGCGGGCACGCCGTGCTTGCCATCGAGGTAATTGCGGAAGCCCTCGGCGCGCGGTTCGAGCACCGCGAACGAAGCGGCGTCGGTTTGTGCGTCGGAAGCATCGGTTCGACCAGGAGTGAACGGAACCGACAGCGAGTGCCCGGCGTTCTTCGCGGCTTGCTCCACGGCGGCCGAGCCTCCGAGCACGATGAGATCGGCGAGTGACACCTTCTTGCCGCCTGACTGAGCTTGGTTGAACTCGCTCTGGATCCTCTCCAGCGCTTGCAGCACCTTGGAGAGCTGCGCAGGCTGGTTGACCTGCCAGTCCTTCTGCGGTGCCAAGCGAATGCGCGCACCGTTGGCCCCACCGCGTCGGTCCGAGCCGCGAAAGGTACTCGCGGAAGCCCACGCCGTCGTCACCAACTCGGAGATGGAAAGGCCGGAGGACAGCAATTTGGCCTTGAGCGCGGTGATGTCGCCCGCGTCGATCGGCGGGTAGTCGACCGCCGGTACCGGGTCTTGCCAGATCAGCTCTTCTTTCGGCACCTCGGGACCTAGGTAACGCACGCGCGGCCCCATGTCGCGATGAGTCAGCTTGAACCAGGCGCGCGCGAAAGCGTCCGCGAATTGTTCCGGGTGCGCCAAGAAACGCCGCGAAATCTGCTCGTACGCGGGGTCGAAGCGCAGCGCGAGGTCGGTCGTGAGCATGGTTGGCAGATGCTTTTTGGTCGCGTCGTAAGCGTCCGGGATGTCGGCTTGTGCGCCCTTGGCCACCCACTGGTGCGCGCCCGCGGGGCTCTTGGTCAGCTCCCAGTCGAACTTGAACAGGTTCTCGAAGAAGAAATTGCTCCACTTGGTGGGAGTCTGGGTCCAGGTGACCTCGAGGCCGCTGGTAATGGTGTGCGCCCCGCGACCAGTTTCGTATGCGCTCACCCAGCCGAGGCCCTGGTGCTCCAGCTCGCCACCCTCTGGGTTGACGCCCACGTGCTTGGCATCACCCGCGCCGTGCGTTTTACCGAAGCTGTGCCCACCGGCGATCAGCGCGACCGTTTCTTCGTCGTTCATCGCCATGCGCGCGAACGTTTCACGGATGTCGCGGGCCGCCGCGACCGGGTCCGGGTTGCCGTTGGGACCTTCGGGATTGACGTAAATCAAGCCCATTTGCACGGCCGCGAGCGGGTTCGCGAGCTCCCGACTGCCGGAGTATCGCTTGTCTTCCAGCCACGCTTTCTCGGCGCCCCAATACACATCGTGATCCGGCTCCCAGACGTCGCTGCGACCGCCGCCGAAGCCAAAGGTTTGGAAGCCCATCGATTCGAGGGCCACGTTGCCAGTCAAGATCATCAGGTCGGCCCAGGAAATTTTGGAGCCGTACTTCTGCTTGATTGGCCAAAGCAGACGCCGCGCTTTGTCCAGAGCGACGTTGTCCGGCCAGCTATTGAGCGGCGCGAAGCGCTGTTGCCCGCGGCCGCCGCCGCCTCGTCCGTCCCACGTGCGGTAGGTGCCCGCGCTGTGCCACGCCATGCGAATGAAGAGCCCGCCGTAGTGTCCGAAATCGGCGGGCCACCACTCCTGAGAGTCGGTCATCAGGGCGGTAATGTCTTTTTTGAGCGCCGCGTAGTCGAGGCTCTGGAAGGCCTTGCGGTACTCGAACTCGGCGCCCATTGGGTCCGACTTCGCGGAGTGCTGATGAAGCAAGTCGAGCGGAAGTTGGTTCGGCCACCAGTCGCGGTTCGACGTCCCGCCGCCGGGGATGTGATTGATCGGGCACTTCTTTTCGGTCGTCATCGTTCTACACCTCTGCCCCAGAGCCTAAGCGGCTCGCGCGCCGCCGCAAGTTACACGATCAGCACCCGGGCAAGCGGCGGGTGCCCCTGCAGCCGGTTTGGTCGCGCACCGCAAGATCGCAACGCCCGACCACCGGACAGCCAAGGCTAGCGATTTCCGTGGGTATCCTTCACTATCCGGCGCGATGCAAAGCGCGCTGCTGAACCGGCTAGACCTAGTGCTACGTGAGGTTGCACGAGCGGAAATTGCAACGCGGTTCTTGAGACTCGCCCCCAGCGACGTGATCAGCAAAGCCACCAAGGAAGATCCGCTCGATCTGGTGACCGCCGCGGACCGGGCGGCCGAAGAAGCACTCACCGAGCGCCTGCCGGAGCTGGTTCCCGGCTCACTGGTGGTGGGAGAAGAGGCGGTTGCCGCCGATCCGAGCGTGCTCGAGCGGCTGCGCGGCGGGGCGCCCACTTGGGTGGTCGACCCGCTCGACGGCACCAAGAACTTCGCAGCGGGGCACGGTCCGTTCGGCACCATGGTAGCGCTGGTCGAGCGCGGCACGCTGCTGGCCGCGGGGATCTACTTCATTGAGGGCGATCGCATGTTTCTCGCCGAGCGTGGCTTGGGTGCGTTCTGCAACGGCGCGCGCATCCCCCAGCGTGCGCCCGCTACGGGGCGGCTCGCGGGCAGCACCTACGTGCGCTACATGCCCGAGGAGCCGGGCGCGGCTCTGGCGGCGCGCGCGGCGGCTCACGTGGCAATCCCCGGCGTGATCTGCGCAGCTCACGAGTACACGCAAGTCGCGCTCGGGCTGAAAGACTACGTGCACTACTATCGGCTCTTGCCCTGGGATCACGCGCCAGGCGCGCTCATCGTGCGCGAAGCGGGCGGCGTGGTGCGGCACCCCGACGGCCGCGACTACGACGTGTTCGACCGCGCAGAATCCACGCTCCTCGCGCCGGACGAGCCGACTTGGCAGCGCGCGCGCGCAGAGCTGTTCGGCTGACGAACGCCGCTCTCGTGCGTCAACCGAGCACCTCGCGCAGGAACTCCGCGAACGCGCGGACTTTGGGCGAGGAGCGCTTACCCGGCGCAACGAGCAGAGAAATGGCAGGGCCAGGCGTGGAGAAGTCGGCTAGCACTTCCACCAGGTCCCCCGCGGCGAGTGGCGCGGCGACCGCGTAATCGTGCGCTTGGAAGACCCCGAGACCGGTACGGGCCGCTTCGATCAACCCTTCACCGTGGTCACAGCAGAGTGAGCCGCGGGTCGTCACGGTCGCCGGCTTCTCGCCGGTCGTCGCGAACTCCCACTCGCGCAGGGTACCGTTGGGGAGCAAGAATTTTAGACAGTTGTGCGCCGAGAGTTCACCCGGCGTTCGGGGGATGCCGCGTCTAGCAAGATACGCGGGCGCCGCGACTGTCACCCAGCGCACGTCGCACAACTTGCGCGCCGAGAGTCGAGAATCCGAAAGGGCGCCGACCCGCACCGCCGCATCCACATTTTCATCAGCCAGACTCAGCACGCGGTCCGTCAAGCTCGCGTGCACCGACAGGGCGGGGTAACGGTTGCAGAAGCGCTCGAGGGCCGGCAAGATCGCGAGCTTGCCGAGGATTAGCGGCAAGGAGACGGTGAGCCTGCCACGGGGCGCGCGCTGCGCCTGAAGCACGCGCTCTTCTGCGACCCGCACGCTGGCCACGGCCTCTTGGCAGCCGGTGAGGAACGCTTCTCCCTCTTCCGTCAGTGAGACGTTGCGCGCGGATCGGTTCAAGAGCCGCAAGCCGAGCCGAGCTTCGAGCCGTGTGATGGCTTTGCTGACCGCCGAGGGCGTGATGCCGAGCGTGCGCGCGGCATCGCGGAAGCTCTTGGCCTCGGCGGTGGTCACGAAAGGCAGCACGCCACTGAAGAGATCGGCCGGGCTCGCTTTCATGGCCGTCAGCGCACGACTTTGACGTTGAAATCCGCCGTCTTCAACGCGCCATACAGACGGACCCAGATGGGCAGCAGGGCTTCGGTGGCCCGGGCATTGCTGATGTCGCCGAGATCGATCACGTCACGCCACCCGAAACCTCCAAGCAGGAGCTCACGCACGCTGGCTTTCGCGCCGCTGTCGTTGCCGCACAGGAACATGGTGTGATCCCCCGCGGCGACACGGTTGGGGTCGACCATGACTTCACAATTGACGGTGTTCAACGTCTTGACGACTTTGAGCTCGGGGTAGGCGCGCTGAATTTGCTCGCCGAGCGAATCGTCGTTACCAACGAACAGCGTCGGCGGCATGCCCTTGGAGAAGTCGAGCGGATTGGCGACGTCGATCAGCGGCTTGTGCCTCAGATTTTCGCGTCCGGCGGCCGCGAGCACCGCTAAAGAAGCATGCCCCGGCGTGCAGTTGAAGAGCAGCTGTCCGAACGCAGCGCTGTCGGCAAAGGTGCCGTGCGCGGCGCGAGCACCCGTCTGTTCCGCCCATGCGCGGCCCTGCTCGTTGTCGGAGGTGCGTGAGCCCAGGTTCACCTCGTGACCCAGCGTTACCAGTTTCGAGCCGATCGTTCGCCCGACTATGCCCGTTCCCAAAATTCCGATTTTCATCGCGACAAGCTCCGAAGGGTTGTGGGCAATCTGCCCGGTTGATACCGACCGCGACAAGCTGGGGTCGCCAAGACCGCTCGCAAGCCTACTCCTCGGCACATTCAAGGTGACAAAAAGTCATCATCGCCCATCGACCACGACCCTGCGCGCGTGGGTCCGTCGTCATTCCGGCGTCAGGCTGAAGCTGAACGGGGCCCGGCCCTGGATTGACGCTCGAAGGAAACGCCGCATGCTTGCCAAATGATGAAGTTGAGCGAAAAGGGCCATTTCGCCGTGCGCCCGAAGTTGGACGGGCCTGCCGAGTCGGTCGCCTGTAACGTCGAGGGTTGGGCGTCCGTCCAGGCGCGCACGCATTGGCAACTCGGTGACGAAACCATCGTCGATGGCGCGGACTTCTACGTGGGCCAGCAAGAGCTGGGGCACCTCCACCTCTTCCCCGAGGCGCACATCGCCATGCCAGGGCCTCTGCGCAGCGCGCTGATCGCGGCCAAGCTCGCTCGGCCATTTCGCTGGAGCGACAGCTTCGTCGTTCAGCGGGTAAAGAGCACGGCCGACGCGCAGGCTACCGAGTGGCTGTTTCGCCTCGCGTACGACCACCTGCGGGGCGCGAGCCTCGGTAGCTTGCTCGATCGCATCGCGCAGCGGGCGAGCGGCGGGGCAATTGCACCGCAGGTGTGAGCGTGCAGGACCGCTGGCGACGATTTTGCGGGAAAGCGTGAGGGGGCGAATTTGGCCGTTTTCGTCGTGTTCACCGCGTTGGTCTTTTGGGCGGCCATGTTCTCGGTGTTCTTCGCTTCACAGGGCACGAGCGCGCTCGAGTTCCTGCGGGGGCGCTACGAGCCTCCACCCGACGACCTGAACACCTGGCGCGACGTGGGCATCGAGGAACCTACAGGCCTGTTGCGACAAGAGCGTTTACTGTTCCCGCCGGGACGCGAGGGCGGTGCAATCTTCTTGCACCAAGTACGATTTCGCGACCCGGGCAGCCAGCGCATCGTGCGCGTTTCCCCGGAGCGCCGCGTGCGGCGACGCCGAGTCAGCGTGCGGAGCTAGGGACCCGCCGGCTCGCTCGGAGCTCGCGATTCGGGACGTGGTGATGGGTTCACTCCAGCAGCGGCGTGACATCCGGATCGGCCTTGCGCATGGCGCGTCGGTACGCGGGGCGCGCCCCAATGCGCTGCAGGTACGAGAGGATGTTCGTCCAGGGCGAGAGGTCGTACGGCTTGAATCGTCGCATCGTGGTCAGTGAAAACACACTCATGATGTCAGCGCCGGTCAGCTCGGGACCTGCCAAGTAGGGCGCGCAGGCCAGGCGCCGATCCAAAAGCGAGAGGATTAGAGCGAAACGCTGCTTGGCGGCTCGGAGGAGCGCATTGCTTTCGGTCGCGTCGACGCGCTCCAAGTACCTGACCTGCAGCACGGCCGGCTGCAAGGTGCCATTGGCAAAGTGAAACCAGTAAAGGTAATCGGCAAAGCCGGGCTGATCGGGCTCCACACCGAGCCGCCCCTGGCCGCGGGTCGCGATCAGGTACTGGACGATCGCCCCCGATTCCCCGAGCACCAGCGGTCCGTCGCTGACGACTGGCGCCGAGCCCATCGGGTGGAGCGCCTTGTAGTCCGGTGGCCCGAGCCGATTGTCTTTACGCCGCTCGTATCGCTTCAGCTCGTACTCGAGCTCGAGTTCCTCGCACAGCCAGACGATGCGCTCGGATTGTGAATGGCCCAGATGGTGCACGGTCAGCAAGTCGTTCGTCATCCGCATTGGGTACGACATGAGCCCTCGGCGAGCTTGCCGGGTCCTCTCTCGTTCTTGCTCGATCCTCTCGTAGTCGGGGGGAACGCGAACGGGCGGTGCTAAACTCGAGAGCATGACGCTCGCTGATCTCGCTGATCTCGCGGCCCGCCTGCTGCCGCGCTCGAGTGGGAATGCAATGCAGTATGTGCGGCCTTTGCATGACCTCGGCATCCTGCGCCAAGACCGGCCGACCTCGTTCGAAGCCACGATCTACGATCCCGTGCTCATCCTGATCCTCCACGGGCGGAAAGAGACGGTCCTCGGCGGGCAATCATTTCCGATGACTGCGGGCCAGTGCTTGCTCGTGAGTCATGACCTGCCGGTCGTGGCGCGAGTGACGAAGACCCCGTACCTGGCGCTGATCTTTCAGATCGACTTGGCGACGCTACGCGAGCTGTACGAGAAGATGGCTGAGGCACTCCCGCCGAACGAGGAATCACGGTCACTGACCGTGAACCGTTGCGGGGACGAAGTGGTGGACGCCCTGCAGCGCTGCCTTTCCTTGGTAGGCACCCCAATGGATGAAGCCGTGCTCGGTCCGCTCGTCTCGCGCGAAATCCACTACCGGTTGGCGACAGCTCCCTTCGCCGGGATGTTGCGTGATCTGATCCGCCACGACAGCCATGCCAGCTCGATCGCGCGTGCCATCGCTGGGCTGCGGCGTGACTTCCGAGCGCCGCTCCAGATCCCCGTGCTTGCGCGCAGCGTGGGCATGAGCGCCTCTTCGTTTTACAAACATTTCAAGACGATCACGGCATCGTCGCCGCTTCAGTATCGAAAGAGCCTGCAGCTGCTGGAAGCTCGGCGTTTGCTGCGGACCGGTGCGTTCTCGGTGACCGGAGCGGCGTTCGATGTTGGCTACGAAAGTCCTGCGCAATTCAGCCGGGACTACGCGCGAAAATTCGGCGCGTCGCCCAAGCACGATTTGCCGTCGGGCTGATTGACCTGATTGCCCGAGCCCTCCGGCCGTACGTGGCGGCTCCTACGCGCGTCCCAGGGCGTGTCGAATCGCGGTGACCAGCGCCGCGGGCAGCACTGGTTTGGCGACATGCGCTTGAAAGCCGGCCGCGGCGGCGTCTGCACGGTCGGCCTCCCGCGCGAAGGCGGTGAGCGCGATTGCCGGCACGTTGCCGCCGCGCGCGGCCGGAAGAGCACGCACCAAGCGCAGGAACGCGTAGCCGTCGGTATCCGGCATGCCAATGTCCGAAATGATGACATCGGGCGGGCTCGCCGAGAGCAGGGACAGGGCGCTTTCGGCGTTCTCGGCAGCGCTCACTTCTGCGCCTTCGCGCTCGACGATCAACGCCACTATTTCACGCGAATCTTGGTCGTCTTCGACGAGCAGCACACGCACTCCGGAGAGCGCGGCTGCGCCTGCGGTAGCGCTTGCCGACTCGGCGTGCGATGCGCGCGCGACAGCCGTCGATTCGGCAACCAGCGTAACCGTCGGAAGTTCGATGCTGAAGCACGCGCCGAGACCGACGCCATCACTCTCGACGTGCACCGCGCCGCCATGAAGCTCGACCAGGTAGCGGACGATCGAGAGACCCAGACCGAGTCCGCCGTGTCGCCTCGTGGAAGAAGAGTCGGCCTGCCAGAAACGCTCGAACACACGGGAAACTGCGCTCGAGTCCAACCCTTGGCCACTGTCCTTCACACTCAGGACCAGCCGCTTCTGGTGGCGCTTCGCGGCAATCTTCACCTCACCCCCGGTGGGCGTGAATTTCACGGCGTTGCTGACCAAGTTCCATACCACTTGCTGCAAGCGTTCGGCGTCGCCCTCGATTTCACCGGCGCCCTCGATGTCCAAAGACAGCTCGATTTGCTTGGCGGTCGCGGCCGGCCGCAGCGCATCCACTGCGGCGAGGACGAAGGCCGAGACGCTGGTGGCGGCTGGGCGCAGCTGCACCTTACCGGTGACGATCCGTGAAATATCCAGGATGTCTTCGATCAGGCGCGCCTGCACGATTGCGTTGCGCTCGATGGTGGCGAGCCCGCGACTCAGCATGTCGGGGTTGGTATCCGCGCCGCGAAGTAGCTTCGCCCAGCCCAAGATGGCGTTCAACGGGGTGCGCAACTCATGCGAAGCGGTAGCTAGGAAGTCGTCCTTGAGCCGATTGGCGGTCTCGGCTTGTTCACGCGCGAGGCGCTCGGACGAGAGCAGGCGGTCGCGCTCGGCCTCCGCCCGTTCGCGCCGCCGCCGTTCACTGGCGAGCTCGAGCGCGCGTTCGATGGCCAGGGGCAGCCGCTGCATGCGATCTTTCAACACGTAGTCCGTCGCGCCACGGCGCAGTGTCTCCGTGGCGCGCTCTTCGCCGATGGCACCCGAAACGAACAGGAAGGGCACACCCGGGGCAAGCGTATTGGCCAGCTCGAGTGCGCTCAAACCGCTGTAGCCCGGCAGCAAGAAATCCGAGACGATCAGATCGGTGGTTCCCTCGAGGAGGGCGGCTCGAAACTCGACCTCGTTTCGGACGCGCGCCCAAGAGACGGCGAAGCCGGAGCTCTGTACGTGCTCCTGCACCAACTGGGCGTCGAGGTCGTCATCCTCCAAGATGATGAAGCTGAGCGCGCTGTTCGTGTCCACGGGGGCCTTCACGAGCCGTGCGGCTGCGCCTTGCGTGGCAGCGTAAAGTGGAAGGTCGCGCCTTTGCCCAACTCACCCTCGGCCCAGGTGCGCCCGCCGTGCTTCAGCACGATCCGGCGCACATGAGCAAGCCCGATGCCGGTGCCTTCGAACTCGCGAGAAGAGTGGAGGCGTTGAAATACGCCGAATAAGTTGTCGACGTAGGCCATGTCGAAGCCGACCCCGTCGTCTTTCACCCACACTTCCACTTCGTTCGCGCGCTCTTCCGCGCGTACTCGAACGTGGGCGTGTCGTTCCGGTCCGGTCGGCTTGGGACGGCTGTACTTGATGGCGTTCGAAAGTAGGTTCTTCACGACTAGGCGCAGCAGCGCGGCGTCGGCTTCCACCCCCGGTAGCGGTCCGACGTCCCATACCACGTGGCCGTCTCCCATTTCGGAGGCTAGCTCGCCGCGCACGTCGCTCACGATGCGCGCGAGATCCACGTGGCGCTTGGCGACCTCGGCTCGGCCTAGGCGGGAGAACGCGAGCAAATCGTCGACCAGTTGCCCGCCGCGTTCCGCCGCTTCGCGGATGATCGTGAGCTGGCCCTTGGCTTTTTCATCCAGGCGATCCGCAGAACCACGTTCGAGCAGCTGGGCGAAGCCGACGATGTGCCGGAGCGGCGCGCGCAAGTCGTGGCTCACGCTGTAACTGAAGGATTCGAGTTCGCGGTTGGACTCGGTAAGCTGCGCGGTTCGTTCTTGGACCTTGCGCTCGAGGCCCTGATTCAGGCGATGAATCTCGAGCCTCGCGCCGACGCGAGCGAATAGCTCTCGCGCAGAGAAGGGCTTGACCAAGTAGTCGTCGGCGCCGAGTTCGATGCCCTCCACCGTGGCTTCCTCGCCGGCGCGCGCGGACAGCATGATGATCGGCAACGCGGCCGTGCGCGGGTCTGCCCGTAGCGTGCGCACCAGGCCGAAGCCGTCCAGACTCGGCATCATCACGTCGGAGATCACCAGGTCCGGCGCGGTCCGTAGCACGGAGTCCAGGGCCGCTTGCCCGTCCGTCACGCACTCGACCGTGAAGCGCTGGCTGAGCAAGGAGCCGAGGTACTCGCGCATGTCCGCATTGTCGTCGGCCACGAGGATGCGGATCGCCTTGGATGCGTCGTCAGAAGCGCGATTGTCGCGCGCCTGGGAAGGGAGAGGGGGAGCCGACGGCTTCTGTAGCTGACGCGCACCCTCGCGCGCCTGGGGCGACCAACGTGACGCTTCTTCCGTGTAGGCACCAACGCCGAGCGAAGTAGCCGGAGCGTTCGCGAACTCGTACTCTGTCTGACGGCTCGCGCGCAGCGGTAATCGGACCGTGAACGCGGTGCCTTTGCCCAACGTACTGCTCACGCTCACGCCGCCGCCGTGAACTTTGCAGAGCTCGTGGACCAACGCGAGCCCGATGCCGCTACCTTCGTGCGTGCGCGAACGCGCGTGGCTCACCCGATGAAAGCGTTTGAACATGTGCGGCAGCTCTGCGGCGGGAATGCCGGTGCCCGTGTCGCGCACGCACAGCTCGATGTCTTCACCGCGCTCCACGAGAGAGAGCCCGATGCTGCCTTCGAACGTGAATTTGAGCGCGTTCGACAGCAGGTTCATCACGATTTTTTCCCACATGGCCGGGTCGACCAAGACCAAGCTAGGGAGCGCTTCGCACTTCACCTGAAAGGCGAGGCCGGCGCGCTCGATCGCGGGGCGGAACGCATCGGCGAAGTCGCGGGTGAGTTTGGGCAGGTCCGTCGGCGCCAGCTGCGTCTGTATGCTGCCCGCTTCGACGCGGGAGAAGTCGAGCAGGGTGTTGACGAGCTTGAGCAGCCGCAGCTCGTTCCGGTACAGCATCTCCAGCTGGTCCCCTTGCAGTCGCGGCTCGGCGCTGTGCAGCGCGTCTTCCGTGGGGCCCAGCATGAGCGTGAGCGGCGTACGAAACTCGTGACTCACGTTCGAGAAGAACGCGGTCTTGGCGCGGTCGAGCTCGGCCAACGCCTCGGCGCGTTCGCGCGCCTCTCGCAGCGCACTCGCGCCTTCGATCGCAGAAGTAACCTGGCTCGCGGCCACCTCCAAAAAGCCCCGGTAGCGGTCGTCGAACTGCAGCGCAGAGCTGAGGCCGAACACCACCACGCCGCGCGGCACGGCGGCATCCGTCCGGCGCATGGGCAGCACGAGCGCAGATTTGGCGGTCGCCTCCCAGGGCCCGATGTGTCGACCCTCGAGTGCTGCGGTCAGGTCTTCGACCACCACCGGTGCACTGGAGTGCGCGGCGCGTCGCGCTGCGCGCTGCAGCTCGGCGGCGGCAGCCGGGCACGCCACGATGCCGGGCGTAGCTGCTATCTGCTCCAAGCGTTGCTCGGCCGCATCCCAACCGAAGACCAGCGCGAACGGGACGTCGTGCGGGTTCGTGAGCAACGCCTCGATCACGTCCTTCGCGGGGTCGTTCGAGTCGAGTCGCGGCGACAGGGCGTGCAGCGTTTCAGCGCGGCGTTCGGCGAGCACCGTCTCGGTGACTTCGATGCACGGCTGAAAGATACCGCGAATGACGCCACGTTCATCCCGGAGCGGGCTGAACGTGAACGTGAAGAACGCCTCTTCGTAGAAACCGTGGCGCGTCACGGCGAAGAACGCCTTCTCGATCTTCAGCACATCACCGGTCTCGAGCACGCGCTCCATCCACGGGTTGATGTGCGGATAGGTGTCCGGCCAACACTCACGGTACGGGGCGCCGAAGTACTTCGGGTGGCGCGGCCCCATGATCTCGATGTAACCATCGTTGTAGATCTGGAGCTTGTCTTGGCCCCAGAACAAGATGGCCGAAGTCGGCAAGTCGATCAGCAGCTGCACCGCGTTGAGGAGAACCTTGGGCCACGCCTCTCTCGGTCCGAACGCGGTTTCGGCCCAATTGGTCTGGGCTAGGAGCTTGCTGACCTCCGACTCATCGGGAGACCACCATTCCGGACCGCTCATGACCGGCTGCGCCGGACGGTCCCCGGCGGAGGCTGATTGACCACGGCCCAAAACAGGCCAAGGTCACGCAAGGCCGACACGAATTGATTGAACGCCACGGGCTTGACCACGTACGCATTGACGCCCAACCCGTAGCTACGCACGACGTCGCTCTCTTCCGCGCTGGAGGTGAGCATCACGATCGGGACGGCGCGCAGTTGTTCGTCGGACTTGAGCTTGGCCAGCACTTGCAAGCCGTCGACGCGCGGCATTTTCAAGTCGAGCAAGATCACGGCGGGGTTGCCCTCGGGGCGTTCCCTGAATGCGCCGTCGCGGTACATGTAGTCGAGCGCTTCTTGCCCGTCTTGGGCCCACACGAGCTCGTTGGCGAGGCCACTCTCTTGCAGCGCTTCGGTGGTGAGCGCCATGTCGTTTGGACTGTCTTCTACTAGTAGGATACGGCCTAAAGCGGGTTGCTGGGACATCACGCGGTTATCCAGAAGTGGAGATCGCACCAGCGCGCGTCGTAGCACAAATGCCGTTCGTCAACCCTCAACCCCGAGTCGGCACAGGAACTGCCGACCGAAGCGATGTGACATTTTTGTACGGCAGGGCCAGTGGCCTGCAAGCCGTTTGGCGCGGGGCGTACCGCTACCTCCCCCGCCACTCCAGGTTTATGCCAGACCCCCGGTCTTGCGGCAAGCCCGGGGTGATGGCGCACAGTTCAGCCATGACGAAGCACGCAGTGCTCATCGCCGGCGCTGGGCCGACAGGCTTGATGTTGGCGGCCGAGCTCGCATTGGGGGGAGTCGATGTCGCTATCATCGAGCGGCGAACGAGCCAGGACCTCGTCGGGATGCGGGCGGGCGGCTTGCACGCGCGCACGATCGAAGTGCTCGATCAACGCGGCGTCGCAGAGCGCTTCCTCTCACGAGGGCAAGTGATGCAGGTCACCGGATTTGCGATGATCCGCCTCGACATCAGCGATTTTCCGACTCGCCACAACTACGGCCTCGCGTTGACCCAGAACCACATCGAGCGGCTGCTCGCGGCTTGGGTCGGCGAGCTCGCGGTGCCAATCTACCGAGGCCGCGAAGTGAGCAGCTTCGTCCAAGACCACGCGGGCGTCGAGGTGGCGCTGACGGACGGAACTTCATTGTCCGCGCAATACCTGGTCGGCTGTGACGGAGGTCGCAGTTCGATCCGCAAGCAGGCGGGCATCGCATTTCCGGGCTGGGCGCCGTCCGTGAGCTACCTGATTGCGGAGGCATCGTTTTCCGGCGCGGAAATTCCGAATTGG
>Ga0247740_1000557_pt1 | contig 17715 bp, 15 predicted proteins | sample UWRJL148409B2_FD_180942 | JGI IMG/M metagenome (GOLD analysis project Ga0247740, IMG submission 180942) | Plant litter microbial communities from Arlington Agricultural Research Station in Wisconsin, United States - UWRJ-L148-409B-2 | ecosystem: Environmental > Terrestrial > Plant litter >...
TTCGCGGGGGCTTCGACCGCTGCGGCTAGCGCCGCCAAAATCATCAGCCGCGAGATCGAGAACGCGGCCACGGCTCAGTCAGCCACCGAGATACGACATCTCGAGCCGCGGCAGGCTACGCGTGCCTGCCGAGCGCAGTTCGGAGTAACGGTCGGCGCGCGCGCGCCAGAAGGCGTGCAGTTGCTCGCCGAGCGCCGCGTCATCCGCGGAGGCGCGCAAGATGGAGCGCAGGTCAGTGCCCGTGCGCGCGAACAAGCAGCCGAAAATCTGGCCGTCTGCGCTGAGCCGTAGGCGCCCGCAATCCCCACAGAATGGCTGCGTCACGCTGGTGATCACGCCAATCTCACCGCTGCCGTCGAGGTAGCGGTAGCGCTTGGCGACCTCGCCCGCGTAGTTCGCGGAAACAGCCTCTAGCGGCAACTCGGCGCCGATGCGCGCCACGATCTCTCGGCCGCTGACCACGTGGTCCGTAGCCCAACCGTTGGTCAGCCCGACATCCATGTATTCGATGAAGCGCACGATATCGCCGCTGCCCTTGAAGTGACGCGCGAGCTCGATGATGGTGTGATCATTGACGCCACGGCGCACGACGGCGTTGATCTTGATCGGTCCGAACCCGACCGCGTGGGCGGCCTCGATGCCGGCGAGCACCTCGGTGACGGCTAGATCCGAGTCCGTCATCTGGGCGAAGACTTCCGGCGAGAGCGAATCCAAACTCACCGTGAGTCGATCGAGACCTGCGTCGCGCAAGGCCTGCGCTTGCTTGGCCAAAAGCGAGCCGTTGGTGGTCAGCGCGATCGTCAAGTCTGGCAGCTTGCGCAGCTGCGCGACCAACTTGTGGAGCTCACTGCGCAATAGCGGTTCACCCCCCGTCAAGCGCACCTTGCGCAAGCCGAGCGGCAACAGCGAGCTGACGACGCGTGAAATCTCCTCGAAACTCAGGATGTCAGCACGCGGCAAATAGCGGTGCTCGCGATCGAAGTGCTCCCGCGGCATGCAGTAGCGACAGCGAAAGTTGCAGCGATCAGTGACGCTCACTCGCAAATCGGCGAGGGACCTGCCGAGCTGGTCGCTGACCGGGTTCATGCTCACTGCATAGCATCGCTCTGCGCGGATTGCCCGCCCGTTGCCGCCCTGCCCAGCGACTTTGGCGGCGGTTCGCGCAAGGCGCGCGTCAGACGCCGGGGCGTCCGAACACCTGCTATCGTACGCTCCGTGAAACTGTATTCATTCGACGGCGTCGATACGGCGCTCGATCTGGTGCCGCTGGCCGCCCGCCGCGCGCTCGACATCGCCGGCCTCAAAGTGTCACTCGAGGCGTGGCGCGCCCTTGCTCTGCCCGCCAGGCGCGCGCTCGTGGACGCCGGCACTGCCCCTGCAGTCGACCGGGTCCAGGTCGAAGCCGCACTCGGTGCGAGCTCCTTCACGCGCGTCGACCCGAGCGCTGACCCGAGTATTTCAGCCGTACCGCGTGAGCTGTCGGACACGCTGGGCACCAAACGTCCCATCTCACAAGCGCTGTGGAACGCGCTCTCCCCGCTCGACCGCTACGCCCTGGTCAAGGTCGCCAGTCGCGGGAAGCCCGATCGGATCGAAGCCGCCTATGCGGAAATCGTCGGCCACAGCGCGCTCTCCACGCATCTCGCCCCCGCCGGCGGGGCGCGTATGGTCGACGTATCGCAGAAAGCCGCTTCCTTGCGGCACGCGGTCGCGGAAACCCGCGTCGTAATGAGCGCTGATGCGTTCACACGCGTCAAAACCGCCACCGTTCCCAAAGGTGATGTGCTGAGCACCGCCCGCTTGGCTGGCATCATGGGCGCCAAACGCACCGCGGAGCTAATTCCCCTGTGTCACCCGCTCGCCCTCACCAAACTCGATCTCATCCTCGAGTTAGACGACGCAGCCTCCGCGATTAGCGTGCGAGCGACCGTCGAAGCCTTCGACCGCACCGGCGTGGAGATGGAGGCGTTGACGGCGGCCTCGGTCGCTGCGCTCACCGTGTACGACATGCTGAAAGGCATCGACCGCGCCATGGAAATCGGCCCGACTCGACTCGTCAGCAAGAGCGGCGGTCGCTCTGGAGACTTCACGCGATGAGCCTGTTCGAAATCCGCGAAAACGAACTCTCGGTCGCGGAAGTAATCGCGGCCGTCACGCGGCCCGAAGCGGGCGGAATCGCGGTATTCGTGGGTACCGTGCGCAGCGAGAACGCTGGCTTGCCCGTCACGCGCTTGGAGTATCAAGCCTACGCATCCATGGCGGCGAAAGAGATGGCGCGCATCGCCCAAGAAATCACGCTCGAAATTCCGGAAGCGCGCTTGGCCGTGCTGCACCGCGTAGGCTCGCTCGTCGTGGGCGACGCCGCGGTCGTGTGCGCCGCCAGTACGCCGCATCGCGCTGAAGCCTTCCAAGCGTGTCGTCTACTCATCGACCGGATCAAAGCCCGCGTCCCGATCTGGAAGCGCGAATACGGCCCGAGCGGTCCCTATTGGGTCGGTTGGGAGGACGCGCGTTGCGAACCCGGCGCTGAACACGGCCACGGCCACCACCACGGTCAGTGACCGCGCCACTCCTACGGATTCCACCTAGAATCAGCGGCCAAGGGATCGGCGTTGCGCGTCCCGAAAGGTACTTTGCGCGCAAAGTATCAGTTTGTCTGCGCGCCGACCCAGGCTGCGCGCCCAGAAAAGCTACGGTGCGCAGGCGCACAACTGGCTGCGCGCAGACCACCTAAGCGCCGCATCGGAGATTGGGCGATCGCGCCCCCGCATCGCAGCTCGCGCCGCGCCGTGTTCCCACACCGTGAGATCGCGCCGTGTTCCCGCACCGTGAGATCGCCCGGTGTGGCGTGCGCTGCGCCGCGCTCCCGCAGCGCGCCGCCGAAGGCTGGGCCGTCACGCGACGTGCTGCGCGACCATCAACGAACTAGCGCTGAACGTCGTCGGGAGTGTCCCAATCGCGCAGACTGCGCGCCCGCTCGTCGTCGAATTCGAGGCGCTCGAGGGAGGGGCCGAGTTGATCGAGCACGCGCATCAATGCGTGTTGACCGAGCGCGAGCGCGCGCTCGACGGCGCGGAGTGTCGCGGTTGGCGCATAGGCCGCGGCGAGTGGCTGCAGGCGAGCTTCGACGTAGGGCACGCGCGCGGCGGCGGTCGTCGGCAAAATGAGCTCTGAGATGACGCTGGCGCCGAGGAACGGCAGGTCACAAGCCAGAGCCAGTGCGAGCTCGCTGTGGTTTTCGCGCGCGCGGAGGAGCAACGCGCGTAGGCCGCCGATCGGGCCGACCTCGCGGGGGTCGTCGTGAAGTTGCGGCAGGCCGAGCGCGGCGTACGGGGCGGCTTGGCCCACGAGGTACAACGCGCCTTCGGGCGCGGCTTGCTCGCATTGTCGTTGCAGGCGCGCGAGCAATGTCTCGTTGCCGTGCGGCGTCATGAGTAAGCCCTTGGCGACGCCGCCCATGCGCGTGCCTTTGCCGCCCACGAAAATACCGATGGTGATGCGTGATTTCACAGATCTGCCAAGCGGATCAATTCCACGCTGTCGCCCGCGGCGAGCCCGCTGCTCTCGGGTGGCAAGATCACCAGCGCGTCCGCGTGCGCTAAACTGGCGGCGGAGCCGGAGGCTTGGTTGGAGGCTGTGATCGCGAGCTCGCCTTGCAACTGCGCGCGATAGAAGCCGGTGCGCCCCGGGCTTTGGCGCAGGGCGTTCTGTAGCCGCGCGCGTCCACGGGTTGGGAGCGGTTGGCGATCGCCCTGCATCGCGCGGAGGAGCGGCATGCCGAACAGCGCGAACGTGATTTGCGCGGACACGGGGTTGCCGGGCAAGCCGAGGATCAATGTCTGGCCGAAGCGCCCGAATGCCAGCGGCTTGCCCGGTCGGATTTGCACTTTCCAGAACTCGAGCTCGGCGCCGACGCGCGCCAGTGCCGCGCGTACCAAGTCGTGTTCGCCGACGCTGACTCCGCCCACGGTGAGCAACAGATCGCAATGGCGTAGGGCGCCGCGGAGGGCATCTTCGGTCGCGGCCAGCGTGTCGCCGATGCGTGGCGCCAAGACGGGGATGGCTCCCGTCGCGGCGACCAATGCCGCCAAGCTTGGGCCGTTCGAGTCCGGGATGCTGCCGGGAAGCGCGGGCGAGCCCGGGCTACGCAGTTCTTCACCCGTACACAGGATGGTCACGCGTGGCCGACGCGCGACGAGCAACTCATTGCGGTCGACGGCAGCCGCGAGGCCGATTTGAAACGGAGTGAGGCGTGTTCCCCGGCCGAGGGCGAGCGCGCCTTCCGGCAAATCTTCCCCACGGCGACGAATGTGGGCGCCCAGCCTGGGCGCGGTGCTGAAGGTCGCACTGTCGCCGGTGCGCATTACTTCCTCTTGCATCACCACGGCGTCGGCTCCCGCGGGGATGGGGGCGCCCGTAAAAATTCTACATGTCGTGTTGGCAAGCAGCGGCGCGGCGAGCGCTCCGGCGCGACTCTCGCCGTGCACCGGCAGTGACCAGGGCTCTGCGCCGTTGAACGCGGCGAACGAGCTGAGTGCCACCGCGTAGCCGTCCATCGCGCTGTAGTCGAAGCCGGGCAGTGGCGCGCGCGCCATTAAATCTTCGGCAAGGACGCGCCCCACGCCTCGCCCGAGTTCGACACGCTCGCTGGCCATGAGTGGCGCGGATTCGATGATGCGTTGCAGGGCGTCAGCAAAGGGAAGCATTGCGCCATACTACCGCAGCCCTGAAATCTCGGGTCAGGACTGAAACCGTTTGCAGCGATTCGTTGGAATGTAGCTGGGGGCCAATCCGTCTCACTCGAACGCCGATCGCTCGGCAGCGCGGACCCACGCCCAAATTCCCAGATTCGAAAGCGGGCACGCGGGTTGCCTGAGCCGCGAGGAAGAAGCATGATCTATTCAATGAACAAGCGAGTCGTCGGGGTTGCGCTGCTCGGTCTGGCGTTTGCCGCTGGTGCTCGGCCCGCACACGCGCAAGACGCGAACAGCTGGTTCGATGACACTGCGGATGCACCCGCCGCTCCGCCCACTGCGGATGCGCCGCCCGCCGCTGCTGCGCCGGTCGAACCTGCCGCTGCGCCGCGCCCTCAGGTTCCGTACGCCGCGCCGGCCATGCCCGCCGCGCCGGGCCCGCAAGCCCCCGCGCAGGTCGACAACGTACCCGAGACGGACCCGCGCGCGATCACCGAGTTCCGCTCCACGTTGGATCCGTACGGCACTTGGGTCGACGACGCGAAGTACGGCACGGTTTGGGTTCCGAACCGCGACGCGGTCGGCGCTGACTTCGCGCCCTACGTGAGCGCCGGCCATTGGGCGCTCACCAGCGACAACGATTGGATCTGGCAGAGCGACTATCCCTTTGGCGGAGTCGTGTTCCACTACGGTCGCTGGGTTTGGGTCCCGGGGGTCGGCTGGGCTTGGGTGGCCGGTCGCCAATATGCGAACGCGTGGGTCACGTGGCGCGTGTCCTCGAACAACTACGGCTACATCGGTTGGGCGCCCATGGCCCCCGCGTGGGGCTGGTACGGCGGTCGCGCGCTCACCCTCGGTTGGTACCCGCCGAGCGCGTACGTCTTTTGCCCGACGCGCTACGCATTCTCGTATCGCGTACACACGTATATCGTGCGCGACCATTACCGCATCCACGACATCGCGCAGAATACGCGCAACTACTCGGAGGGTCGCGTGCAGCGCGTCGCGGCTACGCCGCACGTGCTGCCGGCCAACTCGGCGCCGCCCCGCGGGCCGTCGCTGGACAGCGCGCGCATCCCGGCCAATTCGGCTCCCGCCAGCCGCATCCCGGTGCGTTCGGCTTTCGCCGGCCAACGGGTGACGCCCGCCACCGCCCCGTTCGGCGCGGACGGCTCGCGCCGTACGTTCAGCACCGGCGCGCGCCCGCAGTCGCCCTCGGCTTATCAGAGCCCGCGGCCCGTATCTCCGAGCTCACCGAGCAACTACCGGGCCGTGCCGTACGCCAATCCGAGCATGTACGCGCGACCGCGCCCCGCCTACACCGCGCCTGCCGGCAGCGGTTACCGCCCCGCCGCCAGCCCGTCGATGCGTTCGTTCTCTGATTATCAGCCCGCGACGCGCTACTCTCAGCCGTCGCGCGCGCCGTCTTTTTCCGGCCCGTCGCGCTCCTACTCTGCTCCATCGTTCAACTCGGCGCCCTCGTTTCGTTCCGCTCCTTCCTTTCACTCGGCGCCCTCGTTCAACTCCGCCCCTTCCCACTCATTCCATGCCCCCTCGAGGCGTTGATTCATGCGTAGCGCTCTGTTCTTGAGCATCCCGCTCGTTCTTTCCTCCGCGGCCTGCACTTACGACAACGGTGACGCGCGTCGGGTGTCGAACCCACCGCCAGCTTCCACCTGCAGCAGCACGGCTCCCGCGGTTCAAACCGCGATCGATACGGACGCGCAGCTCCAAGTCGAACCCGGTCAAGGCGCGGGCCTGTTCGTCGAGTACGGAGCCGGCGGGCATTGGACCATACGCACCACGTGTGACACGAGTCTGAAGGACAACCCGGCCTGTCCCTGGGACGTCATCGTCACCCCCGAAGACGGTCGCTCGATCAGTAACGTTGCAGGTCTCGAGCTGGAGAGCAGCACGGACTCGATCGCTGCCTATCCCGACGACCCGCGCAGCTATAACCTGATCGCGCAGACCGCCGGCGATATCGACGGCTTCACCTTCGACACCGAGCCGGGCACGGCCATCTCGGTCGACTCGTTCCTCGACGGAACGTGCGCACTCAGCTACTTCTATTGGTCGGGTGACGGCGCGCTACATACGGGCTCGCCGACCAATCCGCTCGTGCTGATCCCCTCGGCCGAGTGAGGGAGGGCGGCTGCAGAGCAGCGCGCGCTACTCTTCGGGGCGAACCTTGCGCTTGCGCTTCTTGCCCGCGCGCCGTCGCAGTTTGTCCAGCGCGCGCGGGGTGGCAAGCCCCAGCCCTTTGGATTGAAGGCCCAAGATGGCTTCACTCTCGCGCCAGCGTTCGCGCGCGAGTTCCATGAAGCGGGCTTGGCTGCGCACGGGCGCGGCCTCACTTTCGATGCGCTGATACACGCCGTCCGGCTGCAAAAGCCAGCCCTTGCAGTTGTCCGAGCGCATCGTGCCCAGTACTTCTTCGATCACGCGCTTCTTCAGGCTCTCGTCCAAGATCGGGAACATGACCTCGACGCGGCGACGGAAATTGCGCGGCATCCAATCCGCGCTGGAGCAGAACACCTCGTCTTGCCCGGCGTTCTTGAAGTGGAAGATGCGCGCGTGCTCGAGGTAGCGGTCGATCACGGCGTGCACTCGGATCTTCTCGCTGACGCCCGGGATGCCGGGGCGTAAACAGCAGATGCCGCGCACCAATAGCTCGATTTGCACGCCGGCCTGAGAGGCCGCATACAAGCTCGCGATCACGTCCGCGTCGACCAAGGAGTTCATCTTGGCCACGATCTGCGCGGGCCGCCCGTTGCGCGCGTGCTCGGCTTCACGCGTGATGAGGCCGAGCACGGATTCGTGCAGGCCGAGCGGCGACACGATCAACCGGTTCCACTTCAGCGGCGCGCTGTAGCCGGTCAGCATGTTGAAGAACGCGGTCGCGTCTTCTCCCACGTCTTCACGAGCGGTGAAGAGGGAAAGATCTTCGTACAAACGCGCGGTCTGTTGGTTGTAGTTGCCGGTCGCGAGGTGCACGTAGCGGCGTAGGCCCGTGCGCTCTTTGCGGATCACCATCAGCACTTTGGCGTGAGTCTTGAAACCGAGCAGGCCGTACATCACGTTCACGCCCGAGCGCTCCAGCGCGCGCGCCCACTGAATGTTGCTCTCCTCGTCGAAGCGCGCTTTGAGCTCCACGAGCGCCGTCACTTGCTTGCCGAGTTCGGCCGCGCGCTGTAGCGCTTTCACCAGCGGCGACTCACCCCCCGTGCGGTACAGGGTCTGTTTGATGGCCAGCACCTTCGGATCTTCGGCGGCCTGCCACAAGAAGTCGATCACGGCTTCGAACGACTCGTACGGATGGTGCAGCAGCACGTCGCGTTCTTGAATGGTGTGGAAAAAGTCGTCCGAGTCGCGCAGTGGCGGCACGTACTGCGGTGTGAACGGCTCATCGCGCCGTTCGCGGCGGTCGTCACTGGTCGTGAGCTCGGTCATGTCGCCCAAGAACAGCGCGCCGTTCAGTTTGTAGACGTCACGCTGCGGGTTGATGTCGAGCTCGCGGCACAGCCACTGCAGTGAATCAGCCGGCGCCTCGCCGCTGACCTCGAGCCGCACCGCGTGACCGCGCTCGCGCCGACGCAGCTCGTTCTGCAACGTGAGCAACAAATCATCGGCGTCTTCGTCGTCGATCTCGATGTCGAAGTTGCGCGTGACACGGAAGGTGTACACGCCCGTCACGCGCATTTGCGGGAAAATCATGCGCGTGTGGCGCGAGATCAGATCTTCGAGCGCGACGAAGGCGCGGCGCGTTCCGTCCACCGTGACGCGGATCATCCGCGGTAACATGGTCGGCACTTGAACCAAGCCGAACGCCGGTTCGGTGGTGTGCGCGCGCTTCTCGAAGATCACACCTACATTGATGCTCTTGTTCCGAACGTGCGGGAAAGGGTGCACCGGATCGATTGCGATCGGCGTCAGCACGGGAAAGATGTCTTTCTGGAAGTGCAGATCGAGCGCCGCCTGGTCTTTGGCGGACAATTCGTCAGGGCTGACGAGCGCCACGCCGGCCGAGCGCAGCTCCTTGCGCAGCCCCTGATTCCAGATCCGATACTGCTCGGAGGTCAGCTCGTGGACGCGCTGGCTGATTGCGGCCAGCTGCTGATCGGGCGTCAGGCCATCGGGAGGGACTTCTTCCACCTCGCCGGAGATTTGCGCTTGTAGCCCGGCCACGCGCACCATGAAAAATTCGTCCAAGTTCTGGGCAAAGATGGCCAAGAACTTGAGCCGCTCGTACAGCGGCACCCGCTCGTCGCGGGCTTCGTTCAACACGCGTGCGTTGAACTCCAGCCAAGACACCTCGCGGTTGATGAACAGCGCCGGGTCGTCGAGCCGAGGTGGCAGAACCGCTACCGGTGTAGACGCCGGGACGCTCACGTTCGGCCTTGACGAGTCGGAGGCGGTAGTCACGGCCATCGAGCCTAGCATTCGGACGGATGCGCGTCTTACGCGGGCTTTGTGCCTCGCGTACCGCGTTTCGGAAGCCGCCGCCTTCCCATGACGGCGAGTACTTTGTGTGGTTTAATCGAGAGTCGTACTGAGTCAGGTGATCGCGAAAGATAATCGATGGAAGAAAAACAAAGCGTAAGCAGTGGTTCTGTCGCATCGGACATGGTCGCCCAAATTGCGGCGATGCAAGATTACGATCGCTATCGCGATCTCGCCTGGGAAGGCAGCTTCGAGGAGTACCTAGCGCTCGTTCGTGAACGCCCGCAGGTCACGCGCAACGCCTTCCAGCGCATCTATGACATGGTGATCTCCTACGGCACGGAGGAGTACATCGACAACAAGAAGAAGTTGGTCCGCTACAACTTCTTCCGCGACGAGATCGACGAGGGCAAGGATGCGGTGTTCGGCCTCGACATCCCGCTCATGCGTTTGATGAACGTGCTCAAGGCCGCCTCCGAGGGTTACGGTCCCGAGCGCCGCGTGATCTTGCTGCACGGGCCCGTGGGGTCCAGCAAGTCGACCATCGCTCGCCTGTTGAAGAAGGGCGTCGAGCGCTACTCGACGACTCACGAAGGCGCCTTGTACACCTTCAAGTGGGTCAACCTGGCCGAGACCGGCTTGGCGAGCGGCGAGGCGGATGTATTCGATTCGCCGATGCACGAGGAGCCGCTGCGGCTCATCCCGCAAGAGTGGCGCGAGCAAGCCATCAAGAAGCTCGGCCTTTCGAACGAAAAGTTCAAAGTGCGCATCGAGGGCGATCTCGACCCTGCCAGCCGCTTCATCTTCCAGGGGTTGATCAAGCGCTACGAGGGTGACTGGGGCAAGGTCGTCGCCAATCACATCCGCGTGAAGCGGCTGACCCTGAGCGAGAAGGATCGCGTCGGCATCGGCACCTTCCAGCCGAAGGACGAAAAGAACCAGGACTCGACGGAGCTCTCGGGCGACATCAATTATCGGAAGATCGCCGAGTACGGCTCGGATTCCGACCCGCGCGCATTCAACTTCGACGGTGAATTCAACATCGCCAATCGCGGCATCGTCGAGTTCGTCGAGGTGCTGAAACTCGACGTCGCGTTCTTGTACGACTTGCTCGGCGCCTCGCAAGAGCACCGTATCAAGCCCAAGAAGTTCGCCCAGACGGACATCGACGAAGTGATCATCGGCCACACCAACGAGGCCGAGTACAAGCGCCTCCTGAACAACGAGTTCATGGAGGCCTTGCGCGACCGCACGATCAAGATCGACGTCCCCTACATCACGCGCCTGACGGACGAGATTCGCATCTACGAGAAAGACTTCAACAACGAGAAGGTGCGCGGTCGTCACATCGCCCCGCACACGCTGGAAGTCGCGTCGATGTGGGCCGTGCTCTCGCGCCTCGAAGAGCCGAAGAAGCACAACCTAGCCACCTTGCAGAAGATGAAGCTGTACGACGGCAAAGTGCTGCCCGGCTACACCCAAGACACGGTGAAAGAGCTGCGCAAGGAGTCCAAGCGCGAGGGTATGGAAGGCATCAGCCCGCGCTACGTTCAAGACAAGATCAGCAACGCGCTCGTGAGTGACGTGGGCGAAGGCACGATCAACCCGTTCATGGTCTTGAACGAGCTCGAAAAGGGCCTAACGCAGCACTCGCTGATCACCAACGAAGATGGCCGCAAGCGCTATCGCGACCTAATCGGCGTGGTGAAGCGCGAGTACGAAGAGATCGTGAAGAACGAAGTGCAGCGCGCGATCAGCGCGGATGAAGACGCGATCAGCAAGCTTGCCGCGAACTACATCGACAACATCAAGGCCTACGCCCTCAAAGAGAAGGTCAAGAACCGCTACACCGGCCAAGACGAGGAGCCCGACGAACGCTTGATGCGCTCGATCGAAGAGAAGATCGACATCCCGGAGAACCGCAAGGACGACTTCCGGCGCGAGATCATGAACTTCATCGGCGCCAAGGCGGTCGAGGGCAAGAAGTTCGATTGGCAGACCAACGATCGGCTGCGCCGCGCCCTCGAACTCAAGCTGTTCGAAGATCAAAAAGACAGCATCAAGCTGAAGACCTTGGTCAGCGCCGTGGTCGACAAAGAGACCCAAGAGAAGATCGACATCATCAAGAGCCGCCTGATGCGCTACTTCGGTTACAACGAAGTCAGCGCGACGGACGTGCTCAACTACGTCGCCAGCATCTTCGCCCGCGGCGACGCCAAGAGCTGACCCGCTCGCCGTTTCGGCGACCGAGAACGCTGGTTCACGCCCTGCGAACGATAAGTTCGTGGGGCGTTGTCATGTTGGGCTCTTCGTAAGGAGCCGCATCGACAACTGCCCATGCCGCTGTAGGTTCGGCTGATGAACCCCGTCACCGTGCTCCTCGCCGTCGTGATTCTACTGTCGACTTGGACTGGCTATCGGCGAGGGTTCGTCAAAGCGGCCACCTGGCTCGGGTCTCTTTTCTTCAGTGTGCTGTTGGCGCTGCTTGGCTATCGCTACGTTGCGCGTCTGCTCGAGGTCCACGCTCCTGCGTTGGGCGTTTGGTGCTGGCCGCTCGGCTTCGTGGCGACCTGGTTGGTCTCGCAGGTCGTGCTGGGGGCGCTCGGCTCAGCACTGGTGCGCGCCGTCCCTCGGCGTGTGCATGCGCACGGTTTGAACCGCGCGTTGGGCGCGGTCCCCGGCTTCGCCAGTGGGATGATCAACGCTAGCCTGGTATCCGTGGTGCTCCTCACGGTGCCGATCATGGATGGCTTGAGCGCGATCACGCGTGAAAGCCAATTGGCCAATCGCCTATCCACCCCCGCGGCTTGGGTCGATTGTCACTTGAGCCCCATCTTCGAGCCTGCGGTTCGTCGTACGCTGCAGGCGCTGACGGTCCCGCCCGAATCGCGCAGCGCGATCGAGCTACACTTCACCGTCGCCACCCCTCAGGTTCGCCCCGAACTAGAGAGCGAGATGATCGAACTCGTCAATGCATCACGCGCCACCGCGGGCCTTCAGCCACTTCGCCCTGACCCCGAGCTCGCCCAGGTCGCGCGCGCCCACAGTAAAGACATGCTCGTTCGCGGCTATTTCGCTCATGTGGACCCTGAGGGAAAAGACCTCTCCGACCGGATTCGCGTCGCCAAACTGCGCTACTTCACCGCAGGTGAAAACTTGGCGTTCGCGCCAACGGTCGCGCTCGCACATCAAAACCTGATGAATTCACCGGGTCACCGGGAGAATCTGCTGCGCTCGCAATTCACTCGTATCGGGGTCGGTGTGCTGGATGCGGGCCGACATGGCCTGATGGTGACCGAGAATTTTCGCGATTGATGCCTCGACCGAGGGTCACCCGCCGAGAACTGGCGTTCACGCTCCGAGAACGGTCGTTCGTAGGGCAGGTCGTAATCGCCTAAATTACGGGGGATCTCTGCCGTACTCGAGCTGGCATGCCGACTGCAGTGAGCCGAACCATGAATCGCGTGTTGTACCTGGTCGCTGTGCCCACGAGCTTCTTCTTGGCGGGGTGCCCGAATGAGGACGCGCTCACCGCCGCCGAAGCGCAGGAGTCGCTGCAGCAGGCCACGGCCGCATCCCAAGCCGAGAACTTGGCATCCGTGAGCGTCGACATCTCGACCAACTTCACGATCGGTGACGCGCTCGACCAAGCCGCGACCGAACTGAAGGCGTTCGTCACTTCGCAGCTGCCCTGTGCGGAGGTCACGCTCGACGGCCCGACGCTCACCGTCGAGTACGGCGTGAACCCCGGCAATTGCGCATATCGCGGGCACGAGTTCAGCGGTACCAGCGCGATCACGGTCACGAAAAACGACCGCAGTGAAGTCGTGGTCGACCACGTTTGGACCGGGCTCTCCAACGGCTCAGTGCGGCTCGACGGCACGGCCCACGTCACCTGGAACTTCGCCGACCAAACGCGCCACGTCGTGCACGACGTCGAGTGGACGCAACTGGCGAGCGGCCGCACCGGACGAGGCACGGGTGACCGGACGCAAAAGCCGCTTGGCGGCGGCATTGTCCAAGGCATCGAAATCGATGGCACGCGCAGCTGGACGGGCGCGCGTGGGACTTGGGATTTGGCCATCGATGCCGTGCAAATGCGCTGGTCGGATCCCGTGCCGCAAGCCGGCCGCTATTCGCTCAGCACACCGTTCGACAAGAGCGTGTCGATGAGCTTCTCGCGCGTCGACGACGACACGATCCAGGTGACGGTGGCCGGGCCGAAGCGTGAGTTCAGCTTTACGGTGTCAAAAGCCGGCGCGGTCAAGGCGAACTAACGACTCGGGCTAGCGTACGCGCGTTGCGACGAATGCCAAACTGGTGAATCCGCCTGGCACCATGAACGAGATCGCATTGCCAGACGAAGATCCGGGGCTCGGGGGCAGGGTCTGACCGCTCGTGCTCGTGAAGACCAGCGACCACTCACCGTCGCTCGCACCCTCGGGAAATGTTAGCGACAATGGAGCGCTCGGCACTGGCGACGCGCTCCAATCCGGGGCCGCCAGGGCTCGACTGCGCGCATAGCCCCGCACCTGGTTTTCGCCTGCCACATAAGAGACCACGTACGGTGTGGCGCCCGATACCGCCGTCGTGCCCGCCACCAAAGTCGAGTAGTCCGCGCCTTTCAGCCATTGCGCCGCCGGGGCGTCGAGGTCGTTCATGGCTTGCACGAGTGCCAAGCCGGTCTCGGGATAGTAAGCGGCGTAACCGTCTTCCCAATACAGCGCGCGCGCGCTGGCGGTGCCGGCAACGAGCTCGGTCCACACTGCTTGCTGCAGCCCGGCGCGCGCGGCGGGTGCGCTAGTCAGCGTCGTGCCATCGGGCGCCGCCGCGTCGAGGCCCGACTCGCCGATGAAAATGGGCTTGAGCGTGACGTTGCGCGCCGCGTGCACACGCTCGAGCACGGCCGCATCCAGATTCGGATCGTACGGATGGATGGACGCAAAATCAGCGCCGCGCCCGGCCCACAAAGTCGACCAGGGTTGGCCGAGGATCAACGGCAGGTCCGAGGTCGACGCGAACACCGGGCGCGCTCGAGGGTCAGCGGCGCGTATCACGTCGCTTGCGCGTTCGGCAAACGACGTCGCATTGCTTTCGTCGGCCCCGGTTGCCAGATCCAACTCTGAAAACGTCTCCCAGGCGATGATGTTGGGGTAGTGCTGCCAGCGCGCGATCAGCGCGCCGAGCCAGCTCAGCCACCGGCGCTGCGTCTCGCTGTCACTAAACAGCTCGGCGGGCGAAGCGGCGGGGCCGCCTCGCGCTTGATTGAGCGGATTCGCCGCAAAATGCGACCAACCGTGATCCGGAAGCCCAGAGTTCCAATCCCCCCAAATCCCAAACACGGGGATCACGGCGAGTTGCTCTTGCTGTGCAGCGCTAAACACCGCATCCCAGGACGCGGCCCACGTGGGCAGCACGCCGCCTTGGGAGTCGATGCCTAGGGTGTCGTAGCCGAAGCCCTGGGTGAGCTGAACGCGCACGGCATCTGCTCCCGCCGCCCGCGCCGCCTGGAGCAAGGGGAGAAATGCGGCTGCGCTCCCCGCCGTTACGTTGCGCAGCAGCAGTGGCACCTGCCGCCCTTCCTTGACGAGGTAATGACTACCCGCGGGCAAGGTCCACCAGGGCTGCGTATCAGCCGGGGCCGCACCGCCACTCGCCGCACCGCCACTCGCCGCACCGCCACTCGCCGCACCGCCACTCGCCGCACTTGACGAAGACACGCCCGCGTCGCAGCCGCAAACGGTCAGCGCCAACAGCGTGCTGCTCAGCAAACCCCAATGCCTCATCGCGCACATGATGGCCCGCCCGGCACCGACACCTCGCGGCGAGTCGCGGGTCATTCGATAAAGTCGTCGATTTTTAGCTGCCCGTCGACTTCGAACGGCACTGTGTCGCGTAGCGAGAGGTTGCAATACTGCGTGCCCGTTTCGGGAGTGGCGACCACGACCGGCACGCTGTACTCGGGAGCAAGGGGGATCGGCGTAGTTGCTTGGTATTGGGCGCGCAGCTCTCGCAACTTGGTCGCGTCGGCGCCAGAGGCGATGCTGACGTTGCCCGGCTCGAACGGGTCGCTCACTTCGCTCGGCGGCTCGCGGAGCGGGTAGGGCAGCGCGACATCCGGATTGCTCTCCGGCCACTGACTGTTGCTCGCCTCGAGCACCCAATAGCGGACCGGGCCGCCTACCGCGGTGCCCTGGTCATAGAGTTGCTCGAGCCAGCGGTCGCCCGCAACGCTGAGGGCCGTACTTGCGCAGGAGATCGACGCACGATCCGGCCCAAAGGCGAAGTTCTGCCCACTCGCGTCTGAGCATCCTCCGGACGCGGATAGTCCGTCCCAAGCGCCCAGGCTCAACTCTAAGCTGAAGCTCTGCGCCTGCGTGTCGCTGAGCACGCCCGTGCGGATCTCGCGATCGGGCTGGGTCATCGCGTAGTAGCGACACTGCCCGTCGATCAACAGCAGCGCCCAGCCGAGCTCGGACAAAGCCGGTGGCAGGCCGCTCAGGTTGCCGCCTGCAACGTTCATGGCGAAGCGCAGGGCCGTCGAGTCGTCGCACAGCTTCGCCGTTGCGCCGACCGCCACATTGCCGATCACTCGTGATGTCGGTTCCCCGCCGCCGTAGGCGTCACTGCGCTGCTGGACCGAAACGCCGGTCGTCGTGGACGGCAACGAAATCGGCACATCGAACGAATACCCGCAATCGCAGCGATACACCGTGCTCGGGCTCATATCGCACGGCTGCAGTAATACCTGCGCGGTGCTCCCCCGGCTCGAGGTGTCGACATACGCGCATACGGACTGCTTACAGCGGAAGCGCACGTCCTCGATGTGCAGCGCTTTGCCGTCCGTCGTCCAGTGCACGCTCGGCGTCAATGTTTCACCAGTCGCGTTGCCGGAGCACTCACTCTGCTCGACGCTCAACGCTTGCTGGCACCGGAAGCCCTCGGGCAAGTCGCTCGTGCACGCGGCGTGCTCGCCCGCGCTCTGCGCACCACACCCTGAGGCCAATGCCAATGACAGCAATGCCCCGCACCATCCCCTGCGAATCTTATCCACGTGAATAGGATTAGCACTCTGCGCCAAAACTGCCTCGCCAAGTGTCGGCGCCCGGCGCATTCCCTCGAAATGCCCATGAAACAAGCGGTTTTGCCGAGCCGACCCCGTCGATCGGGACGTTCAAGTTGCCACACCTGTGGCCAAAGGCCCCGTCTCGGGTGGCGCCCGAACAGCGCGCCCTGCGCTCTTTCGCCACTATCGAGGGTACGGAACGAGACTTGCTCTAAGCGGGGCAGATGTTTGCTTTGGTACTACACGGCACGTCCGTGCAGTTGGCGCCGGGGCTCGTACGCAGCGCACCCGAGGACCTGAGCGACATGGTGTGGACCTCGCTCGTTGCCATCGTTTTGGTGGTCAGCGCGCTTTGGGTGCTGGTGTCCCTGAGCGCCCGATCGTCGAGATCGAAGTCGAGCCGCTCCAGAGCCTCTCTAGGGCCGCCGTCCTCGCAACGACGCGTGTCACTCGGGTCCGCTGCCGGCGCCGCGAACTCGAGTCGCGCTCCTCAGAGCAGTCGCGCTCCTCAGAGCAGTCGCGCTCCTCAGAGCAGTCGCGCTCCTCAGAGCAGTCGCGCTCCTCAGAGCAGTCGCGCTCCGCAAAGCCAGGCTTCGCAGAGCCAAGCTCCGCAAAGCGCGCGTGCTCCGCAAAGCGGGCGTGCTCCGCAAAGCCAAGCCCCGCAGAGCGGCATTCGACCGAGTGCGCCCGAGAGTGGGATTGAGAGCAGTCCGCGCCGTGTCATCAACTTGCACGACGTGACGCCCGGTCAGTCGCGCTACGAGTACAACATCGGGGACGCATCGGGCACGCGCGGAACAGCGCTCGTCGTCAGCGCCGCCTAGGCTTGATTCTTCGTCAACGCGGCGCCGAAAGCTGAGACGGTCGCGGTGCGGCGCGCGACCGCCTCCCCGAGATCACTGCGGGACGGTCGTGGGCGCCAGCGCGCGTTGCGGAGCGGGCGGCACGCTCTCGACGCTGGGCGAGGGAACTTGGCTCGATGAAGCGACCGCAGTGTTCGCAGGAGGCGGCGTGGGTGGCAAGCGATTGCCGTACGCGCGCCACGCGCTGTCGAGGAACGCCCGCTCGACGGGGCGCAATGTGCCCGGGTGAGAGCGTTCGATCTCGCTGGCCATCGTGAGCCAGTGGTGCGCGTGGGGGAGATCGCCGAGCGCGATGAAGGTAGCGCCGCGGTATGCGGCGTAGGCAGCGCGCTCATCCAGCGGGGCGCGCGCGACGCGGGGCTCGCTGCGCGCGAACACTTCGTCCGCTTCCACGAAGCGCCCGTCGCCGTAGAGGTCGGCTCCGCGCTGTACGTAGTGGCTGGACCCGCACGCGGGCAGCGCCAGGATCGCCGCCGAGAAGACAACGGCGAGAATGGCGCTTCGACCCATACCTCAAGGATACGGTCGGCTTCGACGCAAAGCTAGGCCGGCAGGCGCACGCCGGCCATTCTCGCACGAGCTGTCTAGCGCACGTCGACGTCAGCGCTGAGTGCGGCCAAGCGGCGCTCACCTTTGACACGGTTGTGCC
>Ga0247740_1000558_pt1 | contig 17714 bp, 17 predicted proteins | sample UWRJL148409B2_FD_180942 | JGI IMG/M metagenome (GOLD analysis project Ga0247740, IMG submission 180942) | Plant litter microbial communities from Arlington Agricultural Research Station in Wisconsin, United States - UWRJ-L148-409B-2 | ecosystem: Environmental > Terrestrial > Plant litter >...
TCCTCGCCCTCGAGCTTTTCGTGAATTTCGTGCACCGCCTTGTACACGAGGAAGAGCCCACCGGCGATGAGAATGAGGTCGCGCCCCGAGAAGCCCATGCCGGCGACGGCGAAGAGGTCGTTGGTGAGCGAGATGATCCACGACGCGAAGAACAGAAGCCCGATGCGAATGAGCATCGCGAGCGTAAGGCCGAGGTTGCGGGCCTTCGCCTGCTGTTCGACGGGCAGCTTCGACGCGAGGATCGAGATGAAGATGACGTTGTCGACACCCAACACGATCTCGAGCACAAAGAGCGTGAGGAAGGCGACGATGAGGTCAGGGGTCAGTTCGAGAGCGAAGTCCACACGCTGAGATTACCGATGAAATCTCTGGTAAACCACTGGGAACGCATGGGTACCTAGCCGAACAGGTCGGGGTAGTGCTCGCGCGTGATGACGTGCTCGGCCCGAATCACCGGGTCGAGATCGTTCTGCCAGCCCAGTTCGTCGAAGCGCTTTTCGAGGTGCAGGGCGTTGGCGAGGTCGGCCTCGGTGAGTCGAAACTGGTCACCGGCTTCACGCAGCGAGAAGCTCAGGATTATGGTGCGCCGACCGGGCGTCCAGGTGTGTGGTGCCCCTATCCCGAGTTCGACCCGGATGCCGTCGATCGTCGGCGCTGCGTAGCGGCTCACCACGCCAGGGTATGCGGGGTTGAGAAACTCAAGACCGCCCTCGCTCGGTCGCGTGGACACTCCGAATTGCGCAAGGCGAGCCGCGGCATCCACCTCGTCGGTGCAGGTGAAGCGCGCGACGAACTGGTCACGTCCGTCGTCGCGTGGGCGCACAACCTCGAGGCGAAAGTAGCGCAGCTGCGGCAGCCACTCGCGCCACACGGCGGCGGGCTGCGAGTAGAACAGCAGTCGATCGGGGACACGGGGAAAGCGCGCAACGTCGTCGATATCGCCTCGCCCAATCACGTCTCCAGAGATTTCAGAGGCGATGGATGGCGCGGAACCGTCTTTCGGCACAATGACGAAGCGCGGCGGCACAAGCCGGTGCCGGTCGAGGCGGGTCATGTAGTAGCGCTGCGAGTTGACGACGATGGCCCAGGCGTCGGCGGTTTCGAGCCACTCCTGGTTCCACACGAGGTCGAGATCGTGGTCGAGCAGCTCGCCCGCGACACGGCGAGCGGTCTCGACCGTGATGACGGGTGGCAGGTTCTCGTCGCGCTTCCACACGTACCTGATGTCAGGGGCGCGATCTTCGTTGCGCGATCCGTCGGTTTCTTCGACCGCTGTGAAGCCGTGCTTTTCGAAGAAACTCTGTGCGGGGGTGTTCGTGCGGAACGTCCAGAGCTGAAGGCCATTGGGTCGCTCCCGCTTGGCCACCTCGACGAGCTGTGTACCGAGCCCCGAGCGCCTCAGGGTCGAGTAGACGTAGAGCTGGTCAAGCCAGTCACCGTCGAGCGTCACCATCGCGAGCACGTCGTTGTTCGCGGCGACCGCGACCCAGGTCTCGCGCTGCCGTAGCAACACCTCGCTCACGAACCACTCGTCTTCGCGCAGAGTGTGGCTGCTCGGAGGCACAAGCCCGCGTGCGGCAAAGCGTGACTCGCGAAACACGCGAGTGACGGCGTCTGCGTCGGAATGGCCCGCGCGGCGAATCGTGACGTCCATACGAATAGTGTTGCAGCGTGAACGCCCTCGACGCTTCTGACCCGCTCGCCCGGTACCGCGATCTGTTTATTCAGTCGCCGGATGTCGCGGCCTACCTCGACGGAAACTCCCTCGGCCGCCCGCTCGCCGTGACCCCGGGTCGCGTCGCCGAGTTCGTAACCGAGCAGTGGGGTTACAAGCTCATTCAGGGCTGGGACAGCGGATGGATGTCGCTTGCCCAGTCGATTGGCGACGACCTCGGTCGCGTGGCTCTCGGTGCCGCGCCCGGGCAGACCACCATCGGCGACTCGACGACAGTGCTGTTGTACAAGCTCGTACGCGCCGCCGCCGACCTGCGTACCGGCCGCACCGAACTTGTTATCGACCGCGACAATTTTCCGACGGACAGGTACGTGCTCGAGGGCATCGCCGCCGAGCGCGGATTCACGGTTCGCTGGATCGAAACCGGCGACGTGACGACCGAGCGGCTTGCGCTGAGCGAGAAGACCGCGGTCGTTGTGCTCAGCCACGTCGCGTACCGGTCGGGCTTTCTGGCAGACGTTCCGGCGATCACGGCCGCCATCCATGAGCACGGCGCGCTCGTCGTCTGGGATCTCTGTCACTCCGCCGGCGTTGTGCCGACGCATCTCGACGACTGGGGAGTCGACCTCGCCGTCGGCTGCACCTACAAGTACCTCAATGGTGGCCCGGGCAGCCCGGCGTTCGCCTACGTGCGTAGCGACCTGCTCGGCGAGATTCGCCAGCCGATTCAGGGCTGGCTCGGCAGCGCGCGGCCGTTCGAGATGGGCCAGGGTTACGAGCCGGCCGAGGGCATTACGCGCATGCTCAGCGGAACGCCCCCCGTCATCGGCATGCTCGCGATGCGCGACATGATCGCGCTCATCGACGATGCGGGAATTGACGCGATCAGGACGAAATCGGTCGCGCTGACGGAGTACGCGATTTCACTGGCCGACGAGCTCCTGCCCGGCGTGACCTTGTCGACGCCGCGCGTCGCCGATCGTCGCGGCGGCCACGTAACCCTTGACCATCCATCGTTCGAAGCGATGATGCCTCTCCTGTGGCAGCGCGGGGTCGTCCCCGATTTCCGTCGCCCAACCGGAATTCGACTCGGCCTCTCACCGCTCTCGACGAGTTTTGCCGAGGTCGAGCTCGGCGTGCAAACGATCGCTGAGCTGCTCTAACGACTGGCTTTCGATGAACGGCATAGATGTGTACAGTGTGCACATTGGCGTCGAGACGGAGGAGCAGCACGATGCGCAAACTGGTCTACGGCATGAACGTCTCGGCAGACGGCTTCGTTGCCCCGCCGGATGGTGACCTGAGTTGGGGAACACCGAGCGACGAGCAGTTTCAGTTCTGGCTCGATGAGGAGATCGCGGTCGGCCTTTTTCTCTACGGGCGAGGCCTCTGGGAGGGCATGAATGCCCATTGGCCGACCGCCGACCAGCTGCCCGACGCAACACCGGCGCAGGTGGAGTTCTCGCGCAACTGGCGCGATACGCCGAAGGTGCTTTTCTCGTCGACGGTTGAGAAGGCTGACTGGAACACTCGCGTGTTCAGCGGCGACGCCATCACGGAGATGACGCGGCTCAAGGCAGAAGACGGCGAGCCGATGCGGGTTGCCGGCGCGACGATTGCCGCAGCGGCGATGCAGGCAGGGCTCATCGACGAGTACACGATCGTGACCCACCCGGTGCTGTTGGGCAGCGGAAAGCCCTTCTTCGCCGCACTCGAGAGCTGGGTGAACCTGAACCTGGTCGAGACGCGCACCTTTCCCGGCGGGGTCGTGATGACGCGGTACGAGGTGCGGCGCTAGCCGAGCACTCCCGAGAGCACGAGGTCGACCCGACGCTCGAGCTCGGCGTCGGTGTCGGCGAAACGCTCGGTGGCCCAGGCCAGGGCGGTGATGAGCCCGAAGACTTCGTTTGGTGTGAGGTCGAGCCGCGCCATCCCGCCGTCTTGCGCTTTGAGAAGCAGCATCTGGGTGCGCAACTGCAGCGGCGCGCACGCGACGCGCAGCGGAGAGTCGGCGGGGGACTGCGCGACGGCATCGGCGAGTCCGCGCCACAGGCCGAGATTGGCCGCGAGCTCGACGAACCACTCGCGAAGCGCGACGGCGGGGTCGGGGTGCGAGCCGAGTTCGCGAGCAATCGCGTCGAGCTCGGCGAAGCGAAAGCGCAGCGTCTCGACGATGAGCGAATCGCGGGTCGGAAAGTGCCGGTAGAGCGTCGCGTTGCCGACGCCGGCCTGTGCCGCGATGTCGTCGAGCGAGGCGGTCGTTCCGTGAGCGGTGAAGGCATCACGCGCGGCCTCGACGACTGCGTCGTAGTTGCGCTGGGCGTCGGCGCGGAGGGTGCGAGACATGGCTTCCGATCATCACCGATTGACAAGTGGGGATAGTCCCCATATCGTGAGAAAGAAGCGGGGACGCTCCCCACTTTAGCCCAGGGAGGCATCATGATTGCAGTAACCGATGCAACATTCGACGAGACAGTGCTCAAGGCCGACGGGCCGGTGCTCGTCGAGTTCTGGGCCGAGTGGTGTGGCCCGTGCCGTGCGGTGGGCCCGATTCTCGAGCAGATCGCCGCCGAGAACCCCGACACGCTCACGATCGTCACGATCAACGCCGACGACAACCCGAAGGTCGCGTTCGACTACCGCGTGACATCCATCCCCGCGATGAAGCTGTTCAACAAGGGCGAACTCGTCAAGACGATCGTCGGCGCCAAGCCGAAGCCTGCCATTGAGCACGAGCTTGCGGGCGTGCTCGCCGGCTAACGCTTCTGCGGGTAGATCGTCTCGCCGCGTTCGAGCTGCTCGATGAACTTCACGATGTTGCGCTCGCGGGTCTCAGCTCGCTTGGCGTTGTGCAGTCGAAACAGGATCGCGAACCGGTTCTGGCTCGAGAGCGTTTTGTAAAACTCGGCGGCCGCGGGGTTGTCGGCGAGGGCCTTCGCAAACTCGGCAGACTCGGTGATCGTCGCTGGCCCGGCGTAGGCGGCGTCCCAGCGGCCGTCGGCCTTCGCGCGATCGATCTCGGCCTGGCCAGCCGGCTGCATGCGCCCCGTCTCGATGAGAGCGGCGACCTTGCCCTGGTTGACGATCGACCACGGGCTGCGCTTGACGCGCGGCGTGTAGTTCTGCAGAAAGAAGTCGTCGTCGAGTGCATTACGGCGAGCGTCGATCCAGCCGTACATCAGTGCGACGTCAAGCGCCTCGACGTACGACACGCTCACGAAAGCGCTGCCCTTCTTGGCAATCTTCAAGATAACGCCGGTGGATGTCGCGTGGTTCGCGTCGAGCCACGCCTCCCACTCGGCGGCTGTCTCGAAGTGCAGCGTCTCGCGGTCGACCATGGCCCTACTGTACGACCGACCTACGACGCGACTGACTACGAAGCGGAGATGCGGATGATGACGCGGTGCGCGTTGCCCTTCGAGACAAGGCGCTCGATGAACATGATCAGGTAGTACTCGAAGCCGTACTTGCGTTTGATGCGATCGAGCGCCGCGGGTGTCTCTTCTTCTTCTGACGCTGCGGACGTAACAACCGGAGCGTTGTCAGCGACCTTGCCCATGCGGCTGCACGGACGCAGCTCGACGAGCGGGTTGTTGCGCAGGCGCTTGAGTTTGCCCGAGCCGACGGGAGTTGTGACAACGAGGTCGTCGCCGTCCCGCGCGATCCAGACCGGGGTAGAGACCCCAATACCGGTCTTGCGAAACGTGGTCAGCGAGACGAAGCGCGCTTTGTTGAGTTCGGCAAGATCCATGTCGCCAGACTAGGGCCGAAAGTAACCCCGCAAGAACTCATCGAAAGCCGCCGCCATGTCGAAAGACGGATCGAGCAGCCACTGCTGCTGCAGGCCGTCCATTACCGCGGGGATGAGCCGGGCGGCGACAGCAACGTCGATGCCGGCGTCGATGCGTCCGTGGGCGAGTGCTTCACTGATCGTCTCCTCGGCGAGGGCGCGGCCCGCGGCGTAGCGATCGACGAAATACTCGTGCGCGGGGTGCTCGGGGTCGGTGGCCTCGGCAGAGATCACCGTGTACAGAGAGGTGAGACCTCGGGTCGACTGGTTGTAGGCAACGACCTTGCGGGTCTGCTCGAGCAGGGTCGTCTCGGAGACATCACCCGCCGCCTCGCGAACGCGCTCGTCGCGCTGCCTGAGAACCTCGGTGAACAGCTCGTCTTTCGACGCAAAATGGTGCATAACTCCGGCCGTCGTCAGGCCCACCCTCTTCGCGACCTCACGCAGAGATCCGGAGTGGTACCCGCCACGCGCAAACACCGCCAGTGCGGCATCCACTATCTCCTGGCGTTTTGCTTTTCCCTTGGCGTAGCTTCCGCGCTGACTGGGCGTTGACTGAACTGTCATTCTCAAAACCTACCGCACTATAGGTTTTCTGGGATAGGGTGACACTCATTCGGGGGACACAGACCAATGGAGGTCACAAATGAACCGATTGATGGCAGGCGCGGCGCTGACAGCTGCAGCCGCATTAGTGCTTACGGGATGTGGGCGCACCGACGGGCCCACCGGCTCGAACGAGAGCAAGGGCGCAATCGATAACGAACCGGCGACCGGCGAGATCACGATCTGGGCAATGGGCAACGAGGGCGAAGTGCTCGACCAGCTCGCTGCGAAGTTCGAAGACGAGAACCCGGATGTCACGGTCAACGTGACCGCGGTGCCTTGGGAGTCCGCTCACGATCGCATCGCGACATCCATTGCGGGCGGTGAGACACCTGATATCTCGATGCTCGGAACCACCTGGGTCGGCGAGTTCGCCGCTACCGGGGCGCTCGAGCCGACGCCGGAAGGCCTTGTCGAGCCGAGCGACTTCTTCGAGGGCTCGTGGGGAACGGCGGTCGTTGACGATGTCGCCTACGGAGTGCCGTGGTACGTCGACACGCGTGTGCTCTACTACCGCACCGATATGGCCGAGGCGGCTGGTGTCGAACCGCCCACCACGTGGGACGAGTACAAGACCTTCGCCGCCGCGCTACAGGATGAGGGCGCCAAGTCGGGCGTCTCGCTTCCCCCGGGTGGATTCGACTCGTGGCAGTACATCGCGCCTCTCGCCTGGCAAGACGGCGGCGACATCCTGAGCGAAGACGGCTCGGAATTCACCTTCGACAGCGACGCGTGGAAGGAAGCCTTCGAGTTCTACAACAGCTTCTTCGAAGAGGGCATCGCAGAGCCGACGCGTTTCGAGACGGGTGAGATCGAGCAGGAGTTCATCGACGGCACCGTTGGCTCGTTCTTCAGCGGGCCCTTCCACGTTGGCCTTCTGCGCGAGCAGGGTGGCGAAGAGTTCGCCGACAAGTTCGGTGTGGCGATGGTTCCCGGTGAAGAGAGCCGCACCTCGTTCACCGGCGGCGGCAACCTTGCCGTCTTCAACGACAGCGAGAACCGTGACGCCTCGTGGAAGTTCGTTCGTTGGTTGAGCGAGCCCGAGACGCAGATCGAGTGGTACGGAATCTCCACCGACCTGCCCTCGACCACCGCCGCATTCGAAGATCCCCAGTTCGCAGATGACCCCTACCTGAGCGTCTTCGCCGACCAGCTCGCCGACTCAAAGGCGCCCCCGGCGATTCCGACCTGGGCTCAGGTGTCGGCCGTCATCGACCAGGAACTCGAGAAGGTCACGCGCGGTGACACCACCGTCGATGAGGCCATCGCCACGATTCAGGAACAGGCGAGCTCGATCGGCACGGGTAACTAGCGTGACGACAGCCGCGCTTTCGAAACGGGGCAACAGAGCAGGACGGCAAACCCTCATCGCGTGGGGGTTTGCCGCCCCGTTTATGATCCTGTTCCTCGTCTTTATGGCCGGTCCGATTCTGGCCTCGCTCGCGATGAGCTTCACCGACCTGACGACGCGCGACCTGCGCACACCGTTCAACGTCAACATCGTGGGCTTCGAGAACTACATCCGCCTCTTTCAAGACGAGCGTTTCGTTCACTCGCTGCTCAACACGGGCATCTTTGTGATCGTGGGCGTACCTCTGACGATCGCGGTCGCGATGCTCGTGGCGCTCGCGCTCAACACCGGCATCACGAAGTTTCGCACCGTGTTTCGCGTGGGGTATTACGCGCCGGTCGTGACATCCATCGTCGCTATTGCGATTGTCTGGCGCTTCATTCTTCAGAACGACGGACTACTCAACGGCGTACTGAGCTGGGTCGGCATCACCGGCCCGAACTGGCTCGAAGACACCTTCTGGGCTCTGCCGTCGCTCATTCTGATGGCAGTGTGGCGCAACATCGGCACACTTATGGTCATCTTTCTTGCGGGCCTGCAGGGCGTTCCGAAAGAGCACCACGAAGCAGCAATGGTGGATGGCGCGAATGCCGTGCAGCGCTTCTTCAATGTGACGCTTCCGGCCCTTCGACCCACTCTGCTGTTTGCCGCTGTTATTACCAGCATCGGCTTTCTGCAGTTCTTCGAGGAGCCGTTTGTTATGACGCGCGGAGGGCCGCTCGACGCGACCCTGTCGAGCGCGATGTACACGTTCAACCAGTTCGGGTTCGGCAACTACTCGTACGCCTCGGCCGCGAGCTACGTGCTCTTCCTGGCGATCGTGGTGCTGTCGCTCGTGCAATTCCGACTGCTGAAGAGGGAGGACTGAGATGACTACGGATGTCGCAACGCCCGTGCTCACGAAGGCTCGGCGCAGCGCGCTCACCCCGCGCCCGAAGATTTGGCTCTACGTGGTTCTCGCCGTCGGCTTTGTCGCGATGATCTTTCCGTTCATCTGGATGATTCTCGGGTCGTTTAAGACGAACGCCGAGATCCGGTCGAACCCGCTCGGGCTGCTGCCCGCCGCGCCGACGCTCGACAACTACACCCAGCTGTTCGGTCGGCTCGACTTCGCGACGTACTTCACGAACAGTGTTGTCGTCGCGGTGTTTGTGACGCTGGGCAACATCATCTTCTCGTCGATGGTCGGCTACGCGCTCGCGAAGCTCGAGTTCAGGGGCAAGCGGCTGCTGTTCATTCTCGTGCTCGGAACCCTGATGGTTCCCGGCGTTGTGACCTTTGTGCCGCTGTTCGTGCTCACGTCGAACCTCGGTCTTGTGAACTCGTACCCTGGCCTCATCCTGCCGTTCCTGATCACGCCGCTCGGAGTGTTTCTGATGCGGCAGTTCATCTCCGGGCTGCCGAACGACATCATCGAGGCCGCGCGCATAGACGGGGCATCCGAGTGGCGCATTTTTCTCCGGGTCATCATGCCGCTCTGTGGCCCGGCCGTTGCGACGCTCACGATCCTCACCTTCCTCGGAAGCTGGAACAACTTTCTCTGGCCGCTCGTCGTCGCAACGAGTGAAGAGAAGTACACGCTGCCGGTAGCGCTCGCGCTCTACTCGGTCGGACAAAACGCGGCGCAGTATGGACTCATGATGGCGGGCGCGGTGGTCGTAGTGATCCCCGTGCTGCTCGTCTTTATAGTTCTGCAGCGCTACTTCGTGCAGGGCATAGCCCTCACGGGAATCAAGTAAATAGAGTCGCTGGTTGAGTAGACCCTCGTTGGTTGAGTGCGCGCTTTACGCGCGTATCGAAACCGGCGGCCTACCCAACCGGCGACGAGATCGGAGCACGACATGTCATTTCCGCAGAACTTTCTCTGGGGCGCATCTACCGCCGCGCACCAGATCGAGGGCAACAACGTCAACAGCGACTGGTGGGCTCGCGAGCACGGCAACCTTCCCGGTGCTCCCTCCGTCGAGCAGCCGAGCGGCGATGCTGCCGACAGCTTCACGCGCTATCCAGAAGACATGCGCCTGCTGCGTGATGCCGGCTTGAACTCCTACCGCTTCAGCGTCGAGTGGGCGCGCATCGAGCCCGAGCCGAAGTTTTTCTCGCTCGCGATGATCGACCACTACCGGCGCATGATCGATACGGCACGCGACCTCGGGCTCACCCCGATGGTCACCCTGCACCACTTCACCAACCCGATCTGGTTCGCGCGAGACGTCACGTGGAACGACCCTCGCGCCGTCGACCACTTCGCCCGCTACGTGCAGCGCATTCTGCCCTTGCTCGAAGACGTCGAACTGGTCTGTACCATCAACGAGCCCAACATGCTCGCGACGATCATGGCGCCGGCGAACGAGGGCTGGTCGGGAATCGGCATCCCGCCCGGCGACGCGCAGATCACCGAGCACCTCATCTCGGCGCACCAGTTTGCAACAGCGCTCGTGCGCAGCGTGGGCAAGAAGGCAGGATGGTCGATCGCAACACAGGCCTACATTCCCGAGCCGGGCTTCGAGGCAGAGGCCGATGCGCACGCGTCATCCAGAGAAGATGTTTTCTTGGATGCCTCGCGCGGCGACGATTGGGTCGGCATTCAGGCCTACACGCGAACGCGGATCGGCGCGGATGGCCCGATGCCCATCCCTGACGGAGCGGAGACGACGCTCACCGGGTGGGAGTTCTACCCTGGCGCGCTCGAGTATGGGATCCGACGCTCGTGGGAGCGCAACGGTGTGCCCATCTACGTGACCGAGAACGGTGTCGCGACGGCCGACGATTCGCGCCGCATCGCCTACACGCAGGGAGCGCTTGAGGGAGTCTCGGCCGCTCTCTCCGATGGCGTCGACGTGCGCGGCTACCTGCACTGGAGCGCGCTCGACAACTACGAGTGGGGCAGCTACACGCCGACCTTCGGGCTCATCGGCTGGGATCGCTCGACCTTCGCGCGCTACCCCAAGCCGTCGCTGGCCTGGCTGGGGCAGGTGGCGCGGCGCAATGGCCTCGCGCCCTCGGTGTTTGAGTAGGCGCGCCAGCGCCGTATCGAAACCGGTGGTTGAGCTCGTGTCGTTGGTTGAGCTTGTGTCGTTGGTTGAGTAGGCGCGCCAGCGCCGTATCGAAACCGGTGGTTGAGCGAAGTCGAAACCAGATCGAGCGAAGCCGGGATCCGCTCTAGACCGACCGCAACACCGACAGCAGCAAAAACGCAAGCCCAATTACGACCGGCAGCACCCCAACGCCGCTGAGCGCAACGGTCGCGATCGCAAGCCCCTTCGGTGCCCCCGGTCGCCGCAGCGCCACAATGCCGACAACAAGCGCGGCGATTGCAGCCGGAATCCACAGGATCGACGTGAAGATCGGCAGGCTCGCGGGTGTCAGCCCGGCCGTAATGCCTGACCCGCCGCCGAATGACAGGGCGACTCCCGCCAGGAACGCCAACACAGGGATGCCGATGCTCACGCACCACAGAACAAACGCCGTCTTGCCGAGATCGCGCGGGGCTTTCTGTACGTCAGTCATGGGCTCAGCCTAGGCGCGGATGCGGCGTCGACGCGTACCCTTGGCTCCGTGACCGTTCTGACGCAGGACCTCCTCGACCGCATCCGCTCACGCGCCGCAGGTTACGACGCTTCCAACTCGTTCTTCGACGAAGACCTCGCCGAGCTGCGCGACGCCGGCTACCTTGCCCCGCGCTCGCTGCTCGAGACGGCGCGCGACCAGCGCCTGCTCGCGGCGTACGCGCCCGCGACCGCCCTCGGCATCAACATGCACCTCGTCTGGACCGGCGTCGCCCGCGTTCTGCACGAGCGCGGTGACACCTCGCTCGACTGGGTGCTCGACGACGCGGCTGCGGGTGAGCTCTTCGCGTTCGGCAACTCCGAGCCCGGCAACGACCTCGTGCTCTGGGACTCCCTCACCGCCGCCACCCCGGTCGAGGGCGGCTGGGCCGTCACCGGCACCAAGATCTTCACATCGCTCGCCCCGGCGTGGACCCGCCTCGGCATCTTCGGTCGCTTCGAAGATCAGCTCATCCACGGCTTCATCGATCGCACCTCACCGGGCGTCACAACCCTCGACGATTGGGACACCCTCGGCATGCGCGCGACGCAAAGCCGAACGACGGTGTTGGATGCCGCGTTTGTCCCCTCCGACCGCGTCTCCCGTGTGCTGCCGGTTGGTCCGAACGCCGACCCGTTTGTGTTCGGCATCTTCTCGAACTTTCTGCTGCTCATCGGTTCGGTGTACGCGGGAATCGCCGACCGTGCGCTCGAGCTCGCCGTGCTCTCCGCCGGTCAACGTAAGTCGCTCAAGTCGGGGCTCACTTACGATCAGGATCCCGACATCCGCTGGCGCATCGCTGATGCCGCGCTCGCCGTAGACGCGCTCGCGCCCCAGCTCGAAACCCTGGCGATGGATGTCGACACTCACGTCGAACACGGCGCTGCGTGGTTCCGGTATCTCACCGGCGCAAAGCATCGCTCAACCGAGGCCGCGCGCTATGTCGTAGACCAGGCACTTCGGGTCGCGGGAGGCAGCGGCTACCGCACGTCGTCGGAGCTCGCCCGTCTGCAACGTGACGTGCTCGCGGGCATCTACCACCCGAGCGACACCGAGTCGATCCACGCGACGGTCGCAACCAACCTCCTCGGCCCCGTCGCTGGTTGAGTAGGCCGCCCGCAGCCGTATCGAAACCCTGATCTCGCTGGTTGAGTAGGCGCGCTAGCGCCGTATCGAAACCCATGGATGGGGATGCAAAACTTAACGAGTGCCAGACCCCGCAACGCCTCGCCGACCCGACGTAACCACCATCGACCTCATCGGCGGCGCCGAGAGACGCGAGCTCGAAGTCGTTGACTACGACGACCGGTGGCCCGTCATCTTCACGGAGCACCGCGACCGGCTGGTTGGGTCGCTCCAAGGTCTGCCCGTCGATATCGAGCACATCGGATCAACATCGGTGCCCGGGCTAGCGGCGAAGCCGATCATTGACATCGTCGTCGCGGTTGACGACATCACTGCGGAAGAGGACTACCTCCCGCAACTGTTGGCAGCTGGATACGTGTTGCGTGTGCGCGAACCGGGACACCGGCTGGTGCGGACACCGGAGCTCGACGTGCATGTTCACCTCTACGGAAAGGGCGACCCGGCGGTGACGAACTACTTGCTGCTGCGGGATCGTCTACGTTCGGATGCTGGCGATCGTGAGCTGTATGCGCGCACCAAGCGGGAGCTGATCGCACAGGGGTTTGACGATATGAATGCTTACTCGGATGCGAAGTCTGAGGTTATTGCGGGGATACTCGCTCGGGCGAGGGCAAGCAAGAGCTGAAGCCGTAACCGACGGATTATGAGTCCGCTGCTTGAGGGTTTCGATACGGCGCTGGAGCGCCTACTCAACCGACGAGGCGGGTAGGGGTTTCGATACGGCCGCGGGCGGCCTACTCAGCGAACGAGGTCTTGGTTTCGATACGGCGCTGGCGCGCCTACTCAACCAGCGAGAGCTCCTGAGCCCCGAGACGCAAACGCTTGTCTGACGGGAGCGTGTCTGTCGCGTGGTGCGTGACCATGATTACGAGACGGTCGGCCAGGGCGGAGCGCAAGTCGTCCATTAGCGCGGCGGCGGCCGAGGCATCCAAGTGCGCTGTTGGTTCGTCGAGGAGAACGACGTCGGCCCGCGTGAGCAGCGTGCGCGCGACCGCCACTCGCTGGCGTTGACCGCCGGAGAGGGACGCGCCCTCGGAGCCGATGCGGGTGTCGAGGCCGAGGGGGAGGCTGTCGAGAAGGTCGCCGAGTCCGACCGAGCGGAGCACGGCATCGAGAGAAGCGTCGGTCGGCTGGTCGTCGCGGGCCCGGGCCAGCAACAGGTTGGCGCGCAGGGTTGAGTCGAAGAGGTGTCCTTCCTGCGGGCACCAGGCGATGCGTGCCCGGGCAGCGGACAGGTCGAGCGACGACGACGGGACGCCGTTGATGAGCAGCGATCCGGATGCCGGCGCGAGGTAGCCGAGCAGCGTCGCGAGCAGGGTCGACTTGCCCGCGCCCGACGGACCTTCGACGACGAGCCAGTCGCCACGCGAGACCTGAGCCGAGAGGCCGCGGAAGGCGGGCTCGGCTCCGGGCCAGTTGGCGGCGAGACCCTCAAGCGAAATGGTGTCGATCCGTTCGACCGACCCGGAGCCCGTCGAGACCGACCCGGAGCCCGTCGAGACCGGCGCGGGCAGCGTCGTGATCGTGCTCACCCGACGCAGTGCCGCACGCAGCGCGGGGACCTGCTGCACCGCGTCGACCAGGGCGAGCATCGGCTCAGCCATAGCGATCGGCAGCAGCACAAGAACCGCGACGATACCGGGCTCGATCGGAGCGCCCGTGGCGACGACGAGCATAAAGCCGGTCGCGGCGCAGCAGGCGAGCAGGGTGAGGGCGCCGCCGAGTCCGAGGGCGTTGGAGGTGCGGCGAGCGTGGGCTCCGGCCACGGCGTCGAGCGCAGCCAGGTCGGCGTGCGCGGCACGGGCCACGCCATTCGCGCGGAGTTCCCCAGCGGCAGCAATGACCGCAGCGAACCGACGCAGCACGGTTGAGCGCACGAGCGCCTGCCCGCGCGCGGCCGACCGGTCGGCGATGAGGGCAACGACCGGCGCGACGACGAGGCAGACGACGAGGCACCACGCGAGCACGGTGAGCGCGGGCGCGTAGAGCACCGCAACGGCGATCGTCACGCCCGCGGCAGACAGCACTCCGACGACGATCGGCAGCAGAACGCGCGGCACGAGGTCGCGCACCCGATCGGCGGATGCCACAAGGAAGTCGAGCGCCACTCCTCCGCGGGCCAGACCGCGCGACGCGACACCGCGAGCGGCAAGGCCCGTCCACAGGCGCATCCTGAGTTCGGTGAGCGAACCGAGCACGGCATCGTGCGTGAGCAGTCGCTCGCTGTAGCGCAGCACCGACCGCCCGATACCGAAGAACCGCACGCCCACAATCGCGACCAGCAAGTACATGATGGCCGGCTGCTCGCTCGCACGAACGATCAGCCATCCGGATGTCGCGGTGAGCGATATTGCGAAGAGCGCCGATGCCGTGCCGAGCAGAACTGCCCCGGTGAAGCGCCAAGCAGTGGGGCGGAGGTAGGTGAGGAGCTCCCGGAGGGCCGATGTCGTGCCAAATGCAGGACGCGCGCCCTCGAGTTCCGCGGAAACATCCGGAGCAGCAAGGGAGGGAGTGCCAGTTGATCCTGCATTTGGGACGGCAGACGGCGCGGGCGACACGGCGGCGCGCAACTCGGTCGCACCCAGCAGCACGCGGTGGTCGGCCAGCGCCGCGATGTTCGACTCGTGGGAGGCGATGACCATCGTCACGCGACCCTGCAATGACCGCAGCGCGGCCTCGACCAGCGAGGCCGAGTGCGCGTCGAGGTGGGCGGTCGGTTCGTCGAGCAGCAACAGCTCGGCACCCGACTGCACGCGCAGCAGGCCGCGCGCGACCGCGAGTCGCCGCAGTTCGCCAGGGCTGAGCTGCCCGGGGTCGACGTCGGCCACGTGATCAAGTGAGAGCGACGACAGCACGCCCGCGACATCCACCCCGTATAAAGACAGCTCAGCGAAGACGGTCGCGCCCACGGTGTGCGGGTGCTGCGGAACCCAGGCAACGAGCGATGGGTCGATACCCGTCACGCGCCCGGTGACAGTGGCTGTGATGTCCCCGGCGAGCACGCGAAGGATCGTGGACTTGCCCGAACCCGATGGCCCCTCGAGCGTGGTCGTCGCACCAGCGCGCACCTCGAAGCTGACGTTCGAAACGGCGTCAGCAGTGCGTCCCTCGTACCGAACGGTGAGACCATCAACCCGCAAAGCAGATCCGGCACGAACCACCGACGCAACCCGCGGCGCATCGATGATCGCGCGAGCGCGACGCTGGGCCGCGAGTCCGTCTTGCGACGAGTGAAAGGCAGCACCCAGGTCGCGGAACGGCGCGTAACACTCCGGCGCGAGCACCAGCGCGACCATGCCGAGCACAAGAGTCATGTCGCCGTGCACAAGCCGCACGCCGACGAACACGGCGACGATCGCGACCGAGATCGTCGCGATCAGCTCGAGCACAAGCGACGACAAAAACGCGCTGCGCAGGGTGTGCATCGTTGTCACGCGGTGCTCGTGCGAGACGCGCCGGAGGGCGGCCGACTGCTCGTCGACGCGGCCGAGTCCGACGAGCACGGGAAGCCCGCGGGCCAGCTCAACGAGGTGGTCACTCAAACGCGAAAGAGTGGTGGATGCCGCATCCGCACGTTCTTGCGTGTGCATGCCCACGAGCGCCATAAAAACGGGAATGAGCGGCACCGTCAGTACAACTATGAGCGCGCTGACCCAGTCCACACTGAGAATGCGCAGCCCGACGAGCAGCGGAACGACCGCGGCACCAACAACCGCGGGCAGCACGTTGCGGTAGTAGTTGTCGAGCTCATCGAGGCCGACGCTGCCGATGGAGGTGATCGAGCCGACCTTGCCGGGGGTGCCCTCGAGAACGCGATCGACGAGTTCTAGCCTCAACACGCTTTTCGCGCCGATGGCCGCGCGGGTCGCGAAGACCTGCGTCGCCCACGATGCGGTCGCCCGCAGAACACCTGCGACACCCGCGAGAATCACCGAAGTGCGCGGGTCGTCGCCCGCGATGACCGCAACGACGCCGGTCGCCACACTCTCGGCGAGCAGAACGAGCCCTGCTGCCTTGAGTGCGGCGAACAGCCCGAGAACGAACAGTGTCAGGGGCGAAGCGTCGATGCGTTGTTTCATGAGTCCTGGCGCACCACTACCGCTGCGCGCACAACGTGCGGGTCGGGGATGTGGTGCTCGCTGATGCGCTTGCGGAAGACCCAATACGTCCAGCCCTGGTAGAGAAAGACGAGGGGGAGTCCGAACGCGGTCACGACTGTCATCACACCGAGGGTGTAATCACCGCTTGAGGCATTGGAGATTGTGAGATCCCACGAGGGCATCAGGGTCGACGGCAGCACAACCGGGTAGGCCGAGGCGAAGATCGATGCGGCACCGAAGACGAGGAAGATCGCCATGCCGATGAACGCGCGGCCCTCCCGACCGACGCGCGCACTGAGCCAGGCCCAGATCACCGCGACGACCGCCACGGCGATGAGAGCCCAGGTGTAGACCTTGCCATTCATAAACTGCACAACGAGCACCCAGCCGACGATCGGCAGCAGTGCGACCGGCGCCCAACGAACCACAAATGAACGCGCGAACTCGCGCACCGAGCCGTCGGTCTTGAGGCCGAGGAAGACGGCGGCGTGCACGAGGCAGAACCCGACGACGGCGAGGCCACCGAGAATCGCGTAACCGTTGAGCCAGGCGAAGGGGCCGCCGACGCGGTCGCCGTTCTCGTTGATCGGCAGGCCGGTCGTGGTGAGGGCGAGCATCGCACCGACGCCGAAGGCCGACACAAACGAGCCGAGGCCGAGAGCGAGGTCCCAGCGGTGGCGCCACTGCTTGGTGTGGCCCTTGCCGCGGTACTCGATCGCGACTGCCCTGAAGATCAGGCCGAGCAACACAAGCGTGAGTGGAATGTAGAGCGTCGAAAACAGCGAGGCGTACCAATAGGGGAACGCCGCGAAGGTCGCCGCGCCCGCCGTGATGAGCCAGACCTCGTTGCCGTCCCAGACCGGGCCGATCGAGTTCAGCATCACACGACGCTGCACGTCGTTCTTCGACGAGACGAGCATGTGCATTCCAACACCGAGGTCGAAACCCTCGAGCAGCAGGTAGCCGATCCAGAGCGCCGCGATAGCGACGAACCACACTGTGGGGAGTACGTCCATGAGTTCTGTCTCCTTCTAGTAGGCGAACGCGAGAACGTCGTCGCGCTTGTCGGGGTCGTCAGGGTCGGTGTCGTGTGAATGCGGGTCGAGCTCGGGCATCGCCGAAGCGATACCGCCGCGCACGTACTTCACGAGCAGGCGAATCTCGACGACGAGCAGCGCGCCGTAGACGAGTGCGAGCGCGATGAGCGAGAAGAGCATCTCGCCCGCGGTGACTCCGGGAGAGACAGCCGACGCCGTAAACATAAAGACTCCGTCAACGCCGCCCGGGTTTGGGTTGGGCGCGACAACGAAGGGCTGGCGGCCCATCTCGGTGAAGATCCAGCCGGCCGAGTTGGCGGCGAAGGGCGCGAGAATTCCGAGAATCGCAAGCTGCATAAGCGGTTTGGATGCCGGCACCGTGCCCTTGCGTGTGATCCAGAGTGCGACTGCCGCAGCGAATGCCGCGAGCCCGCCGAAGGTGATCATGAGACGGAAGCCC
>Ga0247740_1000560_pt1 | contig 17677 bp, 14 predicted proteins | sample UWRJL148409B2_FD_180942 | JGI IMG/M metagenome (GOLD analysis project Ga0247740, IMG submission 180942) | Plant litter microbial communities from Arlington Agricultural Research Station in Wisconsin, United States - UWRJ-L148-409B-2 | ecosystem: Environmental > Terrestrial > Plant litter >...
CGCGCGCCCCCTCCGGATCGGCGCTGGTGGGCGTCGTGACTAGATCGGGCATGCCGCTGAGCGCGGTGATCGGCAAATCGGTCCCGGGCGCGAGTTCGTCCCGCAGTTGGCAAAGGCCGCGGTATAGCGCGCGCGCGCGTTCGATCGAAAATGAGGGCGGGGGGAGGGCCGCGCCCTCGAGCCGCACACCGATATCGAAGCGCCCCCGAGCCAGGCTCTCTCGCGCGAGCTGCTCGATGAAAAAGCTCTGGTCGATCAGCTCGTCGGGCAAGCGCACGCGCACATCCAAAAAGCGGTGGTTCAGCGCGCGCAGTTCGACCGTAACCCGCCCGTCACCGAGCGGGGCGTCGCCGACGCCGAACCCCGTCATGCTTCGCACGAGGTCTCAGAGCCCTTTGCGACGCTTGATTTCCTCGGTCATACGCCGATATTCGACTTCCCACACCGCGCTGCCTTCTTGCACGTGCTTGAGCTGGCCGCGGATCTGCGTTTCGATCGCCTCGTCTTCGGTAAACTGGCGGCGCAGCGGATCGCGCATCTTGCGTCGCAGCACGAAGTCTTCGGCGAAGATCTCGTCGACGTTCGCGGAGTGCATCAGCATCTCGACCAACTGATCGAGCAAGTAGTCGATCGCGTCTTCGCCCAGCTTGATCTTTCGCTCTTCGGCGACGAGCTTGCGAATGCGGTTGTATTCGGTCTGCGGCAGGTTCCGAGCCGCGACCATATCCTTCGCCTGCTCGCTGACTTCCTGCTCGTCGCGAATGTATTGGTTGAGCACCGATGCGATGTCGAGGCCGACCTCCTTCGGGGACTCCGTCTCGACGTCGCCCCCCGAAAGAAGCGCACCGACCATTTCGGCCGCAATCTGGGGCACCTTCGCGCTGTGAAGCCGCATGCGCCCCTCCTATCCTATTTTGAGCGCGAGCTCAGCCGCTTTCGGCTGAATTCGCGTTCAGCCCGTCGAATTTTGGGCGCGTCCGGGCCGAAGCCTGGACGCGGCCCCGAATTACGGCTTCGGCGCGGCCCGCGACCCGCGGCGCAGGCGTCGAAACACGGCCTGACGTTGACGCTGCTTGTACGCGTCGTGACTGGCCTCACCGGTCTCGTTGGCGGCTTCACTCTCTGCGTCGAGGACCTGGAACTCACACAGCATGTACACGATTGGGCCGAGGTTTTCCGACCCCGGGGGCGCAAGCTCCATCAGATGCGGCGGCACCCGGACCGGCACGTCGGTCACGAATTGAATCACGCGGTAGGTGGGCGCGCTGAAGCGGTTGTCCGTCGGCAACAATGCGTCGTCCAGGTGGCCCTGGAAGTCTTTCACCATGTTCGCCAAGTGCGGGTTTTGGTCGCAGTAGCTGCGAAAGTGAAAGATCGTATTCGTGCTCTGCTTGGGCACGACGTAATTGAACGGAAATAACTGCTCGGTCAGGTAGTGCAAGACCGGCAGCACGTGCTCCGGAGTCCGCGTCACGATCCGGAAGCGCAGTTTGTCGTACAGCGCCGCTGCGGTCGCCTCGGGCTTGGACAGCAGCTTCGTGTAGGTCGAGTCCAGGTTCTTCCGCCCGCCGATGAACTCGGTGATTGGGAAGCCTTCGCTGAGCATGGTGCCGACGACGCGGTACACCTTCTCTTCGACCAGGTGGAACAGGTCTCGGTCGCTGACCGGGAGCCGGAACAGCAGCTCGCGCCCCGCCATGTGGTTGATGATCTGCACGGTCTTGAGGATCGTGCAGGCGCACAATTGGCGGTGGCCGGTGCTCGATGCCAGCAGCATGAGCTCCTCGATTCCGGCGGCCTCGACTGGCTTTGGGATCGCGAACTTGAAGTGACGCCTGAGGTAACTCACGGCGTCTTTCTTCACGTGTTCGATGAAGGCGCGATCCCCCGGGACCTCGAGATTCAGCTCGTGATTGTTGAGGAAACGCCGCGCTGCCTCGGGGCTGGTCAGATTCAGTCGGTGCCAGTCGATGACGGAACTGCCACTCAGAATGAGTCGCAACGCCTCGACGTCGTGCAACGAGAGATCTTCGATGCGCTTCAGGCGGAGGGAGCGTTCACCCGAGCCCGAGCGCGGCGGTTCGCTATCCGACTGAGTCAGTGGTTCGTCGTCGTGGCGTTACCCGGCGTCGGGCGGCCCAAGGCCAAGGTGCCGAAAAAGATGCCGATCGTGACTCCCAGCACTGCGAGTTGCGCGCCGAATGGACCATTGGCGGCCATCAATGCAACCGGGATCGGGGCGACGAGGTACCACGGATTCAACTTCATTCTCGGGTCTCCGACGGGGAAAGGCGCGGGGCGCGTTTATTGAAGCTCAGCGGGGGATTCAGATGTCGAGTTAAGGCCTGAGTGCGTTAAGGTAAGTTGATGTAGGTTAGGGTGCCACAACTACGGCGCAAGGGGCAAACTGTTACCGGGGCAGCGCTCCGCGTTCAAGCCTTTCCGACTCAGAGGAGTTATTTATGTGGGTGTGAAGCCTCCCTAAATGCCGGCCGACTGAGTGGCCAATGGGATCGAATGCCCGCGAGTGGTGGAGTTTTGTTAGCGTGGGACGCGTGGAATGTCGTCTCAGTCGGCTGATTGCGCGAACTCCGCTCGCGCTGATCAGTCTTGTTTCGGCACTGCTCATGGCGGGCTGCGGTGACCAAGGATTTTTCCCCACGACCGTGGATCCGGGCGCTGACTTCGCCCTCGCGGACATCGTGTTCGACGAGAAGTACTTCTATTGCAAGGTCGAGCCGGTGCTGTTCGCGAACAGTTGCGGCAGCGGGGATCCGAGCAAGGGCGACGCGCAGGGGGGCTGCCACTTCAGCGCGACGCTGTATCGCTTGACCGATTATACCCCTCGCGTAGGCGACAGTTGCGGCGGAGGAGTCGTGCCGGGAGCAACCAGCGTGCCCCAGGCCGCGCAGCGCAATTACCAAACCTCGCAAGCGCGCATGAAGCGCGACCCGGACCTGGCGGCGCTGCTGCAACGCCCCACGAACAATCAGGTTCATCCGCGTAAGATCTTCGAACTCAATTCGATGGACGCCGACGCGATTCGTCAGTGGGCCACCCAGTTCTCGAGTCAATGAGAGGCCTGGCCACAGTCGTCATTTTGGCCTCGGTGCTCGCGACCGCGAGCGCGCGCGCGGCGGAAGAGGAGGACGCTTTCGCGCGGGTGATCGTCGCCGAAACGGAGCTGCGTGCCGGCCCCGGCGTGTCGCATGGGGTGATTTATCGCGCGCGACGCGGAGAAACCTTCCTGATTCGGACGCGCGAGACGAGCGGCTTCTGGTTGCAAGTAGCCCTGGCCGATGGCCGCACCGCATACGTGTTGGGTGACGCGGTGGAAGCCGTCGCCATCAGCGACGATGCGCCGGATGCGCCCTCCAAACCCGGGTTCTTCGCGCCGCCGGCCTTGCAAGAGGCGCGCGGTGGCTTCGCGCTGATGGGCGGAGTTTACGATCGCGATGGCTATGTCGAGCTGAAGCCCGCGTACGTGCTCGCACCGGCCATCGCCTTCGAGCCGTTCATTGGCCTTTCGCTCAAGAGCGATAGCCGGCGCGTGGTTTATGGTTTGGCCGGCACGCTGAACCTCGCGCCGGACTGGGCGGTGGCGCCGTTCGTGACCATCGGCTTCGGGGGCATGCGCGAGACTCCGAAAGACGATCAAGGCGTGCGCCAGCCGCGCAATTGGTTTCAGGCGCGCGCGGGCGGCGGCCTACTCGTTTCGCTCCGTTGGCGAGTGCTGTTCCGGCTCGAGGCCTCGAACATGGTGCTGTACGGCGAGGACGCTTACCAAAACGTGCAGACGTACATTGCGGGCCTGGGGACCTATTTCTGAGGACATGAGAGCCATGAAAGACCTGCAATCGGGCGTGATTCGACAACGTGTGGGGCTCGGACTCGGCGCGCTACTGCTGCTCGCGAGTGCCGGCTGCGCCACCGTGCGGCCCGAGCAACGAGCCGTGCTGGCTGACCCGACCATGCAATTCGACGCAAAATCAGCCGATCGGGCCGCGCTCGAGCACGTGCTCGACAATCGTGAAGGCTCGACGGGCGGGGGTTCGGTGCGCGGAGGCGGCTGCGGCTGCAACTGACGGTGCCCGTGTCGATGCCCTCGCGGATTCGCCCATTGGTTGCTCGGGGGCGGGCGCGCGCCCGCTGGTTGGGCGCCCTCGGCGGCCTATCGCTCGCGTTCGGTGCGGCGTCCGCCCGCGCTCAGGTCGCGACGCTGGACGTCAATTCGGCGCTGTTCGTGGAGCCCTCCAAACGCAGCGGTCTAACGGTGCTGAACCCGAGCGCAACGCTTGCCGTCTCGCCCAATGAATGGCTCACCGTGCAAGGTGGCTACGAGGCAGACATCGTATCTGGAGCCAGCGAGTCATTGAAGGGCGGTCGCCTGAGTAATGTCGATATCGTGAGTTCCGCCACCCACTTCTCGGACACGCGTCACGCGCTGACCGGCGGGTTCACGGTCAGCCGCGCGGCGACGCATTTGAGCGGCAGCTTCACCCGGGGCACCGAACACGATTACCGTTCGAATGCGTTCGCGGTCTCGGCCGGTACGGATTTTTTGCAGAAAAACACGCAAATCGAGCTGTCTTACGGCCGCGGCTTCGACCAAGTGTGCACCACCGCGTACACGGCGGTAGACGCGCCCTCGAGTCGCCTCGCGCTCGACAACTCGCGGGGTTGCTTCACGAGCGACGAGAAGCGAGCGTCCCGCGACATCAGTTTGAATAACTTCCAAGTTGGCTGGACCCAGACTTGGACGCCCGTGTTCGCCACCCAGATGGTGCTCAGCGCGGCGCTCCAGCACGGCTTTCTGGGCAACCCATATCGCTCCGTGGTGATCGCCCCTGCGGGCGACCAAGCCTTGGAAAATCATCCGGAAAATCGCGCGCGCGGGGCGCTGGGGGTGCGCGGCAAGTACTACGTGCGCAATTTGCAAACCGCGTTCTCGGCCGGCGCGCGTTTGTACCGCGACACGTGGGACATCTTTGGTCAAACGTATGAAGTGGATGCCGAGCGCTACCTCTTGCCCTGGCTGCGCGTGCTGGTGCGCGGCCGCTACTACACGCAAAGCAAAGCGCTCTTTTGGAGCGATGACTACACGGGCGGCGAGCCGCAGACTGGGCCGCGCGGTCAGTACTGGAGCGGCGACCGCGAGTTGTCTCCGCTTTCCAGCTACTTGGTCGGCGGTCGCGTCCTCGTGACGCGTGAGGGGCGACCCGGGGCGCGCTTCGCGGGGCTATTTTTGAGCCTCTCCGGCTCGCTCGGCTTCGATTTGCTGAAGACCAACCTGCGCGACTTCACGCTCGGCGGCCGCGCCCCCGATGACACGGTCGCGATGCTCTGGTCGCTCGGTTTTCGAGGGGCGTTCTAAGCCCGCTCAGCGGTCGCCGCGCAACCCGCGCTTGCGGGCCAAATCATACAGGTGCTTGCGGTCCATCTTGGCTTCACGGGCCGCGGCGCTGATGTTCCCGCTGTGGCGGTCGAGCAGCCAGGCGACGTAACGACGCTCGAACTCTGACTCGAAGTCGGAGCGGATCTCGCGGTAGCTCTTTTCCGAGTCGAATGCGGGAAAACCCGCGTTCGCGGCGGACGGCTGGCTTCCGGACAGAGACCCAGGTGACACCGGTAAATCGACCAAGCGGATCTCGCGCTCGCCGCCGGCCGCGGCGATGTAAATCGCCCGGTCGAGCACGTTGCGCAATTCACGCACGTTGCCGGGCCAGTCGTGGGCGGCCAAGGCGCTCACCGTCTCGCGCGTGAGCGAGATTGCGGACGCACTCGGGTCGCGCTTGCGCGCCAGTTGCAAGAACTGCTCGACCAGCGCGGGCACGTCCTCACGGCGGGTGCGCAACGGGGGCACCGTGATCGGCACGACCGAGAGCCTGAAGTACAAATCTTCGCGGAACTTCCCGCGTTCGACTTCTTCCTTCAAATTGCGCTTGGTGGCGGCCACGATGCGCGCTTCGGCGTGCAGGGGCTTGTTGCCTCCCACGCGCCGAAATTCTCCGGATTCCAAGACGCGCAGGAGCTTGGGCTGCACGTCGAGGGGGAGCTCACCGACTTCGTCCAAGAAAACCGTGCCGCGGCCGGCAATTTCGAACGCCCCTTGGCGCGCCGCGACCGCGCCCGTGAACGCGCCGCGCTCGTGCCCGAACAGCTCGCTCTCGATCAGGTTGTAGCTGACCGCTCCGCAATCGACGACCACGAAGGGTTGTTCTTTGCGTGTGCTGATCTGGTGAATCGAGCGGGCAAGGACGTCTTTCCCGGTGCCGGTCTCGCCCTCGAGCAACACCGAGGCGTCCGTCGGCGCGATGCGCTCCAGCACGCCGAAGATCTGGCGCATGGACAAGCTCGTGCCCAGCGCTTCACCGAAGCTCGTCGCTTCGCTGGGCAGCACTTGGGTGCGGTTCGGCTCGCCGCGCAAGAGCAGCTCGACGCTACCAACGACGATCGTGGAGCCCGATTCGATCATCGCCTCACGTACGGCAGTGCGGCCCACGCGCGTGTGGTTCGTCGAGCCCAAGTCACGGACGATGATGCCGAGTGGGGTGCGCTCCAGCTCGCAGTGGTGGCGCGACACGGTATCGTCCGGCAATACCAGGTCATTGTCCGCGGCTTTACCGACCGTCAGCCGCTCGCCGAGCTTGACTCGTTTGCCGCGCGCGCTCCCCGAGACCACGACCAAGAGCAGGTCGTCGGCCTGCGCGCCTGCCGGCGGTTGCGCCCGGGTGGCGATTTCGGAGGAGGGGACGGGGTGAGTCACTCGGAAACGCTTGGGTCGCGAGGGTCGGCGGCGAGTGCTATCAGCGCCTCACCACCATCCAGGGTAACTCGACGCTCGATGTTTGTCTGTAGCCCTTCGCGACCACGCGCAGTTTCGCCGGCTCGCGCGGCATGTACTTCCGTTGGCTCGGGCGCGCGAGTCGGCGCTTGTAGGATATCTATGGTGACGATGTAGTCTCCGTTGGGCAGGCGAGGATGCTGGCGAATCTGCAGTGGCGGCGCGTGCTCGAAGCTGAGGCTGACGCCGCCCCGCGGCTCGGCATCACCCTTCTGCTTCCACGACGCTACAAAGCGAATGGCATTCGGGAATACGGAGCCGAGGGGGAAGATCAGAGTTTGTTCGCGCGGGACGGAGCGCATCAGGAGTCCACCCACCGAGACGGCCCCCAGTACGACGATCGCCCGTGTGGCCAGGCGCCGCGTGAAGCTCGCCCCTCCCGGCGCCGGCGAGCTCCCGATCAACGCCCAACCTTTTTGGGCGCGGCAGGAGCGGGGGCATGCGCCGCCGGCGCGTTGGCGCGCCCACTGTCGGCGGCGGCCGGCGCCCGCGCTTGCATCTTGTTCAGGTCGAGCATGCGGATCAAAGCGACGAGGCGCGCCACGGTGGCGTCCGGCAAATTGAAGCTCGGCATGCGGCCGCGCCCCTGGCGGATGGTGGCGGCGATGCCTTCGTCGGTCACCGATGCTTGCCAATCCGGTCGCGACAAGTCGGTTGCCCGCACGACCTGCGCTTGGGGCCCGTCACCGCGACCGAGTGGCCCGTGACAAGTCGTGCAGTTCTGTTGCCAAGCGACGATCGTCACGTCGTCGAGACCGTGGGGCGACGCGCCCGAGCCGGCGTCGGTGACTTGCACTTGTTCGGCGTTCGGGTTCGCGGTGTGGTCGTGGTCGGACGCTTTCCACGGCCGCAAATCCGAGGGAGCGCTATTGCAGGCGAGCGTGCACGCTGAGAGCAGGAGTGAAAGCAGAGCGCAACGGCTCGTGATCCGACCAGGCATTGGGGTTGCCATAGCACGCCTCGAGCCCACAAAACACGAGCGGCCGGTGGTGTGCCGGCCGGTCGTTCGTCGCTATGCCGAGCGATGTCGCTCGTTAGCTCTCGCGCGTCACTCGAAGACTTTGCCGCCACCCGTCGGGTCTAGGCCCAGGTACTTCTTGCCGCTGATCTCCGCGATGCGGAACTCGGTGCGGCGATTCTTGGCGCGACCCTCTTCGGTCGTGTTGTCACCGATCGGCTTATTTTGACCAAAACCAACCGCGAGCAGGCGCTCTTTTTTGACGCCCTTGGCAATCGCCGCATTCTTCACCGTCAGCGCGCGCTGACCGGAGAGCGTTTGGTTGGTCTCGGGCGTGCCGACGTTGTCGGTGTGGCCTTCGATGCGAAGCTTGGTCACTTTGGGGTTTTGGTCGAGGAAGATCTTGAGTTGATCGACCACGGCCTCACTGCCGCCGCCGGCCTTGAAATTGGCCGAGCCGGTGTCGAACTCAATCTGACCGGGGATCTGAACGCTGTCGCCCTTCACCACGACGGGCGCGGGGGTGGTGGGTGCGGGAGTGGGGGCCGGCGCGGGGGCGGGGGCCGCGGTCTCCGCGGGAGGCGGCGGAGGGGCCGGGGGCGGCGCAGGCGTCGTCGGAGCGGCTGCCGGCTCCGAGCCCGCCTGGAAGGAGGCGTGGCAGCCGGAGAGCGCGGGCGCGACGAAGGCGGCGCTGGCAAGTGCAATCACGAACGCGGATTTACCAAGCATGTTTGAAATTCCTCCACTGACTCTAGTTGTGGGTCCTGCACGAGCTCGGGCGGTTCCCCTGACTATCGGGCAAACCGGTAATCCAAGTCCCCGGCGAGACGCAAGCGGGCGCCCCGGGCGCGGCGCAATACTGGCCGATAGACGAAGCAGGCCCAAGTTCTGTTCAACCGGGAATGTTTCGATGCGCGAGGTGCGCAAACCGGTCGGGTGGCCGAAGAACACTCGTCGTGCGGAGCGCTGCGCGGCGCACGATGAGTGGTAAGTGACGAGCTCGTGGCTCGCGAGTTCGTCCATCTACACGTCCACTCCCAGTACTCGTTCTTGACGAGCGCGGTGAAGCTCGACTCGCTCGCCAAGCGAGCCAAGGCGCATGGCATGCGAGCGATCGCGTTGACCGACCATGCCAACATGTACGGCGCGATTCGCCACTACAACTCGGCGCGCGCGCAGGGGCTTACGCCGATCCTCGGCTGCGAAGTCAATGTGGTGCGCAAAGATGCCTCGGCGGCCTTCGACCATCTCGTGCTCCTGGCGGCCACGAACGAGGGCTACCAAAACCTGATCGGATTGGTCTCCGAGGGCCACCTGCGATCAGCGAGCGAGCGTGGCGCGGCCATCACCACGACCCAGATCGCCGAACGGAGTAAGGGGTTGATCGGCCTGACGGGGTGCTTGGGCGGGGTCGCCGCGCAACGCATCCTGGAATACGGCGTCGACAGCGGCGAGACCATTCTCGGTGAGCTGAAGGACATGTTCCAGCCCGGACACGTGTTCGTCGAGCTCCAGGATCACGGTTTCCCCGAGCAAAGTGTGGTCAACGACACGCTGGTCAAGGCGGCGGCTCGTTTGGACCTGCCGCTCGTGGCCAGCAACGACGTCCACTTCATGAGCAAGGAGGACGGGCAAGCGCACATCTACCTCGAGTGCGTTCGCCAAGGTCGAACCTTTGCCGAAGCCGAGCCGCTCCACCACGGCAGCTTCGAGATGTATCTCAAGTCGCAAGAGGAGATGGTGTCGACCTTCTCTGCTTTGCCGCAGGCCATCGACAACACGCTGCTCGTGACCGAGATGTGCTCGGGGTTGAAGCTGAACTTGGGGCAGCCCATGCTGCCGCGCTTCGGCGTGCCCGAAGGTTACGATACCGACGGCTACTTCCGGCACGTGTCGCTGCTCGGGCTCGAGCAGCGGCTGAAGGAGTTCGAAGCGTTGGGCAAGGTGGTAGACGTGGCCGTCTATCACCAACGCCTGCAGCGCGAACTCGATGTGATCGTGAACATGAAGTACCCCGGGTACTTCTTGATCGTGTGGGACTTCATCCGCGAGGCGAAGGCGCGCGGTATCCCGGTGGGGCCGGGCCGCGGCTCCGGCGCAGGCTCTATCGTCGCCTATTCATTGGGCATCACCGACATCGATCCGCTGCCGTACAACCTGCTGTTCGAGCGCTTTTTGAACCCCGAGCGCGTCAGCATGCCCGACTTCGACATCGACTTCTGCATGGCGCGGCGCGACGAGGTGATCAAGTACGTCTCGCAGCGCTACGGCGCGCAGAGCGTCGGGCAGATCGCGACCTTCCAAAATTTGAAGGCGCGCAGCGTGATCAAGGACGTGGCGCGCGCGATGGGCATGCCTGCGCCCGAAGCGCAACGCATCGCCAGCTTGGTGCCCGACAAGGGCCAAGGTAAGACCTACACGATCGAAGAGGCGCTCGAGGTCGAGCCCAAGCTGAAGGCCCTGCACGACAGCGACCCGCGCATTGCGGAGCTGGTGCGGCAGGCCAAAAAGCTCGAAGGCTTGACCCGCCACGCGGGCATGCACGCCGCCGGCGTGGTGATCAGCGAAGGCCCGCTCTCGGATCACGTGCCCTGTTTCAAGAGTGACGACACGATCGTCACTCAGTACGACAAGGACGACGTGGAGGCCGCGGGCCTCGTCAAATTCGACTTTTTGGGTCTGAAGACGCTGACGGTGATCGATATCGCCGAGAAGCTGGTCAACGCGCGGCCCGATCGCCGAGGCAACCCGCTCTCGCTGTCCAAAATCCCGCTCGACGACAAAGAGTCGTATGCGCTCGTGGCCAGCGGTGAAACGACGGGCGTGTTCCAGCTCGAGTCGAGCGGCATGCAGCAGCTCTTGCGCGGGCTGAAACCCGACTGTTTCGAAGATATCGTAGCTGCGGTCGCGCTGTATCGCCCGGGCCCGCTCGGCACCGGCATGATTGACGACTTCATCCAGAGCAAGCACGGCAAAAAAGCGATCCGCAAACTGCACCCGCTGATCGACGACGTGCTCGCGCCGACCTACGGCGTGCCCGTGTACCAAGAGCAGGTGATGCAAATCGCCCAGCAATTGGCCGGTTTCTCGTTGGGCGGAGCCGACTTGCTACGCCGCGCGATGGGCAAGAAGAAGGCCGAAGAGATGCAAAAGCAGCTCAAGGCTTTCACCGAGGGCGCGCTCGCCCGCGGCGTCAGTGAAGAGCAGTCGACCGCGATTTTCAACGAGATCGAGGGCTTTGCTTCGTACGGTTTCAACAAGAGCCACTCGGCCGCGTACGCCTTGATCACGTATCAGACCGCGTATCTGAAGGCGCACTACCCGTGTGAGTTTTTCGCCGCCGTGATGACGGCCGACAAAGACAAAATCGAGAAAGTCGTACGCACGATCGCCGAAGCGCGCGCCTGGGGCGTGGCGGTGTTGCCACCCGATATCAACCTCAGCGAGACCGATTTCTCGGTCGTGTACACGCACCCCAAGGGGGACGGTTCGATGCGCTCGGCTGGGCGCTTGCGTGATCGATTCGGGCCCCAAGTGCGTTTCGGTTTGGGCGCGGTGCGCGGCGTAGGTGAAGCCGCGCTCGAGACGATGTTCGATGTACGCAAAAACTCCGGCGCATTCCGGGACTTGTTCGACTTTTCCACGCGGCTCGACGCCAAGCGGCTGAACAAGGGGGTGCTCGAAGCGCTCGTGCAATGCGGCGCGTTCGACTCGGCGCTGGAGCCCATGGGCATCACGCGCTCGCGCGCTTACGCCGCCATCGACCGGGCGCTGGAACGCTCGCGCAGCGCGAGCCGCGACCGCGAGCGCGGCCAAGCGACCATGTTCGGCATCTTCGAACAGAGCGCTTCACGGTCGAATGGCAACGGGCAGAAGCAAGCCTCGCCGATGGACGACTACCCGCCGACCGCCAACGAGTGGGACAAGATCGAGCTCCTGAAGCGTGAACGCGAGGCGCTCGGCTGTTACGTCTCCGGGCATCCGTTGTTCCGTTATCAGAGCAAGCTCGGCCGGTTGGGCGTGGTCTTTTCGACCAAGGTCTCGAGCCAGGAACCGTGGTCGATGGTCGCCGTCGCCGGCATCGTCGAGAACTACCAAGAAAAGATCTTCAAGAGCGGTTCGGGCAAGGCCGCGTTCCTCGAAATCGAAGACATGTACGGCCGCGTGCACGCCAAGGTCCGCGGTGACCGCATCGATACTTACTCGCACCTGCTCACGAGCGGCGACCCCGTGCTGATCAACGGCAAAGTGAGCTTTCCGATGACCGAAGAGCCGGATGAAGAGCGCGAAGCGACCATCTTGGTCGACAGCGTGGAGCTGCTGTCCGACGCCGCGTTGAAAGCGACCCGCTCGGTGTCGATCAAACTCGACGCGGACCGCACCATGCGCCGCGACTTCGAAGCCCTCAAGGTGCTGATTTCGGCCTCGCCCGGCCCCTGCCCGGTGGAACTCGTGCTGTCCCTGGGCGAGGGGACCGAGGCCGTGCTCGACCTGGAAGGCTCGCGGGTGACGCCCAATGACTCCTTCCTCGGTGGGCTCGAGCGCATGTTCGGCACGACCGTAGCCGAGCTTCGCTGAGGCGGAGCGAGCAAGCCCGGGCGAAGCCGCGGGCAAAAACCCCGCAAATGTGACGCGGATCGAGCGCTCTGATACGCTTCTCGGCTGTCATGAAAGACTGGCGTGCGCAGCTGATTCGCATCGACTCGCGGGGGGAAGCGCACCCCATTGGCACCGTAGCCAGCCAACGGATGCGGGCGCGTGCGGGCACCTACCGGATTTTGCCGGCTCCGAAGCATGTCGTGTTCATGCGCTACACGGGAGAAGATGGCCGGCGTGACGCGAGCGACGGCGCAGTGGTGCTCCTCTCTGGCGAAGTCACTGCGGCGGGGACGCTGTGCGACATCTTGGCGCTGGTCGCCCAGACCGGCTGGCGCGGCGAGCTCGTCGTCTCGGACGGCGAGCAGGAGCGCTCGATCTTCTTCGAGCAGGGCAATGTGGTCGGTGCCGTCACCAATGTCGAAGAGGAACGCCTGGGCTCCGTGCTGTATCGCTTCGGAGTGATCACCGAAGCCCAGCACGCGCAGATCGCGGCGGCGACACAGGGCGGCAAGCGCTTCGGCGAAGCCGCGATTGAGCTCGGGGTACTCAAGCAAGACGAGATCTACTCGTCCATCGCCCGGCAGATCGAAGAGATCGTGTTTGCGATCATGACCATGGGTGATGGCACATTCTTCTTTTTGGACGGCTTCGACGAATCACGGCTCGTTTCGCGGCACACCGTGAGCGCCAACGCGCTGCTCATGGACGGCGTGACGCGGATGGATGAACTCCGCTATTTCCAGCAGAAAATCCCGTCCGCCGAGCACGTCCCGTTCCGTATCGAAAACCGCGGCACCCCGCCCGAAGAGTTCCAAGGCGTGTATTCGGCGATCGACGGCAGTCAGAGCGTGGGCGAGCTCGGTCGCCAAACCGGGCTCGGCGAGTTCGACACCACGAAGGCCCTGTACGCACTCGTGCAATCGCAGCACGTCACCATCCACCCGCCGCGCGTGTCGGGCGGTCCGACCGCGCTCGTGTCGGCCGCCAATGGCGCGCTGCGCGCGATCTTTTCGGCTGCGCATGCCAGTGGCAAGGCCGACGAGCTGCGGGCCAACCTGGCATCGTTCGCCGTGGGCGCCGGCGTGTACGAGATCCTGTTTCGCAAGGCGGGTCCGGACGACTCCGGCGCGCTCGACCCGGAGTTGGTCGCCGCCAACTCGCTCCTGATCACGGGCGGCGCCGAGCAGGCCAACCTGCTGAAACAGATGCTGCACGAATACGTGAGCTTTGCCCTGTTCAGCGCGGGAGCCGCCATGGGCTCGGGCGCGGAAGGGGAGCTCGCCAAGCAAGTCGCGGCGGCCCTCGCTGGCCTCAGGCCGCAGGGCTGATTACGCGCCGAAAGTAGGCGAACCACCCGTCCCACCGCGCCGCACAACAAAGCGCAAGAAACAGTGGGCAAGCGCTCGGCTTCGCGCTAAGTACGCCGCCCACGAGCGGTCCTTCGGGTCCGCCCGGGTCGATAGCTCAGCCGGTAGAGCAGTGGATTTTTAATCCATTGGTCCGGGGTTCGATCCCCCGTCGACCCACCACCCTCCAAGCCCGATCGTGAATGTGCGACGGGCCAAGGTCGGCGCCAAGCCGCCCGTGCACCCTCGAGATTGGGTTTGGCTAGCGGGCGCGGCGCGCGCGCGCCGACTCAAAGCTAGAGGTCCCGTTTGACTCGCGAGAGGGTGCGGCCGCGCTCAGCCGGAACTTTGCGCACGAAGTACCGGCTGAGCGCGAGAATGCGCCGCCGGGGTGCGGTCCGGGTGCACTATGCTGCTGGCGTGCGGCGAGCTGCGCTTCTGCTTTCGGCCATGGCACTGCTCAGTGCCGCGTGTGAGCGCAGCAGAACGCGGAGCGCGGGAGGCGAGCATGCCCCGGGCACGTCGCCATCGGCGGCCGTCACGCAAGCGGCTGCGTCGGAGCGCACTGGTGCACGCGCGGCGCCGGCGGGGCAGCCCCCAACCTCGGTACTCGCGCTGGCGAGCGCGCAGCCTGTCGAATCGACGCCCGTAAAGCCCCGCGTGTACGTCAAGAATCGCTACGTGTTCGTGCGTCCGCGGCCCGACGCGAATGCCGATTGGCTGGGCTTCCTGTGGTTCGGTGCTTCGGTCGAGCTGCGTGGCCCCGCGCCCGGACCGCTGCGGGGGCCGGGCTGCGCGGCTTTTTACGCGATCGAGCCGACCGGCTTCGTGTGCGTGGACGAGAAGCAGGCCACATTGTCGGCGCACGACCCGGTGTTCGAGGCCGTATCGGCGTACGCGCCGCACTTGGAGCGTGCGTCTCCGCATCGCTATGGGCGGTCACTCGGCGCGGAGCTGCGCACTCAGATCCCGGGAGTGCCGTTGCCCGCGTTGCCCGCGCTGCCCGCGCTCTTTCATGAACCGCGTCGGCGGTTGTTGGCCGCCTCGACGGTGGCCTTCGTGGACGAAGCGAATCAGGACGGTCAGGCTTGGTTGCGCAGCGCCGACTTGTTGTGGCTGCCGAAAGAGCGCGTGTCGCTCTATCCAGAAATCACGTTTCACGGCGTCGAGCTCGGCCGCGAGTGGCATTTACCGTTGGCGTTTTTTCGACGCGCGGGCAGCCGCAAGTTTCGCCGCAACGCGCAGGGCAAGCTCGAGCGCAGCGACGAGTCTTTCGCGTTGCACCAGGTGCTGGCGCTGAGCGATCGGATCGAGATCCAGCGCGGTGAGCGCTATTTTCAAAGCGCGCAGGGTGACGAATGGGTGCGTGAGCGAGACGCGGTGTTGCCCCGGCCGCGTTTGCAAACGCCCTGGGGCGCCAACGTGGGACAGCAGGATAGAACCGGGCGTGGTCCGAAAGACCCGCGTCAGACCTGGATCGAAGTCAGTGTGATGGGCGGCTGGCTGCTGGCCTTCGAAGGCACGAAACCGGTCTTTGCCACGATGATTTCAGCGGGCACCGGCGGAATCCCGCGGGAGGAGAAAAACACACTGGAGTCATCGGCGACGCCACTCGGCACGTTTGCCATTTCGGGCAAGCTCGCCACGGTCACCCTGGAAGCTCCCGGCGAATCGCTGCACTCGGATGTGCCGTGGACTCAGAATTTTCAGAAGCACTACGCCATTCACACCGCATATTGGCACGACGACTGGGGCAACCTGGCGAGCGCCGGCTGCATCAATGTTTCGCCGGTCGACGGCAAGTGGCTATTCGATTTCAGTGAGCCGAAGCTGCCCTCGGGCTGGCACGCGGTGCGCTGGCAACCCGCGAGCGGGGCGCCCACGCTGCTCGTGGTGCACGAATGATTTGCTGAGCTATTCGCCGGTGTTTCCGGCCGAGTCGACGCGGGTCGGAGCGAGCGGGCAGCGCGAGTTTAGCCTTGCGCTGCTGATGCAATCGGGTGAAACCTTACGTAGTGTTCCCCAGCGCCGCAGAGCGGCGCGCTTAGGAGGCTTCGTGGTCAAAACACGCACTTGGTTCACGCTCTTCATTGTCTCGCTCGGTACGGTCGCCGCCACGGTCAGCTGCGGTAGTGACGAAGCCACCGGAGGCGGTGGAGGCGGCTCGGGCGGTGGCATCATTTCGGCAGGCGGTCGCGCGGGTGGGGTTGGTCGCGCCGGGTCGGGTGGCGGAACCTCCAGCTCACCGATCGGCTCGAGCTGTACGACCGACGCGCAGTGCGGCGCCGGCCTCAAGTGCGCAACGGTGGCCAACGAGTTGTTCGGTCCCAAGAGCGGTCCCGCCCACGGTATGTGCACGATGGAGTGCACCGTCGGCAGCACCGAGTGTGATGCGGTCGAAGCAGGCGCAGCGTGCTTGAACTTCGGCACCGAGACCGCCCCCGTCGGCTACTGCTTGGAAGCTTGCTTTCAAGGCGGCACCGCCGCGGACGCGCTGAACAAGTGCAGCGGTCGCTCGGACGTCGCGTGTGTGGACTTGGGTACCACCGGTCCCGCGCCCTTTTGCGTTCCACAATGCATCTCCGATGTGGATTGCGGCACGGGTTTGTTCTGCGACAAGAGCAACCTGCTCGCGCTATGCACCAAGACAAAACCGCCCGCGGGAGATCCGGCGGGCACCCCGTGCGATCCAGCTGCGGCTACCAGCACTTGCCAGGGCTTTTGTCTCGGCGGGGCGACGACCTCCACTGGGACTTGCGCCGAATTCTGCTCGGTTGGCGTCGAGTGCATGTACAAAGGCACTCAACCGGGCGGTTTGTGCGCCGGAATTTTCAGCGCGGACGCGGGGCCCGGTGACCTCGGCTACTGCGAGGCCAACTGCGCATGCACGTCGGATTGCCAGGTCGAAGGCGACCTGTGCCGCAAGTGGACGGCGGACGAATCGCAATTGGCCAGCGCGCTCGGCGCGGAGGGTCTGTGCTACCCGGTGCTCCTCGACAGCGTGGAGCTCAGCTGCGGTGAAGGCGGCGCGGGCGGCGCGGGCGGCGCAGGTGGCGCGAGCGGCGCAGGTGGCGCGGCTGGCGACGGCGCGGGTGGTACCGCGGGCGCCGACGTCATCGGCATCGCGGGAGCGTCCGGCAGCGGGAACTAATCGCTAGCCTCGTCACTGACATCGGACGGGCTCGGAGCGACCTCCGGGCCCGTTTCCGTTTGTGCCGCCTGCGGTCCGAGCCGCAGGGGCACAACGAAGCTAAACGGTTTGCCATTCACGCTTGGAAACGATTGGGACGCGAGCAGCGCTTGAACGCAGCGCGTGGCGGCCGAGTTCGGGAAGCGGCTCTCCACCTCGGTCACGCGGTGCACGCTGCCGTCCACCTCCAAGATCACTGATAAGGCCAGACGACCCCACAGCGCAGGATCGGTCGCGCGCGCCTCGGCAAAGCAGGCATCGAGTTCTCGTTGCTTGTCAGTAACGCGCGCGCGCGTCGCTTCCGGATCGAAGTCCCCGCGCGGGAGTGCCTGAGCAACTGCTGCGTCGGGTGGCGCGGGGGACTCGGCGTCTCCCGGGTAGACCGCGATCGTCGCGACCATGCGCAGGAGGGCGGGCGGGGCCGGGCTGAACTGAAGCTTTTGCACTTCACGCACCATGCAGGCCGCGCTGGTGGCGTTTCCGAGCTTGGAATCGAGCAAACGCGCCGCCGTCACCTTGCCCCGCAGGCCGATCGTGAATGCCACGCGCGTCTCACCGCCCGTGCCTTTTTTGTCGCGCTGCCCGAGCTCGAAACAAGAGCGGAACGGCCAATAGCCGCGGCTACGCGCTTGCGCCTGCACGAGTCCGTAGCTGAGGCCGCGCGGCGGCGGCAATGGCCGCGCGCCCAAGCGGCGCTTGGCGGCTCGCGTGTCGACCGTTACGCGCGTGCCGGGGTGATA